>JACXTT010002560.1_pt1 | contig 28733 bp, 27 predicted proteins | sample 9270951 | NCBI WGS metagenome assembly JACXTT01 (sample SAMN15532306, study PRJNA645909) | rock metagenome | isolation source: weathered quartz diorite | place: Puerto Rico | collected 2017-06-21 | reverse complement strand
GGGATGGACGAAGAAGGCGCGGATTTTCGCAGCATCGTAGCGAGGATCGAGGAGTTCCGGTTCGCGGACGTCAGCGTGATCGCTGCCGAAGAGGGTTTTGCGTTTGCTCCAGCCACCGCAGGCGACGGTGACAGTTTGGCCCTCGGGAGTGTTGGCTTCAATCACGAAATAGGTTTGGTCGGCGATGAGTTGGGTATCGAGGCCCAGGACGGTGCCGAGGGCTCCTTCGATTTGGGCGGGGGTGTAGTCGCCCGCTTGAAGAATGCGGACGGAGGATTCGATGAGGGCGTGGAGAGTGGGGATGTCGGCGTTTGTGGCGAGGCGGACGTGGAAGGGTAAAGGCATTGGATGATGATACGACGCCAGAGAAGATTAGCCACAGAGCCACCGAGAACACAGGGGAAAAGGGGAGCTCTCGCGCAGAGGCTCGAAGACGCGGAGAGGGACCGGGCTTAACCTGGCCGCTACAAGGGCGAATCAAAGAGCCAATCTGAAGATTGGCCACTACATTCAGAGACAAGTCTCAGTCTTCGGAGGCGGAGACGTAGTAGCCGGGGCGGGAGCGGAGTTTTAGGTTGCGGTATTTGGGGTCAACGAGACTGACTTTGATTTCGTGGTAGCCGTCTTCGCTGGTGCCGGTGGGCGAATAGCTGAGCGTGTACTGCGCGTGAAGCTCGCCACCGATTTCGTCCAGTGCTTTTTCAATGGTGCGGTCTTTGAAAGTGGCGAAGTGCGCGCCGCCGGTTGCCGCTGCGGCGAGTTCGAGCGCATGAGCGCTAACTTGATCCTTGATGTGCGTTACGGCCCAGACGGCGAGGGCCATTAAATCCACAGTATTGTTGAGGCGCGGATCTTCGTCGGCGGGGAGCGGCGGGCCGCCAGGAATGGGAGGCAGCGGATAGGTGCCGGGAGGAGCGATGTCCGTACGGTTTTGCTTTGGCTCGGCTTTCAGAAGCGCTTTGGTGGTGGAAAGGCCGACGCTGTAAATGGTGATGTTGGCGAGCTGGGCTTTGCGGAGGACTTCGCCGAGTTTTGCCTGGCTGCCGTAGTCGGCGGCTTCGGAAACGATGAGCATGATGCGGCGGCGGCCGGGAGAGGTGGGAGTCGCTTCGGGCAAGCCTGAAAGCATTTCGACGCCGACTGCCATGGCGTCATAGAGGCGCGAGCCGGAAGTGCTGGCATGAAGCTGCGCGACGGATCTTTGGATTTGGTCGGAATTCTTGGTGAATGGGAGAAGTTTATCAATCGTGTCGTTGAAGCCGACGATGGCGGCTTCGCCGTTTGCGCCGAGGATCGTTTCGGTAATCAAAATTCCCGTTTTTTGAACCGGAGGGAGTAACGGGGCGACGCGGGAACTGGTTTCGAAAAGCGCGACGAGGGAAATCGGATCGCCGCCGACGTCAAAGTGAGAGATGTTTTGCGCGACGCCGCGATCGGTGAGGCGAAAATCCTTTGCTTCGAGGCTGGTGACGATTTGGTCTTTCGAATCGCGGACAGTGACCGGTGCGTTGACCAGGACGACTTTGGCTTTGATGGCGGCTTCGGAGCGCTTGGGAGCTTGCTGGATAGGAACGTCCGGGCGAGGCACCATAGGGCCATCGGGAGATTGAGCGAATGCGGGATAAGACACTAAGAAGAGCGCCGCGGCGCGGAACAGAGAGGTTTTTGAGCAGGGCAAAAAGCGCATCATGCGGGCCGCACCTCGATGCCGGCCAAAGCTGGCACAGGCAGATTGCCTGTGCTACCCGAGTGTACTGAATTCGACGCAAAGTCGGGGAGAGACGTTGCCGGGACGGGCGGCGATTCCTACAATGGAAGTTCTGCTCAGCCGGAGGAACCGCATGTCCTCAGCACGTCCGAAACTGAAACCGCAACACGCGCCGAAAGCGCCGCACGAAGATGCAAAGTTTTTGGAGAGCACGCCGGCGCGGCCGCTGCGCATCCTGGCGGAGTACATCAACCCGCTGGCGCGACTGAAGACGGAGGGAATCGGGGACACGATTGTGATGTTCGGGTCGGCGCGGCTGGATTCGCATGAAGTGGCGGCGGCACGATTGACGCGGCTAAACGATAAAAAGATTTCAGGTTTGAGCAAGGACGACAAAGCGAAACATCGCGCGGCGCTGCGGGCGGCGAAGAGCGCGCTCGAAATGTCGCGCTATTACGAAGAAGCGCGACAACTGGCGCACAAGATTACGACGTGGTCGCTTTCGCTGGGACCACGACCGCGGCGATTCGTGATTTGCTCCGGCGGCGGGCCGGGAATTATGGAAGCGGCGAATCGCGGCGCGTACGAGGCGGGTGGAAAATCAATCGGGCTTTCCATTGAGCTGCCGCACGAGCAATTTGCGAATCCTTACATCAGTCCGGAGCTGAGTTTTAACTTTCACTACTTTTTTATGCGCAAATTGTGGTTTGCGCAGATCGCGAAGGCGCTGATTGTTTTCCCGGGCGGATTTGGAACGATGGACGAGCTTTGGGAAATGATGACACTGCTGCAAACGGAAAAACTGGCGAAGGACAATTTGATTCTAATTTACGGGCGCAAGTATTGGGACGAAGTTCTGAACTGGAAAGCGATGGTGCGCTGGGGCACAATAAACGAAGACGAATACAAGCTCTTGCAATTTGCGGACACCGTCGACGATGCATTCGACCTGGTGCGCGCGGCGATGGAAAAATATCACATGGATGTAGACCCGTTTTTGCAGGCGTACTAAGCATTGAAGCTTGCCGGGAATTCAGGGCGCGGTGGAAAACCCACCGCGCTCTTTTTGTCTTGGCGAAGCACGTGAGGAATCAGCTCTTTTTTGAAAGCGCAACCTTTTGTCGAGCGAAGTGTTTTGTGAGTGTGCAGGGAGGAGAATCATGAACACGATTCTTGCGAAGGGCAAAAAGCTGATTGGAAGAGCGGCGCTTGCGACCGTGGCGCTGGGCGGTTTTCTTACGTTTTTTGGAGCCGGCACTGCCTCGGCGAGGCCGGTTGTTTACGTGCACGTTTACTCAGGTCCACGCGCCGTATTTGTTGGGCCCGGATATTATTACGGTCCACCCCCTGTCTATGTCGGCCCAGTCTATCGCCCCTACTATCGTCCGTATTACCGTCCGCATTATCGGCCGCATCGAGTTTACCGCTACTGGGACGAGCGCGGTTACTGCTGGCGCTACCGCTAAACGCGGCTGAAGAAAATACCCCCTAAGAAGAAAGAAAAAGGGCGTCCCGATTTGATCGGGCGCCCTTTGTGTTAATGGGGGGCAGAAAATTTATCGAGAGACGAGAGAAAAATCGTCCGAGAAAACAGCGGCAAAGCGGCGCTGCTCGTCCTGATCGTGCAAAAGCACGACAGGTACGACGCGCAACTGGCGCTTGCACGAATGGCATTGCGCGACCTCGCCTTGCAGGTCTTGCAAGAAACCATCAGTAAAACGGTAGAGGGTGCGCTCGCGGCGGGCGTTCTTCTGGTCGCGCGCGCCGCAGTGGGGACAGACGAATTCGACGGTGTCCTGCTGCGGATCGCGGTCCAGAGCCGCCCAGCCCGTACGGCGCACTCCCAAAGTTTCGGGATATTGCCGGTCCATGGGTTGGGGCCTCCTGGGATCCACGTCCAAAAAGATGGATGCACGACAAGGCCAAATTGTTACAGCCTGTAAGATATTGAAAATAATAGCGTTACATCACTTGTTTCCGCCCCAATGGCCTAGAGTTGGCTTTTGCCCTTTACGTCCGCCCGAAATCTAATCGATAAGTAAACAAGCGGGAACTGGAAAAGGTTTGCGGTGTCCAAGCAAGGGAGAGGACGCGCGCACCTCACATCCCTGCGAGCGCTGCGCCGGCAGAGGCAAGGCAACCTGCGTTTGCCGGCGCGGCAAAAATTCTTTATCGGCTCGCGGAAAAATTTGGAGAGGTGTGTGATGTCCGTTGAAGAAAAAAGAAAATCGGCCGAGGAAATCGGCACGCTGAGCAGTTGTTTGATTGAAGGAGACCCGGAACAGAAGGCGCGCGAACGAAAAATCAAACGGCGCGCGCTGGCAATTTCCATTACGTTGCAGTCGTTGGCGATTTTTGCGCTGGTGCTGATTCCGTTGTTGGGGAAAACGGAAAAACTCCCGTTTACACTCTTTACGCCAATTCCTCAGTATTATCATTCGACGCCACGACCCGTGCTGCACAGGCCGACCGTAGCTCCTCCTCTGAGACCAACGGGTTTTTACGCACCTACAAATATTCCGCCCACGATAGCAACGCGGGATAATCCGCCCTCTACAAACGAACCAACAAGTCCCGATGCAATCGATATCGGAAATACTCCGACTGGCCCCAGCAATCCCAATGGATTGAATATTCTTGATAATCGCAGAGGGCCGACGCCACCGGATGATCTGGATAAAAACAAGAAAAAGCGAATTACGGTGGGAGGGGCAGTGCAGCAGGCGATGCTGACGCACAGAGTAGAACCCTGCTATCCGCCTCTTGCACGACAGCTCAGACTGTCGGGTCAAGTAAGGCTGCACGCCATTATTTCGACGGATGGAACGGTGGAGTCGCTTCAAGTGATGGACGGCCATCCGCTATTTGTGCAGTGCGCCATGGATGCGGTGAGGCAGTGGCGATACCGGCCGACTTCGTTGAACGGTGTGCCAATGGAAGTAGAAACTGTGATCACCGTGATTTATACCTTGAACCCGTAGTTTTTGGAGAATAAGAAAAAGGCCACAGTGAAAAGCTGTGGCCTCTTTTCTCTACATCGTAAGGGTGCGGAGGCCGCGGCTGCCTATACTGCTCCGCGGCCCCTAGTCGCCCTTGGCAACCAACACCGTCAGAAACGAAAGTTAGAAGTGGAAAACGACGCCGGTGGAAACGCGGAGATTATTCTGCGTTTCGCGGCTGGTGGTCGCTTCCGGGAAGCGGGTCAGGAGATATTCCACCTGCGCGGGCCGCCAGGAAAAACGATGCGAGAGTTTCACGTCAACGCCGCCGCCGAACGAAGCAGCAAAAGCGTTGTCCGTGCCGCTCACACCGAAGCCGCTACCGCTCGCGTGCGCGACACCGAACAGGGTTTGCGCAAACGGAGTGATGCGCTCGTGCTTGCGGTACGAAATGCGCGGGCCGAAGAGATATGTGGAGATCGTGCCGTCAATGCCGCTGCCGAGAATGTTGTTCGCGTGATAGCCGCCAAAATCGGCGACAGCGCCCAACCAGTTGTTCACGTTGTATGCGACAGAGGCGCTGCCACCATGTAAATTGAAGCTGGGCACGCCAGAAGTGCTGGGATTGTCGCGAACATAGGAATAGCCCGCGAAGATGTCAAACTTTGGCGTTTCCTCCGCGAACGCAGTCGCCGTGAATGAAAAGAATGCAAGCAGACACACTACCGCCTTCAACTTCATACAGCCTCCATGAGGTTTGTTTTTTTCCGCAGGAACGCGCGCCAGTGGCGCGACCTTGCGTACGCGGACCGCTCCAGGCAGGGGAGGCAGTTTGCCGCGAAGACTCTCTCGCTTGGTTCTCTATAGGGATGCGGCTGATTTCAGGCAGGTTGCAACGAAAAGAAATTTATTCAGGTAGCGTTACAGCACAGGTTCGCCGGAATATCGCCCTATTGCGTCGCGGCTCGCATCCCGCAAGCGCACCAGCTCCTGCCAATTTGCGGTTTGAGAATTGCCAGCAGCGCGAGGATAGATCGGAGCGGAAAGTGTAATGGTGACGTTGCCGGGCCGCGGAAGAATCGTGCCGTCACGCAAAATGCCCCGCGTACCCGCAAGAGAAACAGGAATGAGTGGCGCGCTTGTGTCTACCGCAGCTTTGAACGCGCCAAGCTGAAACGGACGAATGCCTGCTTCCGGCACGAATGTGCCCTCAGGAAAAACAAAAACGGAATCGCCCGCGCGAAGCACGTCTTCTATCGTTTGCGCTGCCCGTCTGCGAGATCCTGTGCTCGTGCGATCGAAAGAAAGGTGGCCCATTTTTTTCAAGAACGTGCCAATGAAAGGCATGTTAAGGACTTCGCTCTTCGCGACGAAGCGGTAGGGAACGCCGAGGCCCGACATCAGCGGAAGCACGTCGAAATAACTGGTATGGTTCGACACAAATATTTTAGGGCCCGGAATTTCCATGTGCTCTTTGCCGACGACGCGAATGCGGCACCCGGCGAGGGCAAAGAGAACTTTAAGTGCAGCGGAAGTGAAACGGCCGGCAGCGCCCTCATCCTCCAGAAAAAGAACGATCACCCACGAGGGAATAATCCAGGCAGCGAACAGGCAAATGAAATACACACCGCGAATCGTGTCCCAGATTCGGTGGAAACCCGAGGAAACACTTTGCCCCGCCGTGCTGGCTGTGCTTTTCGCGCCGAGGCGCACAAACTGAACCCAAGCTGCGGGTTTTTTCGCAGAGAGCGTGCCGGCAAGATAAAGTTGTTTCGTTTCTTCGCGGCGCAGTTTTCCGCTGGAGGTTTTTGGGATGCTGCCCGGCGGAATCAACTCGACGCGGTCTGGCGGCAAACCAAGCCCTTGCGAAATGTGTTCTGTAACCCTGGCGGCGATCTCTGCTCTTGCCGTGAAATCTTTCTCGCGTGATTCCGCCACGATGATCAGCTTTTCAGTTCCCGAGCCTTCATCCTTTAAGCCAAATGCGACGATGCAGCCTTTTCGAATCCCATTTGCACGACCCGCGAGCTCTTCCACTTCATGCGGATACAAATTGCGTCCGCCTTTGATAATGATGTCCTTCACTCTGCCGGTGACGTAGATTTCTCCATCAGCACGATAGGCACGGTCGCCGGAATTGACCCACGCAAATTCGCCGTCCGGCGCGGGGCCTAGTGGAAAAAGTTTCTCTGTTGCTTCGGCGTTGTTGAAATAGCCGTGCGTTGCGGAAGGTCCGCGGAACCACAAGAACCCTTCTGTGCGGTCGGGAACTTCTTCACCCTGATCCCCCACGATGCATACTTCGTGATTAGGTATAGGACTTCCGGAAGAAACAAACGAGATGCCCGTGCTCTCGTCCGTCACAGGAACAGCGCGTCCTTGGGACGTGAATGCCTCACGATCCACGCGATCCACGAGCGGCCCCCGGTTCAGCGGAGGAACCGTGACTGCAAGCGACGCCTCTGCAAGACCATAGACAGGAAGTTGAGCGGTACTGCGGAATCCGTAGAAACTGAAGCGTTCGGCGAAGCGCTCCAGCGTTTCCGGATTTACGGGCTCCGCACCATTCAGCGCAGCGCGCCAAGTGCTGAGATCCACGCCTTCAATATCTTTGTCGGCAATTTTTCGCACGCAAAGTTCGTAGGCAAAATTCGGAGCGGCGGTAATTGTTCCGCGGTGCTTGTGAAATGCTTGCAACCAGCGCTCAGGTCTCGTCAGAAATGCCAACGGCGACATCACCGCGAGTGGAACACCAAAATGGAGCAGAGTGAGCCAGGCGCCGATCAGGCCCATGTCGTGATAGAGCGGGAGCCAGCTGATGCCGACGTCGTCGGAGGTGAGTTGAACGGATTCACCAATCGCACGCATATTTGCTAAAAGATTCGCGTGCGTGAGCGTAACGCCTTTTGGATTTCCTGTGGAGCCGGACGTGTACTGCAGCAAAGCAATATCGTTTGGTTTGCGAATACGGCTCCCGCGAAGATCTGTGGGCAGCGCGCCCGGCGCGGGAGGAGGGGACTTCTCCGCAGCTTCGATAAGCTTTTCCGCATCGAGCACGTTTTCAAGCGAACGGACGCGGGGTTTCAGAAGTTTTGCAACGGCTTCCGCACGGCGGAACGTCAGTAGAAGACAAACTTCCGCGTTGTTCAAGATAGCGGACTGGCGTCCTGCGTACTCTTCGATACGGTCCGCGCGAAACGGCGGATAGATCGGAACCGGCACAGCGCCGGCGAGCAGAATCCCGGTATAGGTCACAAAAAATGCGCGCGAAGTAGGCAGCATCAGCGAAACGCGACCGCCGGGAGGCACGCCGATGCGAGCCAGTTGTTCCGCGCAGCGCTGACCGGCGGCGTACAATTCCGCAAAGGTGAGGGTGAGATTTTTCTCGCCGGCTTCGGTGTCTTCGGTGATCTCGAGATGAACTCGATCCGCGTCGTGCAGGGCGCGATAACGGAACACTTCGTTCAGTGTTTGCGCTGCGAAGGCGCCTTTTTCTTCCGTTTCGAACTGCAATTTCTGCGTGGTGATGGCGGCGCGCAACGCGGACGCGGAATCTTCCACCCAGTTCGAATCCGTGGGCGTGCCGTCAATCAGCGCGGCCAAATCGTCGGGCGTGCTGGCTTGGGCCGCCGCCAAATCCGGCAAGCGAACTCCAAATTCCGATTCCAATCGCGCAATTAGTTCAACGCGTTCCAGGCTGCCTAAACCCAAATCACGGTCCAAGTTTGCATGTGGAGTGAGCAGAGACAGGGCGCCCTGGCTACCCAATTCCACGAGCAACTGGCGCACAATTTCCAGCACGCGCGCGCGCCGGGCCGAGCTGTCGATTTGGGTCGTTGGCGTCGCCACCGGAGTTCAGTTGGGGACGTGCGTACTTCTGCGTGAGGCTACCACGCGAACTTGCAGATTACCACTCGCCTAGGCGATCAAGCCGTTGTCTTTTTGGCCAAATTCGGCGCGAAGCCGCGCGGGAGCAGCGTCGTGGAGAGGTCCACGCCCGAAAGGTCCGCTTGGGAAATGTCCGTTTCGCGCAGAATGGCGACGCCGAGGTCGGCACCGGAAAACTTTGCTCCGTGCACAATCGCGTTTCGAAAGTTCGTATTGCGCAGATTCGCCCGCTCGAAATTCACGTTGGACATTTCACAGCGAAAGAATTCAATTCCGCTGGCCTGCGCTTCGGAAAGATTAGCGCCGGGCAGGACGGCTTCCGTCATGTCGGTATTGCGCAGATCCGCTTTGTGGAGATTCGCGCCGCTTAGATCCGCGTGAGCTAGCTTTGCCTTGCGGAGGTCCGAGCCTGAAAGATTGGCGTTCTGCAAAATGGCGCCCGTCAGGTTTGCCCCGCTAAGATCCGCGCCGCTCAGATTTGCGCCGGTCAGGTCCGCCCGAGCTCCTCCCTCTTTGCCCGAGAAGAATTTGTCATGTGCTTCCAGGATTTCGGAAAGCCGCTTGCCGTTATGCTTGATGGATTTGGGTTTGCTGAGTCCCATAGTTCATTCCCCTGCCATGGTTTCAACCTTCTATTTTACCGGAACATGGCGTCGGCGGGAAACGCGCAACGCCGCCTTGGGATGTGCTACTGTGGCTCTATTGTGGGCCTCGGGCACTTTGCGGGCGGGAAGGCATTCCGGCTAAAAGCGGCAAGATTCAGCCTTGCGCTGCTGATTTTAGCAAGCTGCAAATCTTTGCCCGTACTAGCCCAAAGCCAGCAGGGCGGCGAGGAAATCGTGACCAGCCTCAGCGGCGGCCACGTGATTCTCCACGTCGCCAAGGACGCACTCCTATTTGCCGCGATTGACCAGCCCGTTGAGCTGGGCGCTCCGCCTCCCCGTGTCGTGGACCTGGGCAGCCAGCACATCGCCGTACTTTTTGGGGCCTCTGAGTGGCGTTCGCTCACGGATCCTAAACCCATCCGCATGGACCGGAACGTCCAGCGCGTCTCCGGGCGAGATTCCCGCTATGGTGGTTCCTACAACGGAGACGCAGACCCTGATCTGGAAATTCTCGGAGTGGCGTTTCTTGAGAAACTTCGCCCACTGGTTTCTCAACTCCGGCGCAAGATTGATTTTCCAGCCGATCAGCCTTTCTTTGCAATCGTCGTAATCGGTTACGGGCCGCAAAACTACGGCCCGGAGGCGTGGATCGTGGAATATCGCATCACGCAAGAACTGCTATCGTCGCGCGATAACTATTGGCAGACGAAAATCTTGCGCCCGCGCTTTACCCAAATCTATCCGCCGGAAAAACACGCACCAAAAACGCTGGTCGAGACTAGTTTTCCTGCCGATGCGCAGGGCCCAACTCTGCAGACGCTGCTGGAAGGAAACGACCCCAGATTCGCCTCGTTTCGGTCTGACATTAACTTGGGCAAAGCGCTGAACCTGATTACCAAAGGCCAAGCTCAAAAAGTTGAACCGAAAGACGCGGCAGAGTTTCTACGCGCAGCAGTGCCGCTTCTCTATCCGGAACAGCGTTTTTTCATGGGCAGAATGGAAGAGCAAGCTGGGTTCAACTGGATCTTGCCGCCCGAAGAGCCCGTCGAAAAAGCGGACAAGGATAAAGACGACAAGAATCGCCCGCCGGAAGCTCCGTCATTGAGGAAGCGGCCCCAAAACTGATTTCACGGCCGATATTAGCTTCGGCTGCTCAAAGCCGTTCGATGGGATCGCCCGGACGAATTGACCCGCCTTCAATAACTTTGCAAAGCATTCCTCGCCGGCCGTGGAGTTCCCGGCGCAAGCCTGGCCGAACTTTCTCAAGCTGATCACACGGCGTGCAAACGGCGCTGACCTCGAGCAACGTTGCGCCAACACGGAGTCGCTGCCCCAGTTCTAGTCCGTTTACGTTAAGTCCTTCCGTGGTGATGTTTTCTCGAATTACTCCGGGAGGCAGCTCCATCGCATCCAGAGTTTCGCAGTCAACTAGGAGGACCTGTCGTTTACCGCCGGGACGAGCGTGGGCACATCCTTCGACTCCGCTGTCGGCAAGCAGAGTCGCAACTTCGAGCTGTTCCATTGGCAGCCGCTTTTTCGACGCTCGGAAAAGATGAGCTACCTTGGCCAAACTCTAATCTCCAGCGCTCTGCGCAAAGCCTACTTGCGTGCCAATGTCCTTACGGTATTGCATACCGTCGAACTTGATGGAGCCGATGGCGGCGTACGCCGACAATACAGCTGCATCCAGAGTCGAGGCAGCGCAAGTAACGCCCAGAACGCGGCCCCCGTTTGTGGCGAGGACGTCGCCTATGAGCTTTGTCCCAGCGTGGAGTACCTTGACACCGGCATTTTTTGAAAAACCGGTTAATCCTGCAATCGGTTTTCCAACGGGGTACTTTCCGGGGTAGCCTTCCGAGGCGGCGACGACGCAAACGCTGGCACCTTGCTTCCAGCGAAACTTGCCTGGATCAAAGCGCTTTAGAGCAACGTCGCTTAATATTTCCGCAAGATCGCAATCGAGTCGCGCGAGAATTGCTTGGGTTTCCGGGTCGCCGAGCCGGCAGTTGAACTCAAGCACCTGCGGTCCGGCCAGGGTGATCATCAATCCTATGTACAGAAATCCTTGATAGCGAATGCCATCGGTAGCAAACCCGCGAAGCGTCGGCACGACGACGGTTTGTGTAATCGTTTCGCGAAGCGCGTCCGGGAGCAAGTCATCTGCTGAGAAAGCCCCCATTCCGCCGGTGTTGGGACCGCGATTGCCGTCAAGAATGCGCTTGTGATCCCTGGTCGGTGCAAGCGGCGCGTAGCGCTCTCCATCAGTGAGGATGATGAAGGAGAGTTCCTGTCCTTCCAGAGTTTCCTCTATGAGCATCTTGTGGCCCGCGGCGCCCAGCTCATTTTTCCGCATAACGCCGTCGATAAAATCTCGCGCTTCATCTTCATTTTCCGCGAGCAGCACGCCTTTGCCCGCACACAAGCCATCGGCTTTCATGACCAATGGATAGCGAACATCTTTGAGTGCCGTGCTCGCGTCATCCGGATTTGCAAAAGCCCCGAACATTTGCGCGGTCGGAATCTTGTGCCGGAGCAGGAATTCTTTCGAGAAAATCTTGCTGCCTTCAAGCTGGGCGGCAATTTGCGATGGGCCGACGATCGGCAAGTTGCGTGCACGAAACGCGTCGGCGATGCCCTTCACCAGGGGCAGCTCCGGACCAACGACCGTCAGATCCGGACGCATTTTCTCGGCGAATGCGGCGAGAGAGGGGACATCGCCAGCATCGATTGCAATACACTCCGCCTCCGCCGCGATTCCGCCGTTGCCAGGAGCACACCAAATTCTTTCAACACGCGGGCTCTCGCGTAGCTTCCACACGAGCGCGTGCTCTCTGCCGCCGCCACCGATGACCAGAACTTTCACAGACGATCCCTTACCCAGGAAAAATCGCAATTTCGACGATAGTCGTGACCTCACGGAGTGTCAATCCCCGCCGCAAATGGTAACCTGGGGTGTGCGTTGTGGCCAGGACGAGGTCCTGCGCGTGAGGTGCGATAGAAGAGACAAAGGAAGAGGACAGAAATTGAGAAGAATTCTAAGCAGTCTAGAGTACTAACCACTTATTTATATTTTATCGGTTAATATATTCTACGCTTGGCTCATAGCGCGAATGGGGATCGTAACGCTTGTGGCTGCGTCCGAAGAACCGAGCATGTGGCACCGGCCGTCAAAAATGCCGCCTGGGTCAATGACCAGACAGGGGGAATGAACTTCACCCGTTACCACGCCCTTGGGTTGAATCTCCACGCGACCCTTCGCGAAAATGACTCCATCATACCGGCCCGCGATCACAACGCGGTTGCCCTCGATTTGTCCCTCAACTTTTGCGTTCTCGCCAAGGATCAAGGTCTGCTCGGAGATGACATTGCCTTTCACATTTCCGTCAATGCGGAACGTGCCGGTCACGGTGAGAGTGCCTTCCATCGTGACGCCCTGATCAATGAAGCCTGTCCACTCTTCGCCGCTTCCGCTTTTCGACGATCCTGGCCACTTCCAAGCCATGAGCTCCCCCAATTAGCCAACACTTCCACTTTAGCGATGCGCCAAAACAAGTCAACGATTGCGACACAACAACGTGTCGAATCGGATGACTGAACCTTCGGCCAGTTTTTCTATTCGGCTTCGCTCTTTACTTCATTAAGCGATCGTAAAGGCCCATAAGCTGCGCATCGTCGTAGTACTCTAGGATTAATCGACCAGGACGTACCTTTGTTTTTTGATGCAACACGATTTTCGTTCCAAGGTGACGCTGCAGATCCTCAAGCGCGGCGCGAATATTTGCGTCTAGCTGGACCTCGGTTGCGGGGCGTTGGCCTCGTGCGCGGCGCGCAGCCAATTTCTCAATCTGGCGCACGGTTAAACCGCCACGGGATGCGCGCTGAGCATACCGCATTCTAAGCTGTGGATCCAATACAGCCAATAGCGCTCGGCCATGACCGGCGCTGAGTTTCCCTTCCTCAATCCATTCCTGAATAGCAGATTCGAGCTTTAAAAGCCGAACAGCGTTTGCAACGGTTGTCCTGTCTTTTCCAGTTCGCTCCGCGACGATGTCTTGAGTTAAGCCAAATTCATCCATAAGCCGTTCGAATGCGCGCGCTGCCTCCATCGGATTCAAATCCTCGCGCTGAATGTTTTCTACGAGCGTCATTTCCAGAGCCAGATCGTCGGGAACCTGGCGGACGATTGCTGGCACCTTTACGAGACCGGCTCGCTGCGCTGCCCGCCACCGACGCTCCCCAGCGATCAATTGAAAGCGGTTTCCAACCGGACGAACGACCAAAGGCTGAATGATCCCACTGGACTTGATGGATCGGGCTAGTTCCTCAAGGGCTTCCTCCCGAAACCGCGTCCGAGGCTGATACGGACTCGGCTCGATGAGATCAATGTCAATTTGCTGTGGGCCGCTCGAAACGGGCTCGCGGGCCGGAGCTGCAGCGGCGCCTTGGGTCGTAGTGAAGGCAGGTTTTTCCGGAGCTGGTGATTCCTTCGGCTCAAGCTCCCGAATGAGCGCTCCGAGCCCCCGCCCCAGTGCGTTTCTCGGCATTGTTAATCACCTCCTGGGCAAGCTGCGTATAACCGTCAGCGCCCTTACTGTGGATGTCGTAGAAAATAATAGGTTTACCAAAACTAGGTGCCTCGGCCAGCCGCACATTCCGAGGAATTACGCTCTGAAAGACTTGCGCTCCGAAGAAACTACGCAAATCCGTGGCTACTTGACGCGAGAGCGTCGTGCGTTCATCGAACATGGTGAGTAGAATTCCCTCAACCTCTAAAGCCGGGTTCAGTGTGCGTCTAATACGCATCAGTGTGTCCAAAAGCTCAGAGACGCCCTCAAGGGCCAAGTATTCGCATTGAATGGGAACCAACACGGAGTGAGCAGCCACCAATGCGTTAAGCGTAAGCAAATCGAGCGCCGGCGGACAATCCAGCAAAATGTAACGATATCGATCTTCAATTCCCCGCACAAAACCTTGCAGCTTGTGTTCGCGAGCTTCTGACCCAACCAGTTCCACGGCGGCGCCGGCGAGATTCTTGTCCGCCGGGATTACGTCCAGCTTCTCCACTTGGGACTTTTGAACAATTCTTTCGAATGGTTCGTTAAGGATCAACGCTTGATATAGGGTTCTGCGGGAGGGGTCCTTTGCAAAACCAATCGCAGCCGTGGCATTGGCTTGGGAGTCGCAGTCAACGAGAAGAGTGGGTTGATCGGCTGTCGCCAGGCAGGTTGCGAGATTTACAGCAGTCGTGGTTTTTCCAACTCCACCTTTTTGATTTGCTACGGCGATAATTCGAGCCAAGTAAATCCCCCAACTTGCGAGAACTTAGCAAAGGTCGAATCGTGAAGCAAGATGTTTCACGTGGAACGTTGTTCTCCCCTGTTGAAGAAAATCGAGTTTGAAACTGTTTCACGTGGAACACTGGAGATGAGCCAGGCAGGGAATCTAGGCGGCAGTCAGTTTCGTTTCGCTCGACAACAGGGCAACTGTTCCACGTGGAACAAGTTGGTCTGGGGCTTGTTACCGTTCATTTTTCCTCAAAAACACGTTTGCCCACCAGAATGAATCGACGCAGGGAATGGGGTATAGACTTAGGTGCCTCCCATTCCCAGCCTTCCAACGGAAGTTGGCGAACCATTGCCGCATCTTCGCCGCCTATCCAGAGAGCAATTCTTTCTGTTCCAAGCATCGGGGAAGAAGCCCATTCCAAAAACGGCCCAAAGTCACCAACAGCTCGGGAACAGACTATGTCAAGCGGAGCCACTTCCTCGGAGAGCTCTTCATAGCGGCTCACAAGCACTCGAACGCCTGTCAGTCCCAGCTCGCGCACCACTTCAGTCAGAAAAGTAGCCTTCTTCACATTCGATTCGATCAAGTATAGATCCAAGTCTGGTCGAATAATCTTCAACGGGAGGCCCGGAAAGCCTCCACCAGAGCCTACGTCGGCCAGCCGACACTTTTCAAGGGGCACAACTAAGGCTCCAAACATGGATTCGCAGAAGTGCCGATAGAGAATCTCCAAAGGATCACGAATCGCCGTCAAATTGACCTTTTCGTTCCAGCGAAGGAGGAGTTCTATATATCGTTGAATTTGAAGGACTTGCTGCTCACTGACGGTTAATTGAAATTCGCCAAGGGCGCGCCGAATCGCGTTACCGGAAGGGGGCTGGAATTTGGGTTTTTCCATCAATATAGTAGACTTCGAAGATTTCTCTTGGCCCTTATTCCTAGCTAACTTGTTTATTATCAATAAGATACAGCTTTCCAGCAAATCCCGCAACAATGTCTACGGCGGCGTGCCAAAAGACCACTGGGACAAGGCTATCGTACAAGATTCGCACCAATCCGAAAACTGCACCGAGAATCAGTGTACCCAACATTCCGCCCGGTCCCTGATAGGCATGCGCTAAGCCAAAGAGAACAGAGGAAACAAGCAATACACCCCAAACTGGGAATGCAAACTTGGACAACGCTCCGAACACAAAGCCGCGGTATAGAAACTCCTCACAAATCCCAGCCGTCATCGCAAGTCCGCAAAAAATGACCGCTTCGCGGCTTGTGTGCGGAAAGATTTTAGACGCCATGGCCTTGATACGATCAACACCAGGGCTCTTGGAGCGGCCTACGCGGCGAAGATTGAACCAGTGAGCCAGGCCAATCAAGACCGCGCCGAGAAATCCAAACAGGAGTAACTCCCAGAGAGGATTGAATTTCACGCCCAATGAAGAGAGGCTAAAGCCGCGAGCGAAAGCTCTCCACGCAATCACAGCAGTGACAATCCATTGTGTCGCAATGGACGTCATATAGAGCGATACCCGGTCGCGGCTGGAAATCGAAGGCATCGCAAGCAAGCGTTGTAAACGCGCCCATCCTCGCCACGGCACGATTACGGCGAGCACAAAAAAGATGAGCACGAAGTCCCAAGGCATCGTGCGATAAGACCACGAGTCAACGAGGCCGTGCAAGCAGCGATCATTCGATGTTGCGAAAAGGATTCGGCTAACATCCATATAATAGAAAACGCGAGGTTCCTTTGACCGAAACTCCGAAACTGACCGCGATGGCAAAAGCCGCTGGTTGTGCCGCAAAACTCAATCCCGCCACGCTCGAGCACGTCCTGCGAAAACTACCACGGCAAACGGACCCGAACGTTCTAGTGGGTTTTGACACCAACGACGACGCCGGCATTTATCGTGTGAGCGACGAGCTGGCACTGGTGCAGACCGTGGATTTTTTCACGCCAATTGTGGATGAGCCCGAACTCTTTGGCGCGATCGCCGCCGCCAATGCGTTGAGCGATGTATATGCCATGGGAGGAAAGCCGACGTCTTCGCTTTCCCTTGTCGGCTTTCCGGAAAAAGCCGATCCCGAGATTTTGGAACGGATTATTCGCGGGGGCCTTTCCAAAATGCAGGAAGCGGATTGCAGCGTGATCGGCGGCCACTCCATCCGCACGGACGACATGCTTTTCGGCTACGCGGTCACGGGCACGGTTCGCCCGGACAGGATTTGGCGAAATGTCGGCGCACGTGCGGGCGACGTCTTATTGTTTACAAAACCGCTTGGAACGGGCGTGATTACGACTGCACTTAAGAAAGGCCGTGCTTCAGAGGAATCACTTTCCGAGGCGGTCAAAGCGATGACCACTCTGAATGCGCGTGCGGCGGAAGCGCTGCATGAAGTGGAGGCAAACGCGAAGGTTGAAAAACCAATTCACGCGGTCACCGACGTAACCGGCTTCAGTTTTCTCGGCCATGCGCGCGAGATGGCTCTCGGAAATCCTGCCGCCGGGATCGCTCCGGTATCCTTTGAAATCGAGCACAGCGCATTTACCTATTTGCCCGGTGCGCTTGGTGCTGCTCGTGAGGGCCACCTCTCAGGCGGTCTAAAAAACAACCGCGCGTTTATTGGTGATTGTGTGGAATTTGGACCGAGCGTTTCAGCGGAACATCAATCCTTGCTGTTCGACCCGCAAACTTCGGGCGGCTTGCTGATTGCGATCGATGCGCGCGCCGCAGAAATGGCCCACCGTCTTTTGCAACAACACGGTGCATTGGCCTCTCCCGTGGGGATCGTATTACAAAAAAAATCTCCGCTTATTCACGTAAGCTAACCATTCGATCTTTACTCTCGCTAAACTGAGTTCATGGACACCATCACCCACGGCATCGCAGGCGCGCTCATCGGCAAGGCGCTCTTTCGCGGTGAAGGTTTGTTTTCGCGCCGCTCCATGAACCGGGCGCGTATCGTCACGTGGGCCGTGATGCTCGGTGCCATTTTTCCCGACTCGGATGTGCTCCGCGATATCTTTTCACGCAACGACATGCTGATAATCGCCTGGCATCGGAGCATCACCCATTCGTTGCTCTGTCTACCGATATTCGCCTTCATTCTCGCCTCCATTTCTTACCAATTCGCACGCTGGCGCAAATGGGATTCGCCCTCGTTGGCCCAATTCACGGGAATTTATGCCGTCGGAATCTTGAGTCACATCCTGCTGGATTTGGTAACGACATTCGGCACGATGATCTGGTCGCCCGTCGCGTGGTCGCGGCCGGCCTGGGATTTAGTATTCATCGTGGATTTCTCCCTGACAGGCATTCTGCTTATCCCGCAATTGCTGGAGTGGGTGAATCGCGACACTTTGCATGCGAAACGCCGCGCCCTCCTAATGTGGGTTATTTTCGTGCCTTCGCCGTTTTTCATTGCGGCCATCGCACGAATTGTCGGGGCGCCGGTTTCCGACGGCGCCATCCTTGCTGCTTGCCTTCTTTTCTCTCTATTATTTTTGCTGCCCGCTTTTCGTGGCTGGGGAGCGCGTATTCAGCCCGTCGCTTGGAACCGCGCGGGCTTCGCGATCGCGTGCGCCTATATTGGCCTTACCGTTTACGCGCACCACATCGCGCTCGAGCGCGTAAGGAATTTCGTAGCGTTCGAACACATCCAACCGGAATCTCTCGGTGCACTGCCGTTTCCGCCCTCCCTATTGAGCTGGGACGGCCTCGTGCGAACTTCGCGCGGCGTTTACGAAATGCGAATTGACCTCAGTAAGAAAAGTTCTTTCAGCGCGCCAGCGGCCCCAGGAGCTTCCGACCCCGCTGATCCACCCATCGAATACAAGTATTTTCCCGATGCTCCCCAGAATCTCTGGATTGCGCGCGCAAAAGCGCTCCCTGAAGTCCAAAAAGTTTTGTGGTTTGGCCGATTTCCGGTCACGCAGTTTCATATCGAAAACGGCGTCCCGATCGTCGAGATTTCCGATTTGCGTTTTGCGAAGATCCGCCCCGACCGGCCCAACAGTTTTACCTATCAAGTTCGCTTCGACACGTCTGGCAAAGTCATTTCGCAGGGTTGGCTTGGCCGCTAGCTAACGCCCTGCCGTAGATTTTGCCTCGGCCGGATGAATCACAACTTGCCGCTTTTCGCCTGTGCCCACGCTCTCCGTTCGCACACCGGCCATTTCTTTGAGCGCCAAATGAACGATGCGCCGCTCGCGCGATGACATGGGATTGAGCTGGAAGGATTGCCGCGAAGCCTGCACGCGTTCCGCAGCCAGGCGCGCGGTCATCCGTAATTCCTCAAATCTCAGCGCACGATAGCCCGCGCAATCAATCTGGATTTTTTCGTGCCATTGAGGCTCCAGCCGCAGCGCCCGGTACGCCAAATGCTCCAGAGACTTGAGCAAGTCGCCGCCGCGTTCGAGCATGATTTCCTTGTCTGGCCCGTCCAAGTCTGCAAAAACCTCCGGCTCGCCCTCCTCTACAGGCGCTCCGACTGGCAGAGCGCGAACTGTGGGCGTCAATCGAAAGCCGCCAGCGCGAATCATTTCTGCCAAGAACTCACGCAAGCCCTCCGCCGCCGCAGTGCGGTCGAGCTGGTTGTCCTTAATCGGTGCGTTCTTCATACAGCGATCAGCGACGCTAACGTAAGTCAGGCGCGTGAGATTTGCTCACGACTTTTTGGCCTTCGCAGGCTTGCTCGCGGGTGTGATAGGGTGCCTGCGGTTTAAATACCACTGCTGTAGGATGCCCACCAGGCTGCTCGTCAGAATATAAACGGCCAGCCCTGAGGAAATCGGGAAAATGATGAACATCCCTGCGAACGAAATCGGCATGAACTTCATCATGGCTTGCTGCTGCGGGTCGGTCGTCGTCATCGGGGTCATTTTTGTAGCCAGGTACATTGAAGCCGCCATGATGATGGGCAAGATGTAATAAGGATCCTTCGCGGAAAGGTCCGTAATCCAGCTAAACCACGGCGCATGGCGCAGCTCGATGGCGTTGCGCAGCGCAGTGTTCAGTCCGATCCAGATAGGCATCTGCACAAGCATCTGGAAGCAGCCGCCGACAGGGTTGATCCCTTCGCGCGCATATACTGCCATCACTTCCTTGTTCATTTCCGCTTTGCGCGGATCGCGCATGGAATATTTCTTGTAGCGTTCCTGAATGGATTTGATTTCGGGGGCCACGCGCTGCATTTTCAGCGTCGTTTTGTAGCTCGAAATGCGCAGCGGGAAAAGCAGCATGTTGATGATCAGGGTCATCACAACGATCGTCCATCCCCAATTCGGGATGTATTTCTGCACCCACTTCATGGCGTGAAAGAGCGGATCGGAAATGAATTCCAGCCAGCCGAAATTCACCAGCGAATGAAGCGGCGGGTTCATTTTCTTCAGGACGTCGTAATCTTTCGGCCCCACGTACACGCGCAAATTCGTAGAGGGGCTTGCGGCCGTGGCGATTTGCGGAATCGGTTCGGGAGTGTCCTTGCCGTCAATCTGCACCGTATGCCAAACTTTCCAATAACGCGTTTCAAGTTTGCTCGGTGCCGCGCCAGCCGGCAGCGTAAAGACGGCCGCGAAATAGCGATCCTCAATTCCCGTCCAGTCTTTCCCACCCCACCAGATACCGTGAGGAACTTTGTCCCAATCGTCCACCTTTTTGTACGGCAGGGAATTCAACTTTCCGGCTTCGTTGTAAAAAACATTGACGGTTTCGATCTGGCGTGGGTTGGTTACAGTCAAATCACCAAAGCCGCCGAGCCACGCTAGCCCTGCGGTTACAGGCTTTCCGTCGTACTTCGCGGTCACTTCCGCTTTCACCGTGTAGCTTTCGTCAAAGTGAAAGTGTTTTGTGACCTCAAGATGGCCGTCGCTCCAGGAAAAATTCACATCGGCTGGAGCCGTCAAATTGCCAGATGCGGAAGAAACATACAGGGCGGAATTCGCGGAATTCTCCAAGTTGGCGTCATCGAGCGTCACGGCAAATGGCCAGCCGCCCACTTCTTGCGAATCCTTGGGGTGAACCACATCCAGCACCTGGCGCGCCTTTGCGTCGTCCACGTAATTCTTAAGCCTCCAACTCTTCACCACGCCGCCGCGATTCGAAAACTCTACGCGATAGAGATCGCTTTCCACCACAATCGTGCGTTCGGTTTTGTCGCCACGCACCGGAGCCGCCGGTGCCGCAGAAAGAATGGAAGCAGCGGCCGCTTGCGCTGATCCGCCAGGTGGGTTGCTGCTAGGTTGTGCTCCGCTCGTCGCCGGAGCAGTTGCGGCAGGCGCGCTCGTTTGCGGCGTTTGCGCGGGAGGCTTGGGCGCGAAAAACTTCGCCCAAAGCAAAATCACGATGATGGATAGGGCCGACGCGATAAAGATGCGCAGCTCCGGCCGCAAATTTTTTCCCTGAGGGGTTTCGTTCACGAATGTACCTCTGTGTTCCCGCAAACATGATTCGAATTCATCTCTTCCCAAATCTCCGGAACAGGGTCATAACCAAACTTTCTTGAAAGCGGATGGCAGCGCAGCAACCGCTTCGTGCCGAGCCACATGCCGCGCAGCACGCCAAAACGTTCAATCGCTTCGTACGCGTACATCGAACAGGTGGGTTCAAACCGGCAGCTTCCCGCGAAGAGCACAGAGAGATATGCCTTGTAGCAGCGCAACGCGAAGAGTGCCGCGCGGACGGCTACGGTTTGAGCAGCCGCAGGAAATCCGCTGTTAGCGCCTGGAACGGCGCTTTCGCTACCGAACTCTTTGGGTGGATGACGATGTCCCATCCCGCGGGTAACTCCTCCCGGTGCAGCCGAGCGATTTCTCGCAGGCGCCGCCGGATTCGATTGCGCACAACCGCGCCGCCAAGAGCTTTCTTGATGCTGAAACCAAACCGGCTCTGCGGCAGATTGTTCGCCTTTACAAAAGCAATGAAGTGGGAACTCGAGCGGCGCTTGCCGGCGCGGTACACGGCGTCAAACTGTGCCTTCTGCACCAGCCGCGCTTCGCGCGGATACTTCTGCCCGGATTTACTCGGGCGTAAGGCGATGGCGTCCCTTCTTGCGGCGCGCCGCCAGGACTTTCCGGCCGCCTACGGTCTTCATGCGCGAGCGAAATCCGTGCGTTTTGGCGCGGCGGCGCTTGCGCGGTTGAAATGTGCGCTTTGGCAAAGCAATCCCCCTCTTAGGTTACGCGTCGCGGCAGGCAAATCTTTCACGAAAGCCCAAACGACACCGTTCTGGCCGCTTTCGCGGCAGTTTTCGAATTTATAAGTGTACTTGGCACACGCAGCCAGGGTCAAGAAAGGCTCGGGGTAGGTTATAGAGAGGGGGAAAGTGATACACCCTGACCCGTTGGAAATAGAACTTGCGCACATTCGGCGTAGATCGCGTGTCGCCGCGTCCTTGCATTTCCGTTTCTTCGTTTAGTTCTGGGGAATGCTTTCGCCCGAGGCCAGCAAGATCCAGCACTTTCAGCTTCGCTCGCACCCTCTCGCGAAGTAGATCGACGCGGAAAAACGGTTTGCGACAGTCCCTGGCTAACAGGGGTCTTAGCTTTATGCTTTCACGCTAAGCTGCTGCTAAAAGGATGCACGGGTGTAGAATCCATCGCTGGATGCTGAAGGTTGCCTGGATGTCTCTTTGGCCATGAACGGCGTCAAGCAGCAGTCAGTATCTTTCGTTTGTGGAGTCAGAATTCCAATGTGTGCGCGCCGAGCGTTTCTAATTTCTTTCGCTATCGCGTTGTGCGGGAGCGCCATGGCCGGGCCCAGACAAGACACTAATTCAAAAGCAGAAGTGTCTTACACCAAAGATATTGGGCCGATTCTGCAACGGCACTGTGTGACTTGCCATCGCCCCAACGACATTGCGCCGATGTCGCTGATGACCTACGACGAAGTGCTGCCCTTTGCTCGGATGATCCGTGAAAGCGTAGTGCAACGCAGGATGCCTCCGTGGCATGCTGACCCCGCTTTCGGTGAGTTCACGAACGATGCCCGCTTGAGCGAAGCTGACATCGCGGCCATTGATGCCTGGGTGAGGGGTGGAGCAAAGAGAGGCGAAGCCTCAGATCCCTCGTTGGCGCCAACGCTCAGTCCAGGCTGGCACATCAAGCCGGACGTTGTACTAACCATCCCTGAGTTTCTTGTCTCCAAGACCGCTCAGGATGACTACGAATACATCTACGTCCCTACGAAATTCAGCGAGGACAAATGGATACAAGCCGCCGAGGTGCTTCCTGGTGAGCGTCGTGTGGTTCATCATGCCACCGTCTCTGTTATAGATCAGTCCGAAGTAGCAAAGCATCTGGAAGAGCAGTCCAAGGCGAATGCCGGCGAGGATGAATATCACTACCGCACGGGAAAGGTACTGCATCTCAAGCCGGACGCACCTGTCATTGATGACGGATGCTCAGCACCTGATGGTGGTGGCATTCCAGGCCATTCTTCTGGCTATTTGAACATCGTGCCCGGAATCTATCTACCGGGCCACTTGGCGGAAACGCGGCCTCCAGGCTATGCGCTTCGCATTCCCGCCGGTGGTTATTTGCAATTTCAAATTCACTACAGCAATCATCATGGACTGGACGTAAGAGATCGCACCAGCATCGGCCTGGTCTTCGCGCGCGAGCCCGTCCAGCATGAGATCGCGCAATACGAAATCTGGAACAACATGTTCTTGATACCGCCTAATGACGAAAATCACCGTGTGACGTCCTGCTTCACGTTGCCAAAAGATGTGCTCGCCGTGGCATACACAGCCCATATGCATTTTCGCGGCAAGAGTATGCTGACCAAGGCCCTTTACCCGGATGGTCGCGAAGAGGTGCTCCTTTATGTTCCCCATTACGATTTCCGGTGGCAGGAAACGTACTTCTTGAAAAAACAATTTCTTTTGCCCAAGGGCACCAAACTAATGACCATCGCATATTTCGACAATTCCAAGAAGAATTCCCAAAACCCGGATCCGTCCAAGACACTTCGCTGGGGTGAACCCAGTGACGAGGAGATGATGGGCTTCTGGCTGCAATTTGCCGATCCTCAGACCGTCTCGGAAAAGCCCTCACTTGGCCTCAAGAATGTGCCGGTTGCAAATCTCATATCGAAGTGATTCGCATGATCTTGTTTGGCCGCTTGGCGAGGATCTCGACCTTACCCGTTGCGTTAAAAGTGGGAATTTCAATGGTTCCGGTCAGCACCATGGTTCTCAGCTTGGCCCAAGCCTCTTTGCCGCCGCTCCCTTTTGCGCATTTTTCGGATAGTTCGTCCGCGCTAGGAAGCCTTTCTTCTTTGGGTGCGTCTTTAGGCGGAGGAGTCGTCTGACAATAGGTCGCTGTTGCCCAGACCAGCAAAAGGGAAGCGGTTCCGAAATATCTGAGTTTGCGATTCATGGATATCCTCTGAGTTTTCAAAAAGCGATACGAACCACAGATTACCTGTTATACGTGCCCGTCCTGCCTTAAATTTCGCCTGACAATCAGGTCTCAAACAAAAACGGCGGAGGCCATTGGGCTTCCGCCGTTTCTTATCACGATCAGCAACCTACTGCCTTTAGGACTTTGTATCGTTCGAAGCTTCGTTGATGTCGTCGTCTGCCTGTTTCGTGGCGGTTTTTACCTCGGTTTTGGAAGTGGCGTTCGGCGAGAGAGCCTGGATGGACTTGCCCAGAGTCATCTTGCTTGTACCGGTGCCCGAAGGACACGTCGTGCCACTTGCCGGGGCCGTGCCGGTCATGTCGGCGCTCATGCATGCAAATGGAATCTTTAGATTGTGACTCACATGGAGCGCGGCCACGCACTGACCGAGATTCTTGAATCCCGCGCATGCATCCTTCAAGTCGGTTCCCTTTGCCAGGAGTCCTTTGGATTGCAAAAGATTCGTAAGGTGCGTGTCTAGTTTGGTGTTCTTGCTTAGAACGGTCGTTGGTGAACTCGCTGCCGCCCCGTGCGCAGATGCATTCCCCGACCCGGAGCCGTGCTCCGTCCCGGATGCACCGTGCACTGCGGCTCCCGTCGCGCCGGAGTTGCCGCCGCCAGGGCCTCCTCCATGCGGCCTTTGTGCCAAGAGCGGTGAGTTGCTTAGAAACAAAGCAACCAAGCCACCCGTCAGTATTGGTATCAAGCGTTTCATGGTTCCTTCCCTCCCTCGCCGTTGTTACGGCAGAAGATCGTTGCTCGCGAATCAGTGGCTTGGGCGTTTGCCCAAGAGCGGCGTCAAATTAAAGTTGATCCCGAACGACACTGTGTCCAGTTGATAGTGGACGCTGTGGCTGTACGCCAAATCGAAATCGACATACTTGATTGGATTGAAGTCCAAATCCGCGTTGTAGCCGTTGTCACGATCGATGGAAGCATCTCCGGTCGTTAGAGCATTGCCCTGGAAGACGCGCGCGTGTTTTGTTGAACCAGTCCCCGGACCGGGCGCGCTCGATTTTGTGACCGTGCGGCTGTAAACCTTTTGCGGTCCCCACGGAGCAACGTCATAGGCAGAAGCGGTCAGCGTCAGCGATTTTCCGAGGTCAAATGCCGTCCCCGCTTCAAAGTGGGCCACACTACCTAGCGTGATGAACGGACGATGCCAATACCTGGTGTCCATCAAGGAATTGCCAGCGCCAAGATTTACGTATGGCGTCCATCGCCCGAACTCTCTAGCAAAAGCATTGCTCCAATCGAACGTCACCCGTCCCGTGCTCAGACCTTTTGAAGAGTCTCCGGTCGGCAACGCGAAAGTGAAGGACGAGCCATAGTTCACGGCAGGATTCTTAAAAGCGAGCAAGAATTGGCCGAATGCGTCTCCAACTCCGTTCGAAGATGTAGTCGTTCCGGTGGAAGTTGTCCCGCGCACGAAGAGAAAAGGCACGCCTGCATTTACTGAGAAATGTCGTTTGAAGATGTAGCCCGTCGTGGTCGTCCAATCGAAAACCTTTGAGCCGGAGTCGAAGCTTCCGTCAAAGGAAGTATTCAAAGTCATACCGCGGTAAGTGTCGTCCTTAGAGGCAGGCGCACTTCCCGCCGGCGTTTGTGCAAATCCTACAACAGAGCAAGAGCAAACCAGCGCTAGCGCGCAAACTAGTTTCCGGATCACAGGCAAGCCACCTGTCCTCGAAATTTGATTTAGTGATACCTCGGCGTGTTTTCCAGCAACACGCGAGTAACCCGGCGGGCCAACACTTAACTTGGAAGCTGCACTGAAGGTTCCACGCTGCCTTGAAATTAAATCTTTTATTATGTGTATATTAGACGGGGTCTTCTCGTTACATCAGCCAGAACACTGGTAATTCTTACCTGACCTCGCCCCTTTTTCCTCGGGTTCTAGGCTGGCGAATGAGACTTCTTGTATTCGTCAAAACTCGCGAGAAACCGGTCCACGTCTTTACGCAACACATAATATGGCGTGGACAGACGTACTTTGTGAGGGGCCGCTCCACGAATCCGAATCTTTTTTTCTTTCCACAAAGCGTTTTCTAGGTCCGGCATCTTCACGGGAGCCACGGTCACTGTCGTAATCCCACAGCGAAGATTTGCGTCATACGCAGTCCATAACACGGCATCTCGCTTCATCATCTGAGCCATCGCATATTCGCCCATCATCTGGTGCCGCTTCTCGATCCGATCCATTCCAATTTGATTTGCAAATTCAATCGCCGCACGCAAGCCCGCAAGCGCCGGCACATTCGAGCTGCCAATTCGCTGAAAGCGTTCCGCGCGAATCTTTTTGTCGTCCCAACCTTCTGTCGCAATGGTATTCCAAACGCGATCAATCACTTCGTTACGCACGTACAGATAGCCGGTACCTTTCGGCGCTTGCAGCCATTTGTGAGGACTCGACGTGTACATATCGCAGCCGAGATCGTGGACGTTCAACTTCATCATGCCCGTCACGTGCGCGCCGTCCACCGCGCTCAAAATTCCTTTCGAACGCGCCAGCGCGCACAACTCCTTTGCGGGCAAAACCACTCCTGTAACCGTCGTAATATGACTAAAGAAAATAACGCGAGTCTTCGGCGTGATGGCGTCGCTGAAAAGATTCAATACGGTTGCCGCATCCGGCACCGGCTTTGGCAGCGTCACCTTTTTCACAACGATTCCATAACGCTTTGCACGCAAATTCCACGGATGCTCTCCGCCCGGATGCTCCTGGTCCGTCATCAACACTTCGTCGCCGGCTTTCAGGTCCACCCCGTTTGCAATATAGCTGTTCGCTTCCGTCGCATTGCGCAGCAGCGCAATTTCATCGCGCTTGCAGCCGATGAACGCCGCCAGCGGATCGCGATACTCGTTCCATGCCGCATAACCCCAAATCGGATAGTCCTCCGGCTCACTCTGCGCCAACCTTTCCACATCGTTGTACGAATCAAAAATTGCCTTGAGCACCGGCCGCGGCGAAGAGCCTACCGTTCCGTTATTCAAATATACTTCGTCTTCCGGGATCAAAAACTGCTTCCGCAATTCGGTCCAATACGCTTCCTCATCTTTTTCATAGAGCGACGTTTCGGGCAACTGGGTGGGAGCTCGCCCCAGCAGCGCCTCCAGCCGCGGAGCGAACCCAATTGCACTCGCAATGCCAGCCGTTCCGCCCAATGACGACAAGAAACCACGACGATCCACCATCACTCGCCTCCCACTCACGTTTTCGTGCGAATTCTACGCGCTCCAGCCCCGCTCAACAACCTGCCCGCTGACCTTGGCCATTTGGTCTGTAACCTCGGAGCCTCTCCGCGCGTCTATCTGAGCAATACATCGGGTGTTGGCCGATAGTTCCAATCCACTGCTTCGCCGGAGGCACGGTCACACTCCGCATCCTGCTTTTCCTCCGGCGAAGCCTCTAAAATCGCATCTCTCATCCGTTTGACCTGGCTTCTTCCCACCCCTAAAATGAAGCGATAGAAAAACGGGCTAGATTTTCATGTTTGAAAACCTCACAGGAAAACTCCAGCGCACTTTTAAGAACCTGCGCGGCCAGGGCAAGCTCACCGAAGAGCACCTGGACGCAGCACTCGCCGAAATTCGCGAAGCCATGCTGGAAGGCGACGTCGCCGTCAGCGTTGTGGACGAACTCCTCACCAATATCCGCAGCAAAGCCCTCGGCACTGAGGTCATGCTCCAACTTTCACCGGATCAGCAGGTCATCAAGATCGTCCGCGATGAGCTCGCCGCACTCCTCGGTAAGCACGCCAAGCCACTTTTCGCCTCGCGCCCGCCTTCGGTTTGGATGATTGTCGGCCTGCAAGGTTCCGGTAAGACCACCACGACCGGCAAACTTTCCAAATGGCTCACGCAGCACGGCCATCGCCCCATTGTCGTTTCGACAGACGTTTATCGTCCCGCGGCCCGCGAACAGCTTGCTCAGGTTGCCAAAGCCGTTGGCACTGCTATCTGGCCCGGCGCGGGCACTGATAAACCGCTCGAAATCGTTCGCGGCGCCATCAAGGAAGCAAAGCTTTCTGCGTCCGACGTCATCCTAGTGGACACCGCCGGCCGCCTTCACATTGACGACGAGCTCATGAACGAGCTCTCCATGCTCAAGAAAGAATTGCAGCCGAGCGAGATTCTTTTCATTGCGGACGCGATGATCGGCCAGGATGCGGTGCGTTCCGCCGGAGAATTTCACAAACGCCTGGGTCTGACCGGTGTGATTCTCACGAAGCTCGATGGCGACGCACGCGGCGGTGCTGCACTTTCCATCAGTAGAGTCAGCGGCGCTCCCGTCAAATTCGTGGGCCTCGGCGAAAAGTACGACGCGCTCGAGGGTTTTTATCCTGAGCGCATCGTCTCGCGCGTTCTGGGTATGGGCGACATCTTGTCGCTCATTGAGCGCGCCGAGCAGGCCGTAGATAAAAAAGCGGCAACCGAGCTCGAGCGCAAACTTCGCAAATCCGAATTTACCCTCGAAGATTTTCGCGATCAGCTTCGCCAGATTCGAAAGATGGGCCCACTCGAACAGATCGTGGACATGCTCCCCAAAATGGGGCCGCTGCAAAACTTGCCGAAAGATGCCAAGGTGGACGAAGGAAAACTAAAACAGGTCGAAGCGATCATCAATTCCATGACGAATCAAGAGCGCAACGACCACAACATCATTGACGGCAAGCGCCGGAAGCGAATCGCCAAGGGTAGCGGCACCACCGTGCAAGACGTCAATCAAGTTCTGAAGCAGTACATGCAAATGCGCCAGATGATGAAGCAATACGGCGCCATGGCAGCTCGTGCCAAGATGAAAGGTCTCGGCAAACTCGCCGGGTTGTCCTAGTCGCGTAAGCAACTCTATCTAAAGAACTTCCGCAAGAGGATTGACCTCGACACAATTCAGATTATAATATCTATGG
>JACXTT010002559.1_pt1 | contig 28734 bp, 23 predicted proteins | sample 9270951 | NCBI WGS metagenome assembly JACXTT01 (sample SAMN15532306, study PRJNA645909) | rock metagenome | isolation source: weathered quartz diorite | place: Puerto Rico | collected 2017-06-21 | reverse complement strand
GGCTCGGCAACTTCCGCCATCTGGTGGTTCGCTACGACCGCTCGCTTACGATTTACACTGCGTTCTTTCATATCGCCTGCATCATGATCGTCTTACGGAGGGTTTTGAAATAGCTTCTAATAACTGAGATGTAGAAAAGCCCGAAATTGACGCCGAAGAAGTAATGGAGGATGCTGTCGGCCAAGTCGCTATCCTGAGAGCAATGCGCGAGGTGGCCGGGCATGGGGGGAATCAGTTTCCTCTTCTATCCATGGGGTTTGATTGTGCAAGGATTTGCGCTTTGGCACTTCATCAAGCGGCGTCCCGAGAACTATTGGATCTACATCATCATTTTTGGAGGGATGCTGGGAGCCGGAGCGTATATGGTTATGGAGGTTATCCCTGACCTTGGGCTGCTTCGTGGGGCGTTCCAGGGACTCGGGAGGCGATCGCGGATTCAGGCCCTGGAAACGCAGATTCTGGACAATCCTTCCGCCGGGAATCTGGAAGAATTAGCCGAACTCAATTTTGAGCAAAAGAATTATAGCAAGGCGCGAGAGGCGTTGAACCGGGCTATCGCGGCGCGGAGCGATTCTCCGCATGCGTTTTATTTGCGCGCAAAATCCGCGCTGGCGATGGGGGAATATAGGGAAGCCATCCCCGACTTGGAATATGTGGTTGGAAGGGACGCAAAATTTGACTATTACCGGGCAACCGGATTGTTGGGCGACGCCTATGCGCGGACGGGAGATTTCGCAAAAGCGGCGATATATTTCGCGCCTGCTGCGCAGTATTCGACGACCCCGGAGACGCTGTACAACTATGCGAACTATCTAAAACTGGCGGGGAAAAAGGAAGAGGCGCGGGAGTGGGTGCTGAAATTAGCGGCGAAAAAAAGGACGCTGCCGAGATACATGCGGAGGGTGGAGCGGCCGTGGTTTGGGAAGGGCAAGGCACTGCAGAAGGAGTTGGCAGGGTAGCGCCGCCGTGATACGACGACACTAACCAGCCTTGAATGGTGGAATTCCTGATTTTGGTGGAAGCCCTAGACTTCAGTCCGGGGGAGCAGCGCCTTCAGGCCCGCGGAACGAGCAGTCGCCCATAGGCGGGCTTCAGCCCCGGCGCGCTCTGCGTGAGTTTGCGTCCCGAATATCCGCAGGTTGCGGCACAGGCTAGAAGGTGTAAGCCCCTGACTCTCATTTAGGTGAGCCGTGATCAGCTCGGTGGCTGAGTTCAGCTCTGGTACAGCGCTCCTCCTTCGACTCATCATGCAAACTTACAGGGAGTTAGCAAGCACTCTGATCCCCTATTGCCGCTCAGGGGTTCCATCTTCGGCTCACTGATCTACACGTGAACGTTGCACCGCCAGCCTTGCGCCTGGAAGTCGATCCAATGACCTTATTCGCATTCGGTGGGGCCAAATGGTGAAGCCCGTGTGCTCAAAGTGTACGTGAGCGACCGGTCGCAGGCGGCGTCGTCCTGGCATGTCGCTATGATTTCAAATGACATCACCACCCATCCGTTAAGCATTGCTATCGCCCTCACTCTTGGTCTATGCTGCGGCCCGGGCGAGATTGTCGGCGTAGTTTCTTGGCCGCCTGTGGTGTTTGACGCGAAGGTCCCCGGATTCGGCAGGGATTCCCGGAGATTTTGAAGGTGACAGAGCATTTCTCCGTCTTGGGTTTTGCTGCTTTTTCCTAGCGTGAGAGCGCTGAAGATGTTTGGCCATGCACCGAAGTGGGAGCTTTATCGTTTTCGCCGCAAGTGCAAGCTTCACTGTGCAAGGGGATCTGCGGTGCTGTGTGGCATGTTGCTCGCCACGAGCGCTTCCGCAGGTTTCTTCTGCTCCACTGGGCTCTTCCCCTCTGCTATGTGGACACAGCAGAGTGATCCGTCGAAGCCTGTTGTGGTGCAGCCGGGCGCGCCGGGTAAGCCGAGCAGGACGCTGCCGCCGTCGACGAGGGCCACACTGCCGCCGCGGTCGCAAGCGGATGTGGAGTTCATGCAGGGCATGATCATGCACCATTCGCAAGCGGTGGAGATGACGGCGCTGATTGAATCGCATACGAAGAACAAAGATCTGCGGTTGCTGGGGGCGCGAATCAGCAGCTCGCAGTCGGACGAAATTAAGTTTATGCGGCGGTGGCTGGCGGCTCGAGGAGAACGAGTTTCCATGGCGAAGCCAGGAATGCCGGGCATGGATATGTCGCGCGAACCGATGGGTCTTATGCCCGGTATGCTCACACCGGAGCAGATGGAAGCGCTGCGAAAGGCGAAAGGCGCCGAGTTTGACCGGTTGTTTTTGACGGGGATGATTCAGCATCACAATGGTGCGCTTATCATGGTAAAGGATTTGTTCGACATCGCGGGGGCGGGGCAGGATGCCGAGCTGTTCAACTTCGCCACGGATGCGGACAATAGTCAAAGGGCCGAAATCAGGATTATGCAAGGTATGTTGGAGAAAGAACCGCTAGAGGAGAGACGATGAGCCGATTGCCAAGTTTTGCCTTTCGTGTGGTGGGTGCCGCGATTTTTTTATTTTTCGGTGTGAGCCGGACGCAGGCGCAGGCGCCTCCGAACGCGCCACCGGCGAAGGAAGCCGAGGCGGCGGATGAGGACGAGAATCCATTTGTTCCGGAGCCGGCGGCGCCGCTACCTGCGGGTATGACGGGGTCGGATGCGAACGATCCGCGGGCCAAGCTGAAGCCGGGGTTGTATGACGCTGGCGAGGCGTCCATGGGCATCAAGCACCTCCTGCTGTTGAAGAAGCCGGACGCGTTTCAGCTGGGAACTTCTGAGCCCGACGATCCGAAGGTGCAGAAAATGATCGGCCAACTCGGCGTGGGCAACCTCTCGAAAATCCCGAAGCCCATGCAGTTGGTAATCGCGCAGCTTGCTTTCTCGAACTCGGACTTGGCGTTCCAGGGCAACCACCTGTTCCAGGGGAATTTTTATGGCATGAATATCTATGACATCGCCAATCCGGCGAGCGCCACGTTGCTGACTTCGATGGTGTGCCCGGGCGGGCAGGGTGATGTGTCGGTGTACAAGAACCTGCTGTTCATGTCGGTAGAGATGCCGAATGGACGGCTGGATTGTGGTGTGGAGGGATTTCCGCCAGAACCTCCGCCGCCCGCAGGGGACGAAAAAGAAAAGAAACGTCGCATTCCGGCAGCACAAAAAGAACGTTTCCGCGGTGTGAGAATTTTCGACATTTCTGACATCAAGAACCCGAAGCAGGTCGCGGCGGTCCAGACGTGCCGCGGATCGCATACGCATACTCTGGTGGTAGATCCGAACGACAGAGACAACGTTTATATCTACGTGTCGGGCACATCGTTTGTGCGCCAGGCGGAGGAACTGGCAGGTTGCTCCGGTGAAAAGCCGGACAAGGATCCGAATACGGCGCTGTTTCGTATTGAGGTAATCAAGGTTCCGGTGGCGGCGCCGCAGGACGCGAAGGTGGTGTCCAGCCCTCGGATATTCATCGATCCGCGAACGGGCGTGCTGAACGGCCTGAACAACGGCGGCACCCATGGCAAGAAGGGCCAAGAGAAACCGGCGGATACAGACCAGTGCCACGACATCACGGTGTACTCGGCGATTGGATTGGCAGCCGGAGCGTGCTCTGGAAATGGAATTGTGCTCGACATCAAGGACCCGGTACATCCGAAGCGTGTCGATGCAGTGAACGATCCGAACTATTCGTACTGGCATTCGGCTTCGTTCTCGAACGATGGAAGCAAAGTCGTGTTTACCGATGAGTGGGGCGGCGGCCTGGGGGCGCGGTGCCGTCCGAACGACCCTAACAAGTGGGGCGCGGATGCGATCTTCCGCCTGAAGGACGACAAGCTCAGCTTCGCGAACTATTACAAGCTGCCCGCTGCGCAGGGCGACACGAAGAACTGTGTGGCGCATAACGGTTCGCTGATTCCGGTCCCGGGCCGCGATATCGAAGTGCAGGCCTGGTACCAGGGCGGCATCTCCGTTATGGACTTCACCGACCCGGCGCAACCCCTCGAGATTGCCTACTTCGACCGCGGGCCGATTGATCCAGAGATGCTGGTGCTGGGCGGCGACTGGTCGGCATATTGGTACAACGGCTACATTTACGGTTCGGAGATTGCGCGCGGCCTGGACGTCTTTGAACTGACGCCAACCAAATTTCTGACCCAGAACGAAATCGACGCAGCAAAGGCGGTTCGGGTGCCTGAGCTGAATGTGCAGAACCAGCAAAGGATCGAGTGGCCTGCGCAGTTGGTCGTGGCCAAGGCGTACGTGGACCAGTTGTCCCGGTCGCAGGTCTTGCCGGCAGAACGAATCGCGGGTCTGCGGAAGGCGATCCAAGGAGCAGAGAATTCGCACATAAGCCGGAGCAAGCTGGAGAAGTTGAAGAGCATGGCACCGTCGTTGGAAAAGAGCGCCGCCACGGCAAAGAGCCCGGCGGACTCGGCACGGCTGCATGCTTTGGCAGGGATTCTGAAGCATCCGTCAACGTAATGACAGATCGTTCGGATATATCCGCCTCCTTCGTTGGGCAGGATGGAGGATAGGAATAAACCTGGACGCTATTCACCGCTTTGGGCTGTGTCACCGGCAGCGAGAGAATTGGCCCGACTTTGTCCGGTCACCTCCAAGGTCACCGGCGTGTCGGCTCAACTTGCGCACGTTCTCCGCCGAGAATTCTTTAGCACTTGGTTGCAGGGAAGTCTGGCACCCGGCTTCTTTCCTCCGGTGGCAAAGTAGTGTGCCTACAGAGCTGATGAGACCGATGTGCCCGCGGCGGCGAAGACGGTAGACATCTCTGCCTGCGCAAAGGAGAGGAATGACTGGACTACGACAGGATCGAACTGGGTGCCACTTGCCTCGGTGAGCCGGCGCACTGCCTCCTCGTATGACAAGCCCTTACGATACGGGCGAGAAGAAACCATGGCATCAAAGGCATCGATGACGGAAACGATGCGCGAAACTACGGGAATTTCCGTGCCCTCGAGTCCCGCCGGATATCCCGATCCATCGAAAGATTCGTGATGATGGAGAATGTCGAGTGCCGCGCGTTCGAAACCCGGAAGCATGCGCAGCACGGCCCAGCCGTACTCCGGATGCTTCTTCATTAAGGCATATTCTTCCGCGTCGAGACGTTGTGGTTTTCGGAGTATTGAGTCGGGAATGCCAACCTTTCCAATATCATGCAGGAGCGCGGCAACTTCAAGATTCTGGAGCTCAACTTCTTCGAGGCCCAGTTCTTGCCCAACGCGCATTGCCCATTCCGCCAGCCGGGTGCTGTGGACCCCGGTGTTGAGATCTTTCAAATCAAGCAGCTGGTTGAAAGCGCAGATCACAGAATTGCGAAGCGCCGAGGTTTGTTCTTCGAGCTGCTTAACCCGGAGAGAATCTGGCGCCCCGGAGGTCAGGGGCGCCTCCATGAGCGCTGGAATCAGGTGATTCGCCATTGCAGCTAGAAGCAGAGCAAGACGCAGGAAGTGGATGATGAGCCGGAGCTATTCACCCAAGCGGAGATAGCCTGATAGACATCCAGGCGGCCATGGTTTAGGTCGGGTGTAAGCAACCGCGCGTGGGACAACGCGCTGGCTGCGCTGATCTGGTTGAGAGACTGCTTTGCATTCATGAGCAGCGCCGTGGTGCCCGCTACCATGGGAGAGCTGAAGGAAGTCCCCGAGGCGCTCGCGTAAGTCCCCCCCGGGTAAGTGCTGATGACGTATTCGCCGGGGGCCGCGATCCAAGCGTCGGTCGCGCCGTAATTGGAGAAGGAAGAGCGGGTATCCCAATCCGTAGTAGAAGCAACGCCAATGACACGACCATTAAAAGCCGCCGGGTATACGGCGGAGCTGGTGCTTTCGTTGCCGGCTGCTGCCACGAGGACGGCGCCAGCCTTATTGGCCTTGGAAACTGCCTGGTTGAAGGCAGGCGAAGAAGAAGTGAGGTCAAAGCTCATGTTCACAACGTTCGCGTGATTCTGGACGGCGTAATACAGAGCGGCAACGATATTGGAAAGATAGCCAGTGCCGCTTGCTGTGAAAGCCTTGAGAGGAAGGATCTTGGCCTTCGGAGCGACGAGGTGAACAAGCCCACACGTCATCGTACCGTGGCCGAATGCACCATAGGGTCCCCCATCCAGAACCGCGACTGATTGCTGATCGAGGACCGCGACGCTCTGCTGCTGCACAAACGCCGGCTGTTGGCCCGCAGAGCTATTAGTAGTCTCGCCCTCCAACTGCGGCACATCCAACCATTCGGAAGCGCCGGGCTGGTTTCTTGTAAAGTCATAGCCCGGAAGAAGGACAGGGGACAGAACGGGGTGGTTAATATCAACGCCAGTGTCAATCACAGCGACGATTCCGGTCCCACTTACCCGAAACCCGTTCTGTGCATCAGTCAGGCGAATAATGTGTGCCGCGGGCTGGGCCGCGTAACCATGCCAGACGACTGTACCAAAGTAGTTTACGGGCGAAGTATCGTACAGCCCAGAGGGGATGCTGTTGACATGCGGGAGAAGCAGCGGCAAGAGCCGATCCGCCTCAATGCTGGTGATCCCCAACAGGGATTCTGCAAACGTAATGACTCCAGTTACAAGGTTTCCGGAGGAAGTCACCAGAAATGTCTGCCCGATCGTGCCGTCCAAACTGCCTTGGACCTGGCAGCCTAGCAAGTTACAAAGATTAATGACGGACCCTAGGCCCCCGGTGGTCTGAACGATGTAACGGTTTTGCGCTGCGGCCGGGTTCGCGCCCGCAGTGACGAAAGCAATTAGTATTGCCAGGATGCATAAACTACGTTTCATACAATGGACCCTTTCTAACGGCTATTGCAAGAAAATCATTCCGCCAGAGACACAAATGTATGCACTGGTATTCTTGCCGGACGCGGCTTCCGGGCCAATAGTACACATGAGCCATCGGTGCCATGCCTTTGGACCATGCGCTCTTGGTACTTTTGTACCATCCGGCAAACACCTGGATGCCGCTTCGGGCGAATTCCTAACATCCCCTGTCTCCTGGCACTCGATGCAGGGCATCTCTCAGAGAGATGACGATGGACTTTTCGTCTCGGCCGGAGAAGGACAGCTCCATATCGCCAGAGTTTTTGATTTCCCCGTGAAACTCCCCAAATTGATTGGTCACTGTTTTGACGAGGTGACCGCGCCGATTCGAAAGCGTGATGAGCACATCCCGGCCTACCACCTCGGGATTGCGGGCGTCCATCAGCTGACCGGTCACAACCAGGCGGTTGCCTTCGGTCTGCGATTCTATCTGGACATCGATCTGGTAAGGTTCAGCTCGATAGAGCATTTGTCTGGTCTCCGTTCCGGCCGAGCGCACGCCAGCCAGGGCCGGCTGAGAGAAGCTGTCGAATAACACTTCGATTAAGCTGTTTGTTTCCTTCCGCTTGCCTCCAAGGCCGGCCGTTGCAAACTGTGCCTTGGCAACCCGTACGATGTCCTCCGGCGGTTGCCAGCTGGCCGCAGTTGCTGCCGTCTTTTGTACTTTTTGCCATAAGTCCACTATCTTTCCACAGCGTTTGCAACCGCTCCGAAGGTGTTCCTCCATGCCCTTCTGCTTGTCGTTAGGAACGACTTGGTTTACAAAATCAATCCACTCCTCGCTCGTAAAGTGTTTCATCTCAATTCCCCCATAATCCCCTCTCTGAATCTCTCCGCTCCCAGCGGATGGTGGCGTTTAACGTCCCCCGTGGATAAGGGGAATGAGGGTGGCGGAAAATATAGAAGGACTCCTGGCTAGTTAAACTGTTTGTTTTCAGAGAGTTTACCGACAAGGACAAAGGGGGCCCAATAGTAGGGGTGGGGATTGGCTTCCCGAACCTGCTTCATGGCCGATTGCAGTGAGCGGGCCATATCATTCGTTTCCTGGTAGCTCTTGTAAAACGCTTGCATAAGTTCTGAGGTGGTGCGGTCGTGGACGTCCCACAAGGAGAGAAGCAAAGAGGTGGCGCCAGCGCAGAACAGACCGCGTTGCAACCCAAGTAATTCATCACCCGTAGAAACAAAGTTCATTCCCGTGGCGCAGCCACTCAGAGTCACCAGCCGTGCGTTCAGGCGGAGCTGGTACAGGTCATACAGATTCAAGTATCCATCGCCTAGACGGATACCCGAAAACATCGGGTTGTCCTGGCGATACTTTCCGTGCGTGGCAATATGCAGGACACCGCCTGTAGCTCCTCGCTGCCGGAGTATGTTCGCGGTAGCCTGCTGGCCGAGGAAAAGTTCGGATTGCGGAAGGAGTGCCGCCACGGATTGCACCTCGGCCAAAATATGCGGGGCACGCTCGTCGGGGATTCCCAAGACAACGGAGTTTGCGGCATCATACGTGGCTTTGTTTTGACAAAGCGCAAACACAGTCGCGCTTGGTGCATAGGAAATGGTGTGAACATCGCATAAGTACTGGCCATTATTTCGAAGCGCATGGAAGGGGAGATAGTGGAGTGCGCCATGGCCCACAAAGATCAAGTGCTTTGCGAGGAGATGAGGGTTCAAAGGCGCGATGAGCTCGGAATAGAGCACCTCCAAATGACCTGACGCGGCTCGCAACAAAGGCTGCTCGAAACGCTGCACGTAGGCTGTTCCCATCCGAAATTTGGAAAGCTGAAACCTTAGCAAATGGAGCAGATGGACAACTCGAGAGAGAACAGTGACCGCAGTGATTTCGATGGCCTCCCGCGTCACGACTGCCGCCACCACATGGTCGCCTGTCGAATAGTATTCGATTAACGCGGTGTCCGCGGGAAGAATCGCCTGGAGTTTTTCCAAAGAAAAATCCGCAGAAGCCTCCAGCGTGGCGTTTTGACGCTCATGCGCTGGGAGTTCGCGGAGCGTTCGCAACAGTTCGCTTTCCCGCGATAAAGCTTTTTCCTGGAGATCTTCAAGCCTCTTGTAAGAGCTCTCATCAGGACGAAGCTGCTCCAACTCGATGCGGTGGTAATACCAGTTCAGTTCTTCGCGCAGGTCGCGAATGCGCCGCACCAGCTCGCTCTGGCCCGCTTCACCCAGAGGGAGGCTCTGGCCGCTCTGAAATATGAGTTCCGTCATGCTTCGCGATTTTGCGGCCTCGATGCATGCAAACGCTTCGGCGGCGGATGCCCTGTCCTGTGGTGCGCTTAAGTGCAGATCCACGAGCGCCTCATACACCTGCAGGCGATTCTTCACGAAGGAAATCTTTAGTTCTTCGGAATGGAGGCGGCTGCGAAGCGCTTCGAGAGACTTGCGCGCCGCCTGATAGGCCGCGAGGGCGGCAGAACGGTCGCCGTGGCTCTGCGCGAGTTGGCCGCGCAGAAAATGAGCCTGATACGCGAGGACCGGCGCCTGGGCGCGCTCGATCCTGGCAGTCGCTGTGGTCGTTTCCGTCTCCGCCGCTGCTGATTCTCCAACTTGGAAAGCGATGCGAGCGAGCAGAAGATGCGCGAGGGCGGCTTTGCCGTGGAGCATTGTCTGATCGAAGAACCCTACAGCTCCGGCACAGAGTCTCCGTGCTTCAAAGTAGCGTCCTTCGTGGAAGAGAAGGAGTGCCTGATACAAATCAACAAGCCACGGCCAGACGATATTTTTTTCTCTCGCGAATATCTCGCGGGCCTTTGTGAAACGCTCGAGGGCCTCCACCGTTTTTCCCTGTTGTCCATAGGCGATTGCTTCGTTCGTGAGTGTTTTCGCCGCCTCATAACCCATGCCAAGTTTTTCAAAACCGAGAAAACCTTGCCGGGCCATTTCGCGGGCCTCTTCGCTTAGGTTCAGCTCAAGGTAAATGTCGGAAAGATCGAGGTTACAGAGCGCGTAGCGGTACGCATCTCCCGTGGCCTCGCAGGCGCGCCGCGCGGCATAGAGCATTTCGATGGCCCGGCTATATTCGCCCCGAAAATAGTGAAGGTAAGCGATGTTGTAATCGGCCTGCGCGACCAGCAGGGGCATGCCGTTTTGCCTGCACAGTTCGCGAGCCTTCCGGTAGCAATCCAGCGATTTGGCGAAATCGTTCAAATTGATCAGGCACATCGCCATGTTGCTCAAGATGGCGGCCATTCCTTCCACGTCCCGATGCGCCGCAAGACCGCGGTTGGCCCTTTCGTAGCATTCAATTGCTTCTTCAAAGCGATCTTGCCGGTGAAAGATGTTGCCGACATTAATGTCCAGCCGGGCAATTCGCCAGGGTTCATTCAAAAGCGTGAAAATCTCTCGTGCGCGCTCCGATAACTCGTGGGCGCGGTGGTATTCGCCCAATAGAATCAGCGGTTGGATCGAGCTGCTCATTGTTCGCGCGGCTTCCGCCGATTTACCGAGAGATTCAAATAACTTGAAAGCCTGCTCGTGGTGCTCGACAGCCGCGCGATTATCTCCACACGCATAAAGCGCGTTTGCCTTAACCCGCAGCCCAAGCGCCAAGTCTCCTTTTCGGCGGAGTCTTCGAGCAATCAGGAGAGCCGCATCGGCAAGATGCAGCGCGTCCCGCGTGTTCACCCGGATTTTTTCGAGGACTACTTCAGCGAGCTGCGTTACAACTTCCGTGCGGATGAGGCCGGGGTGGCGCGAAAGAAATCTCTGGCGCTCCGGCCCATTTTCGAGCCGCGCCAATTTGGAGAAGAGTTTTTTCCGAGCATGGTTCTTGCCTGCAGCGGGCATTAGCGGAATCCCAAGTCGTCGAGATACCGCCGCAGCCGCTCAATGCATTTCTGCCGTGTAAACCCGATGGAACCCACCGCAAGGCCAAGTTCCGCGGCGACTTCAGCATAAGGACGTGGTGGTGTCTCGAAGAAGAGAAGCTCCACAAGCCGGCGGCACTGCGGGCTGAGCCCTGCGATGGCCTCACGAAGCAACTGCTCTTCCTCGGTCTGTTGCACCAGACTTTCCGCGATTGGGGGCGTTTCGGGCATGGGAAGGTTGGGTTGCGCGTCCCGGCTGACGAGGCGCTGTTGTTGCCGCTTCCAGCGGAAACACTGGTGATGGGCCACTTGCATCAGCCATTTCGGAAGCGCGCGAGGTTCCCGGAGTTCCGGCAGGCGCGAAAGTAGTTCGGCGCAGGTCGCCTGAAATACGTCGGCCGCCTCGTGGGGCGGAAGCCTGTATTTGACTGGAATTGAGTAAATGAGTGACTTGTATTTTTCGATCAGCAAAGACCAAGCTTCTTCGTTTCCAGAAACGCACTCGGCGACTAAGCGGGCGTCACTCCAGGCGCCGTGTGCTTTCTTTTGGGCCTTGGTGGTCACGGGACTCATCGGCGGTCATTCTCGGGCCCATTTCGGAAAAAGAGTTGTTCGACGTTCCATAGAACATACGGCTCGAGAACAGTTGGATGGAAATTGCCGATTACGTTCTTAGCGCCAACTAGAATGTCGGGGCTCGCCAAGAAAATCATCGGCTGTTCCTCGACGAGAATCTCCTGCAAACGGTCGTAAAGCTTCTTACGCTCTTCGTAACCGGGCGCCGCAAGCTGCCGTTCCATCAGCCCATCGATTTCGGCCTCCCATGGTGTGGCGGCGTGCGCCTGCGAAGGATTCCAGAGATGTGTCCCTCCGCTCGACAACCAGACATTTGTATCGGCAGTGGGGTCCGCATCGAAGCTCACAAGTCCCAGCAGACAAGCATCATACTCCTTCGTTTGCAATACGCGATCGAGCAAAGACCGGAATTCCGTCGGCACCACCTGGACATGCATGCCGAGTTGTTTCAAATCGTCTTGAACCAGGGTTGCCATCTTAGCGCGGTCCGCATTCGAGGAACTCGTCAGAAGAGAGAAATCAACTGTCTTTCCATCCGGATCGATCAGCGCGGAATCTCCGCCCGGTCCGTTGGACCAGGAGAACCCTGCTTCCTTCAGGAGCGAGCGCGCCCTATCCAGTGAGCGAGCGGGATGCACCAGCGAGACGTTTACCCACCGGCGGTTCCCCGGTGTGACCGGTCCCCAAAGGGGAGCGCCACGCCCTTGGTACACCAGTCGCACGATCGCTTCGCGATCCACGGCAGCCGAGACTGCCTGGCGAAACTTCATATTGCGGAACCATTTTTGCTTCCCGAGCATCCCCGGCGACGTTTTCTCGATTGGTTCGTTCAGATTGAAAAAAAGAAAGTTGTATTCGAGTCCTGGTCCGGCATCCACCATCGTATAGGCCCGCTGCTGACGCGATAACACAGCATAGTTCTCAGCGCTCAGCCGGCTGATGACATCCGTCTCGCCGGATTGAAAGCGCAGGACCTGTGCGTCGGCGCTTGGTACAAACAGAAAAACGATTTCGTCCAAATAGGGCAGGCGATGCCCTTTCGAATCCGTTTTCCAGTAATAGGGATTGCGCTCCAAGACCAGCCGCTGGCCCGCGACGTATTCCTTTAATCGAAATGGGCCAAGTCCGGCCCAATCGCTTACCACCGTTGCCAGCGTCCCCGCTTGGGCAAACCTTCCTTCCTGGTAGAGCCTTTCGAGGCGATGCCGCGGCAGGATGTAGAATCCGTCAAAGAGTCTCTCTCCTGCTCCATAGGGCTTCGCAAGCTGAAAGACCAGCGTCTGCGCGTCCAGTTTTCGAACGGAGATAGGCTTGCCTCCAACGATCAAGAAATCGCGCTGCGTGGCGTGGACCTTTTCGTCGAGATAGACGCGGAAAGTGAAGAGGACGTCATCGGCATCCATTGGATGACCGTCTGAAAATCTAATGCCGGTTCGCAATTTAAGCGTGTATTGGAGCCCGTCGGCCGACACCTCCCAGGACTTCGCCACCGCCTTCTCCGTAAGTTGGGTCGCACGATTGATGTGCACCAAGTCGGCTTGCATTGCACCGATTACATCTCGCGACGGTGCGTCAGTGGAGGTCACGGGATTCAGGGTCTTGGGCTCTGCCCGCAACGATGTTACCAGTCGTCCGCCCGGACGCCCGATTTCCCCGGGGAGTACGAGCAATTCTTCGTTGCTGGGTTCCTGTTGGGGAGAGGCAGCAGCGGGCCAACCGAAAAATGTCGCCGGAGAAAGTACAAACAGCAGGAGCAAACTTGAGAGCATCCGGCAGTAAAGAAGTTTCCCCCTTCTGTATCTCACGGCAGGCTCCCGAGATCAATCCTTTCCATCTTGTACGCGCCTCCTCGCTCCTGCAACGCGCTCGCTAGGCCAAGGTAGCCTAGAAAGAACGGCACCATTATTAGGGCAGGTAAGTACATCCACCAATAAGAGGCCAAAACACTGTATTGTTGCAGGTTTGACAGGAGGTTTCCCAAACTTGGCACCGGTTCCGGGACGCCAAGACCAAGAAACGAGAGCGTCATTTCTGCCAAGACATATTGCGGCACCAGAATCGCAGCTTGCGTCAGCAGCACGCTCGATGTTTGCGGAAGGATGTGCCGCCGGAGCAAGTATCCGCCCGTTGCCCCGAACCCCCGGGCGGCGCGAACGAAGTCGCGCTCCTTTGCACTCAGCACCACGCCGCGAACCAACCTCGCTGGACGCCCCCAGCCTACCGTTCCGGTGACCCCGACAATCAGAAAAAACGCCTCCAGCGGGTTGACCGCGAGCGGCAGGAAGGCGCGAAGCGCAAAGAGCAGATACAACCACGGGAGTGCCAGAAAGAGTTCCGTGACGCGCATTAGCAGGTCATCTCTCCAACCCCCGTAGTAGCCGGCCACCCCGCCAATGCACAACCCGATGAGCAATGTGAGTCCCGCGCCGGTAAAACCGGCAAGCAGCGACACCTGCGCGCCGTAGAGAAGCCGCGAAAGCTGGTCCCGGCCGTAGCCGTCGCTGCCCAGCAAGTAGCTGCGCGTATTTTCGATTCCGAAAAGATGCAACCGACAGGGCAGAAATCCAAACAAACGGTAACGGTCGCCACGGACGAAAAACCGCAGAGATTCCGTCCGAGCTATATCTTCCTCATATTGGTCGAACGTGCCCTCTCGCAATTTCAACGGATACACAAAGGGCCGCGCGTGGAGATGTCCCTGCGCGTCCACCAGGTGAATGCGCATCGGAGGCAGATATGGACTCTTGCGGTCCTGCGAGGTTGGATCGTAGGGGGCGAAGAAACCTGCGCATGCGACGACTCCATGCAGGACGCCTAAAACGATAAGCCATTTCGCGAGATTTGGGCGCAGTTTCATTTTCCGCTGCCCTCGGTTCGAATTCGTGGATCCAACCAATAGAGCAGTGTGTCCGCTAGAAAATTTCCGCCCACTAGAAAGAGCGTCGAAAAAAGAACTCCCGCAATGACCACGTATAGATCGCGGGCTAGGATGGCCTCGACCAACAGCGGTCCGATCCCCGGCCAGCTCATCACGATTTCGATCACGAGCGATCCGCTCAACAGCGCGCCGATGCTGAATCCAAAAAGTGAAATGAGCGGATTTGCCGCTGCGAAGAGGGCGTACCGATACAATAATCTGCGTTTTGGAACACCGTGGCCCCGCGCGGCGAGTAGAAAAGGAGCGTCGAGCACCTCGGCCATGGCCGCGCGCACATGCCGGACAAGAAGTGGAAGTGCTGAAAGCACCAGTGCCGCGACCGGCAACGTCATGTGCAGCGCAAGGTCGCGAAGCTTTTGGATCGGTGAAAGCGTTTCGAAATCGACCGAGGTCATGCCTCCTGTCGGAAACCACCCGGTCCTCACGGCGAGCACTAGTAGGCCTAGCGCAAGCGCAAGATCGGGAATTGCCATAAGCGCCGCGGTTCCCCAAGATAGGATTCGGTCCGGTAAACGTCCCATTCGGTCCGCGCTCCATACGCCCAGCGGAAGTGCAATTCCCCAGGCAAGCAGCGTGGCCGTAACCGTCAGTATCAATGTGTTCCGAGCGCGCGCCAGCAGAAGTGGCGTTACGGGGCTGTTGTAAGCGAAAGAAAAACCCATTTCCCCGTGTAGGACGGAGTTGATCCACGACGCATAACGCAGGGGCAACGGCCGGTCGATTTGGTATTGGGTACGCAATGCCGCCACTGTTTCCGGCGCAATCTGCGGGTTCAGACGCATTTCGTCGAAGTAATTTCCCGGCGCCAACGTCGTGAAGAAAAATGCAAGAATAGAAACGCCGATCACCAGAAAGATCGCGTGCGCAAATCGCCGCAAGAGATAGCGCATCATTGCTCCAGCGCCGGGAGCGGCGCGCGAGGAAGCTTGGGCATGGCCGCGAGAAGTCGGCGTGTCGTTTCATGCCGCGGCAGCTTAAAGATTTCCTCTGTCGGACCCTGCTCGGCGATCTGGCCGCGATTCATCACGGCGATCTCGTCAGCGAAGTGGGCGGCCATGGCGAGGTCGTGCGTAATGAACAGATACGACATTCCCAAAGAGCCTTGCAGCTCCACCAATAGATTGGCGATTTGAGCCTGCACCGAACAATCGAGAGCCGAGAGCGCCTCATCCAGAATCAGCACTTCCGGCTCTAGCGCAAGAGCACGGGCAATGGCCAGCCTCTGGCGCTGACCTCCGCTCAACTCACTAGGCGACCTATCTCCCAGCTCGGAGGAAAGACCTACTTTTTCGAGCAGTGTATGAGCGCGCTGCCTTATTTCGTGCCGGTTCGTCCTCCCCTTCAGAATCATTGGCTCGCTGAGTATTTCCAGCACGTTCCATCGCTGGTTCAAGGAGTTTGCAGGATCCTGAAAAATTAACTGGATCTTTGGCCGGACTTGGCGCAGATCCTTTTCGGCAAGCTTGACGATGTCTTTGTCCTCAAACCAGATGCTACCCGAGGTCGGGCGTTCCAGACCGGCAAGACAAAACGCCAAGGTGCTTTTCCCGGAACCCGACTCGCCCACGATCGCAAGAGTGGTTCCAGCGACAATGGAAAACGATACTCCATTGAGAGCCAACAAATCTTGACCCGAATTAACGAATTTCTTCCTCGGGTAGCGCTTCACGAGATTTTGGGCCCGCAACAGTGGCTGCATATTCAAATCGCTTACGATTGCTCTGGCTGGCTCTCAAATAGGAAGCAAGAAACCCCATGAGCCTCACTCAACTTTATGAGTTCAGGCCAGTGTTTTCGGCACTTTTCCATTCTTTCCGGGCATCTGGGTTCGAACGGACAACCCGCCCGCGGCGATGACCGAGACGAAGAATCACCAGCAATCATAGGTAATTTCTTCTTGCGATTGTTTCGGCCCCCCTCGAGATGCGCCGGAATTGACGCAAAGAGAGCCTTTGTGTAGGGATGCCGGGGCAACGTAATTACCGTAGCTACCGGCCCCAATTCCGCGACGCTGCCACCATAAAGAACGAGGACACGGTCAGCAAGTTCAGCGAGCACGGCTGGATTGTGGGTGATGAGAATCATCGCGAGGCCAAGTCTTTCTCGGAGCGTTCGAAACACTTCGATGATTTCCATTTGCGTCGTGGGATCGAGTGACGCCGTCGGCTCATCCGCAATGATCAGGGATGGTCCGCAGGCAATCGCTTGCGCGATCAGCACGCGCTGCCGTTGCCCCCCGCTTAATTGATGCGGATACGATTCGGAAATTCTTTCCACCTCTTCGGGAAATACCGTTGAGAGAATTTGGCGCGTTTTTTCGCGCAACACACTCTTGCCCCACGACCCGTGCGCGGCCAAGACCTGGCGAACTTGCTCCCCTGCGCGCATCGCCGGATGGAGCGCAACCGAAGGCTCTTGAAAAATCAACGAAATACACTTGCTACGGAATCCCTGCAGTTCTTTCGCACTCGCCTGCAGTAAGTCCTTACCTTCGAAGCGGATGGCGCCTTTCGTGACCTTCCCATTGGAAGGGAGAAGCCTGAGAAGCGACGCGGCAAGCGTGCTTTTACCGGAGCCCGATTCGCCGAGCACACCCAAAATCTCGCCGGGCTTGAGATCAAAACTCACGCCCGCGAGTGCCTCCGTTGAACCGCTCGCGCGCGATCGATAGGAGACGTGAAGATCTCTGACTTCAAGAATGGATGCCATGCGCCTAGCCTATACGGGTTTTGATCCCCTTCAATCCATGTTGAGGCACGATTCTGGAGCGGACAAGACAATCCTCGGACCTCGCGCACCAAAGGTAATTCTCTTGGATCAGGGAAGATATCGTCAAAGTTCAGGTAACAGGAGCCGGGGTGCGAAACCCCGCTAACTACCGAGCCCGTGAGTCCCGTTCGAGGAAGTGTGGCGCTTCGTGAATGCCGCTCATCGCGAGGGAAGGATGGGAAGCCATCCACGCTTCGCGACTGCTTATGGGTGGGATTCCCACCAAACCGTGCGACCAAATTTTCCTCGATTCCGCCGGCGTGGCGCGAAAAATTGTAAAGTTTCGGAGATCAGAGAAGATCTACGCTCAAGGTGATCCCACCAAGGGTGTGAAATACATCCAAGAAGGCGGTGTGAAGCTCTCCGTCGTTAATGAAGTCGGCAAAGAGGCGGTCGTGGCGATGCTGGGACCGGGCGATTTTTTTGGTGAGGGATGCATGGCAGGTCAGCCTGTTTGTATGGGGACGGCCACCGCGATTGTCTCGAGCGAGAAGCGGCTCGCCCGCACTCTTCTGTTGCTTGCCGTTACGGTAAGGAAGACCAGCCCCACGGAGTACTCCCCAAAGTATCGCAAGAAATCCTGGCGGAGATGATCGTCACAACGCGCACACGCGTCAATTTTTTCATGAATAAGTTCAGGAACTTGGGTTTCATCAAGTACAAAGGCGGTCTTCAGATCAACACATCTCTCTTGAGTGTCGTCCTGCACGATTAAGGAGGTTGCTATGGCCAAGTCCCGGCACCCTCAGGTGATTCGGTCCTGGAAAACCCGGCAAACACAAAAAGCAAAGAGAGTGCGGAGTGCAAATGAACAAGACGCTCCTGACAAGGGAATGGTGCTGGGTCTGTATCTGAATTGGAATGCAAGGAATTCTGAGACCTTTGATGAAAGTGCGCGTCTATTAGAGTAAGGATTTTGGGGCATGTGTTTCTAGGCTAAATTCTTGGGAATCTTGGATTGCGGGAGGGGGCATATGAGGTTTCCGTATTCCTTCAGGAAATCCGGGTGGGTTGTTCTTGCCATAATTTTGTTTCTTTCCGTTTCGTCAACATCGGGACAAGTCTCCATCACCGGAAAAATCACAGGAGTGGTCACCGATGCTTCTGGAGCCGCGGTGCCAAACGCAACCGTAACGGTCAAAAGCACTGCATTGATGGCTGCGCGTACGATGAGTTCCCAAGGCGACGGCAGTTATCTCTTTGACTTGTTGCCACCAGGCACCTATTCCCTGACGGTCTCCGCTAGCGGCTTCAAGACCGCCGAGCAGACCAACATCGTGATTACGTCCGGCTTTACCGCCACAGTGAACGCCAAGTTGGCAGTGGGCGAGATCACCCAGACGGTCACCGTTGAGGGCGAGCCTGTAGTCGATGTCAAGACCGTAGAAGCCTCGACAACCTTCGACCAGAACCTGCTTCAAGAGATCCCGAGCGGCAGAGATCCATGGTCAACCGTCGCGCAAATGCCCGGTGCGACCATCAGCACAGTTGATGTCGGCGGGAACCAAAGTTATCAGCAGTCCACCATGCAGGTGCACGGCAGCACGCCGGGCGAGCAGGTTTTCAGCTTCAACGGTTTGGACCTGAATTGGCCGGGAGCTAACGGCGGTTATACGCAGTTTTATACCGACCACGATTCTTTCGACGAGTTTCAGGTGGTTGCCGATAACGGCCCCGCCTCGGTCTCCATTGGCGGGATTTACATGAACATGGTAACCAAGTCCGGGTCGAACCAACTGCACGGACAGGCGGCCGCCTATTTTTCGAGTGCCGCATTCGAATCGGGTGTTAATGCACCCATCTTCCAAGGCAAACCCATCAATGCTGCCTCCCCCATCACGCACGATCGGGACACCTCCATCGGCCTGGGCGGGCCAGTCATTAAAGACCGCTGGTGGCTCTTTGGATCTTACCGTCGTTATGACCTTCGCGAGCAAGTTCTTGCCGTGCCCAACCCAAATGGCGCGCCCACCGTGGACGTGAATCACCAGACAAACACCGCACTTAGAAGCGACTGGCAGCTCAATCCGAAGAACAGAGTGAGCCTGATTTGGCTCTACAACAGCCAGAACCGTTTCTTCCGGCGCGATGGTTCCTATCAGTTCGTCAGCCAAGAGGCCAGTTGGCTGCAAATCGAGCCGGCCTACATTTTGCAAGGTTTGTGGACGAGCCAGCTCACCAACAATTTGCTGTTTGACTTCCGGATTGGCTACAACAAGCTAGTGTTCCCACTTGGCTATCAGCCAGGTGTCGCCGCCACGGATTTCACACGACAGGACGTGACCCTCTCGACTGAGACTGGCGCTGCGCCATTCGCTTTCGTGAATCCATCGTGGGTACTCAAGGTCGCGGCCAGTGCTTCCTGGTACAAAGCTAATCTCAGGGGCACTCACAATTTCAAATTTGGCTTTGAGTGGGGTGACAACTACAACCCCTACATCTACAACATCAATCAGGGAATCAACGCGCAGTACAGCAACGGTGTGCCATTGGACGTCATCGCCTTCGACACTCCATTCACTGAGAAAGATTATTTTCATGACACAAGCTTCTACGTTCAGGATGCCTGGACGATCAAGCAGCACCTGACTCTCAATCTCGGGCTGCGCTATGATCGGTTCATCAGCTTCTACCCGGCGCAATCGACAAGTCCCAATCTGACTTTCCCGCAGTTGTTCCCGCCGACGAAATTCCCAGCCTCGGGGAACCTAGTGGAGTGGAATAATGTTTCGCCCCGGCTAGGTCTGGCGTTCGACCCCACCGGCAAAGGTACTTCCGTCGTGCGGTTTAGCTACGGCCGGTTCTATAAAATGCAAGGGACGCAGCTCCTCGAAGCGGTTAACCCCGTGGGGTTCGCAGGCAAAGGTTTTACCTGGAAAGATACCAACGGGGATGGCATTCCGCAGACCAGTGAGTGGCTCAGCCCGGCGAATCAGATTTTTCAGTTCGGGGGAACAACAACACACATTGATCCCAACATGAGCCGTCCCTACTCCGATGAAATCAGCGTGGGTTACGAAAAGCAGCTCTGGCGTGACTTGCGGGTCAGCGTGGGATACTACTACCGCACGAAGAAAGACTTGATTGGCCTCAGGAATCTCGCTGCACCTACCTCGGACTACACGCCGATCACCACCCTCCTTGTTAACGGCCAACCCCAGCAGATTACGAACGGCATCACGGGTCAGCCGATGACGCTGTTCAATCTCAAGGCCGCCGACGTCGGACAGTCCAATATCCTGATGACGAACATCTCAAAACTGGATGACAACGCCTATCACGGGGTTGAGTTCACCGCCGTCAAACGCATGTCCAAACGCTGGCAATTGCTTACAGGTTTCACGGTGCAACGCCAGAAGGGAACCGCCTATCTTGGCTTCTCGGACGATGCGCTTACGGACGACTTCAACAATCCGAACTTTGACATCAACCGGCGCAACAACTACTTGAACATGGACTCCACATATGTCTTCAAGGTGGATAGCAGCTACGATTTGCCCTGGAAATTCAGCACCAGCGTCAATTTCCAGCACTACACGGGCTTCCCCGTTCTGCCTACTGAAGTTTTTGGAGGGACAGGTTCAGGGCTGAACCAAAATTCAGTAAGCGTATTCCTCCAGCCAGCAGGGATCTTGCGCTACCCTAGCGTCAATTTGCTCAATCTTCGGTTCTCACGGGAGTTCGCAATCGGTGATCGACTCCGCATTCAACCGTTGATCGATCTTTTCAACCTTACCAACGCCCAGACCGTCGTTTCTGAAAACACGGTCTTCGGAGGGAGTTACCTGAGACCGAGCAACACGGTCAATCCATTCCTGGCGAGGATCGGCATCCGGGTCAACTTCTAGCCTTGGCGGCGGCCTGGAGGCCAGAGCGTTTCCCCCTCTCGGCGGGTGGGGTGACAATGAACCCACCCGCCGGTAGTTTTTTCCGGTTGCCAAATTAGAATTCGCCGACAATCTGGAGGCGCGATGTACAAATGGAGGCATTCTGTGGGAGCCACCATCTTCGTCACGATGCTGGCATTGACGGGCAGTGTGGCAGCGCAGACAGCAGGCAACAAGTCCCGCCTCACGATCGAGCAGCTCATTGAGATCAAGCATCCTTCTAATCCAATCTGGTCTCCGGACAGCAAGCACGTTGCCTTCGTCTGGGATCGCGCCGGCGTCGCAAATCTTTACGTTGCCAACGCGGACGGTCAGGGCGAGCCTAGAGAGCTCACCTCATTCCCTGAAGGCCAAGTCGAGAGTGCATTCTGGAGCTACGACGGGCAGACGCTCTACTTTTCGCACGAGGGCAATTTGTGGCAGATTTCAGTGGCCGGTGGTGCGCCAAGGAAAGTGTGGACCGTGAAGAGCCAGGGAGCAAATTTCGTTTCAGCACCAGATGGGAAGTGGGTCGCGTTTGTTCGCCCAAGCGAGGAAGTTGCTAGCGGGTCGCGCGGAAGCGATCTTGTGGTGCGAGCTTTCGCGGACGGCACGGAGTCAAGAATCGCACATGATGACGTTAATATCGACGAGCTCATTTGGTCGCCAGACGGTGCGAAACTCGCTTTTGTGGGTGGTTCTAAGATTATTCGTCATGACGAATCACCCTCCTACTCCGGCGCCAAACTCATCTATGCCGTTTCGGAGTATGTTCCGGGGCAGCTTTACGTCGTCCCCGTAGCGGGCGGCAAGCCCGCCGCCATCGGCGTGCCAGGCGAGTACGCCGGTGTAGCTTGGAGCGACCCGGCCCATCTGGTGTTCGGCCGCCAGTCGCGTGACTATAAAACCCGCGCGATCTATGTGGCGGACCTGAGCGGTGACACGGTACGCGTGATCCACGAGGACAAGGAGGAAAAGTTTTGGAGTATTCCTGATTGGGGAGAATCAGGAGCCGATCCGATACCGTCGCCTGATGGCCGGTGGATCGCATTCCTTACCGATCAAGATGGTTGGGACCACTTGTACGTAATGCCGGCCACTGGCGGCAAGGCCGTCCAGATCACAAAAGGACGTTTCGAAGCTTGGCGTCCATCGTGGTCGCACGACAGCACTCGCATCGCCTTTGACGCCAACGAGCCGGACCTCCCCGGCGATCGACGCATGGGCGTCGCCGCCATCGGCGGCGATCCTGTACACGCGACCGTCACCTATATCACGACGGGGAAGGGCACGAATATCGAACCTCACTGGTCACCGGACGACAAGCGCCTCGTCTACCAACACACCGATACGCACAATAGCGCCGATCTGTTCGCTATCGATGCCGACGCTGGCGCTAAACCAGTGCGGCTTTCCGAGTCGATGCCGCCCACCATCGATCGCTCGGGGTTCGTGGAGCCTCAATTCGTTCACTATCCCGGACCTGACGGAAAGCCAGTACCGGGCTGGATCTTCATGCCAAAGAATCTCGACCTAACGAAAAAACATCCGGCAATTATTTGGATCCACGGCGATGGCGTAAATCAAAACTACGACGGCTGGCACGTCCAGCGAAATTACGCCGTTTACTACAGCTTCCATCAGTATTTGCTTCAGGAAGGCTACGTTGTTTTCGCACCTGACTATCGCGGCAGCATAGGCCATGGCAGGGACTGGCGCACGGGCGTCTATATGGATGTTGGCGGTAACGATGCGAAGGACTCCTGGATGGCCGCGAATTACTTGAAGACGCTACCTTACGTGGATGGCGACCGGATCGGCGTCTGGGGGTTGAGTTACGGTGGGTTTTTTACACTGATTGCGATGACCGATCAGCCCAAGCTCTTCCGCGCGGGCGTGGATGTCGCAGGCGTCGTGGACTATGTGATGTATTACTCAGACCCGTACCATGGGGACTGGACTGAGAGCCGCATTGGCACGCCCCACCAGAACCCTAAAGTTTATGCCCAGGCTTCTCCGATTTCGCACATCGACCGGCTGGAGCGGCCGTTGCTTGTGTTGCACGGCACTGCCGACGTCAATGTCCCGTACCTCGAGTCCGTTTGGCTCATCGACGAGGCGCTGAAAAAGGGCAAGGGCGATCTCGTCTCGTTCATGATGTACCCAGGCGAATTCCACTATTTCACCAGGGCGCACGTCCTGCGCGATGCATGGCACCGAGTGGACGATTTCTTCGCAGTGCATTTACGCGGAGGACGAGGGCGCGACCATTGACACGTGTCGCGCTCGATCGGACGATGCCGCGTTTATGGGCCGTATGAAGTGCGCCGGTGGTGGTCGCGTGAGTGACATAAATCAGAGCTTGATTAAACACCATTCCTCACTCCACGGCAGCCGAGACATCTGTCGTGACGGCCCTTCCGGCTGCACTACGAAACCGTCGGAGAAGTTCACGCCAATCCCGTGCTCAGGATCGTACAGGCCCGGTTCGACCGAGAAGCACATTCCGGGATCGAGCATTCTGTAATCCCCCAACGCCAGATACGGCGGCTGGTGCCCTTCCCAGCCTTGGCCGTGCGCCGGCCGGTGATAAATGTATGGCGCAACCCCATTCTTCACCTGGTATTTGTGAATCTTGTACGCGACAGTCGAGCAGGTCACGCCGGCGATGGATTCTTCCTTCTGAATCTGGCAGCAATCGCGGCTCACCGTCCAAAGCTTTTTCATCTGCTCGGTGAACGGATGAATGAACATGGCGCGGTAGAGCTCTCCACCGCAGCCCGCGATGTTCACCACGCCTTCAATCTGCAGTGCCTGTCCTCGCGCCACTTTGCTGTGCTGAAACTGGTTAGGATGTGGATAGGCCGTCGATCTCCCCGTGCGGCAGCCCACTTCAATCTCGATTCCCACTGCGGTGTGCGGTGCGCCATCGCGCTTGATGTCTGCCATGATCAGGTCCGTGCCGTGTTTGGTAGCTGCGCTCGCAATGTCGTAGTCAGTTAGATCCGTACCGTGCTGGAGCAACATGTCGCGAGCAAACGCATGCATCTGGTTGAAATAGTTGTAGGCACGCCGCATCAGCGCCAATTCCTCCGGCGTTTTCCGCATGCGCATGCCCATGCAGGTCTCTTCGGCGGATGTCATCTCTTTTCCCAGCACGTTCACCACTTTCTTTTGCGCCGAAGGCGGGAACTCGGCGTCCGCCGCCAGCTTTTGGCCTGCGCACCCTCGTTTCTTGAGGGCCTTTAGCATCCACTCGAACAAGTCCACCTTGCCCCCCATTTGCACCTTCCCTTCGTTCGGGAAAGCGCCTTCCGCGTGGAACCAGTCAAAGTACATCTCGCCGTCGTTGTACCACCACGTCTTCACGAGATCGCGATCGAGCACCGAATTGAACCAGACTGGATCGCCCTTCAACGGCAGAAAGACATTCACTAGACGCTCGGTGGTGGTGTGCCACAGCCCAGTGAAGTAAATGATGTTCCACCGATCCGTCAAAAGAATTCCTTCGTAGCCATCCTCCGCTAGCTTCTCGCGCAGCTTTTGCGCCCGCTGCTTGTGCCATTCGAGCGGCAGCCGGTCAAACGTGGCCGGCTTTAGATCATCCTCCGACAAAAAAAGCCTCGCTGACTTCTCACTGGCCGTTGTCGCTTTACGCCTAGCTGTTCCCTCCGCTGCGGATGCTCCCCCCACGCTTGAAGCCGCCACAGCCGCCCCCGTCGTCGCGAGAAATTGTCTTCGGCTGATCATCGCAGTCTCCTCTCTACTCGGAAAGATCGGGAAACCCTGTATACGAATGGCTACTCGACGCGTGGCCAGAGAATCCACACGTCTTTCGCTGCACTGTATAGGCCGGCTGGCGTCGCCGTGGTGTCGGAGAAACAGGCCAGGGCCGAAACTAGCAGACCCATCTTCACAAGGCTGCCTGAGCACGCGAATTAACACATTTCGGGGATTTTGGGTAGGAAACTTTACTGGAATCTAGAGGATGGCTGGCGATGTCAGAACTGCGGGACGAACCTTCAGGTCAATCACAAGAAGTCGCGGGGCCGCCTAGGGCATGATCACGCAGACAATTTGATTACGCTTTGCAACGAATGCCATGGATTTCTACATCACAATCGCAAAGACCACATTCAGACGACAGTTCCGAGCAAATGCTTGCCGACGGGGATAAGTAACGTTACTTGGCTCTCTTTTTCCCCCTGCCTCGAGGAAAAGCTGCCTGATGTGTAGATCGTTGCCATTTGCCCATGCAGACCCGAGGAACAAGCGTTCAGGCAATTCCTCCTGTCCAAACCAAGTCGCGAACAACCACGAAGGAACGACGTCGTGACGGTCTATCTGTTTGCTTCCAGCAGCGGGATACTTGTAATGGGACAGGTCGGGCTTCCGCGATGAGGGGGCCGGCCTAGCCGTTTTCAGAATGACTTTTCATCCAGCGCGCAATTAAGTGTTCGCTGGCGATTACGTGATCTCTCTGAGAAGTTGATTCATTCCTGCGTGGAGCCGCTCGTGGGTTCCGACCCCCATTTTCTCGATCTCTATGCGTCTTGGCGCAAGCACGAGTGGTCCAACCACGGAGAGCAGATTCTTCAGCAAATTAAGCTTTAACTTGCGATAGATGAGAATCATTTCATAGTGCCGCGAACGGGCGAGGCTGGTATACACTGATCACCACTTTTGAAATTAAAAAAGAGATTCGGGGTAAAATGCTCGCGCCCGCTAGTCTCCGGGCTAAGGGGTTCCTCGGCAGCACCTGCACACAAGCATGCTCGCCGCTGCACCGGGAGGAGAGACGTTAAGAAGGAGGCCATCATGGCAACACAGACTGTGGGGACACGCGCTATCTACGAGAACATGAAATTCGAACGCGAGGGAACCCTGGCGGTGATCACGCTCAACCGTCCCAGCCGGCGCAACGCGCTCTCTCTCGATCTCATGTACGAATTGTCGGACTGTATCTCAGCTATCGGCCGCGATCAGGAGATTCATGCCGTCATCCTGGCGGCCGCGGGAAGCGTCTTCTGCTCCGGACACGACCTCGGGGAGATGGTAGGCAAGAACATCAACGACTACCGCCACATTTTCGACACCTGCACCGACCTGATGACGAAAATCCAGGCCATCCCTCAACCCGTCATTGCCGAGGTGCAGGGTACCGCAACCGCGGCCGGCTGTCAGTTGGTAGCCACCTGTGATCTGGCCGTCGCTTCCGACAAAGCCGCCTTTGCCACCCCCGGGGTCAAACTCGGACTGTTCTGTACCACACCCATGGTCGCCCTCAGCCGCGCCGTTGGCCGCAAACGGGCTCTGCAGATGCTGCTGAGCGGTGAAATGATCCCCGCCACCACCGCTGCGGAGTGGGGACTGGTGAACCTCGTTGTCCCGGCTGACGTTCTCACCCAGGAAACCCGCAAATTAGCAAAAAAAATAGCCTCCGCCAGCACGCTCACACTCGCACTGGGGAAGCAGGCGTTTTATGCCCAAATCGACCTCGATCAGCCCAAGGCTTACGCCTACGCGAAGGAAGTGATGAGCATGAATTCGCTGGCGATGGACGCTCAGGAAGGTATGACGGCTTTTCTTGAGAAAAGGCCAGCGTGCTGGGTCGGGCGCTAAGAGCGCACCGCAGTTACTGAAAACCGCTGGCGCCGGATACCTTGGAGTGGTGTCACCACCTAAGACGCGCCAGAAGCACCTCTAGAAATCCGGTGAACGGAACCCAGGACTCCTGGCCCTGGCATTGTATATGACGAGGATCCAGTCGGCGCTTGACGGCTCCCGAGCCCCACTCTAATATCCCGCTTCCTGCAGACGAGATGGACCTCAAAGACGGAAATGACGAAGATTAGTCCTGATGTAGGGCGGCGGCTGCTCTATTACATGAAGTTGATGCGGGAGCTTGAAAACCGCATTGAGAAACTGTATCGGCAAGGGAAGATCGTAGGCGGGGTCTTCTTCGGCCGCGGGCAGGAAGCCATCTCCGCAGGTAGCGCGATCCTCACGCAACCTGATGATGTGGTCTGCCCTTCGCACCGGGACTTGGCGGCATTTCTGATCCGCGGGATGGAGCCGTGGGTCGTGGTCGCGCATTACCTGGGGCGGCAGGATGGTCCCACTCGAGGACGCGACGGAAACACCCACATGGGCGCGCTGCAACATCACATCATCTCCTACATCAGTTCGATGGCTGCGATTGTACCGGTTGCTAACGGGGTGGCTTTGTCTTTCCAATACCGACAGCAGCGCAATGTCGTTCTCTGCTACTTCGGGGACGGGGCCACCAGCCGCGGCGAGTGGCACGAAGCGCTGAATTTCGGAGCGGTATTCAAGCTGCCTATCGTTTACATCTGCAATAACAACCAGTATGCGTATTCCACTCCTGTCAGTCGACAGATGGCAGTTCCGCACATTGTTGACCGGGCCCGGGGCTACGGTTTCCCTTGTCAGCGCTTAGATGGCAACGATGTGCTGGCGGTCTACGAGGCCACCGAAAAAGCGATCACGCGCGCCCGCCGCGGTGAAGGCCCAACACTGCTGGAATGCGAAACCTTTCGCATGACCGGGCACTCCGCCCACGATGGCGCCGAATACGTGCCCAAAGTGTTGTTCGAGAAGTGGGCCAAGAAATGCCCGATTATCCGCTTCGAGAAACTCCTGCTGGACAAATCTATTCTTTCGCGCGCAGACGTAAAACGACTTTACCAACAAGTGGATAACGCAGTCGAGGAAGCGGTGAGCCGGGCAGAACTCTCGCCCTATCCCGACCCCGGAAAATTGCTGGAAGGTGTTTTTGCCGACACCACCGGGCTTCCTTCCCCGACTGCTACAACGTTGCGGGAGAAGAACTGATGCCGGAATTGACCTACCTAGAGGCTATTCGGCAAGGAATCTGGGAAGAGATGGAAAGGGATGATCATGTCTTCATGATGGGCGAAGACATCGGGGCGTATGGAGGAGCGTTCAAGCTCTCCGCCGGAATGCTGGAAAAGTTTGGAGCGCGCCGGGTGATGGACACGCCACTTTCGGAAAATGCTTTTTTTGGCGCTGCTATTGGAGCGGCCATCATGGGTTTGCGGCCGATCGTTGAGCTACAGTTCTCCGATTTCATCACCACCGCATACGATTTGGTTGTCAATTACGCCGCGAAAGCCCGCTACCGGTGGGGCGCAGGCGTTCCCATGGTGATTCGCGGACCTTCGGGAGGCGGCGTTCATGGCGGGCCGTTTCATTCGAACAATCCGGAGATCCCCTTCGTGCACACGCCTGGCTTGAAAGTCGTCGTGCCGGCAACGGCGTACGACGCCAAGGGACTGATCAAAGCAGCCATCCGCGATCCCGATCCAGTCCTGTATTTCGAACACAAGCTGCTCTATCGCAGAATCAAGGGAGACATTCCTCCCGAAGATTATGAGGTTCCGCTCGGCAAGGCGAGAGTGGCCCACGGTGGAAACGATATTTCCGTGATTACTTACGGAGCGATGGTCTATGTCGCACTGGAAGCGGCAGAGGCACTGGCCCGGGAAGGCATTGAGTTGGAAGTAGTCGATCTGCGGTGCCTGGTTCCGCTTGACGAAGAAGCGATTTTGAACAGTGTGATGAAAACTACGCGTGTCATGCTGCTTCATGAGGACACGCGCACTGGCGGGTTCGCTGGAGAGCTAACTGCACGAGTCACAGAGAAGGCGTTCCACTACCTGGATGCGCCTCCGATCCGCGTGACAGCGCCGGATTGTCCGGTGCCCTACAGTCCCCCCCTTGAGGAGGCGTTCCTGCCCAAGGTGAAAGATGTGGTCGAGGCCGCCCGCTATCTCAAGTCGTACTAGCCTGACTTCCGCGGTCGAAAGTCAATTTTCCGCTTTTTGAGCAGACAAGTTCTCTCGTTTCAACAAAAGCTTGCGCAAAGTCATAAATAGTGACGAATTCTAATGATATTTCCCT
>JACXTT010002558.1_pt1 | contig 28740 bp, 23 predicted proteins | sample 9270951 | NCBI WGS metagenome assembly JACXTT01 (sample SAMN15532306, study PRJNA645909) | rock metagenome | isolation source: weathered quartz diorite | place: Puerto Rico | collected 2017-06-21 | reverse complement strand
GCCAACGCCCAGTTCGGCGACATCCTGAACCGGGCCGCTCAGGCCGCCCAGGCCGCGCGCCCGGCGCCCACGCCCACGCCCACGACGCCCCAGTCCAACGGCCAACCGGGCGGCCAGGCCCCCGCCGGGCCCATGGGCCTGCAGCAGGGCACGCCGATCCAGGTCCACAAGCTGGGCACCGACGCCGTGGCGGTGGTGGACTCGGCCACCGGCACGACCGCTGTGCGCACCATGGACTACGTCTTCGCCAAGCAATCGATCAACCTGGGCCCCAAGGGCGCGGTGACCCTGAGCTTCCTCTCCGGCTGCCGCACCGAGGTGATCACCGGCGGCACCGTCACCGTCGAGCCCACCGGCAGCAGCGTCGCGCGCGGCAAGCTCACCGAGCGCACCACGCCCGGCTGCAAGTCGGCCAAGCCGATCATCCTGGCCAGCGCGTCGGAAGCCGGCGCGACGGTCAACCGGATCACGCCTTTCTCCGGGTCCAACTGGGAAGAGCGCGCCATCAAGTCCGACAAGGCGGTGTTCAAGTGGGACAAGGCGCTAGGGCCCGTCACTATCCGGGTGAAGGACATGGACAAGGACGGCGATCCGGTCGTGTGGCAGGCGAGCCCCGCGGCCGACTGGGTGGCCTATCCGCCGACCCAGCCTAAACTGGTTCCCGGCGCGCCCTATAAGGTCGAGGCGGTCAGCGGCGACAAGGTGGTGGCCAGCGCCCTCTTCTCCATCGACGTCCAGCTCGACGTGGCGGACAACACGGCCAATCGCGTTGTCCCGCTTTCCACGCCTTAAGGCGCGGGCCTGATCCGCGTGGGGCAAGGGTTCGCCGCCTGGTTCAAGCAGTATCGCCGGCGCGTCATCGTGGCCGCCCTGCTCGGCGTGCTGGCCGGTGCGGTCGCCGCCCTGCCGCAGACCCGGGTCTGGGACCTGTTCGGCATCGACTACATGCTGCCGCTGCGCCAGCTGGCGTTCGGGCCGCTGTTTGCACCATCGAAGTCCGACGTGGTCGTGGTCGCCATCGACGAGCAGACCTACAAGACCGATCCGTTCTCCAACACGCCCAAGGTCGCCTGGACCCCGCACCTGGGCGGCGTGCTGGACGCCGTCGACGCGGCGGGCCCCAAGGCCATCGGCCTCGACATGGTGTTCCCCACCACGCTGGACCGGCCCGAGCTCCTGCTGGGCTACGACCGGCCCTGGCTGATGGCGCTGCGCCACGCGGCCGACGAGAACCTCGTGGTCATGGGCGAGTACAAGCTCTCGGGCCAGACCACCGAGCCCTACGCCGGCCAGGTGATCGCGGCGCGCGGCCAGGACAACCTGCGCCTGCTCAATGTCACGCTGGAGAAGGACGACGTGGCGCGCCGCTACGTGCGCGCCTTCGCCAACGAGGGCGGCGGCGAACAGCTCTCCTTCGGGACCGAACTCGCGCGGCGCGCCGGCGCCAGGATCCCGGCCAAGGACTTCATCATCAACTTCAACACCGGCCCCGGTGATATTCCGGTCTACAGCATGGTCGACCTGCACTACTGCGCCCAGCTCGGCCGGACCGGCTATTTCAAGAAGGCTTTCGCCGGCAAGGTGGTGCTGTTCGCCGAGACCCTCGACATCGAGGACCGGTTCCGCTCCGCCAAGCGCCTGGAGTGGAACGAGCCGGCCAGCGCGCGCGCCGCGCCCGCCCGCTGCGCCGTCGCCGCCGACCCCGCGCGCTACGCGGCGTCCATGGACCGCAAGTCCATGCCGGGCGTGATGATCCATGCCGCGGCGATCAACACGCTCACCAAGAACCTCGCCCTGCACGAGACCCCGGCGGCGGCGGCCTTCGCCGTGGTGGGCGGCGCGACCTTCGTCCTGGCCCTGGCCTTCCTGCTGCTGGCGCCGATCACCGGCGCGGCGGTGGGCCTGTTCGCCCTGGCGGCCGAGCTGGCGGGCTCGGTCATCGCCCTGCAGGCCAAGACGGTGGCGCCGACGCCCACCCTGCTGGGAACCGCCGTCCTCGCCTACACCCTGATCTACGCCTACCGCTTCGTGGTCGAGGACAAGGAGAAGCGCTGGGTGCAGCACGCCTTCCGCCACTATCTGGCGCCGGCCCTGGTCGACCAGATGATGGAGAACCCCGACGCGCTGAAACTGGGCGGCGACAAGCGCTGGATCACCGTGATGTTCACCGACATCGCCGGCTTCACCACCATCTCCGAGGGCCTGCGCGAGACGCCGGAAAAGCTCATCGAGCTGATGAACAAGTACCTGACGCTGATGTCGGGCGTGGTGGCGCGCCACGACGGCTATGTGGACAAGTTCATCGGCGACGCGGTGATGGCGGTGTGGGGCGCGCCGGTGGTGGTCGAGGACGCCGAGCGCAAGGCGGTGGAGACCGCCCTCGACTGCCAGAAGGCGCTGGCCGAGTTCAACCGCGACGTGGTGCCGGACTTCCTTCCGTCCGGCCGGATCGGCACCCGCATCGGCGTCGCCACCGGCTTCGCGGTGGCCGGCAACATGGGCTCGTCCGAGCGGCTGAACTACACGGTGACCGGCGACATGGTGAACCTGTCGGCCCGGCTGGAAGGCGCCAACAAGGAATACGGCACCTCGATCATGATCAGCGACCTGACCGCCGAGAAGCTGGGCGACGGCTTCGTGCTGCGCCGGCTCGACCGGCTGGTGGTCAAGGGCAAGACCGTGCCGGTGCCGGTGTTCGAGGTGCTGGGCCGCGCGGGCGAGGTGGCCGACGACGTCCTGGCGCGGAAGACCGAGTTCGAACGAGGCCTGGCGCTGCACGATGCGCGCGACTTCGCCGGCGCGCTGAAGATCTTCCGCAAGCTCGCGGCGACGGATCCGCCCTCGAAGGTGTATGCTGACCGCTGCGAGACCTATCTGGCGAACCCGCCTGCGTCCGACTGGCAGGGCGAGTTCGTACTGAAAACGAAGTGATGGGGCACGACATGAGCGATTTCCCGACCATCGGCCGCCGGGGCCTGTTGACCGGAGCCGCGGCCGCCGGCGTCGCCGCCGCGAGCCCAGCCTTCGCGCAGTTTCCGGGTCTCCCCGCGGGCCTGCCGGGCGTGGGCAACATGCCGGCCGGCGCCAGCAAGATCATCGACCTGGCCGGCCAGGCCGCCAATGTGATCGCCGGCATGAAGCTGACCGAGGCCGACGAGCTGGCCATGGGCGACAACTACTACGAGCGCTTCATCGACGAGTCCGGCGGGCCCTACAATTCGCGCAACGCCCAGGAGGCCCTGAAGCGCTTCGCCGAGCCGGTGATCGGCACCTCCAAGCGGCCGGGCCTGAAGTGGGACATCGTCCTGCTCGACAACGAGACGATCAACGCCTGGGCCCTGCCCGGCGGCAAGCTCGCCGTCCACAAGGGGCTGATCCGCTATTGCCAGACACCTGACGAACTGGCCGCGGTGATCTCCCACGAGCATGGGCACGCCGAGCTCAGCCACGGCATCGCGCAGATCAAGAACAAGAAGTTCGTCCAGGGCATGGGCGGCATCGCCAAGCAGCAGATCGTCGAGAAGGTCGGCTCCTCCAAGGCCGGCGCCGTGGGCGCCTTCATGACCAACGAGGTGCTGACCGCCTTCGAGGGCCCGGTCTACGACATGATCACCAGCGGCTATTCGCAGGACCTGGAATACGCCGCCGATGGCCACATCGTGCCGATCTTCCACACCGTCGGCTACGACACCGGCCACGCCACCGACTTCTACAACACCCTGCTGCGGCTAGTGCCGCCGGGGACCAAGGCGACCACCTCGCTCTATTCCACGCACCCGGGCACCAAGGACCGCATCAAGAAGCTGCAGACCGCGATCAGCAAGGACAAGTCGCCCATGGCGTCGAGTTCCGGCCACCCCGGCTGGGCCGAGCTGAAGGCCGAGTTCCCCACCCGCACCCACTTCCGCCTGAACGCCTGACGTCGGTCCGGGCGGATGCCGGACATCGACATCGACGCGGCGGCGGTGGCCGCTCAGCCCGCCGCGATCCCGGCGGCCGAGCGCGGCCGGCTGCTGGGCTACACGGGCCTCTTGATGCTGCTGGTGGTCCTGGCCACGCCCTACGGCGGCGGGCTGATCGTCATTCCGGTGGTGTTCTTCCTCAAGAACCGGCTGCACCTGCAGGCTCACGAGATGGCGGTGTTCAACGCCTGGGCCGCGACGCCGCTCTACGTGGCCTTCATCTTCGGACTGCTGCGCGATCGCTGGAGCCCGTTCGGCTGGGGCGACCGCGGGCATCTGGTGATCTTCGGCCTGCTGACCGCGGCGATCTATGCGGTCGTCGCGTTCGCCAACCCGACCTATGGCCTGATGCTGGTCGCGGTGATTCTGCTGACCGCCGCGATCCAGACGGTGCTGAGCTCGGCGAGCGGCCTGTTCTCCGCCGTCGGACAGGCGCACCTGATGCCGGGCCAGGCCAGCGCCGTGCTCAACATGGCGACCATCGCGCCCATCGTGATCGGCAGCCTGCTGGGCGGCGAGTTCAGCCAGATGCTGGACGGCCAGGACGCGATCACCGCCGCGCGCAACCTGTTCCTGGCCGGCGCCGGCCTGATGGTCGCCGTGGCCGTGCTGGGCGCGCTCGGCCCGCGGCGGGTCTTCACAGCGCATGCCGCGCCGCCCGAGACCAACCTGTTCGGGGACGTCGCGCGGCTGGTGAGGTCGCGCGCCATCTATGCGCCGCTGATCCTGTGGCTGCTGTGGAATTTCTCACCCAGCTTCGGCACGGCGCTGCAGTACCACCTGTCCAACACCCTGCACGCCACCGACGCCCAGGTGGGCGCCTTCTACGCGATCTTCTTCGGCCTCTATGCGCCAAGCTTCCTGGCCTACGCCTGGCTGTGCCAACGGGTGCGCCTGTCGAAGCTGCTGGTCTGGAGCACCCTGCTCGCCATCCCGCAGATGATCCCGCTGCTGCTGGTGCACACCGCTACGGGTGCGCTCTGGGCGGCGGTCCCCATGAGCCTGATGGGCGGCATGGCGTCGGCGGCCTACATCGATCTGGCGATCCGCTCCTGCCCCAAGGGGCTGCAGGGCACGATGATGATCCTGATGGCCAGCACCGCCTACTTCGTGGCCCTGCGGTTCGGCGATCTCCTGGGCACCGACATCTACGATCACTGGGGCGGGTTCACCATGACCATCGTGGCGGCGACGGTCGTCTATGCGCTGATGTTGCCGGTGCTGGCGCTCGCGCCCAAGGCCATCACCGCCACCACGGACGGCGAGGCCGCCCTGGCCTAGGGGAGCGCGAAGGCCGAGTAGCCCACGATGCTTGGCGGCCCGCGGCTGACCCAGCTCTCCACACGACCCGGCGCCAAGGCGGAGATCATCGAGCCCGTGGTGAAGGCCGACAGCGGGCTCTCGCCGCGCACGCGCGAGATCGGATGGTTCGGATCATCGCAGGACGAGAGCGCCGCCTTGATCTCGCCCAGCCCCGGCGCGCCGCCGGACAGGCGCGCAGTCAGGGCGTCCAGCCGCGCCACGGTGTTGGCGCGATAGGCGGCGTCCTCCGGCGCGCCCTTCTCGTCGGCCAGGGGATGGTTGGTGTGCAGCACGCGCCCGGCCTGCGGCGGATGGAATTCGGTGACCGCCTCGCACGAGGCCTCGAAGCTACGCACCACGCCCGGGCCGCCGATCAGGTAGTGCTGGTTGGTGGCGTGCGGCAGGCCGAGCACCAACACGCAAGCCTCCTCCGCGCTCTCCGCCTGCAACAGCCTGCGCAGCACGAAGGCCACCGGCAGACCCTGCGCCCCCGACGGCAGTTGCGGCAGGGAATTGACGCACACCGCCACACCCGCCGCGTTCACGCCCATCAGCCCGATCATCCCGGCCACCGTGAACACCAGGGCGCCCGGCCGCCCGCCTTCGTCGGCGATCGAGAGCAGGGCCTGATGGCCGTCGGTGTAGGCGCCGAGGTCCATGGTCTGGCCCACCCAGGTCTGGCCGCCTGCGCCGATCAGGCCGACGCTGCTGCACTTCTCCAACTTGCCGGCCGCGCGTTCGGAGCGCACCCGATGCGCCCACTCCTCGTCGAGGAGCTGCAGGCCGAACAGCAGATCGAACGGAACCTCCGCGCCGGCCGCGATCCCTTTCACCTCGGCCATCAGGTCCGGCGTGTGAGTCTCGATCGCGGTGACGAAGTCGGTCGCCGCCAGCATCTCAGCGACATAGGCCCTGGGCTCACCGACTCCGCCGACCTCCAGCGCGTTCAGCCAGGCCGCCAGATGCGACTGGATCAGCGGCCGCAACGCTGCGCCCTGGGCGACGCCGCGGTCGTACGGCGCGCCGCTCAGCGACAGGGCGGCGAAGCCTGGGCTCACGGCGCGGCCTTGGCCGCTAGCCGCACCGCCTTCTGGAACGCCTGCATCGCCACCCAGTCGGCGTCGTCGTCCGCGCGCTTCCACGCCGAGTTGATCACCACCACCAGCCGGTCCTTCGGATAGACCAGGATCGACTGGCCGTAGATGCCTTCGGCCTGAAAGGCCTCCGGGTCGATCCACCAGAAATAGCCGTAGCCGCCCAGGCCGTTGGCGATCTGCGCCTTGGTCGCCTCGCCCACCCAGCCATCCGGCAGCACCGGCCTGCCGCCGGCCACGCCGCCGTCGAGCATGAACTGCCCCACCCGGCCATAGTCGCGCAGGGTCATGGAGATGCAGCAGCCGCCGAGCTCCAGCCCGCCGCGATCGACCATCCAGACCGCGTCGCGCTCCATGCCGTAGGGCTTCCAGATCTTCTCCGACAGGTAGGCGGCCAGCGGCTTGCCCGCGGCGCGCGCCACCACGATGCCCATCAGGTTGGTCTCGGAGGTGTTGTAGTGCCAGGTCGTCCCCGGCGGGTGGGCGCGGCCCAGGCGCTTCACGTAGCTGATATAGGGATCGACGCCCGGCTCCAGCATCACGCCGGCCTGGGCGATGTCGGCCTTCGGGTCGTTGTAGTCCTCGTTCCAGGCGACGCCCGAGCTCATGGTCATCAGGTCGCGCACCCTGACGCCCTCGTAGGCGCTGCCCTTCAGCTCCGGCAGATAGGCGGTCACCGGATCGGTGAGCTTCAGCTTCCCGTCGCGGACCGCGGCGCCTGCCAGGGTCGAGGTGATCGACTTGGCGACGGAGAACGAGGTCCAGCGGTCCTGCGGCCGGCGGCCTAGGCCGTAGCGCTCCAGCAGCACCTTGCCGTCCTTCAGCACCAGGACGCCGGACACGGCGTTGGCGGCCATGTAGTCGTCGACCGTCCAGGTCTTGCCCTTGAAGTCGTAGGTCGGCGCGATCTGCTTCGCCGCCTTGGGCAGCGGATGGACCGCCCCGCCGGCCGCCACCGCGCGGGTCTCGAACACCGTCTCCATGGCCGGGTACCACTGGCGCTGCTGGGCCGGCGTCCAGGTCAGCATCATCGGCGTCTTGGCGCTGAGCGGCGCCTGCGCATGCGCGGCTCCCCACGACAGCAAGGCGATCAGCAGGCTCAGCGTGGCGCGTGCGCGCATGTTCAGCATCTCCCCGTCTGACAGCACCCTAACCCGACGCGCCGCAGCGGTCGCCACCCGCCAAATCTGTCCTGCGCCTGTCCGATTGTCTGTCCACGCTTGACGCTGGGAGCCTCGTCTTGGACAGATGCCGGCCATGCGCCCGACGATCAAGGATGTGTCCGCCGCCGCCGGGGTCTCCACCAAGACGGTCTCGCGCGTGCTCAACAAGGAGCGCTACGTCTCCGACGAGACCCGCGAGCGGGTCGAGCGCGCCGTCGCCGAGATGAACTTCAAGCCGAGCGCGGCGGCCCGCACCCTGGCCGGCCGCCGCAGCTTCCAGATCGCCCTGATCTACGACAACCACAGTCCGCACTACATCCACCAGATCCAGACCGGCGTCTGGGCGCGGTGCCTGGAGGAGGGCGTGCGGCTGCTGGCCCAGCCGTGCGACGCGGCCTCGCCGACGCTCGCCGACGAGGTCGGCGGGCTGATCGACCAGACCCAGGTGGATGGCGTGATCCTGTCGTCGCCGGTCACCGACGCCGCCGCCGCGCTCGACGAGCTGGAGCGGCGCAACATCCCCTACGTGCGCATCTCGCCCGGCACCGAGCACGGCCGGTCGTCCTCGGTCTCCATGGACGACGCCCAGGCGGCCGACGAGATGACCAGCCACCTGATCGCGCTGGGTCACAAGCGTGTGGCCTTCATCATCGGCCACCCGAACCACACAGCGAGCGACCTACGCCTGTTCGGCTATCGCCGCGCGCTGGACCGCGCCGGGATCAGCTTCGAACCGAAGTATGTGCGCCCCGGCCTGTTCGACTTCGCGTCCGGCGAAGCGGCCGCCGACCGCCTGCTCGACCTGCCGCAGCCGCCCACCGCCATCTTCGCCAGCAACGACGACATGGCCGCTGGCGTCCTGACCGTCGCCCACCGGCGCGGCATGTCCCTGCCCCGCGATCTGTCTGTGGCCGGCTTCGACGACACGGCGCTGGCCAGCCAGCTCTGGCCGCCGCTGACCACGGTGCGCCAGCCGACCCGCGACCTGGCCTTCGCCGCCGCCGCCCTGCTGTTCGAGGGCGCCGAGGATCCAGTGCATCGCCGCCTGGCCCACGAGCTGGTGGTCCGCGCCTCGACCACCACCGCGCCACGCGGCTGAAGCTTCAGCCATTGTCAGGGCCGCGGATCGAGGCCTAGTATGACAGCGATGTCAGAACTCCCCGCGCCTTCGCTCACACGCCCGCTTTACGCCGGCGGCCCGATCGTCTCGTCCGTGGCCTGGGGCATGTGGCGCTTCGCCGGCGACGACCTCTCCGCCGCCACGGCGCGGGTGACCGCCGCCCTCGACGCCGGGGTCACCCTGTTCGACACCGCCGACGTCTACGGCCCCGACAACGGCGAGCCGTTCGGCGCGGCCGAGACCCTGCTGGGCCGGGTGCTGGCCGCCGATCCCGCCCTGGCCAAGCGCATGGTCATCGCCACCAAGGGCGGCATCCGACCGGGGACGCCCTACGACTCCAGCGCCGCCTATCTGACCTCCGCCATCGACGCCTCGCTGAAGCGCATGGGCCTGGAGCACGTGGCGCTGTGGCAGATCCACCGCCCCGACATCCTGACCCACCCCGCCGAGATCGGCCGCGAGCTGGAAGCCGCCCACGCCGCCGGGAAGATCGGCGCGATCGGGGTCTCCAACTTCACCCCCAGCCAGATCGACGCCCTGGCCGCCCACTCGCCGCTGCCGATCGTCTCCACCCAGCCGGAGTTCTCGCCGCTGGCCATCGAGCCGATCAGCGACGGGTCGCTGGACCAGGCGATCGTCCGGGGCCTGACGGTGCTGGCCTGGTCGCCCATGGGCGGCGGCCGGCTGGGCGACCCGAAGGACGACCGCAGCCGCGCCGTGGCCAAGGCGCTGGACGCCAAGGCCGCCGAGGCCGGGGTCTCACGCGCCGTGGCGGCCTACAGCTGGATCATGGCCCACCCGTCGCAACCGATCCCCATCGCCGGCGCCCAGACCCCGGCGCGGATCGCCGAGCTGGCCGACGCCGGCAAGCCGCGCTGGACGCGGGCCGAGTGGTATCAGGTGCTGATCGCTTCGAGAGGAGAGCCTCTGCCATGAACCCGTGCGAGATCAGCTGGTTCTCGGCGCTCTGCGACGACGACTACGAGTTCCTGGGCGTGCCCGACCCGATGCTGAAGTCGAGCTGGGAGCACTGCCGCGATATCGTCGTCCAGGCCGAGGCCGGCGGGTTCGACAACATCCTGCTGCCGTCGGGCTATGAACTCGGCATCGACACCACAGCCTTCGCCGCCGGTATCGCGCCGGTGCTGCGGCGCATGCGCCTCTTGATGGCGACGCGCATCGGCGAGATGTGGCCGCCGCAGCTCGCGCGCCAGATCGCCACCATCGACCGCATGCTGGGCGGGCGGCTGACCATCAACATCATCTCCTCCGACCTGCCCGGCGAGAAGCTGGCCTCGGCGCCGCGCTATGCCCGCACGGTCGAGGCGATGAGCATCCTGAAGACCATGCTGAACGGCGAGCCGCTGGATCACGACGGCGAGTTCTGGAAGCTGAAGCTCAATCCGCCCGCCGTGCAGACGGTCTCCGGCAAGGCGCCCCTGCTCTATTTCGGCGGCCTGTCGGAGGATGCCCGCGAGGCCGCCGCCAAGGGCTGCGACGTCTTCCTGATGTGGCCCGACAAGAAGGAGACGGTGGCCGCGATCATCGCCGACATGACCGCGCGCGCCGCCAAGTACGGCCGCACCCTGAAGTTCGGCTACCGCGCCCATATGGTGGTGCGCGACACCGAGGCCGAGGCGCGCGCAGCCGCCGACCGGCTGCTCTCCAAGCTCGACGACGAGATCGGCGCAGCGATCAAGGCCAAGGCGCAGGACAGCACTTCGGTGGGCGTGCTGGCCCAGGTGGCGCTGCGCCAATCCGCCTCCGACGACGGCTATGCGGAGGCCAACCTGTGGACCGGCGTCGGCCGCGCGCGCTCCGGCTGCGGCGCGGCGATCGTCGGCGATCCGGACCAGGTGCTGGCCAAGCTCAACGACTACCGGTCGATGGGCATCGACGCCTTCATCCTCTCCGGCTACCCGCACGCCGCCGAGGCCGACCTCTTCGCGCGCCACGTGCTGCCGAACATCGACCACGGCCCGCTGGTCGTCTGACCATTCGCCCACGCTAAGGAACGAACCTTGAGGAACACCGTCCGCTACGGCCTGGTCGGGACCGGCCTGATGGCCAACGAGCATCTGCGTAACCTGGCGCTCGTGCCGGGCGCGGTGGTGACGGCCCTGGCCGATCCGGTGGAGAGCTCGCTGGCGACGGCGAAGAAGACGCTGGGCGCGGCGGCTGACGAGGCCACGACCTTCACCGACGGCGCGGCGCTGGCGAAGAGCGGCCTGGTGGACGCGGTGATCGTCGCCAGCCCCAACTACACGCACCGCAGCGTGCTGGAGCCGCTGTTCGACGCCGGCCTGCCGATCCTCTGCGAGAAGCCGCTGGCCACGACCCTGGAGGACGCGCGATGGGTGACCGACCGCGCCGCGCAATCCAAGGCGCCGTTCTGGACGGCGATGGAATATCGCTACATGCCGCCGGTGGTGGAATACATCGAGCAGCTCCGCGCCGGGCGGATCGGAACGCTGCGCATGCTGTCGATCCGCGAGCACCGCTTCCCGTTCCTGAAGAAGATCGGCGACTGGAACCGCTTCAACGCCAACACCGGCGGGACGATGGTCGAGAAGTGCTGCCACTTCTTCGACATGATGCGGCTAATCGTCGGGTCGGAGGCGGTGCGGGTCTACTGCTCCGGCGCCATGGACGTGAACCACCTGGACGAACGCTACGACGGCCGCACGCCCGACATCATCGACAACAGCTACACCACCGTCGACTTCGCCAATGGCGTGCGCGCCATGCTGGACCTGTCGATGTTCGCGGAGGGCGCGGAGAACCAGGAAGAGATCACCGCGGTGGGCGACAAGGCGCGTCTGGACGTGCTGATCCCCGAAGGCGCGGTGGTCTATTCGCCGCGCGTGGCGCTGCGCGCGCCCAAGCAGGTGGAGCGCCAGATCGTCCACACCGACGAGACCGCGCTGAAGGTCGGCACGCATCACGGCTCGACCTTCTATGAGCACCTGAAGTTCAACGCGGCCGTGCGCGGCGAGGGACCGGTGGAGGTGACCGCCCACGACGGCCTGATGGCGGTGGCTATCGGCGCCGCCGCCGAGATCAGCGCCAAGGACAAGCGCGTCGTGGAGATGGCCGAACTCGGGTTCTAGACCTCGGCGGTCGTGGGCGTCAGCTTCGGCACCCAGAGGTGCAACCAGAGAAGTCCCAGCAGGTAGGAGACGGCGGCGATCGCCAGCAGCGGGCCATAGCCCAGGCCGGCGGTCAGGATGCGGCCCGCCAGGTAGACGATGCCCATGCCGGCCAGGTTGCCGCAGAACGCGCCGAAGGACGTCACCGTCCCCACCCGCGACTTGGGCGTGATGTCGGCGATGGTCGAGAAGATGCTCACCGAGAACCCCTGGTGGCCGGCCATGGTCACCGCCAGCAGGCCCGCGGCGATCCACAGATTGTGGGTCTGCAGCGCCAGCGGAATGGTCGTCACCAGCAGGGCGCTGACCAGCATCACGCTCTTGCGCACCGTGTTGAGCGAATAGCCGCGGGCTAGCGCCTGGGTGCCGGCCCAGCCGGCCAGGATCGAGCCCAGGGCCGAGCCGGTGTAGGCCACGGCCAGCGGCGGCCCGAGATGGGCGACGTCGACGCCGTATACCCGGTGGAAGAAGTCCGGGGCCCAGAACAGCAGCAGCCACCAGATCTGGTCGGACAGCACCTTGGCGCCGGCGATGCCCCAAGTGCGGCGATCGCCCAACAACACCTTGATCCCGCCGAGGGTCGGGAGCGGCGAGGCGACCGGCTGGGGATTGTCGAAGCGCACGCCGCGGGTCGCCGCCAGCCAGGCCGCCACCCAGACGAAGCCGAGGACGCCCACGAAGAAGAAGACGCCGCGCCAGCCCAGCGCGAGCCCCATCAGCGGCAGGAACAGCGGTGTGACGATCGCGCCGATCGACGAGACGCCATTGGAGAAGCCGAAGGCCAGCGAGCGGGTGCGCGCGGAGAAGATGCCGCCCAGTGTCTTCACCCCGGTCGGCGTGCCCATCGCCTCACTGGCGCCCAACGCAATCCGCACGGCGGAGAACTGGCCGAGCGTCACCGCCCAGCCATGGGCCATGGCCGCCAGGCTCCAGGCGAAGACCCCGGCGGGACCGGCCCACTTCACGCCCAGGCGGTCGACGATCCAGCCTGCGCCCAGGAAGGCCAGGGCGGCGGAGAGCTGGAACAGCGAGGCCATCCGGCCGTAGTCGACGTCGCTCCAGTGCAGGTCGGCCTGGATCAGCGGCTTCAGCACCGAGATCACCTGGCGGTCGACAAGGTTGAGGATGCCGGCCGCCATCACCAGACCCAGCAGCAGCCAGCGGCGACTCGCGGTCAATCCACCCGGCGTCGCGGCGTCTTCTGCGATCTCGGCGACGGCCTCAGCCACGGGTCACTCGGGTGTGGGAATTGAGCATCACCTGGGAGCCTATACTGCGCCAGACGGATCGGCCCACCGGCGTTCTCCCATTACGAGGTTCTCACGTGACAGGCGCCGCTAGTCATGACAACGTTATCATGACTCAAATCCCAGGAGAGACAATTCGCGATCGGGCGCCCAACCGGTCGATCGACTTGAGACTGACAGCCGAGAGATCGGGCCGATTCACGAGAAATCGGCGAAAGGGGGCGAGAAAATTTGCAGCGACTTGCCGCCATATCCGATCTTAAAGCCTAGTTATCAGATAGGAAAATGACAGCGCTATCAGAAAGCGCATTTTCCGGACGCCGGGACGCGATATCACCGGGTTCGAATGACCAGAACAACGCAATAGGGGGAAACAACAATGCACTCTGCCAAGGCCCACACCTCTCAACCCGCGCGGCGCGCGTTCCTGGCCGCCCTGCTGGCCGGGTCCAGCCTGGTCGCCGCCTCGGCGGCGCACGCGGAAGCGGCCAAGGTCGACGCTCAGGCCGCGACCCAGGTCGAGGATCTGGTGGTCACCGCGCGCCTGCGCTCTGAAAGCCTGCAGAACGTTCCGGTCGCGATCAGCGTGGTCACCGGCGCGCTGGCGACCCAGGAGAACCGCAACGACATCGGCGCCCTGATCGCGATCATCCCCAGCGTCGAATTCCGCAGCCAGCCCTCCAACAAGGACCAGGACATCCTGATCCGCGGCCTGGGCACCATCACCACCTCGGCCGGCGCAGAGCCCACCGTCTCCACGGTCATCGACGGCGTGGTGCTGTCGCGCCCCGGCCAGATGGTCTCCGACCTGATCGACCTCGACCACATCGAAGTGCTGCGCGGCCCGCAGGGCACGCTGTTCGGCAAGAACGCCTCGGCCGGCGTGATCAGCATCGTGACCAAGGACCCGACGCCGACGCCCGGCGGCTTTCTGGAAGGCGCCTACTACACTGGCAACGAGTACCGCTTCGCCGGCGCGGTGAACGGCGAGCTGATCAAGGATACGCTGAGCGGGCGTCTGGCGGCGGTGACCGGCGCCTTCGACGGCAACGTCACCAATGTCTTCAACCACTCGAAGGTCAGCGGCGACAACTTCTCGGGCGTGCGCGGCAAGCTGCTCTGGACGCCGAACAAGGACCTGCGCGTCGTCCTGGGCGGCGACTACATGTACACCAAGCAGACCGGCAACCAGGCCGTCTTCCTGTCGAACACCAACACGGCCTATCCGACCAACGTCACCACCACCAGCGCCAACCTGCTCACCGTGCTGACCAACGAGGGCATCAAGCCGTCGTTCAGCAATCACAGCATCTCGCTGAACTCGCCCTACGACGACGTCGACCTCACCACCGGCGTCTACCTCCAGGCCGACTACTCAATGGGCGACTTCACGCTCACCTCGATCAGCGCCTACCGGTACTGGCGCAACGTGCAGCGCGGCGACCTCGACCTGTTCTCGGCGCTCACCGCCCTGTCGCCGACCCAGCAGATCGACCTCGGCCACGTCTGGGAACACCAGTTCTCGCAGGAGGTGCGGCTGGCCTCGCCGAAGGGCCACCTCGTCGACTACGTGATCGGGGCCTACTACCTGCACGCGCCGGACAAGGAGAACTATCGCCGCGACGTGACCCAGCTCAACGCAGCGACCGGCGCGCTCACCTCGAACTTCGGCTTCAACCAGTTCGGCGCCACGACCACGAACTACTCCGTGTTCGGCGAAGCCAACATCAACTTCACGCCGCAGTTCCGGGCCATCGCGGGCCTGCGGCTCGTGCACGACGACCTGAGCTTCTACACCAACCGCACGTCGACCTCGCCCGCGGCGGTGCCCGGCGTGCAGCCGGCCTTCGCGGCCACCGGCTCGGTGGGCGTCGGCGGCTACGCCGATCGCCTGGGCCTGCAGTACGACATCAGCGACACGGCCAACGCCTATGTCACCTATTCGCGGGGCTACAAGGGCCCGGCCTACAACGTCTTCTTCAACATGACGGCGCTGCAGACCAACCAGCTGCGGCCGGAAACCTCGGACGCCTGGGAAGGCGGCCTGAAATCACGGCTGTTCGACAAGCGCCTGCAGCTCGACATCGCCGTGTTCAGCGACAAGGTCTCCAACTATCAGGCCAACGAGCCCGACCTGGTGGCCGGCACCGTGGTCACCCGCCTGATCAACGCCGGCGACGTCTCCACCAAGGGCGTCGAGATCGGCGCCGTGGGCAAGTTCATCGACAACCTGACGCTCAGCGTGGACTACACCTACCTCGATGCGAAGATCGACCACTTCAACTGCCCGCCCGGGTCGGCGATCAGCTGTCTGGTGGACGGCAAGCCCCTGCCCTTCGCGCCGAAGAACAAGTACACGCTGCGCGCCGACTGGACGGCCTGGTCCAACGACCGCTTCGATGTGGCGCTCAAGACCGACTACTCGTGGCAGGACAAGCAGCAGGACAGCATCGCCCAGACGCCGGACACGGTGCAGCCGGCCTACGGGATCTGGAACGCCCAGATCGCGCTCACCGACAACAAGGCCGCCTGGAACGCACGCCTCGTGGTCCGCAACATCACCGACCAGCACTACTATACGATCATCGGCCAGGCGAACGGCGGCCGGGTCGGCACGGTGCCGCGCGACTTCAGCCGCTACGCCGGGATCGCGCTGCACAAGGACTTCTAAGGCCGGGACGATGGGACGGGTGGCCCGCGCCATCCGTCCCGCCACCTTAAACGGCGACGGGAACGATCGTGGGATTTGAAGCGCAACGCGAGCAGTTCGCGACGGAAGGATATGCGGTCTTCGAGCGCGTGCTGGAGGGCGAGTTGCTCGACCTGCTGCGCGACCAGTGCGCCGCCTTCGTGGCCCGCGAGGACGCGCGGATGGACGCCATGGGCGTCGATAGTCTTGGCATCAGCCACCGCGGCAAGCGCTACTTCGCCAACGAGTGCCAGCGTGAGGTCCCTGAGCTGCGCAAGATGCTGTTCAGCGAGACCATGGCCGACGTCTGCCGCGCGACGCTGGGCGACAACGCCTACTTCTTCTTCGATCAGTACGTGGTGAAAGGCCCCGAGGGCGGCCTACCTTTCGGCTGGCATCAGGACTCGGGCTACGTGGTCGGAAACGGCGGCCCCGTGGATCACGCGCCGTACCTGACCTGCTGGTGTCCGCTGGACGACGCCACGGTGGAAAACGGCACGGTCCGGGTGCTGCCGTTCCCCGAGGTCCCGCTCAGCCGCGACTGGATCCTGCCGCACGAGCGCCAGCCCGGCACCAACGACCTGGTCGGCTGGAAGGGCAATGAGGAGGGCAAGGTGCTTGAGGTCCCGGCCGGCAGCGTGGTCGCCTTCTCCAGCCACCTGCTGCACACCACCGGCGCCAACATGACCGACAAGATGCGCCGCGTGTACCTGGCGCAATACACCCCCGAGGTGATGCTCAACCCGGGCACCAGGAAGCTGCGCCGCAACGCGGTGCCGCTGGTGCTGGATGGCGAGCAAGTAACGCGCGGCTGAGGCCGCCAGAGCTCGGCCCGCTGAGGGTCCGCGCCTTCATCCGACCACCGATTGAACTCGCGCCTTGGGCGAGGTCGATTGACGCAATCTAGGGTCGCGCCCAATCTCCCGTTAAAGTTGTTCGCGTCCGGTCGCGCATCGCCCTGGGCCCCTGCGTGGCCGTCGGATTTCGCCTTGGCCCTCCAAGGAACCGCGATGACCGTCCCGACCAACCCCACCGCCTATCGCCGCGCGCTACGGCTGCTGGCCGCCACCAGCCTGGCGGGAGGCTTCGCACTCAGCGGCCTGACCCCCGGCGCCAAGGCCGATCCGCTCGAGGACGCCACCATCGCCAGCTACCTGACCCAGCCGGTGGCCTCGCTGGGCGACGTGATCGACCCGGTCGTGCCGTGGATCTGCGACACCGTCTTCGGCGTGCCCAATCCGGGCACCCAGGCGATCCTCGACGTGCACATGAACTGGCACTGCAGCTTCGACGATACGGTCAATCCGTCGCTCGGCCGGTTCGCCAACGACGGCAACAAGTTCTTCGGCTTCCACCGCCAGTTCATCTACGCCTACAACCGCTACCGGCAGAGCCAGGGCGTGCCCTTCGTGCAGACCTGGATGCCGTTCCCCGGCGCCTCCATCCCGCTCGGCCACGCGGGCCGGCTCGACGGCGCGCCCTGCACCAACTGCGCCTCGCTGCCGCTCTCCCAGCGCCTGCCCACCGCCGGCGGCACGCTCAACCCCGCCACCACCACGCTGCAGGACTACGGCAACGGCCTGGTGCCCTGGCACAACGGCATCCACGTGCGGCTGTCCCAGTCCGGCGTGGTGAGCGATCCGGACTGCGTGGCCAGCCACGAGATCCTCTGCGTCACCACCGCGCCCGCCGACCCGATGTTCTTCCGCTTCCATAATTTCGTGAACGACCTGCAGGACGAGATCCTGACCTTCCAGGACACCGACGTGATGATCGTGTTCGACCGCTCGGGCAGCATGACGCTGCCGACCTCGGGCGGCGGCAACCGGCTGGACGCCGCCAAGAGCGCCGCCCAGATGTTCGCCGACCTGCTGCGCGACGCTTCGAACAATCGCGTGGGCCTGGTCTCCTTCTCGACCACCGCCTCGCCCTCGCCGGAGCTGCCGTTGACTTTGGCCTCCTCGGCGCCGGCCGCCATGACCACCGCGCTCTCCACGATCAGCGCCGGCGGTTCGACCAGCATCGGCGACGGCCTGCGCGCGGCCCTGGTGGCGCTGAACGCCAGTTCGAACCCGCACAAGGCGATCCTGCTGCTCACCGACGGGGTGGAGAACACCGCCCCGATGATCGCCGACGAGGAGGGCCGCACGGCCGGCAAGCTGGTCGACACCCACCTCTGCGCCGTGGGCTTCGGCACGCCCGGCTCGCTCGACGGCCCCAAGCTGCGCGACCTGGCCGAGAACCAGGGCGGCATCTACCTCAGCGACGCTGACCCGTTGAACCTGAAGAAGTATTTCGTCGAGTGCTTCGCCGACATCTTCGACACCTTCGTGGGCAAGGATCCGATCGCGAACCTGCCGGCCAACCGCAACGCCTCCGACCCGGTGATCCACGTGGCCGAGAGCGACAGCGAGGTCACCTTCGCCCTGTCGTGGGACGACCCGCTGCCGCGCGGCAGCCTGCGGCTGGCGATCACCACGCCGACCGGCGCGCCGGTCAACCTCTCCGACCCCGGCGTCGAGAGCCGCTTCGGCCCGACCTGGCATATCGTGCGCATCCGTCCGCCCTATGGCGGCGAGCAGGCCGGCGGCTGGTCGGCGCGCGCCGTGCGGCCGATGCGCTCGTTCGTGAACGGCTTCCTGCCCACCGCCTTCGCCGATCCGGAGGCCGGCACGGTGCTGGTGCAGCAGCAGATCGCCCAGCTCTGCCCCGACGGCTGCGGCCGCGTGCTCTACTACGAGGACTTCCCGAAATCGAAGAGCCACGGCGCCCACGACAGCGCCTATTTCGCCGCTCTGATGCGGGCCCACGTCACCCGCTCCGTGGGGACCATCGATCACGCCGCCGATCCGGCGCTGTTCCAGAAGCTGCTGGCCAACGGTCAGTACGACCTGATCGTCGCCGCCATCGGCTACTCAGCGGGTCCGCAACCCTTCGACGGCCAGCTCGGCGAGCGGGTCTGCGGCGAGCGCGGCCCCAAGATCATCCTCAGCGACAATCGCAAGGACGCCGGCGCGGCGATGCGCTGCCTGGGCGCCCTGCCGGCCGGCGAGACCGGCTTCAAGCGCATGACCGGCGACGGCCAGCTGTTCGGCGGCGCGCTCGACTTCCGGCCCGCCATGGCCATGGCCGGCATGCCCGGGATGGCCGGCGGCATCGACACCTTCGCGCTGCGCAACACCGGCGCGGCCGGGGCCAGCGTCAACGGCCTGACCCCCGCTAGCAACGCCGCGATCATCGGCAAGGGCAATGTGGGCCCGGCCCAGCGCTACTTCATCGAAGTGCTGGCCAGCGCCGCGGCCCGCGTGCGGCCTTTCACCTACCGCTCGCCGAACTACACGCTGGAGTCCCTGCACCCCGCCTTCCACATCCCCGAGCTCTACCTGCCGATCAACGGGTTCGACACGGTGAAGGCCCGCGTGGCGGTCACCCGTCCGCTGGTCGGCCTGGGCGCCCTGATGTCGCGGACCTCATCGCGTGAGCCGGGCCTCGCGGGCGGCGACCGCCTGTCTGTCCGCCAGGCCGACGCCTTGCAGTTCGACCCCAAACAGACCGGCCAGATCGTGAAGACCGAGACCGTCGAATTCCCGCTCTATGACGACGGCACGCACGGCGACACCACCGCCAGCGACCGCTACTGGGAGACCGCCCTGCCGCCCGACTTCGCGAAGTTCGACGGCCAGTACACCTTCCACGCCTTCTTCACCCTGTGCCGCAACGGCCACTGCATCGATCGCGAGGCGACGCAGACCGTCGTGGTCGACGTGAAGCTCGACAAGGGCGCCACCAAGGTCACCGTCAACAAGCGCCAGCCAGGCGATGTCCAGGTGGTCCTGACGCCGATGGACGGCGGCAAGGCCCTGCTGGGTCCCGGCCGGGCCGACGCGATCCGCCTGGCGCTGCGCGGGCGGGGCCGCGTGCAGCCCGCGCGCGACCTGGACGGCAAGGGCGCCTATGGCGTGCAGGTGGCCTATGACCCGGCCGCCGGTCCCGCGACGCTGCTGGTGTCGCAGTTCGGGCGGCCAAAGGACGTGATCGAGGTGCCGCTGCCCTAGCGCAGCGCGCGGCAAGGCGCTTGAGTGGTCCGGCGCGCGACTCGCGCCGGAGGACAACGGATGCGCCCACAGGGTCCCAGTCGCCGAGCCCTGCTTGCGGGCGGCGCGGCCCTGTCCGTCGCCGGCCCGGCGATCGCCCAGCCGCAGCCGGCCGCCGCGCCCCGCCGCAACCTGATCCTGTTCTTTCCCGACGAAATGCGGGCCGATGCGCTGGGCAGCTACGGCAACCCGGTCTGCAAGACGCCCAACCTCGACCGCCTGGCCCGCGAAGGCGCCCGGTTCGAGAACTGCCACGTGCAGTATCCGGTGTGCGGCGCGTCGCGCTGCAGCCTGCTCACCGGCTGGCCCACCAGCGTTCGCGGCCACCGCAGCCTCTACTACTTCCTACGCCCCGATGAGCCGAACCTGTTCCGCTACCTGCGCCAGGCCGGCTACGACGTCTTCTGGTACGGCAAGAACGACGCGTTGGCCCAGGCCAGCTTCAAGGACAGCGTCACCGAGTGGAAAGACGGCGGCGCGCCGTTCGGCCCCGCCACCACACGAGCGCTCGGCGGCCCCGGGCTGACCCCCGGCCAGGTCAGCATGCTCTTTCCCGGCCTCTCCGACCGGCGCGAGGGCAGCGACTACGCCAACCTGCAGTCGGCTATCCGCATTCTGGAGCGCACGGAAACCGAGCGCCCGTTCTGCATCTTCCTGCCGCTGTTCAATCCGCACCCACCCTACGCGGCGCCCAAGGACTTCCAGGAGATGTACCGCCCGGGCGACCTGCCGCCGCTCACGCCGCCGGACCTGCCGAAGCATCCCGCGTTCCACGCCGACATGCGCGCGACCTACCCGCTGGTGGGGCTGAGCGACGCGGACCTGCGCAAGGTGCGCGCGGTCTACTACGGCCAGGTGAGCTACGCCGACTGGATCCTGGGCGAGTTGATGGAGGCGCTGGAGCGAACCGGCCACGCGCGCGACACGGCCCTGGTCGTCGGTTCCGACCACGGCGATTACGCCGGCGACTACGGCCTGACCGAGAAATGGCCGAGCGGGCTGGAGGATTGCCTGACCCACGTGCCGCTGATCGCCCGCATCCCCGGCGGCCGGCCGGGCGTCGTGGCGCCCGACATGACCGAGCTGTTCGACATCATGCCGACGTTCCTCGACCTCGCGGGGACCCGGGCGACGCACACCCACTTCGCCCGCAGCCTGATGCCGCAACTGCTGGGCGGGCGAGGCGACCCGACCCGCGCCGCCTTCACCGAGGGCGGCTACAACCTCTCCGAGCCGCAGGCCTTCGAGCCCGTGCTGCCCGGCCTCTACGAGCCCAAGACACGGCTGCAGCATACCCATCCGGCCGACGTCGCGCGCTGCGCCGCCGTGCGCACCCGCACCCACAAGCTGATCGAGCGGCCGGGCGGGCAGAGCGAGCTCTATGACGTCGTCCGCGACCCGGCCAATGCCCACAACTTGATCGACACGCCGGCCGCGGCCGGCGTGCGCACGGCGCTGCGCACCCGTCTGGCCGACTGGTACATCACCACCTCCGGCGTCCCGCCGATGGACAAGGACCCGCGTGGCCTGCCGCCCGCGCCAGCCACGGCGGGCGCCTGAGATGGTCAAGCTCGCCAGGCGCCCCGCCGCTCCGAAGAGCCGCAAGCTCGACGGGATGAAGCTGATCCGCGGCGGTGAATTCCGCATGGGCGCGGGCGCGCTGTATGACGATGAGGGGCCGGAACGCACGGTGCGGGTCGGCGACGTCTGGGTCGATGAGACGCCGGTCACCAACGCCCAGTTCGCCCGCTTCGCAGACGCCACCGGCTACATCACCTTCTGTGAGATCCCGCCCGATCCGCGCGACTATCCCGGCATGGCGCCGGAGATGGCCCGCGCCGGCTCATTGGTGTTCACGCCGGCGCCGGGTCCTGTCGATCTCAACGGTCCGGCCACATGGTGGAGTTTCACCTTCGGCGCGGACTGGCGAAAGCCGCTGGGTCCGGATGGCCCGGACGCGGAGCCCGACCATCCGGTCGTCCACGTCGCTTTCGCCGACGCCATGGCCTATGCCCACTGGGCCGGCAAGCAGCTTCCCACGGAGGCCGAGTGGGAGCACGCCGCGCGTGGAGGCCTGGACGGCGCGACCTACGCCTGGGGCGAGGCTTTCGAGCCGGAGGGCCGCCAGATGGCCAAGACCTGGCTGGGCGACTTCCCGCATGACAATCGCGCTCCGCCCGGTCTGGAACGCACGTCGCCCGTCCGCAGCTTTCCGCCCAACGGGCTCGGCCTCTACGACATGATCGGCAATGTCTGGGAATGGACCGCCGATTGGTACGCGCGGCCCGACACGCCCAGCCATCCCTGCTGTGGCGGGGCCCGCGACGAGGCCCTGGCGGCTGCGCTCAGTTGCGATCCGGCCTCGCCGGTGGCCGGCATCCCGCGCCGCGTGGCCAAGGGCGGCTCGCATCTCTGCGCGCCCAACTACTGCCAGCGCTATCGCCCGGCCGCGCGTTGGCCGCAGCCCATCGACACCTCGACCTCGCACCTGGGCTTCCGCTGCGTGGTGCGCCGATGAAAGGCCAGACGATGAGCACGCCCAGCCGCCGCGCCATGATCGGCGGCCTGACCGCCCTGACCGGCGCCGGCCTGATGGGCGCCGGCCCGGCGACGAAGAAGCCCAACATCGTCTTCTTCATGGGTGAGGGCCTGCGCAGCGACGAGTTCAGCTTCGCCGGCAACCGCATCCTGAAAACCCCGAACATGGACGCCCTGGCCCGCGAGGGCACGGTGTTCAAGAACGCCTTCGTCACCAACTCGCTGTGCCTGCCGTCGCGGGCGAGCTTCCTGACGGGCGCCTGGTCCCACACCACGGGCGCCACGACCAACGAGGAGGCCACCGTCCCGATCAGCTTCCAGTTGGTCTCCGACCTGCTGAAGGACGCCGGCTACGAGACCGCCTTCCTGGGCAAGAGCCACGTCTCCGGCGCCCTGCTCGACCACCCGTGGGACTACTATTTCGGCTTCCGCGGCCAGGCCGACTACCTGAACCCGACGGTGACCGAGCGCACCGGCGCGGGGCCCGCCACGACGAAGGTCTACACCAACACCTACGTGGACGACCTCCTCACCGACAAGGCCGTCGCCTGGCTCTCCACCCGCACCGGCGACAAGCCGATCTGCCTCTTCCTGTGGTTCTACGCGCCGCACGCGCCGTTCTATCGCCCGCGCCGGATGCTGGAGCGGTTCAACGGGGTGAAGATCCCCGTACCCGCCGACTTCGACGAAGACCTTGGAGACTACGCCGGCAAGCCCCGCGCGGTGGCGCACGCCGCCAACAAGATCGGCACGACCCAGGTGTTCCTCGACGATCCACGCTCGCTGGAAGAGCTGGTCAAGGACCACTACGCCGGAGTTGAGAGCAACGACGAGAACGTCGGCCGCGTGATGACCGCCATGAAGGCGAAGAAGCTGTGGGACGACACCGCGGTTCTGCTCTCGTCAGACCACGGATTCTTCCTGGGCGAACACACCTTCTACGACAAGCGGCTGATGTACGAGCCGTCGATCCGCGTGCCGATGATCCTGCGCTGGCCGGGCCGGGTGAAGGCGGGCCAGGTCCGCGACGAGATGGTGCTGAACGTCGACGCCGCGCCCACGCTGCTGGAGATCGCCGGCCTGCCGAAATCGCCCACCATGCAGGGCCGCAGCTTCGCGCCGCTGGCGGAAGGCCGCCCGCTGCCCGACTGGCGCAAGGACTGGCTCTACGAATATTACGAGTACCCCGGCTACGAGAACGTGAAGCCGAACCGCGGCGTGCGCACCGAGCGCTACAAGCTGATCCACTACTTCACCGAGCCCGAGGAGTTCGAGCTCTACGACCTGAAGACCGACCCGGCGGAGGACCACAACCTCTATGGCCGGCCCGAGGTCGCCGAGCTGACGGCCCAACTCAAGGGGCGGCTGGAGGCGCTGCGCCAGGAGACCGGCGACGCCTACGTCTACAAGCGCAGCCGCAACCCGCGCATGTCGATCCTGTTCGATCCGCCGGGCACGGAGCCCGCGCCCTGGAAGCCGCAATCGCACTGAGAAGGGCGGCGCCCAACAAGGCGGCAGGGGCGGTCAGCGGGCCGTGGCGACCGGCGATGGGCTGGACAGCGGCTCCGGGTCCCAGCAGGTTCGCGTCCATGATCTCCGACCTCGCCCTCGAGCCCAGGGACGCGCCGCCGCTGCAGCGGGCGCGCGGGACGGCGCGCATCGAGGCCAAGGCCGCCGAGGGCGCCACCCGTCTGGCCCGGCTCTACCAGGACGGCTGCGGCAAGATCCGCCTGCCCGCGGACGCGGCGGCCCGCGACCTGGAAGCGGTGATGATCAACACCTCCGGCGGCCTGACCGGCGGCGACCGCATGGCCTGGGGCGCGCGCGCCGGGCCGGGCGCGGCCCTGACCCTCACCACCCAGGCCTGCGAGAAGGTCTACCGGGCCCGTGACGGCCGGGCCGAGGTCGAGGTCACGCTGGACGTGGCCGCGGGCGGCCGCATCGACTGGCTGCCGCAGGAGACCATCCTGTTCGACGGCGCGGCGCTGGCGCGGACGCTCACCGTCGACCTGGCTGCCGACGCGCGCCTGCTGGCGGTCGAGGCCGTGGTGCTGGGCCGCACGGCCATGGGCGAGACGGTGCGGCGCGGGCTCTTGCGCGACTGCTGGCGCATCCGCCGCGACGGCCGGCTGGTGTTCGCCGATGACCTGCGCTTCGAGGGCCCGATCGCCGACGTGGCCGCCCGCGCGCCGGTGCTGAACGGCGCCAAGGCCTTCGCCTCCCTGCTGCTGGTCGCCGAGGATGCGCCGCGCTTCCTTGCGCCGCTGCGCGAGGTCCTCGGACCCCACGGCGGCGCCAGCGCCTTCGAGGGCAACCTGTTCGCCCGCATCGTCGCGGACGACGGCCAGGCCCTGCGCCGCGTCCTGCTCCCGGCCATCGCGGCCCTGCGCGACGGCGCGCCGGTCCCCCGCGTCTGGCGAGTCTGAGCCATGAACCTGACGCCCCGCGAAAAGGACAAGCTGCTGGTGGCCATGGCCGCCGAGGTCGCCCGCAAGCGCCTGGCCCGCGGCGTGAAGCTCAACCACCCCGAGGCCATCGCGCTGATCACCGACTTCGTGGTCGAGGGCGCCCGCGACGGCCGCACGGTCGCCGAGCTGATGGAGGCCGGCGCCCACGTCATCACCCGCGACCAGGTCATGGCCGGTATCCCCGAGATGATCCACGACGTCCAGGTCGAGGCCACTTTTCCCGACGGCACCAAACTGGTCACCGTCCACCACCCCATCCGCTAGGAGCGACCCATGAAGACCACTCTCTCGCGCCTCCTGTTCGCCGCCGCGCTCCTGGCGCCAGCCGCCGCCCTCGCCCATCCCGGCGACCACACCACCATGACCGTGGGCCAGATCGCCCACCACATCGTCACCTCGCCCGACCACCTGGCCGAGCTGGTCATGGCCGGGCTGATGGTCGTGGGCCTGGGCCTTCGCGCACGTCGGCGCGCCGCGCGATGATTCCGGGCGAGGTCATCACCGTGGACGGCGAGCTCACGCTCAACGCCGACGCGCCTACGGTGACGCTGGAGGTCGCCAACACCGGCGACCGGCCGATCCAGGTGGGCAGTCACTACCATTTCTTCGAGACCAACCCGGCGCTGCGCTTCGACCGCGCCGCCGCCCGCGGCCGGCGCCTCGACATCGCCGCCGGGACCGCCGTGCGCTTCGAGCCCGGGCAGGCGCGCGAAGTGACCCTGATCCCGTTCGGCGGCGCGCGGCGCATCTACGGCTTCCGCCAGGCTGTGATGGGCGAGCTCTAGCCATGCCCGCCCCCATCCCGCGCGCCAGCTACGCGGCCATGTTCGGGCCGACCACCGGCGACCGCGTGCGCCTCGCCGACACCGAGCTCTTCATCGAGGTCGAGCGGGACCTGACCACCTACGGCGAAGAGGTCACCTTCGGCGGCGGCAAGGTGATCCGCGACGGCATGGGCCAGAGCCAGTTGACCCGCGCCGCCGGCGCCGTCGACACCGTGATCACCAACGCCCTGATCGTTGACCACTGGGGGATCGTGAAGGCCGACGTGGGCCTGAAGGACGGCCGCATCGCCAAGATCGGCAAGGCCGGTAATCCGGACACGCAAAACGGCGTCGACATCGTCATCGGCCCAGGCACGGAGATCATCGCGGGCGAGGGCAAGATCCTCACCGCCGGCGCCATGGACTGCCACATCCACTTCATCTGCCCGCAGCAGGTGGAGGACGCCCTGATGAGCGGGGTCACCTGCATGCTGGGCGGCGGCACCGGCCCGGCCACCGGCACGAAAGCCACCACCGCCACGCCAGGGCCCTGGCACCTGGCCCGGATGATCGAGGCCGCCGAGGCGCTGCCGATGAACATCGGCTTCTCCGGCAAGGGCAACGCCAGCCTGCCCGACGCGCTCACCGAACAGATCGCCGCCGGCGCCTGCGCGCTTAAGCTTCACGAGGACTGGGGCACCACGCCCGGCGCCATCGATTGCTGCCTCGACGTCTGCGACGCGCAGGACGTCCAGGCGATGATCCACACCGATACGCTCAACGAGAGCGGCTTCGTCGAGGACACGGTCGCGGCGCTCAAGGGCCGCACCATCCACGCCTTCCACACCGAAGGCGCCGGCGGCGGCCATGCGCCGGACATCATCAAGGTGGCGGGGCTCGCGAACGTCATCCCGTCGTCCACCAACCCGACGCGGCCCTACACGCGCAACACGCTCGCCGAACACCTCGACATGCTGATGGTGTGCCACCACCTCGACCCTTCGATCCCCGAGGACGTGGCCTTCGCCGAGAGCCGCATCCGCAAGGAGACCATCGCGGCGGAAGATATCCTGCACGACCTCGGCGCCTTCTCGATCATCTCGTCGGACAGCCAGGCCATGGGCCGGGTGGGTGAGGTGCTGATCCGCACCTGGCAGACGGCTCACAAGATGAAGACCCAGCGCGGCTCGCTGCCCGGCGACGGCCCGGCCGACAACGCGCGCGTCAAACGCTACATCGCCAAATACACGATCAACCCGGCCATCGCCCACGGCATGAGCGCCCACATCGGCTCGGTCGAGCCCGGCAAGCGCGCCGACCTGGTGCTCTGGGACCCGGCCTTCTTCGGCGTGAAGCCGGACCTGGTGATCCTGGGTGGCTCGATCGTGGCCGCGCCCATGGGCGACCCCAACGCCTCGATCCCAACGCCCCAGCCGGTCCACTACCGCCCGATGTTCGGCGCGCTCGGCAAGGCGCTCACGCGGTCCTCGGTGACCTTCGTCTCGCGGCTGGCGATGCAGAACGACCTGCGCGGCCGGCTGGCCCTCGACAAGGAACTGATCGCCGTGGAGGGCGTGCGCGGCGGCCTCTCCAAGGCCTCCATGGTCCACAACGCCGCCACGCCCCATATCGAGGTCGACCCGGAGACCTACGAGGTCCGCGCCGATGGCGAGATCCTCACCTGCGAACCGGCCGACGTCCTGCCCATGGCCCAGAGGTACTTCCTGTTCTGATGCCCAATTCCCCGATCACCGACGTGCTGCCCAAGGGCGCCTGGCAGGGCGAGCCCGCCGACCGGGTGGTGCTGGACTATGACGGCCGCCACCGCCGCCGCATCGTGCTCACCGGCGCCTCCGGCGCGGAGTATCTGCTCGACCTGGCCGAGGCCGCGCACCTGCGCGACGGCGACGGGCTGCAGTCCGGCCGTGGCATCGTCCAGGTGGTCGCCAAGCCCGAGCCGCTGATGGAGATCCGCGCCGCCAGCCCGCAGGCCCTGGTGCGGCTCGCCTGGCACATCGGCAACCGCCACCTGGCCGCCGCGATCAGCGCCGAGCGCATACTGATCCGCCGCGACCACGTGATCGGCCACATGCTGGAGCACCTGGGCGCGAAGGTGCGCGAGGTGGACGAGCCGTTCGACCCGGAAGGCGGCGCCTATCACGACCACGGTCCGCACGATCATGACCACTGAGGCTCAGTTGCTCCGGCTGATGACCTGGCTCTCGCCGGCCTTCCCGGTGGGCGCGTTCGGCTATTCGCATGGCTTGGAGACCGCCATCCGCGACGGCGCGGTCCGCGACGCCGACACGCTCAGCGCCTGGATCGCCGGCCTCGTCGAGCACGGGAGCGGCTGGACCGACGCGGTGCTGTTCAAGGCCGCCTGGGCCGCCGACGCCGGCGGCCTGGCGGAGATTGTCGAACTGGCGGAGGCGCTGGCGCCCAGTCTCGAGCGCCGGCGCGAAACCCTCGCCCAGGGCGAGGCCTTCCTGATCGCCGCCGGCGCCTGGGGGCCGAGCCCGCTGAGCGGCGCGGTGGCCTATCCCGTCGCCGTGGGCGCGACCGCCGCCGACATCCCCGTTGAGACTGCGCTCACCGCCTGGCTGCATGCCTTTTGCGCCAACCTGGTGAGCGTCGCGGTCCGCGCCGTGCCGCTCGGCCAGACCGATGGGGTCGCTGTGATCGCTGGTCTCGAACCCATCATCCTCGAGACCGCGCAGCGCGCGGCGGCCTCGACCCTGGACGACCTGGGCTCGTCGGCGCTCAACTCCGACATCGCCGCCATGCGGCACGAGACCCTCCAGCCGAGGCTCTTCATCTCATGAGCAAGCCCCAAGGCAGCAAGAACGGCCCTCTCCGCGTCGGCATCGGCGGCCCGGTGGGCTCCGGCAAGACCACGCTTGTGGAGAAGCTCTGCAAGCAGATGCGCGACCGCTGGTCGGTCGCCGTGGTCACCAACGACATCTACACCCAGGAAGACGCCCTGATCCTCAACCGCCTGCAGGCCCTGCCCGAGGACCGCATACTGGGCGTCGAGACCGGCGGCTGCCCGCACACCGCCATCCGCGAGGACGCCTCGATCAACCTGGCCGCCATCGCCGAGATGAACCGCCGTCACCCCGACCTCGACGTGATCTTCATCGAGAGCGGCGG
>JACXTT010002557.1_pt1 | contig 28748 bp, 24 predicted proteins | sample 9270951 | NCBI WGS metagenome assembly JACXTT01 (sample SAMN15532306, study PRJNA645909) | rock metagenome | isolation source: weathered quartz diorite | place: Puerto Rico | collected 2017-06-21 | reverse complement strand
GGTTCGGCGCTCTTTCCAGGCGACACGTTGAACCGGTTGACCTTCCCTTCTACCTGTTCATCGGGGATGGGGACGCGGTAGATCTCCGCCTCGCGGCGCTCGATGATCACCGCGCGCCCGATGGCGATTCCCGGCGAGACGCCGATGCCTTTGTAGGTGCGGATGTCGCGCCGCGCGTTTGCCGCCGCCGGGCGCGCGCTTTCAGGGACCATGGGAAGCATTGTACCCGGCCCCTTCCGATGTCATCCCGAGCGTAGCGAGGGAGCTGCGTGGGCGGGCGGCGCGCTGAAGATCGGTTTGTGCGCCTCCCGACCTCCCAGGTCCCTCGCTACGCTCGGCATGAAAGCGCGCCCCCTACTCCGATTCGTCGAACTTCGCGTCGATCAGCTTCTCGATCGCTTCGACCGCGGCCGCTTCGTCTTCGCCGTCGGCCTTGAGCGTGATCACCGAGCCGCGGCCAGCGGCGAGCAGCAGGATGCCGAGGATGGACTTGCCGTCGACCTCCTCGTCGCCCTTGCGGATCTTGATGTCCGACTTGAACCGCGCCGCGGTGTGCACCAGTTTCGCGGCGGCGCGCGCGTGGAGGCCGAGCTTGTTCTTGATCTCGATCTCTTTGCTGATCACTGCACGGTCACCGACAGGAGGTCGGAGGCCACGCGGATGGCCTTCGAGCCCTTCTCCGTGATGATGTGAGCCAGCGCCGCCACGTCCTTCGCCTCGCGCTGCATGGTGCCAAACTTCACGATCATCGGCAGGTTCACGCCGGTGACGATCTCCACGCGGTCCTTCTCCAGGAAGGAAAGGCTGATGTTGCTCGGCGTGCCGCCGAACATGTCGGTGAAGATGATCACGCTGTCGGTGCCGAGGCGGGCCAGCGCCAGGCGGATCTTCTCCCGCGCCTGGTCCACCGAGTCGGTCCACTCCAGCGGCACCGCCTCCACCACCCCGAGGTTGGTCTCGATCCGCTGCGCGGCACTGAGAAGCTCATTGGCAAGATTTCCGTGGGTCACAATCAAAGCACCGATCAACCTGTCCCCCTCTGCGGAGGCGAATCATAGGCGGAGTGGAGGGATGCGTCCATTCAGGCGTCGGCGCGGCAGACTCACCGTCGGCAGTCGCGGTGCACGATCTCCACGCTGTATCCGCGATCGAGGAGATCGTCCGCCAGCCGCTGCCCGATGGCCACCGAGCGGTGGCGCCCCCCGGTGCAGCCGATGCCGATCGTCAGATAGCTCTTCATCTCCTTCTGATACTCCGGAAGGAGATAGGCCACGAAGTCGAGCAGCTTGGCATAGAAGGTCTCGTACTCCGGCTGCGCCTTCAGGTAGTCGATGACCTCGCGATCGAGGCCCGTCTTCGGCCGCAGCTCGTCGACGAAGTGCGGGTTCGGCAGGAAGCGGACGTCGAACAGCAGGTCGACGCTGTACGGCATGGAGTATTTGAAGCCGAAGGTGATGATGGTGACCAGCATCGACACCTTCTCCCCCGGCAACTGAAAGCGGCGCATCACCTCGGCCTTCAGCTCGTGGACGGAGAACTGGGAGGTGTCGAGCACCATGTTTGCCAACGACTTCACCTCGGTCAGCGCGGCGCGCTCGGCCTGAATGGCCGCCATGATCGGCAGGTCCTTGGCCAGCGGATGCGGGCGGCGCGTCTCCGAGTAGCGGCGCGCCAGCACTTCGTCGGTCGCTTCGAGAAAAATCAGCACCACGTTCGGCACGCGCTGCTTGATCCGCTGGCGATAGAACTGCGGGAAGACATTGGCGAAGTCGTGCGTGCGGACGTCGACCACGATCCCCACGCGGCTGGCGTTCTCGTGCGTGCCGACTTCGTCGAGGAACGGCTCGATCAGCTCGATAGGGAGATTGTCGCAGCAGTAGAAGCCGAGGTCCTCGAGCGTGGACTGCACATAGCTCTTTCCACTTCCGGAGAGGCCGGTGATGATGACGAGGTACTGCGGCTGTGCCATCTTCTCTTCGAGTCTATCCTGAGCGAGGGCGGGCTGAAGGGGTGGGAGCGAAGGATCTTCGGCTACACCGGGTCAGTCGTTTCAATGTGTGCCGCGTGAACAACCGGCCGTGCTGAATGCGCATCGGTGTATTGCTCCTTCAGCGCGAGCGGTTGTTTCGGCCGCGCCTATCGGACCAATTCGACCCGGTGTAGCCAAAGATCCTTCGCTCCCACCCCTTTAACCCGCCTCGCTCAGGATTATCTTTGCCGGCGCGTCCGATCGAGCACGTGCGGATCGAACCGCGTCCGCGTATGCAGGCTTCGCAGCTCGGAGCTGGCCACCTCGGAAGGGTTGGTGGGAGGGAGGGCGGCGGAGCCGCCGGCGCCCTGTCTGGCGATCTGCTCGTCGATCTTGCGGGTGAACTCGCGCGCCGAATCGTAGCCCTGCAGCTTCATGAGGTGATTGCGCGCGGCGATCTCCACCAAGAGAGCGAGGTTGCGTCCGGAGGCGACCGGCAGGCGGACATACGGCTTGGAGACGCCGAGGAGCTCATAGGACTCGCCGGCGATGCCGAGGCGGTCGTATTCGGTGCCTTCCACCCACTTCTCCAGCTTGACCACCAGGTCGATCGGCTTGACGTCGCCCGTGGAGGCCACGCCGAAGAGGTCCTTGATGTCGATGATGCCGATGCCGCGCAGCTCCATGTGATGGCGCAGCAAATCGTTGGAGTAGCCGAGGAGGACGTCGTTGGGATGGCGGCGGATGACCACCAGGTCGTCGGCGATGAGCCGGTGTCCCCGATAGACGAGGTCGAGCGCGCACTCGCTCTTGCCGATGCCGCTGTCGCCCAGGAGCAGCACGCCGATGCCGTAGACGTCGAGGAGACCGGAATGCATCGTGACTTTCGGCGCCATCGTCTCTTCGAGAAAGTACGTGGTGCGGGTGATAGCAGTCGACGACATGGCGGTCGTGGAGAAGAGCGGCACGGAGCGCTTCTCGCACTCGTGCTTGAACTCCTCGAGCGGCGTGATGCCCTTGGTGACGATGAAACAGGAGACGTCAAGGCCGGCCACGTCGCGTACGCGCTTCTCGCGCAGCCGCGGCGGAAGGCTCTGCAGATACTTCGTCTCCGACTCGCCGATGATCTGCACGCGCCACGGCTTGATGTACTCATAGTAGCCGGCGAAGGCCAGCCCCGGCTTCTGCACGCGGGGGCGGAGGATGGTGCGATCGAGCCCGTCGTCGCCGGTGATCAGCTTCAGCGCGAGGTCTGCCAGCTCCGGCGAGCGCAGCGCCTGGACGGTGGTCTGAAGGAAATCCTCCTGTGGGGGCACGCGGCTATGGTACGCCGAATGTGCCGGTGGGCCGGGCTTCGGCCCGGCTGCCGAGCTAAAGCCCGGCCTACCATCCACCCCTACGGTTTCGCCGCCGCGATGCGCGCCTCGGCCACTGCTTCGAACAGCTCGTTGAGCTGCTTCTCCGACCTGTAGTCCGGGGCCCAGTCGTCGCCGCTGACCGGATCGGCCTGCACGGTGATAGTGATCCCTTTCGCGTAGGCCGGCGGGAGCTTGTCGCCGCTGTACGTGATGGAGTACTCGACGTACGAGCGGTGGCCGGACATCCCCGACTGATCCGCGACCTGGATCATCTCGCCGACCGACGTTCCGCCGCCTCCGTTCGCAGTAGCGTCGCTGCCGATCGCCGCCATGTACCCGCCGACGGTCGAGCTGCGGTCGACGCGGCCCTTCTTGGTCTCGGTCTTGATGCCGCTGGGCGGTCCGAGCAGAACGATCACCTTGCCGCGCAAGGTTTTCGACGCGGGGCGACTCTTGCCGATGGTGAGGTACTTGTCGGCGTTTGTGGCCCGGTCGGCCACCTCCTCGGCGAAGCCGGCGCCACGCTTGGCCAGGAAGTCATTGACGAACTTCTCGGCCTCGTCGTCGGTTTTGATCGCGGCCCACTGCGCGCGCTCGGCCTTGGTCATGAAGTAGGCCTGCGGCGAGGAGGGCCAGTCCTTGTACTTCACCAGTCCGGCGAACGCGGCGTGGGCGAAGAGCGCGAGGAGAGCGAGCGAGAGGGTCGATTTCATCCGCTCATGGTCGCTCAGACCTCTGGCGCGATCAAGCCGAGGTTTGAATCCTGAGGAGCGAAGCGACGAAGGATCTTGGTCACCGCGACGAAAAGCGTCTTCGCTCAGGATCACACTTCCGGCGCGATCAAGCCGAGGTTGTGGTCGCGGCGCTTGTAGATCACCGAGATCCGGTCGCTGTCGAGATCGCGGAAGACGATGAACTCGTTCTTCGATTCGTCGAGCCGCAGCGCGGCCTCCTCGATGGACATGGGACGGATGGGAAGGCTGTTGGTCTTGATGATGCGCGGGCGGTTGTGGTCGCCCTCCACGCGCAGGCGGCCGGGCTCGAGCACATTCACGGTCCAGTCGGTCACCCGCTCTTCCTTGGCATGGTTGCCGTCCTTGCGGTGATGGTCGCGGATGGTCTTGCGGTGCTTCTGTGCCTGCCGCTTGACGTGATCGAGCGCCAGGTTGATGGCGTCCTGCATGGACTCGTCGGACTGCTGCACCGACTTCACGTCGTGCTCCTTGCCGACGATGAGGATCTCGCAGATGTTGCGGTACTTCTCGACCTGCAGCACCACGCGCACGTCGATGACGTCGTCGAAGAGGCGCTCGATGATCTTGTTCAGCTTCTTTTCGACCAGCTTGCGGATGTCGGGGGTCACTTCGAAATTACGGCCGATGATGCCGGTGGGCATAGAGACACTCCCCTGTCAGAAAACTTGCTTGCGATCCGTGGAGGAAGGAATGTTGAGCTCGTCGCGATATTTGGCCACGGTCCGGCGGGCTATGTTAATCCCCTCGTCGTTCAAAATCTTCATGATTTTGGAATCCGAGAGAGGCTTGCGCGGGTCCTCCGCCTCGATGTAGCTTTGAATTTTCTTTTTTACCGTCAGGCTGGAGATGTCCTCGCCGGTATCGGAGTCGATGCCGCTGTGGAAGAAGTACTTCATCAGGAACAGCCCGCGCGGCGTGTGCATGTACTTGTTCGAGACCACGCGCGAGACGGTGGACTCGTGCATCTGGATGTCGTCGGCCACGTCGCGCAGCACCAGCGGGCGGAGAAAGTCGATGCCGCGCTCGAGGAACTCGCGCTGATGCTTGACGATGGACTCGGCCACTTTGTAGATGGTGCGCTGCCGCTGGTCGAGCGACTTGATCAGCCAGACCGCGGAGCGGATCTTGTCCTTGATGTAGTTGACGGTCTCGCCGTCGGACTTGGAGTCCATGGAGTTGAGCATGGCGCGATAGCTGCCGTTGATGCGCAGCTTCGGCATGCCGTCCTCGTTGAGGACGATGACGTATTCGTCGCCCACTTTCTGCACGTAGACGTCGGGCTCCACGTAGATGGCGCGCTCGTTCGAGTACTTGCGCCCCGGCTTGGGATCGAGATGCTTGATGACCTCGACGATGCCCTCCAGGGTCTTCATGTCGATGCCCAGGACCTTGGCCAGTTGCACGAAGTGCCGCTGCATGAACATTTCCCAATGGTCGCGGATGATCACCTCGACCAGCGGGACGTCGATCTCCAGGAACTCCAGTTGCAGCAGCAGACACTCGCGGAGATCGCGCGCGCCGACGCCGATCGGATCGAGCGACTGCACGGCCTTGATGGCCTTCTCCACCTCCTCCGGCTCGTACGCGCCTGCGGCGACGATCTCGTCGAACGAGGCGCGGAGGTAGCCGTCCTCGTCGATGTTGCCGATGATGAAGGCGCCGATCTCCTTCACCCGCGGCGAGGAGTCGCTCATGTTGAGCTGCCAGGTGAGATGGTCGGTGAGGTTGGGGGGGCGGGTCAGGGTGTTCTCGATGGGGAACTCTTCGTGCTCCTCCCCCATCCCGCGCGGGTTGTAGCCGTACTCAATGTAGTCCTGGAAGTAGGCGTCGTAGTCGATCTCGTCGAAGGAGTCCTTGTCCTTCTCCTTCGGTGGCTCGGCGGCCTTCGCTTCTTCCTCGGTCTGCGTCTTTTCCTGCGCTTCCGCTTCCGCCTCTTCCTGCTTGGCCTCCTCGGCCGATTCCTCCAGCAGCGGGTTCTCCAACAGCTCCTGGTTGAGGACCTCCTGCAGCTCGAGCTTCGACAACTGCAGCAGCTTGATCGCCTGCTGCAGCGACGGCGTCATGATCAGTTTTTGGGAGAGTTTGAGGTGGAGCTTTTGTTCTAGTGCCATGGTCAAACTTCAGCAGGTCGAGGCCGGCCGCGATCAGTAGAGATTGAATGACTCGCCGAGGTAAATTCTTCTGACTTCCGCGTCGGCCGAGAGACTCTCCGGTACGCCCTGCCGAAAGATCTCGCCTTCCTTGATGATATAGGCGCGATCAGTGATCTTCAATGTTTCCCGTACGTTGTGATCCGTGATGAGAATTCCGATCCCTCTGGCCCGAAGCTGAGAGACGATGCGCTGTATCTCGAACACAGCGATAGGATCGATTCCTGCAAAGGGCTCATCGAGCAAGATAAATGCCGGGTTGATGGCGAGGCTGCGAGCGATCTCCACGCGCCGCCGCTCGCCCCCCGACAGCGAATACGCGCGGTTCCGCGCGATGTGCGCGATGCCGAACTCTTCGAGCAGCGCGCGCGTACGCCGCTCCCGCTCCGCCGCCGGCAGGTCCATGGTCTCGAACACGGCCAGTAGGTTCTCTTCCACGGTCAGCTTGCGGAACACCGACGGCTCCTGCGGCAGGTAGCTGATGCCGAGCTGCGCGCGGAGGTACATCGGCACGTCGGTGATGTCTTCGCTGCCGAGGGTGACGCGGCCCGCGTCAGGGCGCACCAGCCCCACGATCATGTAAAAGGTGGTGGTCTTCCCCGCTCCGTTGGGGCCCAGCAGTCCGACGATCTCCCCCTGCTTGATGTCGACTGAAACGTCGTGCACCACGCGCCGCCGCTTGTAGACCTTGACCAGATGCTCCGCGGCTAGGCGGAGCACGGCGCCGGGGCGATCGCGATCGCTGGTGAACGGTACGACCGTCCGTGTGCGCTCCTCGGCCATCTCGGCTGCCGAATCTAATGCAGCAACGGCTTAGAAGCCAGCGCGCGTTGGGTTGCGAGTTGCGTGTGACGAGGGGGTCGGCTGGCAACGGGCAACACGCAACTCGCAACATTCGGTTAAGATGCCGGGCCATGCTTCGGTTCCAACGTGTCTTCCTCGCTATGGCAGCGCTCTGCGCGGCCGTTCCTCTGTTCGCGCAGTCGCAGATGCCTCGCGCCTCGCAGCCCGATCCCTTGGCGACCGTGGGGATGGCGGTATGGGAGCAGGACCAGAAAAAACTGGAAAACATTCTGCGCATCGCCATCATGTCCACCGAAGCGCGCACCCGCGCCGCAGCGGCGCGCGTGATCAACGTTCGCGGCGTCACCGCTCTGCTCGACCACGTCCGCGCACGCCTCGACAGCGAGCGCGACGGCGCCGCCGCGCGCGAGGAGATTCGCACAGCGGTGATGATGGGCGGCGTTCGCGACATCGATCGCGCGCTCTACGTCAGCGACCGCTTCGACAAGGCGCTCGACGATACCGCTGCGCTGGCCCTCGCCCACCTCGGCCAGCCGGGCGTCGACGCCTACTTCACCACGCTTCGCAAGCGCAACATCGACAAAGGGGGCTTCTTCGTCGCCGCGCTGTGGGGGCGTTCGCAAATGGCGCCGGCGGTGGCCACGCGCCTGCTGGCCGAGGATAAGGAAGCGTTCCAAAGCTTTCTCTTCGCCATCGTGGAAGAGCCGGACGAGCTGCTCGACACCAATGTCTTCACCGCCGCGCTAGCCAGTGCCGATTCCGACGTGCGCACGGAGATCGTGTGGTACCTGGTCAATCGCGCGGCTACTCCCGGCGAGGCGCCGTTCGATCCGAAGGTGAAGGCGGCGGTGTCCGAATTGAAAGATCCCGGCGGCGACGGCGACTTCACCGTCGGCCTCGAGCTGCTGCACCGCATCCTCGGCCTGCCGCGCATCGACAACAACGCCTTCCGGCAGGCGCTCGGCACGAATCGTCTCCCGCAGTTCCGCATCTTCATCGCGCCGAAGAAGTTGATGAGCTACATCGCCGAAGCGGACAAGTCTCTCGTCCTCGGCGGGATGACCATCCCCGAGCGCCGCGTCGACGCGAACGTGCGCCCGCTGCCTTTCGTGGTGCCGTCGCTCATTCCCAACGGCGTGGCCGCCGCGGTGATGAAGGCGAACGGCTGCACCGACGGCTGGATCGGCGACGCCATGGTGCGCGTCGACAAGATGGGGCGCGTCACCGGCTCGAACATCGACTCCATCTCCGCCAAGGACGGCTGCAAGGCGGCACTGCAGACGCTCATCAACCTCTCCGTCGCTGACAACGTCTACGTAGCTTCGCCGTTCGAGACCAGCCGGATGTCGATGGTGCAGTCGGCGGCGGTCGAGCCGTGCTACGACGAGGGGACCATCGGGCGGACCGGCATCCGCGTCTTCGGCTCTCCCTACGTCCGCATGCCGCGGCTGCGGAAGATGGTGGACCCCGTGCTCCCCGCCAACCCGGCGCGCAAGCCGACCGAGTCGCTGGTGGAGATGGTGATCACCCGCCACGGCTGCGTGCGCTCCGCGCGCGTGCTCCGCTCCATCGACCGCCCCACCGACGAGGCGGTGCTGCACGCCGTCGATCAGTGGCAGTTCGAGCCGGCGAACTACGAGAGCCTGCCGGTGGAAGCGACGATGATGTTGAGGGTGCCGGTGAAGTAGTTGTTGGATCGTGGTTCTTAGTTCTTAGTTCTTAGTTCTTAGAACCCTCTCGTACTGGTCGCACCAAGAACCAAGAAATACGAACCACGAGCCAACCGAGCGATCAAGGCGGCGTCTGCTTATACGTTCCCTTTGTCGGCGTGGTAGGGCTGACCACCTCGACCTTGTTGCGCACCAGGTCGAGCGCGAGGTTCTCGCCGCTGAAGCTGCCGGACGGTGAAGCGATCGTGGCCGGCGAGCCGTGCATGTAGACCAACTTCTTGGCCACCAGGTACGTCCCCTTGTCGCCGGTGGCCTTGCGCTGCGTGGTCTGGTCGAACAGCACGACCTTGTTCTCCGCCTCCACCCGTTCGAGGTGTTTGTTGACGTCGAAGAACATCGAGGCGTTCTCCGCGGTCATCTTCCGCTGCTGGTCGTCCTCGACCTGCACGGAACCGGAGAGATCGATGCGGCGCTCGGTCTTGTGCGCCATCAGCGTCTCGCTGCGCGAGGTCATCGGCAGCTTGCGCGCCTCCGCCGCCGGACTGCTGCTGGTATTGAAGAGGATGGTGCGCACGTTGCCGCGCGCGGTGATGGTCTCGCCGGCGCCCTGCACCTGCATCTCCTGCGCGAACATGGTGTTGGTCTCCTGCCAGGCGCGCACGTTGCCGCTGAAGATGGCCGTCTTGTTGGCTTGGCGCATGTTCACCACATCCGAGTTGACGAACACCGGGCGGCCGGACGGGAAGATGTTCGATGTGTCAGCCGAGGGTCCGCCGCGATTGACCAGCTGCGCGATGACCGAGCCGGTGGCCTTCGCCGTCTGCGCCTTCGGCGAGAGCTCAATCAGCTTGGCCTTGAGCGTGTTGCCGTCGGTGACCACGGTGGGATCGAAGCCCGGCTCGGCGCTGAGCACGACTTTGTCGCTGGGGATGTCGTAGTTCGCGCGGATGGCGTTGGCCTGATTGCGCGGGTCTTTGTAGCGGAAGTTCCCATCGGCCGCGGCGGTGTTGGCGCGGTGCGTGCCCGGATCGAAGAAGACCGTGCGGTGATCCGCCTTCATCTCGCGCGAGGGCGGCGGCGGCTCGCGCATGACCACTCCGCCGTCGGCTTTCAAATCAGACATCACCTTGTTGGCCAGGCCGGCGCGGAAGGCGGCGGCGAAGACGTCGCGCTGCGGCGGCCCGCTGAGCACCGCGTGCGCGGGACTCCCCGTGGCGTTGATGGCGCTGATCTGCCCGTTGCCTCCCAACTCGCTCCAGAAGTGATCGCAGGTGATCTCCTTCCGCCCGCTGCTGTCGCCGGCCGTCGCTCCCATGGCGATGGTCACGATCTTCCCCCACCCCTCCACCGACGTAAGGGCCTTACGGTCCTGCGTGAAGCGGCTGACCACGCGGTCGGCGCTCAGGCGGTCGAAGGCGCGCGTCATGAGCACGTTGGAAGTGAACTCGACGACGTTCTCCTTGCGCCGGAAGACGCCATCCTGCGCCTTGAGGTTCATCTTGTCGTCCGTCGGATCCTCGGGCGTCATGATGGCGTCGATCTTCTCGAAGAGGTGCAGCGACTCGCCGGGTACGTCGAGGTCGAGCGCGCCGGCGTTGCCGGTCCAGCGGTCGACGCGGAAGGCCACCGGGATGTGGTTGGTCAGGTGATTGCCATCGAAGTGGATCTCTGCAGTGACGATCTCCGTGTTGTCGCTGGAGGTGACGCGCACGCCTCCCTTGGCGTCGGCTTCCTTGGTGTCGCTGTTGAATTGCGCCTGCGGGCAGACCAGCACATAGGTCATGCCCGTCGGGCGGAAGATGGTCAACTGCACGTTCTCCAGCGTGTTCCATCCCGACTGAAAGGCCACCACGCGCTCGGCGACGATGTGCGCCGCTACGCGGCCGGCGATGGTTTGCGTGTCCTCGAATTTCTTCGACTCTACCTGCGGACGGTCGGTGGGGCGCTGCGTGGAGGTGACCGGCTGTGTGGTCGACTTGTCGCGGCGCGGTTTGCCGTGACGCCAGAAGATGGCGATCAGCACGATGAAGGCGATGAAAAGGATCGGGAGCGCGACGCGAAGGACGCGGATCGTGCGCTGCACGCGGATCGCAACTCGTTACAGGTGAGTGCTATTCCGCGCGTCGGCGATGGCCAATCGCGCGCCCGCCGGAGCGTAGCTGTCGGGCTCGACGTGGAAGAGAACGTCCGCGCGCGCGCCCGGCGCGAGGTCGGCGGCGACCGCTTGCACCGACGGCCAGAGCACCGCGGTGGCGCTGCCGGTGGCATCCTCGAGAGTCAGTTCCACGCATTCCGGCGCGAAGGTCCGCGCGGAGACGACCAGCGCGTCACGGGTCATGAAGAGCGGCTGCGGGTTGCCGGCGCCGAACGGCTGCAGCATCTCGTGCGCGGCGATGAACTGGCGATCGATCGCTGCGAAGGGAAGCGCCGCGTCGACGTGCGCCTCGCGCCGGAATAGCGCATTGTCGAGCGACGCGAACTGCGCTGCGAGCCGTTCGCGGAGCGCATCGAGGTTGCGCCTCTCCAGCGAGAAGCCGCAGGCGTAGTCATGTCCTCCGAAGTGCGTGAAGAGATCGCTCGCCGCCTCGAGCTGCGCGTGAAGATTGATCGACGGAATGCTGCGCGCCGAGCCGGCGCAGCGATCGCCTTCGATGCTGATCATCAGCGTCGGGCGGTGATACTTCTGCGCGATCCTCGCCGCCGTCAGGCCGAGGACGCCTTTGTGCCAGTTTTCAGCGGCGAGGATGAGGACGCGGGGGAAAGTGATGAGTGAAGAGTGATGAGTAATGAGTGGATCACTCTTTACTGGGCACTCATCACTCATCACTTGATCTTCGGCCTGCTCGCGAACCTGCGCTTCGATGGCCTGCCGTTCCACATTCATCCGATCAAGCTCCGCACATAACTCCCACGCCGTCTCCTCGCTGGCGGCGGCGAAGAGATCGATCGCCGTCTCGGCGGATGAGAGGCGTCCCGCGGCGTTGATGCGCGGGCCGATCTTGAATCCGACGTCTACCGCTCGTAGAGGCCGCCCGAGCATGCCGAGGCGGCGGATCAGCGCGCGCAGGCCGGGGTTGCGCGGGTCGGCCAGGCCCTGCAAACCGAGCCAGGCGATGGTGCGGTTCTCCCCCACCAGCGGCGCGACGTCGGCGACGGTCCCGATCGCGGCGATCTTCAGCAGCGACTGGATGGAGATCTTCTTGCCGTTGCGACGGATCAATTCGCAGCAGAGCTTGAACGCCACGCCCACCCCCGCCAGCTCCTTGAACGGATACGCGCACCCCGGCTGCTTGGGGTTGAGCACCGCGGCGGCGGCGGGGAGGATGCCGGGCGGGAGGTGGTGGTCGGTGATGATCACGTCGATGCCGCGGTCGATGGCGCGGCGCACGGGGTCGACGCTGGTGATCCCGCAATCGACGGTGATAACCAGGCGGACGTCGCGCTCAACCAACACGCGGTCAATCACTTCCGTCTTCAGGCCGTAACCGTCGACCAGCCGGTGCGGCACCACGTGCGCGGCGTCCGCGCCGAGGGAGCGCAGCACCGTCTGAAGCAGAACGATGGAAGTTACGCCGTCGACGTCGTAGTCGCCGTAGATCAGGATCGTCTCGCGGTGGCGCACGGCGCGCTCGATCCGCTCGCACGCCTCGCCCATGCCGTGGATGGCGGACGCGTCGTGTAAGTCGCCGAGGCATGGCGCGACAAACCGCCGGTAATCGTCGGCGGAGCTCACGCCGCGGCGGATGAGAATCGACCGCAGCGCCGGATGCGCGATGGGGAGGCGGGGATTGTCGGGCGGGATTTCGGCGAGGGTCCAGGAGTCGTGTATCAAGTTCGTGGTTCGTGGTTCATAGTGGGCTGTCGGTACCACGAACAATCAACAACCAACCATCAACCCTTCTCGAACACTCCCATCTTACGAAACTTCTTGTACCGCTCTTCAGGGAGTAGCGAAGGCTTGATTTTCTGCAGCTCTTTCAGCCCCTTTTCCAGATACGGCGCGAGCAGCTCGGCGGCCTTCGCGGTGTCTGCGTGAGCACCGCCGGGCGGCTCGGGGACGATCTCGTCGATGATGCCCAGGCGCTTCAGATCGGTGGCGGTGATGCGCATGGCCGCCGCCGCTTCCGCCGCCGCCGCCGGATTCTTCCAGAGAATCGCCGCGCATCCTTCGGGCGAGATGACCGAGTACACCGCATGCTCAAGCATGTACACCCGATCGCCGACGCCGAGCGCCAGCGCCCCTCCCGACCCCCCCTCCCCGATCACCGCCACGATCACCGGCACCTGCAGCGCGGCCATCTCGCGAAGGTTCACGGCGATGGCCTCGGCCTGCCCCCGCTCCTCCGCGCCGACGCCGGGATAGGCGCCCTGGGTGTCGATGAAGGTGAAGATCGGCAGATGAAACTTCTCGGCCAGCTTCATCACCCGCAGCGCCTTGCGGAAGCCCTCGGGGCGCGGCTGGCCGAAGTTGCGCGTGATCTTCTCCTTGGTGTTGCGCCCCTTCTGGTGCCCGATGACGCACGCCGGTTGCCCGCGGAAGCGCGCGAATCCGGCCACGATGGCGGCGTCGTCGGAGAATTTGCGGTCGCCGTGAATCTCGGTCCAGTCCTCGAAGAGGCTGGCGATGAAGTCGAGCGTGTAAGGGCGCTGCTGGTGCCGCGCCACCAACGTCTTCTGCCACGGCGTGAGGTTGGCGTAAATCTCGTTGGCGGTTTTGGTAAGCTGTTCGTGCAGCCCCGCGATGGTCTCCGCGTCCGCATCCGCGGCCGTAGCTTCCTCGATCTGGCGCCGGAGTTGGAGAATCGGCTCCTCGAACTGCGTCGGATCGCCATTCATGGGGCGTGAACCTAACAGATGGACACTTTGGTCGCAACTGAACAGGTCGAGAAGCCCGCGCCGCGGTCGCTTCTCGAGACATGGGGAAAAAACGAGCGGATGCGCCATGTCCCCTCGGCGGAATGGATGCTCTGGAAGCTCGACACCGACTTGCGCCGCCGCGTGGAAAAGCTCTTCGCGCCGTTCGCCGCGCTGCCCAACGATGATCCACGTTACGGGCCGCTGGAGCAGGAGTGGCGCGCGCTCTGCCGGACCATCGACCGCTTCTCCGACACGGTCCGCCATGGCCGCGGCGGGCAAGGGCCGCAGGACCTGAGCAATCGCGTCTACTGGACCCTCGGCCAGGCCGTCTCGGCGCTTCATGCGCTCGACGGCAGTCTCTTCGGCCGCCGCTATCCCTTCCAGACCTTCGAGCGCTCGAAGGGGGAAGCGATCTACGGCGCGCTGCTGGTGATCGTCGATACCCTCAACCGCATCACGCCGCTAGTCCGAGCCGTCGATCCAGATCTCGACGCGCGGCTGTACGAGAATCTGGTGCGGTTGGAAGAGCCGCTGCGCGAGACGCCGATGGCGTGACCCTCACCCGGCGCTACTGGGGTGCTTGCGCCACCGTGGCAATCCCGCAGCTCTCGTTCGCCCTCAGCCGCAGCGCGGCCAGCGGGTCGACGTTGACCCAGGCGATGCGCTGCTCCTCCAGCGTGCGGCGCAGGCGCGCCACCGCCGCGGCCAGCCTGTCGAGATTGGAGACGTCCTCGACGGGGCCCCACGACTCGGACAGATCGCGGCGCGGTCCGGTCACGGACCAAACGAATAGCGGCACACCGATCGACTGCAGGTAGCGGCGCACGGCCGCCGGCTGGTGCTTACTCGTGTCGGCGTTGCCGCTGAGGACGAGGATGACGGCGCGACGCTGCGCGCCGGTGACGGCGCTGACGCCGGCCACAGCCACGGCGTCGGCGTACTGGCGCGGTTTGCCGTGATAGTCGGGCCCGATGTAGTGCGAGGTGAGGAGCCAGAGCATGCCGGCTCGGTGCGCTTCGATCTGGGGCGAGGGAAGAAAGAGCACCGAGGTCTCGTGCTGTTCGTTCGAGATGGACTCCGCGACCGGCCAGATGATCCGTTCGACCGTGTCGGCGTCGAGCTGAAAGGGACTCTGGAACAACTGCGAATCGACGCGCGCGCGCTTGGGGTCGAGCGCGTTCTGCACCTCGCGGAAGTCGGGATCGCGGACGATGAGGGCCACGGCGCGCGGCTTCTCCACCGCCGCGGTGCGCACCGCGGCGCCGCCGGAGGTCAGGCATCCCTCCCACGCCGGCGGATGCTTGCGCGCCGTATCGCGCACCAGCACCGGCGTCAGTTGGGTGCTGATGGAATCGGAGCGGACACTCTCGATGATCAGCTCGCGCCGCGCGATGAATCCATCCTCGAAGTGGATCTCGGCGGCGACAACGTGCGGCGTGGCCGGGTCGAGCGGAGGAAAGGCGGCATGAAGCGCGGCGTCGAGCGGCAGCGGCTTTCCGTCGAGCATCAGCGTATAAATGCTCGGCCTCTTGTTCATCAGATGGCGCCAGCGCAGCGTGGCGCCGGCGGGCGCCCGCCCTGCGCCGCGGTCGAGCGCGATCTCGAGCTCGCCGGTCGGCCGCGGCAGATTGAGGATCTGCGCAGCGCGCGCGATCTCGTCGCCGTCCGCGTCGAATCCGATGGCCGTCAGCTCGCGCGGGGTCAGTTCCGAGCCGAAGTCGATCACGGCGCGCCACGGCGGCTGCGTCAGCGCCGCCACTTCGCGGCCCCCGAGCATGAAGCGGACCGTCTTGACCGGGCCGCTCACCTCAACCGCCACTGGCTGCATCCCTGAGGCGAGACCGAGGAAGAGGGAGAGGAAGACGATTTGCGCGGGCACGTTCGTTCGCCGTCTGCCGTTCACCGTTTGCCGCGGCCGCGTTTCCCCGGCCAACGGCTGACGGCGAACGGCCAACGTCACAATATGTTAATCGGGTCCACGTCGATCGCTACGTCGACGCCGCGCCACGATCGTCCCACCACCGCCGCCTCCACCGCCTTGCGCAGCGCGGCGCGCTGCGGCGAGCGCAGGAGGATCTGGAAGCGATAGACGCCTTTGATCCGCGCCAGCGGCGCGGGGGCGGGACCTTGGATGCGCGCGCTGGTGAGCGGTTGCACGGCTTCCTCGAGACGCTGGCCGCTCTCGAGTGCCGCGCGCTCCACGTCCTCGAGTCTTTCGCCGCGAAAGAGAATGGCGATCATCGAGGTGACCGGCGGGTAGTGAAAGGTGCGGCGGAATTGGATCTCCGCCTCATAGAACGCCTCATAGTCGTGCCGCAGCGCGTGCTGGATAGCGTAGTGCGCGGGGAACGCGCTCTGGATGAGCACCTTGCCGCGCAGCTCGCCGCGGCCGGCGCGGCCGGCCACCTGCGTCAGCAGATAGAACGTTTTCTCCGCGGAGCGGAAATCGGGATAGCCGAGAATGGAGTCAGCGTTGAGCACGGCGGTGAGCGTCACGCTGGGGAAGTGATGCCCCTTGCTGAGCATCTGCGTGCCGATCAGCGCGCGCGTCTCCCCGCGGCGGAAGCGCTCCAGGATGGCCACCAGCGATCCCTTTCGGCGCGTGGAGTCGCGGTCGAGCACGTCGACGGCGACGTCGGGAAAATCGCGGCGGAAGCGCTCCTCCACCTTCTCCGTGCCGAAGCCGATCGGCTGCAGCACTTCGCCGTTGCAGAGCGGGCAGCGCGCCGGGATGGGCTTGCGCAGGCCGCAGTAGTGGCAAATGAGCAGGCCGGCGCGGCGATGGACGGTGAGGGTGACGCTGCAGTCGCGACAGCGGAATTCGTGCCCGCACTCGCGGCACAGGAGATACGGCGCATAGCCGCGCCGGTTGATGAGGATGATGGCCTGTTCGCCGGCATCGAACGTTGCGCGCAGCGCCTTCTTCAAAGGGCCGCTGAAGATGACGAAGCCCTTGTCCTCCTTTTCCGCGCGCTCGCCGCGAAGGTCGATCACCTCCGCTTCCGGCAGCGGGCGCGCTTCGACGCGCCGCGTCATCCGCAGCAGCGTGTATTTGCCGCGCGCCGCGTTCTGGCGCGACTCGAGCGACGGCGTCGCCGAGCCGAGGACCACCGGGATGCCGCGCAACTGCGCGCGGACCACGGAGAGATCGCGCGCGTGGTAGCGCGGCGCCTCGTCCTGTTTGTACGCGCCGTCGCCCTCCTCGTCGACCACGATCAGGCCGAGGCGCTCGAAGGGGGTGAAGAGCGCGGAGCGCGGGCCGATGGCCACGTCCACTTCGCCGCGCCGCGCACGCCACCACTGATCGAAGCGCTCGCTCGCGGAGAGGTTGCTGTGCAGGATGGCGATGCGCTCGCCGAAGCGCTCCTTCAGCCGCGCGGCGAAGACCGGCGTGAGCGCGATCTCGGGGACCAGCAGCAGCGCCTGCTCCCCTCGCCTCACCGCTTCGCGCATCGCTTCGATGTACACCTCGGTTTTGCCGCTGCCGGTGACGCCTTCGAGGAGGAAGGGCGTGAACGTGCCGAGCGCGCCGCGGATGGCCTCGATGGCCTGGCGCTGCTCGGACGAGAAGTCGAATTCCGCGACCGGCATCTCCAGCTCGGCCAGAAAGGCGTCGAGCGTGTGCCGCCGCGGCCGCCGTTCGATGCGCACGACGCCTTTCTGCACGAGCTTGGCGAGGACCGCCGCGCTGACGCCCGCGCTCTCCAGCGCGCGTACCGTCGTTGCGCCGCCGCGCGCGCGGAGCAGCGCCACCGCGTTCTCCTGCTTCGCCGTCAGCCCGCCGGGCGTGGTCTCGAGCATGACGAAGCGGTCGTAGCGCACGCCTCGCGCGTCGCGCAGGCGGTCGCCGACGGCGATCACCCCGGCGTCGCGGAGGCGCGCGATCGCGGAACGCGTGGTCACTTCGAGCGCGGCGTCGAAACCGAGCGGGCGCAGACGCAACATTTCAACCAAAGGCAGATCGCTGTCGAGCACCTGCTTCGCTTCAACGGCGCCGGCGATGAGACTCTCATCGCCGATCAGCGTCAGCTCGCGGCGCCCGCGCGCCGCCATGTTGGCCGGCAGCGCCATGCGCAACATCTCGCCGAGCGGCGCGATGTAGTACTCCGCCGCCCAGCGGCAAAGCTCGATGATCTCCGGCACCAGCGCCGGCTCCTCGTCGTCGAGCACCGCGCGAATCGGCTTGATCTTCGCCGGTTTCGATGGCGCCGCGTCGGCCAGCCCGACCACGAATCCCGTCGTCCGCTTCGTTCCGAGCGGCACCTCCACCCGCGACCCCAGCCGCACGCCGTTGCGTAGCTCGGGCGGGATGGCGTAGGTGAACGTGCCGTGCACCGCGACGGGAAGAGCGATCTCGGCAAAGGGGGCGAGGCCGGAGGGCATTGGGGAAGCCTAGCAGCAGGCGTTCCGGATTCGACGTGGAGTAGAGAGGTTCGAGGTTCCCAGCTCATCGCTTCCGCATCAACGCCGCGAGCACCACCGCAGCCACGGCGACGTACACCGCCGCCTCCGCCCACCCGATGTGCGTGCGCGGCTCGGGCGCGAAGCTCATCTCGAATGCCGACGGATCTTCGCTCCCCGCGGCGATTTGCGCGCCAGCGACGATCACGCGTCCGTTGCCATTCACGCCGCGCACGCGCAGAGTCCCGCGATCGAGCTGCGCGGTCGGGAAGAACTCGCGGACGTCGGCGCGGATGTGCTCGAACGTATCGACGAAGAGGCGCTTCTCGGCGACGGTACGACCGCTCAGGTCGTGCAGGGTCACGGCGATCGACAGCGCGGCGCCGGCCGTCTCCACGATGAAGAGGCGATAGCGCGAGTCGCCGAACACGATGCCCTGCAGCACTGCGGACTGGCCGTTGCCGATGGCGTGACGCGTCGGGATGGCCGCTAAGGCCATCCCCACCGTGCCCACCGCCGCACCAGCAGTGTAGACGCGCGCGTGCGCCACGACGTTGGTCGTCGACTCGACCCGAATGGCGCCTTGGGCCTCGCGCGCGCCGAGAAGGTCGGAGTCGAGCGGATCGAGAACGCGCGAGGCGCCCGCGCCGAGGGTGAGGTGGACGCTGCGCGGAGAGGGATTGGCCTTTCCGCTGGGGAGGAACGTCAGCGTCACCGCCGAGGCGGACCGCTCATCAGTATTCGTCAGCCACAACGCGGTGAGGAACTGCCGCCCCGCCGCGTCGGTGGCGCGGCCGGCGATGGGGATGACGAGGTCGCGCGCGGGATAGGCGGCGAACGCGGAGACGGCCGCGAGAAGGACTGCCGTCAATATCAGGTTTCGCACCGTGACAGCGTACAATGTCGCAACCGCACGTCCATTCGTGGGTCCACTTATTTATGTCGCTGTCTCGGCGGCCACCATGCTGGTCGTCCGCCGCTGCACGGCCGTTTCGCGCACCGCCGCGGCCGCTGTGATCAGTTTGCCCTTCTGCTTCACCGGACGCGCGCTCCTCACGGGCAGGGTCTACGCGCCCATCGACGTGGGGTATCTGTTCGAGCCGCTGGCGTCGCTGGCGTCGAAGGTCGGCGTGGAGCACGTCGCCAACCCCATGCTCTCCGATGTCTACGCGCAGTTCCTTCCATGGAACGCCGCGCTGCGATGGTCCGTCGGGCACGGCGAATGGCCGCTGTGGAATCCGTTCGAGTTGTGCGGAAACGTCCTGGCCGCGGCGGCGCAATCGGCTCCCTATCACCCGCTGACGCTGCTGGGGGTGCTGCTGCCGATGCCCGACGCGCTGACGTTCGCGGCGACCAGCGGTTTCTTCATCGCCGCGCTCGGCGCGTTTCTGCTGCTGCGCGCGATCGGATTGCGCGAGCTGCCGTCGTTCTTTGGCGCGGCGGCGTGGACGTTTTCGACGTACCTGGTCTCCTTCACGCACACGGCGCACGGCAACGCCGTCGCTCTCCTCCCGTTGGTGCTCCTCGGCGCGCGCGCCGTCGCGCAGCGGCCAGGCATCCGCTCCACCGCGCTCCTCGGCACGGCTCTCGTCCTCCTCGTTCTCTGCGGCCATCCGGAAACGACGCTGCACATCACCGCCGTGGCATCGCTGTACGCGCTGCTCTCCATTCACGGCGAATGGCGCCGCGCGCTGGCCAGCGGAATGGCCGCCGGAGCGCTGGCGCTGATTCTCACGGCATTCTTCATCCTGCCGATGATCGATGCCATCCCGCAAACGCGCGAGTATCTCCACCGCGTGACCGGTGGAGCGCCGGAGCAGCGTACGGCGTGGCGCGTGGTCGCGCACCTGCTGGAGACCGACGCCGTTCCCTTCCTCGACGGCATCAATGGCGTGGAGGAAGCGCATCACGGCGACGATCTGCAGCATCCGCCGGTGGGCAGCGCGTACGCGGGCGCGCTGCTGTTCGCCCCGGCCATTCTGGCGCTCTGGCGCGTCCGCTCGCGCGACGCGCGTTTCTTCGCCGCGTTGCTGCTCTTCGGATTGCTGGCGGGCGCGCGCGCGCCCGGTGTCGGCGTGGCGCTCGATCACCTGCCGCTCTTCTCCATGGCCGTCAACTCGCGGATGATCGCCTTCGCGGCGATGGCGCTTTCCATCCTCGCCGCGATGGGGATCGACGCGGCGATGGAACGCCGCGAGGCTCTGTCGTGGCTCTACCTAGGCACGGCGGCGGCGCTGGTCCTGGCCATCGCGGCGACGACCACCACGCTCACCCCGGAGTTCCTCCGCGTGAACGCCGCGCGCGAGATCGTGCCGCTGCTGCTGGCCTTCGCGCTGCTGCGCGCGGCGCGCGCGCCGTACTTGGCCACGGCGGGATTAATCGCGCTGCTGCTTGCGCAGCGGATCACCGAAGCGGGCTCGCTCGTCCCCACTGTCGATCGGCGCGCCTTTCAGCCGCCCTTCGCCGGGCTGGAGATCGTCTCGCGCGGGGGGGAGCCGTATCGCGTGGTGGCCGCCGCGTCGCTGTTCGCACCGAACGTCGCCGCGAACTACGGACTGCAGGACGTGCGCGGCTATCAGGCCATGACCTTCGCGCGGCTGGCGGAGACGTTCCCGCTTTGGTCGGTGCCGCAGCCGGTGTGGTCGAACCGCGTCGACGACCTCGCGGCGCCGATGCTCTCTCTGATGAATGTCCGCTACGCCATCGTTCCCAGCTCACCGGTATTGCCGCCTGCTTGGACGCTGCGCTATCGCGACGCGGCGTACGCTATCGCCGAGAACACGCGCGCACTCCCTCGCGCCTTCATCCCCCGACTGGTCCACGCCGGTGCGCGCGATGTGGTGCGCGCGATGCGCGGCTGCCGCGATTTCGCCGCCGAGGCGTGGATCGAGACGAGCGGCCCGCCCGTGGACATAGTGAACGGCGATGGGACGCTGAGCGTGCGCGAGGAGGGCTCACACCTCCGCATGCACGCCTCGATGCGCGGTGGCGGGTGGGTGGTGGTGTCGGAGACGGCGTGGCGCGGCTGGCGCGTGATCGAAGGGGGCGAGCCGCGCCACGTGCATTTCGCCGACCGCGCGTTCGTCGGCTTCTACCTCCCTGCTGGCGAGCACGACATGGTGATGGAGTATCGCCCCGCGGCGTTCCTCGGCGGTGGTATCGTCTCGCTGGTCGGCGCGTTGGCTCTGGCCGCGCTCGCCCTCCCGCGCGCCGCGCTCCTGATGGCGCTCAAAGCTGCGCTTGATTTGAAGTCTACGCCGCGTGGAGGGGTCTGACCCTACTCAAGTGCTAGCAACGGCGACCCTTATCCCCGCGATTCTACGCTGCGTGGAGGGGTCTGACCCCCAGCTCCTACGCGGCGAGTCCTAACTGCGCCATCACCTTCTTCATATCGTTCCAGACCTCTTTTTTCGCGGCGGGGTTCCGCAGGAGGTAGGCGGGGTGGTACGTCGGCATCACCTTGATGCCTTCGTAGTCGAGCCACTGCCCGCGGACGGCGGAGATGGAGTACCCCTTGCCGGTGAGGCTCTGCAGTGCGAAGCGGCCGAGGGTGACGATCACCTTGGGCTGGATGATCTCGATCTGCCGGCGGATCCAAGGGCGGCAGGCGTCGAGCTCGTCGGGCTCGGGGTTGCGGTTCTCCGGCGGGCGGCACTTGATGACGTTGGCGATGTAGACGTCGTTGCGCGTCAGCTTCATGGCCTTGATGATGTCGGTGAGCAGTTGCCCCGCGCGGCCGACGAACGGTTTCCCCTGGATGTCTTCGTCGCGGCCGGGCGCCTCGCCGACGAACATGAGATCGGCCTTCGGATTCCCGACGCCATAGACCACCTGCGTGCGCGTCTTAGCCAGGCGGCACTTCTCGCAGACCACGGCGAGGCGCTCTAGATCGGCGAGGAGTTCGGGTTCGTTCGCCGTTGGCTGTTGGCCGCTGGCCGGAGCGTCCTCGGTCACCGGCCAACGGTCAACGGCCAACTCCAAATGCGTGAATCCGAGCTCGCGGAGCAGCAACAACTCGTTGCGGAGATCGTCGTTCATCCCGGCGAGTTTATCCTTCCGCCGCGAAGACGGCGCAAGGATCTGGCGCCCACTTGCGCAGTGCCGATGGGCGCCAGATCCTGACGCTTCGCGTCAGGATAAATTCAACACGATCAAATCGAGAATCCGGTTCGCCACCACGATCTTCGGTGCGCGCGCGATCTTGGTCGACGTGCCGTCGCGCGCGATGACCAGCACCTCGTTCTGATCGGAATCGAAACCGACGGAGGCATCGGCCACGTCGTTGGCCACGATCAGGTCGGCGTTCTTGCGCAGCAGCTTGGCGCGCGCGTTGTTCTCCACCGAGTCGGTCTCCGCAGCGAAGGCCACCACGAACGGGCGGGGGGTGGCGGCGGCGATGTCGGCCAGGATATCTGGAGTCTTGCGCATGGCGAGGGTCATGGCGTCGCCTGCGGCGTCCTTCTTGATCTTGCGCGGCGACGCCGACGCCGGCGCGTAGTCGGCCACCGCGGCGGCCTTGATGACGATCTGATGCCGCGGCAGCGCGTCCATGACCGCGGCGTGCATCTCCGCGGCGGTGGTGATGCGCGAGAGCGCGACGCCCGCCGGAGCGGCGAGGGCGGTGGGGCCGGAGATCAGCGTCACGTTCGCACCGCGGCGGCACGCGGCCTCAGCCAACGCGTAGCCCATCTTGCCGGACGAGCGATTGGAGACATAGCGCACCGGGTCGATCGGCTCGCGCGTGGGGCCGGCGGTGACCAGGATGTTTTTCCCCTCCAGGTCGCGCGCGGCAAAATGCTGGCGCACGAAGTCGGCGATGACCGGCGGGTCGGGCATGCGCCCCGAGCCCTCGTCGCCGCAGGCCAGGGTGCCGCTGTCCGGATCGAGGACGATCGCGCCGCGCGCGCGCAACGCGGCCATGTTCTGCTGCACAGTGGGATGCTGCAGCATGAAGGTGTTCATCGCCGGCGCCACTATCACGTCGCCGCGATGCGCCAGCGCGTACGTCGACAACGCGTCGTCCGCGATGCCGGTGGCAAGCTTGGCCAGAATGTTCGCCGTGGCCGGCGCGATCAACAGCAGCTCCGCCCAGCGCGCCAGCTCGATGTGATCGACCCCTCCCCTGCCGGGATCGCCCCACTGATCGAGGATCACTCCGTGATCGGAGACGGCGGAGAGCGAGAGCGCGGAGACGAAGCGCGCGCCGTTGGGAGTGAGGATGACGCGCACCTCGGCGCCGACATCGCGCAGCCGGCGGACCAGATCGGGCGCCTTGTAGGCCGCGATGCCGCCGGTGACGCCGAGAACAACCTTCATGTTCGTGGGGCGAGTTTATCCTGACGCCGCAGGCGTCAGGATCTGGCGCCCATAGGCGCCGCGCACACTGGCGCCAGATCCTCCGCCGCTTCGCGGCGAAGGATAAACTGAGGTCACTCTTCCAGCGCCGTCGTCTCTTCCACCGGCGGCGAGAGCTGCCACTTCACCTGGTTCCGCTCGATCTCTTCCATGGCCACCCGCGTCGGCTTGCTGTGCTTCGACTTCGCTTTCGGCGCGGAGCCCTGCACGAGCTGCTCGGCGCGCTTGGCCACCAGCAGCACGTAGCGGAACCGGCTGTCAACGCCCTCGGGCAATCCTTCCATCGCGTTCCTCCCTGAAACGCTCGGCCATCCGCTGGATGGCTTCGAGCGCCGTCTTGGTCTGTAGTTTCTTGGCGATGATCGCGGCCTTCAGGCACTCGGTGGCCTCGTCCAGATCATCGTTGATGATGATGTACTTGTAGAACTCTTTGCCCGCGTCGATCTCGTCGAGCGCCTTCTGCAGCCGCAGCTCGATCTCCGCATCGGTGTTCAAACCGCGATCGCGCAGCCGTTGCTCAAGCGCCTCGATGCTCGGTGGGAAAATGAAAACGTTCAACGATCGTGACTCGAGCTCCGGTTCGCCGGCAATCTGCCGCGCGCCTTGATAGTCGATGTCGAGGATGACGTCCTCGCCGCGGTCCAGCCGGACTATGACTTCCGCCTTCGAGGTGCCGTACCGGTGGGCATGAACGTGGGCCCATTCCAGAAATTCCCCCCGCTCAACCATTTGGGTGAAGTGCCCGTCGCTGACGAAGTGATAGCTGCGGCCGTCGACTTCCCCCTCGCGCCGGCTACGCGTGGTGTGCGAGACCGAGAAGTAGAGATTGATGCCGATCGGCGAGAGCTGCGCGCGGACGCGCTGGATCAGCGTGGTCTTGCCCGCCCCCGACGGTCCGGACACGATGAACAAGGTGCCGTCGGGATGAAAGTTACTCGACATTCTGCACCTGCTCGCGCACCCGCTCGACCTCGGTTTTCAATTCTACAACGACGGTCCGCAGCACCGCGGAGCGCGACTTCGAGCCCATGGTGTTCACCTCGCGCAGCATCTCCTGCGAGAGGAAATCGAGCTTCTTGCCGGCGGGCTCGCGGCGGCCGATGGCCTTTTCGGCCTGATCGACGTGATGCGCCAGCCGCGTCAGCTCCTCGGCGATGTCCCCCTTCTCGACCATGAGGACCACTTCCTGCGCGATGCGGTCCTCGTCGATCTCGATTCCCGCCGCGGAGGCGATTTCCCGCACGCGCTGCTGATACGAGGCCAAAAGCTCGCCGCGGATCTCATCGCGATGCTCCGACAGCCGCTGCTGCAGCTCGCGGATGCGCGCCAGGCGTACGGTGATGTCGGCGTGCAGCGACTCCCCTTCCCGCGCGCGCATGGCGGTCATCTGCGCGAACGCCGCCCGCACCAGAGCGGCGATTGCCTCGCGCTCCTCGTCGGTCACCTCGGCGTCGATCGCTTCGACCTGCAGCAGGTCGGGAACGCGCAGCAGGTCGCTGCCAGAAAAGGTGGTGCCGAGGCCGAGCTCCTCGGCGATGGTCTTGAGCTGCGGGACCACCGTGCCGGCGAGCTGCGCGTTGATGCGCACGTTGTACTCCGGCTGCGCGGTGCGCTGCACGCGCACGGAGATGTCGACCTTGCCGCGCGAAAACGTCTCGGCGGCGATGGCGCGGATGAGCGGCTCGGCCTCCCAGAGGTACTCCGGAAGGCGGACGCCCGTCTCCAGAAAACGGTGGTTGACGCTCTTCGCCGTCACGGCGACGAAGTAGCGCGAGGAGAGCGCGCCGGCGGCGCGGCCGAAGCCGGTCATGGAGTGGATCATGTCGTCGTTGGCCGTTGGCCGTTTGCCGTTTGCCGATCGGCCAACGGCCAACGGCTAGCGGCGAACGGACCAGAGCTCATCAAACTTCTCCTCCGCCTCACGCTCCAAGTCATTCAGCGCCCGCTCCACCCGCCCGCGCCACTCCTCCGCGTCGCCGTGGCGCGGCACGATGATCGGTTCGCCGTAGAGGAAGATGGCGCGGGTGAAGGGCATCGGAATGACCATGCGGTCCCAGGAGCGCAGCAACTTTTTTTTTTGGCCGCGAAAGCCACCGGCGCGATGGGGAGTCCCGTCGCCTGCGCTGCGACGACCACGCCGTCCTTCGCCTGGCGCGACGGGCCCTTCGGCCCATCGGGGGTGAAGACGATGTTCTTCCCCGCGCGCGCGGCGCGGATCATCTCACGAAGGGCCGCCGATCCGCCGCGCGTCGAAGAGCCGCGCGCCGACTCCACGTCGTAGTGATCGAACACCCGCGCGATGTGCTCGCCGTCCTTCGACTGCGAGATCATCACCGTGATCGGCCGTCGGTAGCGCGAGTGCAGCATCAGCAGCAGGTGCGCGTGCCAGAAGGCCAGCACGTACTGCGGCAGGCGCTCGAGGTTCTCCACCCGCACATGCTTGACCCGCAGCGTGCCGTAGAGCGCGCGGATGAAAAGCGATCCGAGGAAGGCGACGGCTTTCATCATGCCAGCACGCGCTCCTCGTCCGCGAACTGCAGGTCGTAGAGCTTGCGGTAGACGCCGCGCCGCGCGAGGAGCTCATCATGGCGGCCCACTTCCACAATGCGTCCCTCGTCGAGGACCACGATCTTGTCCGCGTTGCGGATGGTGGAGAGGCGGTGGGCGATGACCAGCGTGGTGCGGCCGCGCATCAGGTTGTTGAGCGCCGACTGCACCAGGCGCTCCGACTCCGTGTCCAGCGCGGACGTAGCCTCGTCGAGGATCAGGATCGGCGGGTCTTTGAACAGCGCGCGCGCGATGGCCAGCCGCTGCCGCTGCCCGCCGGAGAGCAGCACGCCCCCCTCGCCGATCGGCGTGTCGTAGCCGTTCGGCAGGGTGCTGATGAACTCGTGCGCGTTCGCCGCCTGCGCCGCCTCGATGACGTGGCGGTCGTCGGCGTCGGCGCGCCCGTAGGCGATGTTGTTGCGTACCGTGTCGTTGAAGAGGATCACTTCCTGTGTGACCAGCCCCATCATCCGGCGCAGCGAGGCCAGCGTGGCGTCGCGCACGTCGCGGCCGTCGACGGTGATGCGCCCTCCGACGACGTCGTAGAAGCGCGGCAGGAGATTGACGAAGGTCGACTTCCCCGCACCGCTGCCACCGACCAGCGCCACGATCTCTCCCGGCGCGACGGCGACGTCGACGTCGCGCAGCACTGGATCGTCGCGATAGGCGAACGTCACGCGCTCGTAGCGGATCCCACTGCCAACGGACCGCAGCTCGATCGCCCCCGCCCGCTCCTTCACCTCGTTGTCGATGTCCAGCATGCGGAAGACGCGCTCCGCCGCGGAGAGCGCGGTATTCACCGAGAGATTGACCTTGTTCAGCTTCTTGATCGGTTGGTACATCGCCAGCAGCGCCACGCCGAAGCTCATGAACTGGCCGATGGTCAGAGTGCCGGCTGCGATGCGCCGGTGGGCATAGAACAGGAGCGGCAGGATGCAGAGGCCGGAGATCACCTCCATCACCGGCGAGCTGAGCGCCTGGATCTTCTGCGCCTTCAGATTGGAGGCCAGGTGGCGCCGCGTGGCCTCGAAGAAGCGCTGGATCTCGAACCGCTCCATGGTGAAGGCCTTGACGATGCGCACGCCGCGCACGGTCTCCTCCAGCAGAGTGGCCAGATCGGCCATCCTCTCCTGCGAGCGATGCGTGGTGCGGCGCAGCCGCTGCCCGAAGTGAACGACCGGCGCGATCAGTGCCGGCGCGCCGACCAGGCAGATCAACGCCAGCTCGGGATTGGAGAAGAAGACGTAGATCACCAAGCCGAGGAGGGTGATCGACTCCTGGAAGAGATCGCCCATGCGCGTGGAGACGGCGGCCTGGATCTGGTCGGCATCGGAGACGATGCGGCTGACGATCTCGCCGGTGGATCGCTCGGTGAAGAAACGATGGCTCTGGTAGATCAGCCGCTCGTACAGCTCGTTGCGCAGCTCGCGCACGGTGGAGAGCCCGACCTTCTGGAAGGCGTACTCGGAGAAAAACGAGCTGAAGGCGCGGACCACGAAGACCAGCAGCAGCGCGAAGAGCACGCGCTTCGCCTGCTGGTCGGGGCTGGCGTTCCACCACGCATCGAAGGCGTTCGAGGCGCGATCGTAAGCATTGATGAGCGCGCCGCGATGCCCCTCCGGGAGATCGCGCCGCAGGATGATGTTGGCGATGCGCTGCTTTTCGCGAAGCTCGCGCGAGACGTGCGTCGGCTCGACCATCCGCTTGCCCGGCGGCGCCAATACGACGTCGAAGATCGGCCGCGTCAGCGCAATGCCCACCGTCTGCGTGGCGGCGAAGAGAATCATCGACCCGAAGGCGAGGATGGCCCACCCGCGATAGCGCGCCAGATAGCGGTACAGCCGGCGGAGGACACTCATGCTCGAACTGCCGCCATTATCGCCTCAGCGGCGCGCCGGCTCGCCCCGGGGCCGCCGAGCTTTCGCTTCACCGCCGCCAGCGCCTGGCGCACGCGCGCATGTTCGGCCGGCCCCGCCAGCCGCCGAACCTCGTCGGCGATCCGCTCGCCGTTGACCTCATGCTGCATCAGCTCGGTGACCACCTCGCGCCCGGCGATGATGTTGATCAGCCCGAAATGCGGCAGCTTCACCAGGCGCTGGGCCAGCCAGTGCGTGACCGCGGTCAGCCGGTACATGACGATCGCCGGCGTGCCGATCACCGCGCACTCCAGCGTCGCCGTTCCCGACGACGAGAGCGCGACGTCCGCATCAGCGATGGCCTGGCCACCATCATGAGGAACGACGCGAACGAAGATCTCGCGCGCCTTCATGATCTCGAAGACCTCGGCAGTCTTGATCGTGGGGGCCTGGATGACGTAGGCATCGAGCGTGTGGGCGCTGCCGCCCTCGGCAGCGCGCCCGGGGGCGGGCGCCCTCACACGGTCCTGCAGCGCGTGCACGGCGTCGAGCATCGGCGGTAGCAGCGCCGAGACCTCGCTCCGCCGGCTGCCGGGGAGCAGCGCGAGCTTCAGCGGATCGCCGGGGGGGCAGTCACCGCGCTCCACGCCCGCCAGCTCGTCGATCAGCGGATGCCCGACGTACGTCACCGGCACGCCGTGCTCGCGGTAGAACTGCTCCTCGAAAGGGAGGATGACGATCATCCGGTCGACATCCTTGGCGATCTGCTTGACCCGCCCCCGCCGCCAGGCCCACACCTGCGGCGAGATGTAGTAGATGACGCGCAACCCCAAGGCGCGGCAGCGCTTGGCCAGCCGCAGATTGAAACCGGGATAGTCGACCAGCATCACCGCGTCGGGCTTCTCGCGCGCGATGGCTTCCACGGTGTCGTCGAAGATGCGCCGGAACATGCGCAGGTTTCGCAGTACGTTGAACAATCCGACGATGCCCACCTCCGGCGCCTGGTGGGGGGTGCGCCGTCCTTCC
>JACXTT010002556.1_pt1 | contig 28749 bp, 18 predicted proteins | sample 9270951 | NCBI WGS metagenome assembly JACXTT01 (sample SAMN15532306, study PRJNA645909) | rock metagenome | isolation source: weathered quartz diorite | place: Puerto Rico | collected 2017-06-21 | reverse complement strand
CGTCCCGTCGGGGCCGCGACAAAGTGGGCCCGGACGGGGCGGCCCACGGCGGGCACGGAACCGACCGGCAGATCGGGGCGGGCCGGTAGCCGGTACACCTCGCGCGCCGCCAGCGGCTGCACCGCGGCCGTCCCCACCCACTCGACGAAAGCGCGCGCCGCCCCTTCATGGGGTGCCCGGCGAATCACGGCGATCGCATCTTCGATCGCCGGCGTCCCACTCTTCGGGAACACGTAGCCGAGCGGCAGACCGTCGCGAGCGTTCAGCTGAATGTCGGGCAGATCCCAGATCGTGATCAATCCTTCCTGCCGCACGATCTTCTGATCGAGCAGTGGACCGTTGAGCACGTATTCCTTGGTCTGGCCGTCGAGCCGGCGCAGCCACGCGAACCCCGCACCGGTGTCGCCCGACTGCTTGATGCTGCGCTCGATGATCATCCCCCACACCGCCCGCATCGTCCCTGAGGCGATCGGATCACGAATCAGGATCTTCCCCCGCCAGCGAGGGGACAGCAGATCGTCCCAGTCCTGCGGTGCGTCGCTCGGCTGCACCGCCTGCGACGCGTAGACGATCACCGCCGGTGTCTGGTAACAGGAGAAGTAGAGATCGCCCGGCCCTCGCCCATGCGGCGCGATCGCATCGGCCCACGCCGGCCGGAATGCCTCGAGCAGTGAATCGGCCGCACCCATCGCGAATATCGTGGCCGGACCGCCGAACCAGACGTCGCCCTGCGGGTTGGCGCGCTCGGAGCGGACGCGGTCGTACACCTCCTGCGAGCCCATGTCGAGCCAGCGGATGTCGATTTCAGGATGAAGCTGTTCGTAGCGGGCTTTGAGGAGGGTCAACAGGTCTCGGCCATGTGGCGTGTAGATCACCAGCGGCGTTTTTCCACCGCCTGTACAGGCGGCCAGAATGAGCGCGCTGACCACTGACCAGCGACGACGGACCACGCCGTTACGGAACATGCGCCGCCTTGAGGTCCAGCAGGTTCGCGAACAACCGATACGCCCCGACCACCCCCGCGGGCAGCTCGCGGAAGAAGCTCAGGCCCGTGTAGACATATGTACCACGACCGAGCGGCGCGACTAGCAGCCCGCCCTGCAACGGTGGACCACTGGAATCGTGCATTTCCAGCATCGGAACGTAGGTCGAGTCCCAGTCGTGCGCGAAATAGAGTCCACGTTCCTGCACCCACCCCTGCCAATCGTCCGATCCGATCGCATTCGGCACCCGGAACAGCGGCGCCGACGGTTGCAACAACGTGACTGGAGCGGTTTCGTCGGTGACGCGGTCGTGCGGCTGGGCGATCGACATGCGGTACGGCGCAAAGCCGCCATTAATGAACGGGTATTGCTGGTACTGCACGATGACGAGCCCGCCGCTCCTGGCGTAGTCGAGTAGCCGCCCGTTCGCGCGCACCAGCGCTGGAGTGGTCTCGTAGGCGCGGCTCCCCACGACGATGGCGTCGAACTTCGAGAGGTCCCCCCGCTCGAGCGTATCGGCGTCGACCATCACGATCGGAAGACCGACCTGCTGCAGCGCCTCGGGCACCGCATCCGACGCGCCGCGAATGTAGCCGACACGCGCGAGCCCGGGCAGCAGGATCTTCGCGACCCGGATCTCCGCCGTCGAGGGGTGCACCGACGGGCGCGGGCGAATATGCGGGTAGTCGATGATCGACAGCGACCCATCACTCACATGCCCATCAGGCCCCGTCACCGTCGCCTTGAGGGTGATGGTGCCGACCACGGGGGAGGGCGGCAGGCGCACCGTGAACATCGCGCTGCGCTCTTCATCTTCCCGTGTGAAGCTCAGTGACTCCGGTCGCTCGGGGGCCCAGCCGGCGGGGACCGCGAGACGCACCATCCCGGTCGCCGCCCCGTGCGTGCGATTCGTCACCATCACCGTGACGGTGCGCGCGCCCCCGCCCGACCCGTCCAGGGGCCAGACGACCAGCGCCGGCGACACGGCGACCTCGAACGGTTGCGTGACGAGCAGCGGCCGGCGGATCTCACCGATCGCCTGGTCGCGGTAGCGATACACGACCTCGCGGGACAGCGTGACGGCGGCGCCGGCGATCGTGGCGCGCACGTGCGCGATGACGGGCGGGGGCTCGAACGGCAATCCGCGTACGTCGGCGGGGACGCCGCTCCAGTCGTAGAACGCCCCTCGCAGCGGCCGCTGCAGGAAGTACGGCTGCGACCGTGGCGCATCGGCGGGAACCGTGACCGCGAACCGCCGCACCACAATCGTGCCCGGCAGGACGGAACCGCCCGGCGGCTCCAGGCGATCGACCTGCCACCCCGGCGGGACCGAAAAGTCGACGGCGCTGATGGCAATCGGATCGGGTCCGGTATTCCAGATGCTCACCTCGACCTGGAGCCGCTGCCCCGCCACCACGATGCCGTCGTCGGCCGTGCCGTCGACCACGACTCCAGCCGCTTCGCCGATGGCGCCGTCGAGGATGGCGCGTTGCTCGTCACTGCCGGGCGGAAGCGCAGCGGCGGCACGCGCGAGCAGCGGTACGATCCGCTCCGGGGCATAGGGCATCAGCTCCGTTCGGGCCGAGTCGACCAGCGTCGGGTAGAGCTTCGAGCCGGGCCAGGTCGTGTCGACCCCCGTGAACATGCCGGTGGCGTTCCCGACTTTCGACTCAACCAGCATCAACCGGGAGAACGCTGGGCCGGGGCGCTGTAGCTGTCCCATGTCCTGCGAGCGATGCCGGCTGCGCCCCGCCATCGCTATCTGGAAATACGACTGGCCGACGAGCGGATCGAGGCCGCCAGTCGGAATCGTGAGCGTCGTCCCCGCCGTGTCGAAGTTTGTCGAGCGATACAGCTTGACCGGACCCCACGTCGAGTCGCGCACCAGGTCGAAGGCCTGTCGTGCGAGAATGCCGGCCACCTGGTGGTTACCGTGCCCGTCCCGGGGCGTCCCGGAGAAGATCGAAACGACGATCTGCGGCCGGAAGCGCCGAATCACGTCGAGCACGTCGTGCAGCACCGAGTCACGCGGCCAGAACCGGAATGTCTCGTCGGCGCTCTTGGAGAAACCGAAATCGTAGGCGCGGGTGAAGAACTGATGCGCCCCGTCGATCGAGCGCGCCGCCAGCAACTCTTCGCTGCGGATGATGCCGAGCTCGGGGCCGAGCTCTTGGCCGATGAGGTTCTGGCCGCCCTCGCCGCGGTTCAGCGACAGGTACGCCGCCTGCGCGCCGAGCCCGCGGGACAGCCACGTCAGGAGCTGGGTGTCTTCGTCGTCGGGATGGGCGCCAATGACGAGTACGCGCTTGTTGGCGCCGAGGTGGCGCAGCGCGTTGGCCAACGCCGCAACGCCGCCGGTCCCGGCAGGAGTGAGCTGCTGCCCCCGCCCGGCTCCGGCGGCGCCGAGTCCGAGAGCCGCCAGAACGAGGAGTGCGCGTCGCACTATTGAGAAAGGTACACGGTGCCACCCTTCATAACGAACGTGACGCGTTGCAGTTCCGTGATATCTCGCAGCAGGTCCCTCGCGACGGTGTCCGCAAACAGTCCGGTGCGACCGACCCGAAGGTCCGGCGTGTATGGCGACCTCGGTCTCGACGTCGCCAATCGTCGTGAACGACCCGCCTTGATGAAGACTCGTGCTGGCGCGGTCTGTGCCGGGAAGTGGTGACGAGGCAATCGACCAGTAACAGGAAGCGGCGCATGAAGATCTCCGCATGGCGTTGGGGCGAGGCGAATCTACTACATTATTTTGTATGACTACCACCGCCGCACCCCCCACGCCCAAGGTCAGTGCCGACGAGGCACGCGCCGTCGCCGAGGCGGCTCGCGAGGAGCAGTGGGCCGCGCCGAGTTTCGTGCGCGATCTGTTCCTCGGAAAACTGCGGATGGACCTGATTCACCCCTACCCGCTGCAAGACCCCGCCGAGGCCGAGCGGGCGAAGCCGTTCCTCGACAAGCTGCACCGCCTACTGGCCACAGTCGATTCCGACAAGATCGATCGCGATGGCGAGATCCCGCCGAACGTGGTCCAGGGATTGAAGGACATCGGCGCGTTCGGCATCAAGATTCCGAAAGAGTACGGCGGACTCGGCCTGTCACAGCTCTCCTACATGAAAGCGATCGAGCTGGTGTCGTCGGTCGACGGCTCGGTCACCGCGCTGCTCTCGGCGCACCAGTCGATCGGCGTGCCGCAGCCGCTCAAGATGTTCGGCAGCGAAGCGCAGAAAATGAAATACTTCCCCCGCCTCGCCAAGGGCGCCGTATCGGCGTTCGCGCTCACCGAGCCGAACGTCGGCTCCGACCCGGCGGCGATGGAGACCACCGCCGAGCTCGCGCCTGACGGAGACGCGTGGATCCTGAACGGTGAGAAGTTGTGGTGCACCAACGGGACGATCGCCGAGATTCTCGTCGTCATGGCGCGGACGCCGTCGAAGGTCGTCGACGGCAAGGAAAAGCGACAGATCACGGCGTTCATCGTCGAGTCGAACATGCCGGGTGTGAAGGTGGCGCATCGCAGTCGCTTCATGGGACTCAAGGCGCTGTACAACGGCGTGATCACACTCACGAATGTCCGCGTGCCCAAGGAGAACGTGCTGTGGGGCGAGGGGAAAGGTCTGAAACTCGCGCTCACCACGCTGAACACCGGACGACTGACCTTGCCGATTTCGGCCGTCGCCTGCGGGAAGCGCTGCCTCGAGATCTCGCGGGAATGGGCCGATGAACGGGTCCAGTGGGGCCGCAAGATCGGCCAGCACGACGCCGTCGCACAGATGATCGGCACGATGGCCGCCAACACCTTCGCGATGGAAGCGGTGGCGGAGCTGTGCGGCGCGCTCGCCGACCGCGGCAACTCCGACATTCGGCTCGAAGCAGCGATGGCGAAGCTGTACAACTCCGTCGCCGGGTGGCGCATCATCGACGACACCGTGCAGGTCCGCGGCGGGCGCGGTTACGAAACCGCCGACTCGCTGCGCGCGCGCGGCGAGAAGCCCGTTCCCGTCGAGCGCATGCTGCGCGACTTCCGCATCAACCTGATCTTCGAGGGCAGCTCCGAGATCATGCACCTCTTCATCGCCCGCGAGGCGGTGGACAAGCACCTTCAGGTGGCGGGCGACGTCGTGCTGCCGGGCAAGACCGCGGGTGAGCGGCTGTCGGGGCTCATTCGCTCGGCGCTGTTCTATGGCTGGTGGTATCCCTCGCGCTGGATCGGCTGGGGGTTCTGGCCCAAGTACCGCGAGTTCGGAGCCCTCGCCGGGCACGTGTGCTTTGTGGAGCGGAGCGCGCGCCGCCTCGCCCGCAATGTGTTCCATGCGATGATCCGCTTCGGCCCGAAGCTCGAGCTGCGCCAGGGCGTTCTGTTCCGCCTCGTGGACGTCGGGTCGGAGCTGTTCGCCATGGCGGCGACGTGCGCCCGGGCGGCGCGCCTCCTCAAGGACGATCCAGCCACCGGCGCGCACGCCGTCAAAGTCGCCGACGTGTTCTGCCGCCAGGCGCGCGGCCGGGTGAAGGGGAAGTTCCACGGCCTGTGGCGCAACGAAGACGTTCCGACCTACCACATCGCGCAGGAAGTGCTACGCGGGGAGCATACCTGGCTCGAAAAGGGCATGGTTCAGCTAAAGTCGTAAGCACCAAAAGCGGAGCTACAAGACCAGTTACAAGACGGCAAAGTTGCGAAGCGGCTACAAGTCAAAAGCGGCCAGGTCTCCAGTTCGGGATCTGGCCGCTTCGTTCTTGAAGCCACTTGCAACTTCGCCGTCTGCGCAACTTGTCTTGAGTCGTGAGTCTTGAGTCGTGAGTCTTGAGTCTCTAGGCGGCTTGGTGAGCAATCATGATGCTCTTCAGGCGCTCTGGGCTGTCGCCGGTCGCATCGCCGTAGAGAGCCGGCGGGCTCTCCTGATCGCCAAGGATATTCGGGCAGATGAATTCGTACTGCCGCGCCCGGACACGGTCTACCGCGGTGGCGCTCGCGACCGGCGTCGCGATCGCTACGCGCTTGCCACCCAGCTCGGCAACGGCGCGGGCGGCGGCGAGCACCTTCCAGGGATAGAAGACCTGTCCGTCGATCACGATGATCTGGCGGTCCTCGAACTTCTTGATCGGTCGCTGCGTCCGATATAGCACCAGGTCGCGCCGCACGCGGGCCCGTGACTCTTCGATCGCCGAACCGAGCTTGTCGATGAGGTTGGCGCCGGGCGCGAACTCCGGGTCCATTTCGGTCGAGGTGTCGGTTTCCGCCAGCGCCCCGATCGGCGCGAGGTTCGCCCCGAGTCGGATAAATGCCGACACGATGACATCGAAGCTCGCCCCCATCGCCTTGGCGGCATTCGCGGCGATCTCCACGCCCTCCGGTGTCACGCCGAGCAGCAGGCACGAGACGTATCCTTGCGACGCGAGCAGCGCGCCGAGGGTGGCGCCGGCCGCCGAGCGCGTGGGATAGAGGCTCTGGCGTGGCGGCGTGCGGGGCGGTGGAGGCGGGGGCGGATTGGGCGCGGGGCTCACCCCGCCAAAATACGAGAATTGCGCGTTCCGAACAGTGGCGGGGTATCTTTCCCGCGATTTCTCACAGGATAAGCCCCGCGTGTCCACGGAAACGTTGACGATCGTCGATAATCGTACGGGAAAAACCTACGAGCTCCCGATCCACGAGGGGGCGGTCCGGGCCGCCGATCTGCGGCAGATCAGGACCGGCCCTGAGGACTTCGGGTTGATGAGCTACGACCCGGCGTACCTCAACACCGCGGCGTGCCGCAGCGCCATCAGTTACATCGACGGCGATCGTGGTATTCTGCGCTACCGCGGGTATCCGATCGAAGAATTGGCGGAGCGCAGCACGTTCCTCGAGACGGCGTACCTGCTTCTCAACGGTGAGCTGCCGCAGTTGGCGGAGCTGGACCAGTGGGTGTACAACATCACCCATCACACGATCATTCACGAGAACATCAAGAAGTTCATCGACGGCTTCCACCACGACGCGCACCCGATGGGCGTGTTCGTGAGCACCGTGGCGGCGCTGTCGACCTTCTACCCCGAAGCGAAGCACATCGACGATGTCACGTCGCGGCGCGACCAGATCCATCGCCTCATCGCGAAAACGCCGACGCTGGCGGCGTTCGCGCACCGCCACACCGTCGGCATGCCGTACGCCTACCCCGACAACGACCTCAGCTACACCGGCAACTTCCTCAACATGATGTTCAAGGCGACGGAGGTGAGGTACAAGCCGCATCCGGTACTGGAGCACGCGCTCGACGTGCTCTTCATCCTCCATGCCGATCACGAGCAGAACTGCTCCACCAGCGCGATGCGGGGCGTCGGGTCGGCGCACGCCGATCCCTACTCGACCATGGCGGCGGCCGCGGCGGCGCTGTACGGCCCGCTGCACGGAGGGGCCAACGAAGAGGTGCTGCGCATGCTGCGGGAGATCGGCGCGAAGGACAAGGTGCCGGCCTACGTCGAGCGTGTGAAACGGGGCGACGTGAAGCTGATGGGATTCGGCCACCGCATTTACAAGAACTACGATCCGCGAGCGCGCATCATCAAGCAGGTCGCCGACGAGGTGTTCGCGGTCACCGGCAAGAACCCGCTCATCGACCTGGCGCTCGAGCTCGAGCGCATCGCGTTACAGGATGACTACTTCGTGTCCCGCAAACTGTACCCCAACGTCGATTTCTACTCCGGCATCATTTACGAAGCGATGAAGTTCCCGGTCGACATGTTCCCGGTGCTGTTCGCCATCGGACGGACGCCGGGATGGCTGGCGCAGTGGCAGGAGATGCTGACCGACAAGGAGCAGAAGATTTCGCGCCCGCGTCAGATTTACATCGGGGCTCCGGCCCGCGATTACGTCCCGATCGATAAGCGCTGACGGGTTGACCGCCGCGGCACTCGCCTCAGATTGAACCCCATGAGGACCGGGGTCAGTGTCGTCGCTGCGGCGCTCGCATTCTTCGCTGCGCCCGCTGCGCGCGCCCAGTGCCCCGACGGCACGCCGCCGCCCTGCCGTGTGGTACGCCCTGCTCCTCCTCCCTCGTCCATCGCCGTCCTCTACCTCGACAACCTGTCCCGTGATTCCGCGAACATGTATCTCGCCGACGGGATAACCGAAGAAATCATCTCCCGACTGGGGCAGGTGCCGCGCCTCAGTGTCAAGTCGCGTTATGCTGTGCGCCGCTTCCGCGGCCTCGCCGACCCCGATCTCGCCGCGATGGGGCGGAGCCTTGGCGTGCTACACCTCGTCACCGGGAGCCTCGAGCGTGCCGGGTCGCGCGTGCGCGTACGCGTGGAACTGGTACGCGCGGCGTCGGCCCAGATCTTGTGGGGCGATACGTACGACCGACCCGATAGTGACGTGCTCGCGATCGAGGACGCGATCGCCCAATTCGTAGCGGCGGAGATCATCGGTCGCCTGGCGCCGCGCGAGCGCCGCGTGCTCACCGCTCGGCCAACGCAAAACCCGGCCGCCTACGATCACTATCTGAAGGGCAACCTCTATCTCAGCCGCCGCACGTCGGAAGCCGACGGCCATCGCGCGATGGAGGAATACCAGGAAGCACTGCGCCTCGATCCGCGGTTCGCCGCTGCCCACGGGCGGCTGGGGCTCCTCTACGGCATCTATGCCGCCTGGCCGTGGCCCTACAACGGTCTGTCCCATGACAGTCTGGTGGCACTCGGGCTGGTGGATGCCAACCGCGCCATTGCACTCGACTCGAACAGTGTCGACGGCTGGCTGGCGCGCGGATTCCTGCTGATACCGCTCCCGGTCTCTGCAGAGGGCTGGCGCGGGTTTGGGCTCATGCCTGCACTCGTGGTCGCCGAGATCGGCTGCGGAAACGTGGGACCGACGTGCTTGCAGGCGGCCTATGACGCCCTCACGCGCGCGCGCGCCCTCGATCCGCGCGACGCCGAAGTGTGGTACCAATATGGTCGCGTCCATTATGTCGCCGGCTATCTGGCGCGAGCCGATTCAGCGTTGCGACAAGCGCTGACGCTCGATCCCACGTTGGCGGTCGCCGCCTGGCTCGCGGGGGTGACCGAACTCCAGGAGCATCGACCAGCGGACGCGGCGCGGATCCTCGACAGCGCAATTGCCCTCGGACGGCACGATGTGTTGGTGCACTCGACTCGGCTGCTGGCGCGAGCCGTGCTCGGCGATACGACCGGTGCGCGTGCGGACCTGGACTCTATCGGGGGAATGCTGCAGTCATCGCTCGAGACGGATTCCATCGCCGACGCGTATTATCGCGCGATGCAGGTCCTCGTTGCCGCGCGGCGGGGCGACTCCCTCACGGCGCGCCGGGAGCTCGATGCGCTGCTGCGACGACACCCACCGGAGGGGATTCAGCTCGGGACGATGCTCGCCTACCTCGCCGTGGCCCACGTGGCGGTCGGCGACCGGGAACAGAGTCTCATCCTCCTGCTGCGCGTACCCCGAACCACCGCGTTGTCGATCGGGCTCGCGAGTCCGCTGTGGGACCCTGTGCGGGCCGATCCGCGGTTCCACCAGCTTGAACGAGAAGCATTGGCGCTCCGACCCACCTTCCAGTGAGGAAACAATGACGACGCGCCTCGCAGTGCTTTTGGGTCTTCTGGCGGTCGGCGTCTCGTGCGGCCCGCGTGGTCCCCGCGGACTCTCGCCGCGGGAGGGATACGTGCCAGTGACGGGCGGGCGGGTGTGGTATCGCATCGTGGGCAGCGGCACACGCACGCCGCTGCTCGTCCTCCACGGCGGCCCCGGCGTGCCGAGCACGTACCTGAAACCGCTCGCGGCGCTCGCCGACGAGCGGCCCGTCGTCTTCTACGATCAGCTCGGCAGCGGACACTCCGAGCATCCCGTCGACTCGGCGCTGTGGACGATGCAACGCTTCTTGAGCGAACTCGCGGAGGTACGGCGGGCACTCGGTCTCGAGCAGGTCCATCTCTACGGCCACTCATGGGGGACAATGCTGGCGACGGACTACGTGCTGTCGCACCCGGTGGGGGTGAAGAGGCTCATCATGGCGGGCCCGGCGCTCGACTTTCGGCGCTACAAGCGCGATGACGACAGCCTGGTCGCGACGCTACCCGGCTCCGTGCGCGCGACCCTGGCCCGTCATGAACGGGATCTCACGTGCGACGCTCCCGACTATCAGGCGGCGATGGGCCAGTACTACGCACACTTCTTCGCACGACGGGTGCCGTGGTCGGTCGATCTCGACAGCGCCGTCCAGGGAATGGACCCAACAGCGAGTCGGACGCTGTGGGGCCCGTGCCGGTCGGCCACCGGCCCGCTCGCATCCTACGACCGCAGCGACCAGCTCGGGCAGATCACCACGCCGACGTTGTTTCTCGTCGGCGCATTCGATCCCGCAACACCCGCCACGGCGCGATACTACCAGAGCCGCATCCCGGGGTCCGAAGTCGTCGTGTTCGATTCGACCGGGCACCTGCCGATGCAGGACTACCCGCAGCGCTATGTGGCTGCGATTCGCGGATTCCTGCACAAAGTCGACTCCCTCGGCGCGCGCTAGCGCCGTCGCCGGGTCGCTCCCGTCCGGCCCCGGATCGTCAACGAGGGCCGCTTCACTTCAGCGACGGCATGTTTCGGCTGCAGCGGGGCGACCGACGGCTCGAAGCCGGGGATGATTTCCCGCGGGAACACCTGCCCCACCAGCTTCTCGATATCGGCCATCATCAGCCACTCGTCGGGAGACAAGAGCGTGAGTGCCAACCCGCGCGCTCCCGCCCGCGCCGTTCGGCCCACGCGGTGGACGTAGGTCTCCGGATCGTTCGGGACGTCATAGTTCACGACCATCCGAATGCCATCGACGTCGATGCCGCGGGCCGCAATGTCGGTCGCCACGAGGATCTCGGCGTTCCCTGAGCGGAACGCGTCGAGGGTGCGGGTGCGGTGGCTCTGCGCCTTGTCTCCGTGAATCGCGTTGGCGTGAATGCCGGAGCGCTTCAGGAAGGTGACCAGCTTGTCGGCGCCGTACTTGGTGCGCGTGAAGATCAACGTCTGACCCGCCGGCTTCGCCTGCAGGATCGCCGCCAGGACGTCGCGCTTCTTGAGCTTGTCGGCGGCGACGATGACGTGTTCGATCCCCTCGGCGGTCTGGGCGCGGCGTCCGATCTCCACCGAGGCATGGCCGGAGAGCGCGCTCCGGGCCAGGGCGTCGACGTCGGGCGAAATCGTCGCCGAGAAGAGCAGCGTCTGCCGCTCCTCAGGCAGGGCTCGCAGGATCCGCTTCACGTCGGGTGCGAAGCCCATATCGCGCATCCGGTCGGCCTCGTCCAGGACCAGGACCTCGAGAAGGGTATAATTCACATGACCGCGCTCCATATGATCGAGCAAGCGGCCCGGCGTGGCGACGATGATGTCCACCCCGCGCGTCAGAGCCTTGGTCTGCGGCTCCATGCCGACGCCGCCATACACGGCCGCCGCGCTCACGGACAGATGTCGCCCATACGTCCGCGCGCTCTGGAGCACCTGCTCGGCCAGCTCGCGGGTGGGAACGAGAATCAGCGCCCGCAACGTATGGGGACGCTTCCCCTTCGACAGCCGTTGCAGGATCGGCAACATGAACGCGGCGGTCTTGCCGGTTCCGGTCTGTGCCGACCCGATGACGTCCCGGCCGGCGAGGGCGAGCGGGATGGTTTCCTGCTGGATGGGGGTGGGGTGCTCGTATCCTTCTTCGAATACGGCACGAACGAGTTCGGGCACGAGCCCGAGTGATGCAAAAGGCATTACTGCTCCTTTACGACGTATGGAGAACACCGTAAGAGAGAGAACGCATGGAACAGACGTACGATGGTTCCGTACGTAGTTCACCCTACGCTTCTTCCCTACGACTTCTCGGTTTTGCGAACCTGGGGATGAGCCTACAGATGTGAGGCCCGCTCCTGAGCGGGACCGTCCTACGGAAGGATGCCAGCTCGCGGTTCTTTTGCTACGGCGCGCAAGCTAATGACGTACGGCAGCAAATGGTAGGGGCGAGACGACTAGACGCCTAGAAGACGCCAAGCCGCTGAGCCGCCGGGTGGACGCCGAGGTATGAGGCGTTAGGCGTTCCTGGCCCCTCGTTCCTGAAATCCACTCAGCGGCTTGGCGGCTCGGCGTCTGCCTCACCGTCTCGAATCCTCGCCTCTATCTCCCGGCCGCCGGAGGTTCTGTCCCCCACCACCACATCGCCGGCAGGTTCTTCTGCCGCGGCCAGACCTCGTTGAGAGTCGGGCCATCGTAGAGCCGGCCGTTCTTCATCACGTAATGGATGGTGTTGGTGTTGTGGATGTCCTGCATCGGGTCTGCGTCGAGCACCATGAGATCGGCGTACTTGCCGGGCTCGAGCGAGCCGATGTCCTTGTCGAGCCCCAGGGCCCGCGCGCCGTCGATCGTGCCGACGCGGATCACTTCCAGCGGTGACATCCCCCCGGAGCTCATCGCCCACAGCTCCCAGTGGCAGCCGATGCCGTCCATCTCGCCGTGGCACCCCATACCGACGTTGCCCCCGGCGCGCAGCACCGCCGCCGCCGAGGCGGCAATACGATTGTAGACGTACTGATCGTCGCGGAACCAGTCGCGCCGCTCGAAGCGCTCGTCCAGGATCTCATGCGGCACGAAGCGGCGCATCTTCGGATCGTCGTGCCCGTTGTAGTGCTCGAAGAAGTAGTCCTCACCGAACGGGCCGCCGTAGTTGACGAGCAGCGTCGGCGTGTAGGTGATGCCGGACTTCGCTGTCAGCTGCACCGCGTCCTGGTACAGCGGCATGATGGGGTAGCTGTGCTCGTGGCCGGGATAGCCGTCCAGCATCTCCGTCAGGTTCAACTTGAAATCGAGTCCACCCTCGGTGGTGGGCATCAGACCCTGCTCCTTCGCCGCCATGATCAGCCACTGGCGCTGCTTGCGGTTCCCCACCATGTACTGCTTGATCCAGTGCGTGTGGTAGAACTCGCTGTAGCGCTTCAGCGTGTTGCGCGCATCGTCCAGACTCTGGAAGTTCTCATTCCAGAACACCCCCGGGCCGGTGTGATACAGCCGCGGCCCGATCAGTTCACCGGTTTCGATCTGGTCGGCATACGTCAGGACGTCGGTGGTCGCCGTCTGCGGATCGCGCACGGTCGTCACGCCCCACGCCACGTTGGCGAGGTACTTCCACACTTGCGTCTGGTGCACGCCGAACTGCGCCCAGGGGTGCGCGTGGCCGTAGACCAGACCGGGAATGATCGTCTTCCCGGAGACATCGATGATCCGCGCGTTGGCGGGGGGGTTCCCTCCGCCCTGAGGACCCACCCAGACGATGCGGTCGTCCGTGACGACGATGTCTCCCTTGTCGATGACTTCGTCACCCTTCATCGTGACGATCTTCGCTCCGCGCAGCACCACCGTGCCTTTGGGGATATCGCGCGCCGCCCGCAGCACGACGTCCGACCGCAGCCCCTCGTACGCCGGCGCCTTGGCCAGCGAGTCGACCCGGGCCTTCGCCGCGGAATCGGGCTTGGGCCGCGTGCTGTCGGCTTGCGCCTTCTTCAGTGAATCGGCGCGGATCGAGTCGGTCCGCGCCTTGAGCCTCTCCGCCGCGTCGGCGGCGGCCAGGTCCCAGCGGAAGAACGACGCGCCGATCGACCAGGTCGCCACTTTCCCGTCGGCGCTCCATCCAATGAAGTCACCGCCGATCCGGGTGAGGCGTTTCACGGGGAACGGCGCGGCGCTCGGGTCGGACACGTTGATCGACGGCGTTTCGCCGCCCAGCTCCGGCAGCGTGACGACGTAGATGTTGTTGCCCTGGAGCGCGAGTACCCGGTCGGTGTCGGGGCTGATGATGATCTCGTCCGCCCCATCGGGCTCGGCGCCGGGACCGGGGTAGGTGTAGCCGTTCACCTTGATGGAGCTGCGCCGGTCGGTGCCGTCCCAGCGCACCGAGACGAGTCCCGCGGTGTCGGCGTAGTAGTAGATCCGCTCGGAGCTGCGCGCGAAGTGCGGCCGGCCTGAGCCGTCATACGGGGTGATCCGCGTCGGCGTGCCGCCGGCCGCGGGCACCCACACCAGATCGTAGCCCGGCCCGAACCGCTCGTTGATGCGCGGCTGGCGCGGTCCTTTGACGGCGACGATGCGATTGCCGTCAGGGGACCAAGCCGGGGCATCGAAGAACGCCGGATCGGCGACGAGCCGCGTGCGCGCCTTCCCCTCGACCCGCACCTTCATCAGAGAGCCGCCTTGCCCGGAGAGCCAAGTGACGTACGCCACCCACTGACCGTCGGGCGACCACGTCGGGGCCTGCTCGTGGACGGTATCATCGGTGAGCCGCCGCGGGGTGCCACCGAAATCCATGACATACAGCTTGTCGAGCGCGCTAAACACGATGCGCTTCCCGTCGGGCGACACCCTCGCGTCGCGGATCTGACGGATCTGTACCTGTCCCGTGTCCACGTGGTTCTCGAAGCGCACCAGGGGTCCCAGCCGCTGCATGACGTGCGCCGTGAACGGGATCGGGGTGGCCTGCCCGACGCGATCTCGATGCGCATCAGCTTGCCGCCGTAGGAGGTGATCAGCGCGCGGGAGTCAGGTGTCCACGAGCTCCCCGGCTCCAGATCGCGGGTGAAGCGCGACTCTTGATCATCGCGAGTGACGGGATAGGCGAGCCACTTCTCGTCACCGGTGGCGAGGTTGCGGAGCCGCAGCCCCGTCTCCGTATCGTAGCGCGTCGCGTACACCAGCCACTTTCCATCGGGCGAGGGAATCGGCCGCATCGCGCTACCGTAGAGGTCGGTCTGTACGAACGTCTTGCCCGTCTGGCGGTCGTAGATGGCAACCTGCCAGAGCGGGAATTTCAGATCATAGCCGAAGCCGTTGCGGTGCCGGGCGACCCAGACGTAGCGCGGATCGGCGCCGAACGCGGCGCCCAGCGTGTTCCACCCCTGCCCACCGAACAGCCCGCCGCGCACGCCGGACTTGATCATCGCCGTGCCCGAGCCGCCGTCCTTGTGGTAGAGCCACAGCTCGTAGATGCTGCCGAGCACGCTCGTCCGCGACGCCACGACGTAGTTGCCGTCGGGCGTCCACTCGGGGCTGGCGTACAGATTCGTCGCGCCCTTGGTGACGGGTTTGGCGTTCCTGCCGTCGGCGTCGCAGATCCAGACGTTCTCCGCCCCGTTTCGGTCAGAGAGAAAGACGATGTGCTTCCCGTCGGGCGAGTAACGCGGCTGCGAGTCGAACGCCGGACCCGAGGTCAGCCGTGTCGCCGTGCCCCCCGCGACCGGCAGCGTGTAGAGATCGCCGAGCAGCTCGAACACGATCGTCTGCCCATCGGGCGACAGATCGAGCGACATCCACGTGCCTTCCGACACATCGAAGGACACGGTGCGCGTCGTCGCCAGCGGTAGCGAGTCGCTCTTGGGGACCGTGTCCTTCGTGCTGTCTCGACTGGTATCCGCCGGCCACGTCGGCGCGACACGCAGCGCCGGACGGGGACCAGGATGGAGCAGTAGCGGAAGAACGGCGACGAGGACCGTCGCGGTCACAACACTTCGCATAACGTGAGCTCCGGGAAGGGGGACGACGGCGGGGCTAAAAACTGAAGGGGTCGATAGAAGACGTCAAGAAACGACGTCGAGAACCGCGGTGTCCGATGGTACTCGGCGGCCCTACTCGATGCCTGCTCTCGACGTCTGTGCAGTCTTGCGAAGCAGCAGCGCCACGCCAACGATCGCGATGGCCGCGAAACAGAACCACTGAATCGCGTACGCCAGGTGCGGGCCGTTGTCGAGCCCCGGCAGGCGCCAACGCGTGAGGCCGGCGGGATGCGGGGCGGCGCTGTCGTTCAGCTGAATCACGATGTTCAACACGGCGTACGGGAGCGAGTCCTTCAAGGCCTGGGGGTCGACGTCACCGCGTTCGCGAGGCGCCGGGAGGGCGAGCCCGGTGACGTCGGCGGAGTCGCCCTCGCGGTAACGTGTGGCGTCGACGTGGACTGCATCCGGAGAAGGCACCCAACCGCGGTCCACGAAGACGGCCGAGCCATCCGTGAGGCGCAATGGTGTGAGCAGAGCGACGCCCGGTGCCCCATCGTACGTCCGGCCCCTCCAGACGCGCTCGTGGATGTAGTCGTACACACCGCGCGCGTGGGCGCGGCGATCGCGCAGGGCTTCTGCCCGGAAATTGTGCTCCGGAAGCTCGACTGCCGGCGCGGCACGCGCCGCGAGGATTTCGGCATTCTGGACCTTCCGGTCGGCCAGCCGGTGTAGTTGCCACACGCCGAGCCGGATGAAGAACGCAGCGATCGCGAGCGCGACGATCGCTCCGGCGAGGTCGCGGCGCCGCAGGCTCACGGGGCTCCCCGGGTCAGCGCCAGTTTGGCCGGGCGCGGCAGCCGTTTGATCGCCGCTTCGCGCGACTGCGCGGCGCCGCGGCTGGTACGCCGTTCAGCATAAACGAGTCGCACCGGCAGGCGGCTGCGCGTATAGGCGCCGCCCTTCCCTGCGCGATGCCGCGACAAGCGCCGGGCCAGGTCATTCGTCACGCCCGTATACAGCGAACCGTCTGCGCAGCGAAGCATGTACACGATCCACGTCTTCAAGACGCCGCCTCGAGGCTGGGAGTCACGTTACACCTGTTGGAACGCCTGCGCGAGGTCGGCGATCGTGTCGTCGGGGTGCTCGATGCCGACCGACAGCCGGATGAGGCGGTCGCTGATCCCCGCGGCCCGCTTGGCCTCGGGGCTCACGTCGGCGTGCGTCATCGAATAGGGATGCTCCGCCAGCGACTCCGTCCCGCCGAGGCTCACGGCCAGCTTGACGAGCCGCAAGGCGTTCAGGAACCGGAACGCCTCCGGCTCGCCGCCCTTCACATCGAACGAAACCATCGCCCCCGGACCGGAGCACTGCCGCCGGTACACGGCATACTGGGGATCGCCCTCGCGCAGGTGGCCGAGGTAGTAGACGCGCTCGACCTTCTCATGTGCAGCCAGAAAGTCGGCGACGTAGCGCGCGTTCTTCATCGCCGATGTCATACGCAGCTTCAGGGTTTCGAGGCTGCGCATCAACAGCCAGCCGGTCCAGGGGTCGGCGAGGGTGCCGAAGAACGTGCGCAGCGCGCGCACCGGCTCGAGCACCGCCCGGGCGCCGAGTGCCGCGCCGGCCAGCAGATCCGAATGCCCGCCGATGTACTTGGTCGCCGAATAGAGCACGATGTCCGCCCCGAGGCGCAGCGGCTGCTGCCACAGGGGTCCGAGAAACGTATTGTCGACGAGCACGAGCGGCCGCCGTCCACCGGGACCGCGCCGCCGCGAAAACTCGGCGCACGACGCGAGATCGACGAGGGCGTTCGTCGGGTTCGCCGGTGTCTCGACGAGCAACACCGAAACAGGATCAGTCGGCGCGACGTCCGCGGCGGCGAGGGCCGCCACGAGGTCGTCAGGGCCGGCGCAGGCATCGGCGCGGAATGGCACCGGCCGGACGCCGAACACGGGCAGCACGTATTTCAGGAGGTGATCGGTTCCGCCATAGACCGGAGTGCTGTAGAGCACGATGTCGCCGGGGTGGACCAGCGCCATGAGCGTCGTCGCGATCGCGGCCATCCCGGTGTTGAACACCGCGCACGCTTCGGCGCCGTCCCACAGCGCCAGTCGCTCTTCCAGAATCTCGAGATCGGGGTTGTTGATGCGGCTGTAGATCAGGCCGGCGGATTCGGTCTCGCCCTTCTTGCGCAGGCCATAGGCGATCTCGAAGAACGCCTTGCCCTCCTCCGCGGTCTTGAACACGAACGTCGACGTCTGGAAGATGGGAACCTTGAGCGCCCCCTCGGACAATTCGGGCTTGTAGGCATACGTCATCATCAGGCTTTCCGGGTGGAAGGCCTGCTTAAGGCGCAGCGAGGCTTCGGAGAGACGCTTGCGGGGCATGAGGAGCAGCTAAGCTAGCGATGGGGAGTGGGCGGCGCCATTTTGCGCGCGGTGAAACGCTCTCCGAGTCCGCGTGCCGCGACGACCGCGCTCGTCGTGCTGACGGCGGTCAACCTGTTGAACTACATCGACCGGTACGTCGTACCGGCGGTGTTCGAAAGTCTCAAGCGCTCCGACTTCCATCCTTCGGATGCGCAGCTCGGCCTCCTGATGAGCGCCTTCTTGCTGGTGTACACTCTTACCGCGCCCATCTTCGGCTGGATCGGCGATACCGGCCGGCGTCCGCGGGCCCTCGCATGGGGCGTAGCGCTGTGGAGCGCCGCGACGGCGCTCGGCGGACTTGCCTGGAGCTATTTCTCGCTGCTCGTCGCCCGCGCAGTGGTCGGTGTGGGCGAAGCAGCGTACGGGACGATCGGTCCAGGTCTCCTGGCGGACCATTTCCCCCCACGCAACCGCGGGCGCGCGCTCGCCGTCTTCTTCATGGCAATCCCGGTGGGTGCTGCACTCGGGTACATGATCGGCGGCTTCGTCGATCACCATTGGGGCTGGCGGCGCGCATTCTTCGTCGCGGGGATCCCGGGCCTGCTGCTCGCCGCGTTGGTCTCCCGCCTGCCGGAGCCGGTCCGCGGGGCGAGCGACGCCGCTCCGACAACACCGGCTGGGGGAACTTTCGCCGCGCTGCAGACCAACCGGGCGTACCTGCTCACGGTGCTGGGCTACGCCGCGTACACCTTCGCGCTCGGCGGCATCGCCACGTGGATGGCGCCGTTTCTCGAGCGGGTGCGGGAGCTGCCGGAGAGTGTCGCGACGGTGCGGTTCGGCGGCATCGTCGTGCTCACGGGATTCGCGGGGACCGCGCTCGGCGGCTGGCTGGGCGACTTGCTCGCATACCGTACACGCAACGGATACCTGTGGCTCAGCGGCATAGCGACCTTGCTGGCGGCGCCGTTGTTCTACCTGGCACTCGCGTCGACGACGCCCGCCGTCTACTGGGCCGCGATGATCGGGGCGCAGCTTCTGATGTTCGCTTCGACGGGGCCGGTCAACACCGTCATCGTCAGCGTCGTTCCGCCGGGGATCCGCTCCAGTGCGATGGCGCTGAGTATTTTCACTATCCACCTTTTCGGCGATGTACCGTCCCCCGCGCTCGTGGGGTGGCTCTCCGATCGCACGTCGCTCGATCACGCGGTGCTGATCCTTCCCGTCGCCGCGCTCGCCGGAGGAATCGTGTGGACCTACGCGGCCGCAACTACTCGAGCGACGCCTGGAGGGTGATCGCGACGTTGCCCTTCAAGGCCCGAGACACCGGACACCCGTCCTTCGCTCCCTGCGCGGCCTTTTGAAACGCCGCCGTGTCGATCCCGGCGACCTTCCCCTTCACCGTCAACGCCATCGTCGTGATCGTCGGAGCGCCATCGACGGTCTCGATCGTGCAGGCCGCATCGACAGCGACTCGCGTGGCGGGGGTCCCTGCTTTTTCCAGGCCGGCCGACAGCGCCATCGCCAGACACGCGGCATGGGCGGCGGCGATCAGCTCTTCGGGTGTCGACCCCTTCGCTCCTTCGAATCGCGTTTGAAAGGAATACGAGCCCTGAAACACCTGGCTTCCGGCCTTGAACGCGCCGTGCCCGTCCTTCAGCTTGCCTTCCCAGAGCGCCGATGCCCGGCTCGTCGTCATGAACGTGCTCCTCCCATAGGTGGCCGGAATCTGGCGGGGCGCGGGGCATGGCGCTACGCTTTGCGCATTACCGTGCCGCAAGGAGACGATGAGGATGCCCAGGAAACCTGCCCGCCGCCCCAAACGCAAGAGCCCTGAGACGTTCCGGGCGCGTGCGCTGACGCCTTCGCTGACCGTGAACGATCTGAAACAGAGCCTGGCGTGGTACGAAACCGTCCTCGGCTTTACCGTGGAGGATCGCTGGGAATCGGACGGCGCGCTGCGCGGCGTCGAGCTGAAAGCCGGCAACACGCGGCTGATGCTCAATCAGGACGACTGGGCGCGCGGCCGCGAACGGTTGAAGGGCGAGGGCTTCCGGCTCTGGTTCGAGACCGCCCAGAACCTCGATGCCCTCGCCGCCGAGATCACCGCCCGCGGCGGCCGGCTCGATCACGAGCCGCGCACCATGCCCTGGGGAGACCGGGCGATGGCGCTCACCGACCCGGACGGCTATCGCCTGACGATCGCCCAAGTCCCACGCTAGAGTGGACAACGCGGCCGTGCTGCGTGCCCTGGCGGAGACCTTCGTCTCCGGGGGCGAGGCCGTTCGGCTGACAGACCACCTCATCGAGACGATCGCATCCCTGCCGCGCCGTTCCGACCGGGAGGAGATCGGGCGCCTCCTGCAACTGCTCGAGAGCCGCACGATGAACCTGGTGCTCGCCGGCTCCGCCCTCCCGTTCACGTCGATGTCGCAGGCGCAGCGCGAGCGCTATCTCGGCGACTGGGCGACGAGCCGCGTCCCGCTGCGGCGGAAGGCGTTTCAGGGACTCAAGCGCATGGCGACGGTGCTGTATTACACAGCCCGGATGCCCTCGGGCGAACCGAATCCAAGCTGGGCACGACTCCAGTATCCGGGGCCCCTCGGTCCGCCGCCCACGACGCCGAAGAGCATTACGCCTTATGCCATCGTCAACGACGGGACGCTGCAATGCGACGTCGTGGTTGTCGGCTCGGGCGCGGGAGGCAGCGTCGTCGCCGGTGAGCTGGCGGCGCGCGGGCTCAATGTCGTGGTACTCGAGAAGGGCGGCTATTACAACGAGGCGGACTTCTCCCACTACGAAGGCGAAACGCTGTCGCGGCTCTATGACGGCGGTGGTCTGCTCACCTCGGACGATCTCGCTATCGTCGTGCTCCAGGGCAGCTGCCTGGGCGGCGGCACCGTCGTGAACTACACGACGAGCTTCCGCACCCCGGACAGGGTGCGCGAAGAGTGGGCGCGCCAGCACGACCTGCCGCACTTCACGACGGCCGAGTACACGCGCGCGCTGGACGCCGTCTCGCAGCGGCTCGGCGTCACGACCGCAGCGCACCGTCCCAGTGGGCGTGATGCGGCGATGCTGCGCGGGCTCGATGCGCTCGGCTGGCACCACGCGCCACTGCCGCGCGACGTCCGGGACTGTCCGCAGGATGAGCAATGCGGCTACTGCGGATTCGGCTGCCGCCGCGGCGCCAAACAAGCGACGCTGATCACCTACCTTCAGGACGCCTACGACCGGGGCGCCCGGTTGATCGTGGACACGCTGGTGCGGCGCGTGCTCATCGAGTCCGGCCGAGCGGTGGGAGTGGAAGCGGTGGTCCGCTACCCGCAGGGCCCGCGACCCTTCAAGCTCACCGTCCGCGCGCGCGCCGTCGTCGTCGCGGGCGGGTCGGTGCATTCACCGGCGCTCCTGCTGCGCTCCCGCGTCGAGCTCCCGGCGCTGGGCCGCCACCTGGCGCTGCACCCCGGTGGGGCGGTGTTCGGGCTGATGCCCGACGCGGTGCGGCCGTGGACGGGAACGGTGCAGGCCCACTACTCTGACCAGTTCGCCGACCTGGACCATGGCTACGGATTCAAGTTCGAAACGATTCCCGTTCATCCTTCGCTCTTCGCCCTCGCTGTGCCCTGGGAGTCCCGCCAGCAGCACGCTGCAGCGATGGCGGAGCTCGAGCACACGTCGCTCGTGGCGGTGCTGGTGCGCGATCGCGAAGGCGGCCGCGTCACCGTCGACGGCGAAGGTCAGCCGATCATTTCGTATCGGCTGTCGTCGTACGACGCCCGGCACCTGCGTCGAGGGCTCGCCGAAGCCGCCCGGGTCCTCGAGGCAGCCGGGGCACGCGCCATCTGGACGCCGCATTCTCGCACCATCGGCTTCCGTCCCGACGGGTCCACCGCGCCGCGCGACGCCTGGCTCGCGACCCTCGACCGCGGGGGATTCGGACCGAACCAGGTCCAACTCGCCACCTTTCATCAGATGGCGTCCTGCCGTATGGGGGCGAATGCACGGACGTCGGTCGTGAACCCCGAGCATCAGGTGTGGGGCGTGCCGGGACTCTACGTTGCCGATGCGAGCACGTTCCCGACGGCGTCGGGGGTGAACCCGATGCTGACCGTTATGGCAATGGCGCATCGTGCTGCAGGAGTGATCGCGTCGCAGATATGAACTGCGCTGTTAGCCGTCAGCTCTCAGCCATCAGCTTAGCTGACAGCTGACAGCTGATAGCTGATAGCTGATAGCGCCTCGAGGGAGAATCGAATGCTCGCTCTACTCACCGTCGCTTCGCTTACGCTCCAGCAATCCGTCGCGGACAGTTCTCCGTTCCGCGCCCTCACCCTCCCTGCGGCGTCACGCGTACGCTCGAGTTCGGGCGCACCGGGGCCGGACTACTGGCAGCAGGAGGCGAGCTACACGATCCGCGCGACGCTCGATACGGGGCCCAGTGTGATCACCGGGACGGAGATGGTTCACTACGTAAATCACTCTCCTGATGCTCTGGCGTTCGTCTGGATTCAGATCGAGCAGAACATCTTCTCGCAGAACAGCGTCACCTATCAGCTCAATCAGCCGCCGCTCCATTTCGCGGGCGGTGCGGTGTTCGATTTCACCGGCAAGGGGTTCATCGGCGGGATCACGATCGATCATTTCCGCATCGGCCTGAAGGAGCTGGTGCGCACCGAGTACGGCACCATGATGCGGGTCGAGCTGCCGGCGCCGCTCGCGCCAGGCGCCGTGATCGACTTCCAGGTCGCCTGGCACTTCCCCGTGCCGCCCTACGGCGGCGGCCGCATGGGCCGCATCGGAAACCGGCTGTACGAGATCGGCCAGTGGTATCCGCGCCTCGTCGTGTACGACGACGTGAACGGGTGGAATCCCCTGCCCTACATCGGCGCCGGGGAGTTCTACCTCGAGTACGGGAACTACGACGTCACGCTGACGCTGCCTGCGGGATACCTCGTCGCGGCGACGGGGACGGTCCAGAACCCGCTCGTGGTGTGGTCGCCCACCATCCGCCAACGGCTGCTCCAGGCCAGGACAGCAAGCGAGCGCGTCCAGATCGTCTCCAAGGACGAAGCCGTAGCGAACGGCGGCCGCGCCGCGGCCGGGATGAAGAGCTGGCGCTTCACGGCGTCCAACGTCCGCGACTTCGCCTGGGCGGCCTCGCCCGACTTTCGCTGGGACGCGAGTACCTGGAACGGTATCCAGATCAACACGTTCTACCGGCCGACGGCCGCGCCCTGGGAAGAAGCGAATCGCATGGCGCGGTTCACGACCCAACACTTCTCGGAGACGTGGGCGATGTATCCCTGGCCCCACGCCACGACGGTCGAAGGCCTGATCGAGGGGATGGAATACCCGATGCTCACCTTCGTCCCCTCGATCGAGAAGCGCGAGGATCAGTTCTGGGTGTTGATGCACGAGTTCGGGCACCAGTGGTTTCCGATGACCGTGGGCTCCGACGAGCGGCGCTATCCCTGGATGGATGAGGGCTTCAACACCTTCATCGATTACGGCGCGGCGGAGGGGTACTTCAAGGGCACCGCCTACGGTGACACCGTGCGGCGCGAGCTGTTGACCGATTTCCAGGTCTCGGGCCGGCCCGGCGAGGAGCAGCCGCTCATCACGAAACCCGTCGAGCAACGCGACCTCGCCTGGGGCGCCTCCCGAAAGCGGACCCGTGTGATCACCGTGGTGGCCGACCAGGGGCTGGGGCGCGGGACGTTTGAGCGGGCGATTCCGGAGTACGTGCGGCGCCGGCGCTTCAAGCACCCGCAGCCGGCGGACTTCCTCCGCACCATCGCGAACGTGAGCGGCCGCGATCTCGACTGGTTCTGGCGCGAGTGGATCTACACCACGGCACGACTCGACCAGGCAATCGACTCCGTCCGCACCGTGGGAGCCGATTCGACCTCCGTCTACCTCTCCAACCGGGGCCAGATGGTGCTCCCCGTGACGCTGGCGCTGCGCTATGCCGACGGCTCGAGCGAGACGCACATCCTGCCGATCGAGATGTGGAATCTGGGAGACCGCTTCACGGCGCGATTTGCGACGCCGAAACCGGTGGTCGGGGTGGTGCTCGATCCCACGGCCGTCCTGCCGGATATCGACCGGGGGAATAACAGCTGGAAGAGGTAGCTATCAGCTATCAGCTGTCAGCAATTAGCCATCAGCTCGACCACGATTCGGGATACGCTTCTAGGCTGATAGCTGATAGCTGATAGCTGATAGCTGATAGCTGATAGCTACCGTCGCTTCGCCCGTGTCGGATACGCCGGGTGCGGCACCGCGTGCGACGGCGGCGGATTCTTCGCCAGCTCGTCGAGCACGACCGCCACCGCGCGCTCGAGCTGGGGATCGTGCCCCTGGATCACGAGCTTCGGCGTCATCTCCACCTCGACATCGGGCGGCACGCCGACGTTCTCGGCATCCCATTCACCCGTGGGGCTGAACAGGGCGATGCGCGGCGCCGTAATGAACCCGCCGTCCATCAGCGTCGGGTAGTCATAGATCCCGACCAGACCGCCCCAGGTGCGCTTGCCGACGAGCTTCCCCAACCCGCGGCGCCGGAAATACAACGGCATGGCATCGCCGCCCGAGCCGGCGTACTCGTTCGTGATCATGACCTTCGGGCCGTAGATCGAGGCCGCGGGCGACGAGAAGACACGGCCGTTGCGCGTCGCCATGTAGGCGAGGACGGGACGATTGAGCATGTCCTCGACGTAGTCGGCGATGTCGCCACCGGTGTTGAACCGCTCGTCGAGGATCGTTGCTGAGCGATCGAGCTGAGAGAAGTAGTAGCGGTTGAATTCGGTGAAGCCGCCGCCCGCGGTATTCGGCATGTGCACGTACGCCACCCGCCCGCCCGAGAGCGAATCGACGAGATGCACGTTGCCTTCGATCCAGGCGCGGTGCCGTAGCGCGGTCTCGCTGGCGATCGGAATGACGGTCACGGTCCGTGCGCCCTGCGGCGTCGGCTTCGAGTTGACCGTGAGCGTGGTCTGCCGGCCCACGGTGTTGGCGAACAGCGCGTAGACGTTCGTCGGCGCGCGCAGCGGCCGCCCGTTCACCGCGAGGAGGTAATCGCCGGCGTTCACATTGACGCCGGGCTCCGTGAGCGGGGCGCGCAGGTTGGGGTTCCAGTTGAGCCCGCTGTAGACGCGGCGGAACCGGTAGACGCCGCTTTCGACCTGATAGTCGGCGCCGAGCACGCCCACGGCGACGGTGTCGATGCGCGGCATATCGCCGCCGCCGACGAAGTTGTGACCGACGACCATCTCACCCATCATCTGGGCGATGAGGTAATTGAGGTCCTCGCGGTGCCCCACAAAGTCGAGCCACGGCCGGTAGCGGTCGTGAATCGCCTTCCAGTCGGCCCCGTGCATCCCGGGGTCGTAGAAGAAGTCCCGCTCGACGCGCCAGAACTCCTCGCACATCTGCTGCCATTCGGCGCGCGGCTCGACGTAGATCTGCATCGTCGACAAATCCAGCTTGCCGTCCCCGACACTCGCTTTCCCGTCGGTTGGCACGATGCCGAAAGCATCGCCCGGGGCCCGGTACACCAGCTTCTTCCCGTCATGGCTCACCGCGTAGTCGGTGACGCTCGTCAGGAAGTCCTCGGCCTTACGCTCTTTCGGATCGTAGCGGTGCAGCACGAATCCCGGCTGGTTGGGCACGTTCTCGAGATAGAAGAGACGGCCGTCGGCGGCCGCGGACAGCCCCGAGTAATCGCGCTCGGGGACCGTCAGTGTGAGGATGCGTTGATCGATGCCCGCGACATCGATGCGGGTGACCGGAACGGAATCGGCTTTCTTCGAAGTATCCTTTGCCGGTGTCGCGGAAGGGGGCGTGACCGGCTCCTCGTCACTCTCTGGTGCGAGTGGGGACGGAGCCGTCCGGTCGAGCACCGCCACGTAGAGGCTGCGTCGCACCGGGCGTTCCAACGACGAGAGATCGATCCAGCCCACGTTGAGCGCGAAGTTCGTGCTCGCGGCGAAGTAGAGGTACTTCCCGTCGAGGCTGAACGCCGGCGCGATCGCGTCGCTGCGACCGTCGGTCACTTGATGTGGCGCGCCGGCCGCCACGTCGTACAGCACGATGGCACGCAGCTGGTTGGGCTGGCGCTTGGCGTACGCCAGCCACTTGCTGTCGGGCGACCACACCGGCGAAGAGAGACTGCGCTCGGGGTGTTCGTAAGTGTCCGAGTCGACCACGACCGGCCGTTTCGTCGCGACGTCGACGATCCAGAGCTTGAGCCGCTTGTCGGTGTAGGCGATCCGTTTGCCGTCGGGCGACCACGTCGGCGTGTAATAGAAACTCGGGCCGTCGAGCGCGATCGCCGTCTCGTCCCCCGTGCCGCTCTGATCGCGCAACATCAGGCGGTACTCCCCGCCGGCGTCCGAGAAATACGCGATCGTCTTGCCGTCGGGCGACCAAGCCGGATCGCGCTCGGCGATCCCCGGCGTGTGGGTGAGGTCGCGGATGTCGCCCTTCTTCGCGGGGACGGTGAAGATGTCGCCGCGCGCCTCGAACAGCGCCCGCATCCCGGTGGGCGAGATCCCCACGTGCTGGATGAACGGTACCGCGCTCGTGTAGCGTGGACGCGTGTCCGGGAGATCGGGATCGATGTGAATCGCGATCGGGGTCGTGGTGCCCGCCGCCGGATCGAACAGGTGCAGGCGTCCGGCCTGCTCGTACACGATGACACCGGCGCCCGCCGACGCCGCCTTGACATCGAAGTCGGTGTGATGCGTGAGCTGCCGGACCTGTTTCGACTTGGTGTCGTAGCCGTACAGGTTCATCGTGCCGTCCCGGTCCGACACGAAGTAGACGACGTCGCCGATCCACATCGGCCAGGTGTCGTTCGTGTTGTCGTGGGGCACGACGTCGATGTCCTGCGTCTTGAAATCGAAGATCCAGAGGAACGGCTCCTGCCCGCCGCGATAGTGGCGCCAGGTGTCCTCGGTCCAGAGGTTGCGGATCGGGTTGTAGACGATGCGGCCGGCGTCCGCGGCGTAGGCGCCGCGCTCCGCCATCGGCATCGGCAACGGCTCCTCGAATCCGCCTTCGATGGGAACGGTGAAGAGCCGGTCGTAGAACGAGTGCGATCCCCTCGTCGACGCAAACAGTACCGCCCGCCCGTCCGGTGTCCACCCTTGCACGACGTCCGCGCCCGGATGGAACGTCAGCCGGCGCGGGTCGCCGCCATCCACCGAGACCACGTACACGTCGGCGTTGCCGTCGTACTCTCCCGTGAAGGCGATCCACTTGCCGTCGGGCGAGAAATACCGGTTGGTCTCGCGCCCCGGGTGGACCGTGAGACGGCGCGCTTCACCGCCCGCGCGCGGGGCCACCCAGAGATCGTTGGCGTAGACGAAGGCGACGTTGGTGGCGGTCACTGTCGGCGAGCGCAGCAACAGCGTCTCGGTCGGCGCGGCATGACGCGGCGCGAGGCCGATGAAAGCGAGACAGAGCGCGAACGGCGTATGACGCGGCACGGTTCCCCCTGTGCTAGTGCAGGCCTCCACCCACGAACTGCTTCACCAGATCGCCAATGACCGTCTTGGCATCGCCGTATAGCATCCAGCTGTTGTCCTGCACGTACAGCTCGTTGTCGATCCCGGCGAACCCGGGGTTCTTGCTGCGCTTGATCGCCAGCACGGTCTTCGCCCTGTCGGCGTCGATGATCGGCATCCCGTAGATCGGCGAGTCCGTCGCATAGCGCGCCGCCGGGTTCACCACGTCGTTCGCCCCGATCACGAGCGCGACGTCGCACTGCGGCATCTCCGGATTGATCTCCTCCATCTCCACCAGCGCCGAGTAGGGGATGTTCGCCTCGGCGAGCAACACGTTCATGTGCCCCGGCATCCGCCCGGCGACAGGATGGATCGCGAACTTCACCGCAATGCCCCGCTTGGTCAGCTGGTCGTACAGCTCACGAACTTTGTGCTGCGCCTGGGCGACCGCCATGCCGTATCCCGGGATCACGACGACGAGGTTGGCCTGTTCGAGCAGTTGCGACGCCCCCTCGACGGACTCCTGCTTCCACACCTTCTGCTCGCCGCCCGCCTTGGCTTTCTGCACCGTTCCGAAAGCGCCGAACAGCACGTTCGTGAACGAACGGTTCATCGCCCGGCACATGATGATGGAAAGGATGAGCCCGCTCGACCCGTCGAGCGCGCCCGCCGTCACGAGCAGGGCGCTGTTCAGGACGAAGCCCATCGCGACCGCGGAGAGTCCCGCATAGGAGTTCAGGATCGAAATGACGGTGGGCATGTCGGCGCCGCCGATCGGGATCACCAGCAGCACGCCGAACAACAACGCCAGTCCCGCGACGCCGAGAAAGGCGTTGCTCGCCCAGGTGGCGGTCGGATTGAGCACCACGAGCACCCCGAGTACCACCGCACCTGCCAGCACGCCGAGGTTGACGACGTTCTGACCCGGATAGGTCACGGGGCGCTGCGGAATCCAGGGCACCTCCTGCAGCTTGCCGGTCGCCATGAGGCTGCCGGTGAACGTGAGGAAGCCCAGGATCACCTCCACCACCAGCGCGCTCATGCGGAACGTGGTGAAGTTTTCCGGGCCTTCCTGCTGCCAGAGGAAGAACTCCGCTGTGCCGACGAGGCCGGCGGCGAGGCCGCCGAAGGCGTGCGACAGGGCGGTTCGTTGCGGCACGGCCGTGAGCGGGACGCGCGAGAGCGGGACCCCGACGAGAAAGCCGGCGGCGATGGCGAGCACAATCGTCCCGTGATGCCCGATCCCGGGTTGGATCCAGGTCGCGCCGATGGCGACAAAGATCCCCGCCACGCCCGCGTACACACCGCGTCTGGCCGGGGTGGGGAGGTTTCTCCAGTGGAGCGCGGAGATGAAAGGGCGGGTGGCCGACATTGCAGCGGACCGGGCGGCCCTCGGGACTCTGGCGT
>JACXTT010002555.1_pt1 | contig 28751 bp, 28 predicted proteins | sample 9270951 | NCBI WGS metagenome assembly JACXTT01 (sample SAMN15532306, study PRJNA645909) | rock metagenome | isolation source: weathered quartz diorite | place: Puerto Rico | collected 2017-06-21 | reverse complement strand
GGTGGTGGTGGTTTTCATTTGCTGTCTCCTTTCGAAGTCGGGATCACTTCGCGAAGACAGCGAGCCGTCACGGAGCTCGTCCGGCGACTACACGGGAGCCACGCCGGCGCTTTATCAGGGCGAGGCGAATGGAGCGGGCCGGAGCCGGACGCGCGGAGTGGGCTTTCAGGCGAGCCGCGGAGTGATCACCCGCAGAAAGGAGACATCCGAACGCTTCTGAAAATCGCCACCACCGGCGCCAGTGCTCGCTCGCGGTGTGCGGGGCCGCACGTCCGTCAGCAGGAGGGGCTCAGGCGGGCTCGGATGATTCGCTTTGATCCGAGCATCCGGCACGCGCCGCGATGCTCGGGGAATCCGAGCCCAGGACGAAGGTCGACGTGGCTCGGCGCCTCAGATCATCGACTACTGGACCTTACCGTCCCATCGATCGACTTCCGCCGCGCCGAAAGACTTCGCCCGCCAACTCGCGTCGTAAGCGAGGACGGCCAGCGGGCGCTCGCCCATGCACGGGTAGCGGTTGTCGGCTTGGGCGGCTGGAGGTGTTGAATGGCGGGTTCGCGAGGACGTAGTCGAAGCGCAGGTCCTTCAGCTCGTCCTTGTGGAAGCTACCCTCATTGTTCCATCGGATATCTGCGTCGATGCCGCGAACGGCCAGGTTCATTTTGGCGAGGCGCCAGGTCGTGTAATTGCTCTCCTGCCCGTAGATGGCGATGTCGCCGATGCGGCCCCCATGAGTCTCGACAAACCGCTCGGCCTGGACAAACATCCCGCCAGAACCGCAGCAAGGATCGTAGACACGCCCCTCGATGCCCCGCTTCTTGTCCGGAAAAGGCTCCAGCATCTCGACCAGAACGCGCACCACGGAACGCGGGGTGTAAAACTCCCCTCCCCGCTTGCCTTCGGCGCCGGCAAAGCCACCGAGAAAGTACTCGTAGACACGGCCGAGGATGTCCTTCGCCTTGGCTCCTTCCTCGTGCATGGCGACTCCGCCGACGAGGTCGATCAACTCGCCAACCATGACCTTATTGAGAGCTGGGCGGTTGTAGTCTTTCGGTAGGACGCCTTTGAGACTGGGGTTGTTGCCCTCAATGGCGAGCATCGCGTCGTCGATCAACTTGCCGACGGTTGGTTGTTTGGCCTTGCCTTGAAGGTGTGACCAGCGCGCCTCTTTGGGAACCCAAAAGACGTTGTCGGCTAGGTACTCGTCCTTGTCTTCTGCAACATCAGGGTCACTGGCCAGCAACGCAGTGCGCTTTGCCTCGAACGCATCCGAGATGTATTTCAGAAAGATCAGTCCGAGGACGACGTGCTTGTACTCCGAGGGCTCGAGATTTCCACGCAGCTTGTCGGCGGCCAGAAACATTTGCGCCTCGAAGCCGAGATTGGCGCCGTTGCCATTCTTCTTCGCCGCCTTAGTCTCATCTCTCTTGCTCTTCTTTGCTCGCGTCATGTGGTTCTCTATCTCTCGCTCGTTACCGCCACCAATGAATAGCAAAGCCGCGCATAACTGAAAATCATCACGCTTTCCTTGGCTTGTTTAAGCATTCGCCGTGCTGCCCTCTGCTTCCGGTCCGCTTTCATTCGCTGTTGATGGTTCCTCCGGTACTGTGCCCGGAAAGAACCCGTACCGACCGCTATGCGGGTTCTTACTGAAGAATGTCACTTGCTGCTGCGTCTGAATGCTCCTCGGCGGATCTGTGTTCTCGACGATCACGACCTGGCGGTCCTCAGGCCACTGCGCCAGATAGCTGTAAAACTGTTCCTTAAGATCGGTCCCTCTGAGATCATCCTCTGTCCCTTCCGGCTCGCGGTATGCAAGAAGCGGAGAATCGAGAAGCGCGAAGCCCGGATGCGGCGTTTCGTTAGCGCGGCAATAGTCGAGGATGCCGAGGGTGAAAGCAGCATGAGTGATAGCGCGGAGGCCTTTCCCCCGGGCGATTCGCTGCTTCCCCGCGATCACGAGGTCCCGCGTCTTTGCATCGAAGAACACGCGGCCTCTTTCCGGGAAGTTCCACGCGGCCAGCATGGCTTCGATACGTTCGGCGAAGCTCTGGGCGACCGAGGTCGGCAAGTCGCCGTCGGAGACGCTCGTCTCTGTGCCCGCGCCGGACCCGTTCTCGAGTTCGGTGCGCCGCCGCTCGATGTCGCGGATCGTTTGCAGCACCGACAACGCCTCGCGAACCTCGCCACGCTTGTCCGCAAACCCCTTGTAGGAGGCGCGGAGCCGCGTCAGTCTCGGTGATATCAGGCGCTCCACCTGCTCGGCGACGCGCCGGAGATCCTGCTCGACCCTGGGCAGTCGCCGGTCGAAATTGCTTTCTTCGCGTTGCAGCCCCGTCACAGTCTCCCGCAGCTCCTGCCGCAGAACTTCGATTTTCGCAATTTCACTGCTGGCGGCCCTGACAACTGCCGCAACATCGACGGCGGAGTCGGCCCGTCGCTGGTGATGCTCAGGATCAGCACCGCACAGCGGGCAGGGTCCGCGTCCCATAGCCTCAAACAGCGTCCCGCCCTCCTCGATGCCGCGGAGCCGGGCAAGATCGGACGTGTAGTGGCGGTCGAGTAGTCCGAAGCGTCCCAACAGGGATTCGATCTCCGCGCGGCGGTCCCGGCCGCTCTCCAGGCGTTTGCGCAGTTCCAAGCGCCGCGAGAGCAGCTGGCGGTAGTCTGACTCGGTGGCGTTTAGCTGTGTTGCGTGCTCACTCAGCGAGGAATCAATCCTCTGCAGCTGGTCCTCAAGGTCGTCGGGATCGTTGGTTATCTCCTCCAGCCGGGCGCGATAGCTGTCGAGCAGTTGATCGAGCAGCTCCATCTGCGCTTCGCGCGTCTGAACTTCGGGCGTCCTCGGCCTGCTGGCGGCAAGGGCCGAGTCATCGACGCCGGTCAGCAGCAGCTTGAAGGTCGCAACGTTGGGCGTATCCGTCGTCGGGTTTCCGTCGAGCAGCGGGGAATGCGGCCTGATGATCTCGTTCTCGTTGACAATCACGAGCCGGGCGAGGTTACGGAAGCTCAGGCTGTTGGTTGCCCCGAACTTGTTCTTTCGGACGCGCTTTCCGGCAAGTCCGCAGCGCTCGAGTAGATACATGGAGACGTTATCGAAATTTCTCTCGTTGTGCTGATCGGCCAGCTCCTTCGCCTCGACGTCGTCGCCGGGCGGATCGCGATGCAGACCCGCATATGCCCGGAACGCTCCGCCCTGGACGCTGCGCTGCAGGGTGAAGGCTTCGCCTGCGAGAGTCTCCATACCAAGCAGGATGCGGTCATAGCCGACCCGCTCCGGCATATCGCGGAGGGGATGCCTGCCGCCCAGCATGAAATCGATCGCTTCCGCGATGAAGGTCTTGCCGGTGTCCGACGCGCCATAGATGACGTTGAGGCCGGGTCCGAATTCGACCGATGCTGCCGGCCGGCTGGGGCCGTGGAAGACCAGATGGCGCAGCCGCAGGCCCGTGACGGTCATGGCTCCGTCCCCAAACTCCGCTCTGCGTTCTGGAACTCCTCGACCCAGTCATCGAAGAACTTCCGCATGATGGCGCGAAACTCCTGCTCGGATCTGCTGCCGAGGGCATTGACCAGCCACTCCGCCCGCTGCTTCAGCGCCCTGAGATAGTCCGATTCCAAGGCCGCCAAGAAGGGTGCGGTGTTTTCGCCGGCGCGGTAACGGAAGCCCTGATCGCTTACGTCCCGCTCCACCAGATGGCGGGTCATCATCAGCAGAAGCGCTTCCTCGACGAGCTTGCGCCGCACAAGCAGCTGCGCCGATTGCAGCGGAGCTTCGGGATGCAGGCTCTCCGGGCCGCCTAAATCACCCGTGTGGACCAGGAGGTAGTCGAAGGCAATCAGCCGCTGGAGGTCGAATGTATTCGGATACGAAGCGCCGAGCACGGCGACGGCGCGTATCCCGGCCTCGAGCGGACCGTTGAAGGTGATAGGCGGCTGCCCGCTTCCTACGGCTTGATCCATCGCAACCTGTCCTCGTTCGCGAGCTGGTGACAGATGCCGTCCCTGTCCTTGGGTTCAGTTCGCGTGATCAACACGTTCGCCGTGATTTGAACCTCGCGGGCAGCCTGGGTTACCTTGCGGACGCGCTCGTAGCCGTCCGGATGTTCGGCGTCATGGACGTCGATCACGCCGTCATAAATATTGTCCTGCAGCTTCTCGAATGTCCCGTGCGGGACGGTATCGCGCGCGAAGACGCGCAGCGACTCGGCCTGATAGAAGGCCTCCCGCTGCCGGGTGAAGTGCTCGTGCAGCGGCCGCCAGGACTTGAGCGCTTCGATGCCGGGCACGGCCAGCTGCTTGTGGTCCGCGTATGCCTCCAGCAGTTGGGCTACGTAGCGGCTTTCTTTGGGCGCGATGTCGGCCGGCGGGTTTTCGGGATCGGGCCGGGCCGGCAAGCCGCCGCCGAACCGTGCGGCGTGGTAAGGGCAGCCACGGTGATCCTCGATCACCTGCAGGCCCGTCTTCGCGTCGAAGATCGAGAAATCGAAAGCCTTTACGTACGCGAGGAACTTTCCCTCGAGCGCGATGCGCTGTTTGTCCGTGATTTTCCCGCCGATCTGCTTGTCCCACCGTTCGATCACGGCCTTCTTGAGCCGCGCCGCATCCGCGAGGAGATTCTTCAGCGTGGTGCCGGCGCCATATGGCGCGACGAAAAAATACTGGCGGGGAGGACGATACTCCTTGTTGAAGCTGTACCAGAGGATTTTGCCGATCTCCGGCAGAGCGTCGCCGGGGTCCAGTGCGCCCGCGTAGTGCTTGCACTGATAGCAATCCCAGACGCCCTGCAGCCTCTCGGCATCCGTGAATCCGGCGATGTCGATGCCGCGGTCCCCTGAGCCGCGGAATTTTTCAACCTTCATGTATTTGGGCTTGAGACTGAAATATGCCCACTCCTCGATGAAGTCTTCCCATTCAGGCGACGTGTAGAGAAGGATTCGCGCCTGCGGAGCAACGGCGGGTCCCATAACCGCTTGGTCCGGGCCCAGAACTCCGGAGGGTACCGCGGGTTCGGGTATGTCCTGAAAGCCGTCGCTCATCGGACCTCTACGAGCTCCACCTTGACCAGGCGCCCGACGGCCTCGGCGGCGCGGGCCAGCGCATCCAGCGTCACCGATTCAGCGTCAGGATCGAGAAGCCTGTTCAGCTGGCTGCGGCTCGTGCCCATGCGCCGCGCCATCTCCGCCTTGGTGAGGTGGTTTTCCGTCATCGCCTGTTCGATCTGGGAGGCGAGCGCTCGCTTGACCGCGACCGCCTGCGCCGGGGCCGTGAGCCCTTCCACGTTCTGGCTCTTGCCGGTACCGGTTCTTCTGTTGGCCCGCCTACCCATGGATCGGCCCCTCCGTATAGCGCCGCATGTACTAGTAAATCACTATCCCGTACCAAATCTGGTCCGGCGGTGTCAAGAAAGGACTCGTCAGATGTCGGGGTTTCCCCGATGGCTCTCAAGCCAGCTGTGGCCGAGTTCGTCGCGGCGGCGGCGCGCCTTGCGCACGTCTGAGCCACATCTGGCCGATAAACACTTGGCGGGGGCGATACGACCCTGTCTTCCTGCCCTGCCTTTTATCCCAGTAAGGACGGTCCGCGCGGTCGTTGGGAATCAACGCGGTATGCCGGTACACATCTGATTGAAGCGTTTGTCATAAAGGCCGAAGTTTGCGTAGCGAGGTCGGGACGTCGGCACGTAACGATCAAAACATAGTGGACGTCAGTGGGAAGCCGATCGCGCCATAGCCTTCACCGAATCGAAACCACGACGTGGCGCCGACCCGCATCTGAGCGTCTAGTCACAGTGCCGCGCACGGCACTCGAAATGCGCGTTTTCGAAATGCGCGTTTATGGTCCGCCTATAAAGGAAGGCTCCGCGGAGAGGGCGTGGTACGGCGACCACACGAATTGTCGCCAGTAGCTCTCTGCCAGCTCGACCCAGGTCCGCAGCCCCTCCTCCGAGTCCAGAAACCGTCGCACGCTCACCAGGAGCCAGCTCTGGACAGCTTGACTGTCCCGGCAGCCTTCGCAGTGCCCCGAGGTGCAGCAGAATTGGACGGTCTGGAGATCGGCCCCGTAAACATTGAATAAGGGCAGCGTGGGGTTGGCGCTGGCCCGGCGTGCCGCGTGACCGGGGTGGTCCCAGCTGACGCTCGGACAGACGTCGTAACCGAAGCGCCCGAACTCGGTCCCACCCGTGACGAGCGCACGAAGATAGTACGGATGCGCCACGACCGCACGCGGATAGGCGCCAGCCACCCGGAGTATTTCGTCTAGCAGCCGTCGCTCTTGTGAATGCTGCAATGGGGTATCGGTGTGGTACTCGCTATATAGGTTGAACGTCACGCGATTGCCGTTGTCGCGGATTCGCCGCACCGTACTCTCGATGTGTTCCACGCCCCTCCCCGTGACTGCGTAGTTGAAGATCGCGCGGGGATCATCGCGGTAGTTTCGAAGCGCCGTCTCAAACAGCCCGGCGAACGTTCGCCCTCCAGGCGTGATCGCGCGAAGTTCATCGTCGAGGTCCCCGCCCCCAAAGAGCGTGATGCCAATACTCACGCGCTCGAAGCCGGTATGCGGCAGAGGGCGGAGCCCGTTCGTCGAGAGCGTGACGTACTCCATGCCTTTGGCGAACGCCATGACGCGGTCGGGGACCAAGGTCGGCTCTCCGCCGATGAGCAGTGCTGCGTTGATATGGCGGGCGCGCTCTCGCTCGATAAAGACCCTGAGCTTGGTTAGGTCCGTCTGGTCCTTCGTCTCTCTGTCGAATTCGAACGTGAAGAACCAGCATCCCCGGCAGCGGAGGTTGCACGCATTTGTGATGTGGTACTCGGATGCGCGGACGCTGCGTGAAAACGAACGCACCGCGCGAAATCGCTGAAGCAGCGCCTCATCCCCTCCAGCCAAACGCGCGGCCAGCCGCTCCACCGACTCCGGACGATCGCTCGACAAGGCCATTGTGCCTACTCCCCCGATCTCGATTCCGCGCGAGATTCAGCCACGCTCCGCCTCACTTAGCGCTCTCGTCCGCTCGCGCACAAGGTCGATCACGTCCTGCACGGTTCGCACATCTGCTATGACCTCGTCCGGAAGGGCGACGTTGAACTCCCGTTCCAGCCCCAGCGTGAATTCGACAGCGTCGACTGAATCGACGCCAAGATCATCGGCCAGCTCGGCGGTCGGTTTCACCATCTCGGGCGAGATGCCGAGGCGCTCCGTGAGGAGTGCTACAACTCGATGGGCGACGCCAATGTCTTCACTCATGGCTTCTCTCCTGGCCCACCCGCCTCGTTTTCGGAATCAGGCATCGGGCCCCTTGAAAACGAGGGTTGCGTTGACCCCACCGAACCCGAAGGAGTTCGAGAGCGCGACGCCGACATCGGCGTGGCGGGCCTTGTTTGGCACGTAGTCGAGGTCACAGTCGGCATCCGGCGAGCGGTAGTTTATGGTCGGAGGCATCACCCCGTGCTCGAGGGCGAGCACGGTAGCGAGCGCCTCGACAGCCCCGGCGGCGCCGAGCAGATGGCCGGTCATGGACTTAGTCGAGCTCACGGCCAGCCGGTAAGCGTGAGAACCAAATACCTCCTTGATGGCGTGTGTCTCGTTCACATCGTTGTGCGGGGTCGACGTGCCGTGCGCGTTGATGTAGTGGACGTCAGCGGGCGCAATCCCCGCATCGGCCAGCGCCAGTCTCATCGTCCGCGCGTGCCCGTCGGCCGAAGATGCCGTGGCGTGATAGGCGTCGGCCACGGTCCCGTAGCCGGCGACCTCGGCGTAGATGTGGCAGCCGCGGCTCAGCGCGTGCTCGCGCTCCTCCAGTACGAGGATCCCGGCTCCTTCGCCCAGGACGAAGCCGTCCCGATCCTTGTCGAAGGGCCGACTGGCCTCGGCGGGCGCGTCGTTCCGGATCGACAGGGCGCGAAGCGCACCGAAGCACGCAAGCACGAACGGACTGATGAGCGCATCGGTACCGCCAGCGATCATGATATCCGCGTCGTTCCGGGCGATGAAGCGCGACGCGTCCCCGATGGCCTGTGCGCCGGCAGCGCACGCCGTAGTGGCGCACGCGATGGGGCCGCGGGCTCCGGTCCGCATGGAGACCCACCCGGCAGCCATGTTCGGCAGGAAGCCGGGCATGGCGTACGGATTGACGCCCCGCATCTGCTCCCGGAGCAGTCCGTCGTAGGTCTTGAAGATGAGAGGCAGCCCGCCGAGTGCCGTCCCGATCGAGACGCCCATCCGCGAGTCACCCGCGCTCGGCTCGAGCTTGGCATCAGCCAGTGCTTGCTGGGCCGCGGTAAGCGCGAAGTGAATGAACGTGTCGGTGCGGACGACATCGCGACGTGGCAGATACGCCTCCGGGTCGAAACCGTTGACCTCCGCGGCGATCTGCGACGGGAGCCCTGCCGGATCGAACTTCGTGATCCGCCCGACCGCGCTCACACCATGTGTGATCTGCTTCCAGAAAGTTTCCACGCCGATTCCGGCTGGCGCCACCACGCCGAGACCCGTCACGACCACTCGTCTCATAGACATGCTCCACTGCGTTTTCGCTCGTTACACCTCACGCGGGTCGAGCGAACCCGGTCCGCCGCAGCTCCAGGACCCGGTCGCGCGCCAGGAGGCTCTGGACTAGAGGCGTATAGAAGACGCCGTCACCCACCAGCTGGACGATCGAAGGCGTGACCGTCACCCATCCCAGGTCCGTCAGCGATTCCCAGATCTCGGCGAATTCCTCGACGACATCGACGTCGGTAATGGCGAAGTAGAGACCACGGTCGACGGCCAACGAGATCAGCATCTGGAAGAGCACAGTCAGTCGGAAGTCGGCCTCGCTCGTGTACTGGAACCCTCGCTCGACAGGGAACAGGCCCGCGTCCAGAGCCCTGAAGTACCCGGTGACGCTGGCGTGGTTCGTGTAGGTCCAGCCACGATCGGCACGGTCACCGAAGAAGTGCGAGATCCCAGCGAACCCCCAGCCCCAGGTCTGCGAGCTGATCAGAGTCCCGTCTGGCTCGATCGCGAACCTGCGGCGCCATTCGTCCTCGTACCGTAGCTGCGGCGAGCCGCTGCCGGTTCTCTCCCAGTCGTATGTTGTGGCCTGTCGGTAGCCGTGCTTGGAGAGAAAATCGCGAGCGACGCGATACATGTCGAGGGTCTCCTCGACCGAAGGCAGTTCGTGACTGCGGTTCAGCGCGAAGTCGGTGCGCCCGCCCACGTTGAGCTCGTAGTGCGTCAGGTGGTCGACGCCGGCACCGACGACGGCCTCGAGGTCGCGAAGCATTCCCGCGACTGTCTGCCTCGGCCACCCGAAGATCAGGTCGACGCTCACGGATAGGCCGAGATCGTGACACCACGAGATCGTCTCGAAGACCTGCGAGGCCTTCTGCTTCCGACCGCTCATGGCGATCATGTCGTCGTCCAGCTGCTGGACGCCGATGCTGACGCGCGTGCAGCCAGCCGCCCGCATGGCGGCAAGCTTCTCCGGGGTGAACAGCTGGGGGATGCCTTCGAGAGTTACCTCGGTGTCGGCGCCGATTTCAGGGAATATCCCGCGGACTATCTGAAGCAGCCTCGCGTACTGGTCGGGTCGGTAGAGATTCGACGTGCCGCCTCCGAAGTAGACGCTCGTCAGCGGCGTGCCCATGAAGAAGGGTCTGTACATCTCGCCTTCACGTTCGAGATAGCCCAGGTAGCTGTCGAGCTGCGAGCGTCGCTGGTATACCTCGCTGGGGAAAAGGCAAAACCCGCATCGGTCCGGATTCGTGGGCAAGCAGTACGGCGTCGCGACGTAGAGGTTCAAGCGGTGCTGTGCTTCAGTCCGAGCGGCGATGATGTCGGGGACGGAGAGGTCGCGGCTGCGCCAGAAAAGCGGCGATGGATGTCCGTGAAGCACTCGGTTGCTGTGCCGCCTGTGGCGGTGAGCCTCGATATAGGCCCGGGGACTGGGCTGGTGATCCCTCTGGCCTGCGGCGGTCTGAGCTCCGGCGACGGTCATCATCTTTCCTTGCTGTGTTAGATCGTGGTGCCGATCAAAAGGCCCCGTGACGACCTTTGCCGCGAGCGAACGACTCCGCGCCCGTGGCTGTTTCCCCGGATTTGATAACGTCCCGGCCTCGACGGAGCTCGTTTCGCCAGCCGTCCTCGTATGAGAGCGACCACTGCTCGTAGGCTGAAAGCCGGTCTGATCGGAGGCAACGCTGTGGGAACCGGGCCAGCTCGTGCGCCAAGTCGACTGCGGCCTTCAGCGCCTGACCATGAGGCACCAGCCGGTTCGCGATCCCCATTCGGAGCGCCTCGTCCCCCTTCACCCCGCGACCCGTCAGAATCAGGTCCATCGCGTGACTGTGCCCAAGCAGCCGCGGGAGCCGGAGCGTGCCAAGATCGAGGAGAGGCACGCCGAACCGCCGGCAGAACACCCCGAACACCGCGTCCTCGGCGGCGATGCGCAGGTCGCACCAGGGCGCGAGCTCGAACCCGCCGGCGACCGCGTGGCCCTCGACGGCTGCGAGCACTGGCTTGTTGACTAGCATGCGTGTGGGCCCGAGTGGCCCGGGCCCTTCCTCCACCAGCGTTCGGCGCTGGCCCGCCGCGATTGCCTTGAGATCTGCCCCGGCGCAGAACGTGCCGGCCGCACCGCTCAGCACGGCGACACTGATTGCATCGTCCCGGTCATACTCCTCGAAAGCTTCGTACAACACTTTGGACGTCGCGATGTCGATGGCATTGCGCACGTCCGGGCGGTTGATCGTGACGACGAGGACGTTCTGATCTCGATCGGTGAGAACAGTCTTCATGCTGATCCCATCTGGGCTCCGTGCCCTTGCCATTGCTGCATCTTTCGATGAAGAGTGCCGCGGTCCACGCCCAACCTCTTGGCCGCCGCGGTCATGTTGCCGCCGGTCGTCTCCAGGACGCGCAGGATGTGCCGGCGCTCCAGCTCTTCGAGCGTCAGAAACCGCTCGTCGGTAATGGACGCCGGTGGCTTACGGAAGTGCAGGTTCTCGGGTAGATCGTCGACGTCGATCGTCGGTCGCGGGGAGAGTATCAGGAGTCGTTCGATGGTATTCGCGAGCTCACGAACATTCCCGGGCCAGGCGTAACTCTGGAGCACGCGCATCGCCTGCACAGTTACCTTCTTCTCGCCAAGCCCGCGATGCTTCTGGAGTGCCAGGAAGTGCGTAACGAAGCGGGGAATATCCTCCGGCCGATCGCGCAGTGGAGGCATCGTGATCCGGATGACGTCCACCCGGTGCAGCAGGTCCTCGCGAAGGCGACCCGCCTGCACGAGCCCGTCGACATCCCTGTTCGTCGCCACGACCACACGGACGTCGACCGTGATGGTCCGTACACCGCCCACTCGCCGCAGCTCGCCGTGATCCAGCACCTTGAGGAGCTTCGACTGCATCTCCGGAGACATCTCGGCGAACTCGTCGAGGAAGAGAGTCCCGCCGTCGGCGAGCTCGAATAGCCCTGGCTTCTCGACCACCGCTCCGGTGAACGCGCCCCGTTCGTGTCCGAACAGCTCGCTCTCGAGAAGCTCGTGCGCGACGGCCCCGCAGTGCACGTCCAAAAAAGCCTTTTGGCGCCGCCGGCCCTGGTCGTGTATTCGCCGCGCCACGACGCCCTTACGTGTTCCCGACTCCCCAAGGATGATCACCCTGGAGTCGCTCACCGCCGCCTTCTGGGCCATCTCGAGCGCTGCCCGGATCGCGGGACTTTCGCCCACGAACTCCGACGTACTGGCCGGCCCGAGCATGCGACGCAGCGCTGCGTTCTCACGCCGGAGCCCGCCATGCTCCACGGCGCGCCAGAGGGTCTCCTCGATCAGCGCGGGTTCCATCGGCTTTCTGAGATAGTGAAACGCACCGAGCTTCATGGCCTCGACACAGTCGTCGTAGTCCGGCTGCCCGGTGAGGACAACAACCTCGCAGGGTAGACCCGTCTCGCTGAGACGGCGCAGCGCGCCCAGTCCCCCGAGGCCGGGCATCCTGAGATCGAGCAGCAGCACGTCGAACGCCTTCTCACCGATCCGTTCCAGCGCCGTCTCTCCACTGGCCGCAGACGCCACGAAGTGCCCGGATGCTCGCAGCCGGTTCTCCATCACGAAGCGGAACGTCTCCTCGTCGTCGACGACGAGGACTCGCATGGCGGGATGCGTGGACTGGCGCGCGCGGGGGCTCATGGCTCGAGAGGAAGCTCGAATTCCACTGTCGTACCGCCTCCGACTCCCGGGCTATCCGCACGGATGGTCCCACCGTGCTGCTCGATGAACGACTGGCAGATGGCCAGGCCAAGCCCGACGCCCCGCCCGACGTCCTTCGTCGTGAAGAATGGATCAAAGATGTGCGGCAAGTGCTCGGCACGGACACCGCGGCCCGTGTCGGAGACGCTCACCACGGCATGCGCAGAACCAATCCCGTTACGCTCCCCTCGCGTGCGGACGGCTATCTTGCCCGGCCCATCCAGCGCGTCGAGGGCGTTGTTGACCAGGTTGAGCACAACCTGACGCAACATGATTGCGTCTGCTCGGACGAAGACCGGCGCCTCATCGGCCACCATGGTGATCTCCGCACCCAGGGTCTAAGCGCTCGTCTTCACTAGCGCAACGGCATGTCCCACCACGCGGCGGACATCGACTGTGTCGAGAGTGGGTGTTCGCTCACGAATGTGGTCAAGGAGTCGGTCCACGATCTCGGCGGCGCGCTTGGCCTCGCAGTGGGCTCGCCTCAGGTACTCCGGAAAGTCGATGAACTCGGGATGCTCTCGAAGGGTGCCTCGGGAGCGCTCCATGAGCTCCGAGGTGAGACCTACCACGTTCTGCAGTGGGTTCCTGAGCTCGTGCGCCAGGCCCGACGTCAGGCGGCCCATCGCCACGAGTTTCTCGTGTCTGAGGAGTTGAACGTTCGAGACCTGAAGCTCGTCATATGCTCTTGCGTTTGCCATTCCCAGGGCGGCTTGATCGGCCAGAGCCTGGACGAGCTCGATGTCAGCGTCGGTGAAGCCGCGCCCGGTATCCCCACTGACCCCGAGCAGGCCAAGTAGCGTTTCGCGAATGCGAACCGGCGCGACGAGCACTGCGCGCGCCTCGCTTCCGATGTCCGGATTCAGCGTCGCGGGCGAGGCGAGACGAGGGTCGTTCGCGAGGTCCGGGGTCCAGAACACCTGCCGGCTCCGGCTCACCTGCTCCAGCATTCTCTCGAGCCGCGGGTCTCGAGGATCCCGGAGGATCCCTGCTTGCCGCACCTCGGCGAACATGGCTTCGCCCTTGGAGTTCCAGATCACGGACCCGGTCCCGTGCACGAGTGCCAGCACGCTGTGGACGAGCTGTTCACACACCGCCGACACGCTCAGGCTCTGGGTGAGCGACCCCGCGAGCCGCGACAGCTCGGAAGCTCCCTGTTCGCGCCGCGCATGGTCGGCGGCCCTCTGGGCCCGCGCTAGCATCGGCGCCGCGATGCGGGATAGTTGTGTCGCAACGCGCACGTCCTCGATCGAGTAATCCACTCCCGGCATGGTCTTCAGGCGTCCTACCGTCACCGCGCCGATGACGTCGTGACCCACCAGGAGCGGAAACGACATCGTCGTATGCGTCGGCAGCTTCGGGACGACTTCCGCCATGATTGGCGGGATCACCACGCAGCCCGACGCGTAGTCGGGTGCGATGAACGGCCTGCGGAGGGCGACTGCCCGACCCGCACAGCCGCAGCCAGGAGGTAGAACCTGCCCGCGACGGATGGCGGGAACGACCTCGCCGGGAATTACCTCCCCATCCTGGGCGAGCGAGTGAAGGGCTCCCGATGCCGAGTCCAATCGAAAGACAATGCCGATACCGCTCCGCAGTACGGCGCGCACGTCGGCAGCGATCTGTCGGGCCACCCGGTCGAGCTGACGGTCGGCCGGCTCCCCGCTCGTCGCCAGCTGGGCCCCCATGTGCTGCCACCGCTCCGTCACTTCGGACACTCGCTGGGCGTCTCTAACCGCCCGCGCCACGAGCTCACCGACTCGACGTGCCGCCACCACGGTCTTGTCGGTCCAGGCAACCCTGCGCCGTGTAGCGACGTATGCGACGCCCTCGGTACGCGACTCGCCCCGAAGTCCGGTGTACCGGAGAGGAACCACCATGACCTGCTTCACGCCCTCCTCGCACAGAAGTGCGTTCTCCTGAGTGCTGAGAGCGCTATCACCACCATCGGTGAGCGCGCCGCGCCACGGCTGCCCCGTCAACAGCACGGCTCCGCCGGCACCGCTGCCCGATTCGATTCTGAGCCCCAGTCCGGCCGTCGAACGGGCACCCTGGCTACAGTGGATGATCGCGTTCTGCGCGCGCGATTCACGGACAGCGAGCCATACGACGTCGGCGCCCTTGAGGCATTTGAACGAACGCGCGGCCTTGCGGAAGGCGCGAGGGGCAGGCGTCAGGCAGTGGGGGTGCTGCACCTCCAGATCTGTTGCATCGATGATCGTGGCGGTTACCATGGCCACCCCGTCGCCAGGGCGCCTTGGTCGTTCCGTACCCGCTGTCGATTACCACCAGGGCACGTCTCGGCCTTGGCGCTGGCTCGACTAGATCATCGCCCGTCAACTGCGCTGACCATCATCCCGCGCACCCCGATGTGTTTCAACTCGGGTGCCAAGGCGTGTTTGGGGACCAGGTCTCCTGCGCGCGGGTGCCGACTAACTTCTGGCGATTCAAAGCAACGATAGGGACTCGCATCCCGATGTGCCTTGTATGGAACTCGGGGCGGGCCGCCGCCCCGGCGATGCACTTTGCCGCGCCGGCGATGCGGAATGCAGCGCGTCGGCCGCGCCGCGTCATTGCCCCCATGAGACAGCCGGCTTTAGCGGATGCTCGGTCGCTTGACGGCTTCCGAGGTGCTGCCTATCTTGAGCTCGTGGACAGGTTCGATCACGCTGCGATCGAACAGTTCCAGGTCGGCGGCGCCGGGCCGACCCTCTCCTACGAGATCGTCGGACCGACGGACCTATCATTCACGAATGCGGTCACGCTTCTGTGCCTGCATGGAAACAGCAGCCACCGTGGCGTCTGGCGCCTTGTAGCCAGGGAGCTTCGTGAGTTTCGGTGCGTGCTCCTGGACCTGCGCGGACACGGGGACAGTGAGCACGTTTCGCCGCCGGCCTACAATCCGGAGCATCACGCCGAGGACCTTGCACAGGTCGTCTCGAAGCTCGCGCACGGGCCCTACGCCCTCCTCGCTCATTCGGCCGGCGCTCTCGCCGCGGCGCGGTTCATGACCACCGGCCCCGCGCACAGTCGTGCCGCGATGCCCGTCGCCTTCGTCTGGGTAGATCTCGATCCGCTTGTACCGCGCTGGCAGGTTGACTACTTTCACCAGGGCGTCGCGTCCGTAGCTCGAACGTTTCCCGCCACGGGTGACGCGCTCCGCGGATTCCGCCGGATCTATCCGAATATCCCCGAAGATCGACTGCGATCCTTCGTGAGTGAGGGTCTGCGCCAAGTTGACGGCGGTTGGCGGATGAAGCTCGACCCTGCGACGTATGCGACGTGGGAGCCGGGAGATTTGCGACCTGCGCTCCCACAGATCATGACGCCGACCCTCGTCCTTCGCGGAGCCGAGAGCATCGTGACTTCAGCTGAAGGACTCACGGCGCTCGTCGATGGATTGCCCAACCGCGAAGTGCACGAGATCAAGGGCGGTAGCCACATGCTCTTGCTCGAGCATCCAGAAGAGGTTGCGCAGACCATTCGAGACTTCATCCGAGCTCATTCGTCATAGCTGCGTAGGGCGATCGGGCCTGCGGCGGGCGTCCAGCGCACTATCGCGGCTGGCTACGCACCGTCTCGTCGCGGGCATGAAGGCGACTGATGCTCGTGACCACGGCAGCAACCTCCTCGTCTTCCAGCGACGGCCGGCAACGAACGCGGTTCCAGCATAGCAGGAGCTCCATCACCACCGCCGAGTCCACCTCGTGCCTGAGTAAGTGCCCGGCCAGGGAAGCGATCGTGTTGTTACGCTCTCCCGCGAGGACGCCATCGGAAACCAGTCGGCGCCAGTGCGCAATCGGGTGGCCTCGCCGCGCCGGTTCATCCACCGTCTCTTTCAACACCCAGGCAGGGAGGGATGCGATCGTTGTGCTTCCAGGAGCGCGCGCTTCGACCCACGCGTACCGTACGCCCGACGCGTGGAGCGAAGGCGGCGCTACCACGTATCCTCCGTCTCCGCGGACATCGACACCCGGCGCCAGTCCAACCTTGTTGCGAATGAGCCCTCCCGGGTGCGCGAAGTAGAGATGGCGACCTCCACCACCTGTCCGGCACTCAACGGTTACGGGCAAGCGTTCGTGCTCGCGCTCGAGCTGCTCCAGCGCCACATCGCCACCATGCCTGACGTCGATGTCGACCACGACCAGGCCGGAGATGGCACCGGTTACGATCCCGACCCCGGCGTCTGGCCGCGCCCGATACCAGCCGAGTGCTTCCGTCTCATTGGCATGTCGGTGCTGAAAGTCCTCCCATCGAACCAGTGGTCGTTTGTCTCCGGGCCTGATCGGGATGAGCGACCAGCGTTGCGCTGTGTAATCGCGGATTGCGTCCTTCATTGAGACCATCGAAGCAATCCTTCCGCTGAGGTCGGCATCTCTTCTCGCCTCCTCACAACTGTAGGCACGTCTTCGGTCTGAGCGTGTTGGAACCGACGCGTACTCCGACCGGCGACGACGGAGCCACCGCCAGCCATCAGGTCAACCGCCCTGCAGTCTGACAGACGCAGCGAACCAAGCACGTCTCTGGAGCCCCCTCTCACCCGAAACAGGAGGGGGCGACAGAGAGTCAGATCCGATCGCGCGTAGCGCAACCGCCGACTGACCTCCGGCCAGCGCGGTCGTTGCAAGCCCGTGCCAGGCGTGGCTCTGGGCGCCTGGCGCGGCGCTTGACGCCGCGTGGCCCGGCCGCTGCTGTCTGCGCGGAATGAGCAGGAAGAGCGTCCGGATAGTACCTGCTGGAAAACGTCACGAGGCTACCTCAAGCTGTCGAGTCGAGCTGCCACTCGCGAATGGCCGTCAGCACTCCTTCAGCGATTCTCTGTGGTCGCTCACCGATGCCTCGCACCTCGGCCGTCGCACCACGCGGATCCACCTCGATGACCTTTGTGCGAACAGTGACAGGCACCCCGTCACGCGTCAGCCCCCGCAGCGCGCCATCGAGGGGTGCGATGAGGACCGTGGAGTCGATCCAGGCGACCTCCTGCCGCTCCTAGAGCAGAACGTGCCAGCCGTCCTCGTCGATGCCCGAACCTCTAGCGCGCTGTGCTTCCGCATTCTGGGCAAAGGTCGGGTGTACATAGGGATGTCCCGGCGAGCCGAGAGCAGCTCTCGAACGCGGGCGATGTCGCGAGCACGCACGGCGTCCACACCGTCCAGCCTGGCGCGCCCGTCGAACACCGCATCGGCAAAGGCCATGCCACGTCTCGTTGGCGCTGGCCTCGGATCGTCGTGGATGGCAACAGCGTAGCCTGCACCGAACAGCTACTGGGCGACCGCCGAGCCGATGCCGCCGACGTCGCGTACAAGGATATTCAACACGCTCCTACCTCTGAGCCATCAGCTTCACGCCGGCGATGACAAGCACCGCTGCCAGGACACGTCGCAAGGTCACCTCAGCCAGCCGACGAACCCCCATCTCGGAACCGATGAGGCCCCCCGCGACCGCTGCCACCGCCCACAACAAGACGACCGGCTGTAACAACCCGACGCTGGAAACATGCCCCAAGAGGCCCGCGACGGAGTTCAAGAGAATGAAGGCCGACGAAGTGCCCGCAGTTTGCTTGAAGTTTGCCCACCCCATGAAGAGCAGAAGCGGGCTCAGGAATATGCCGCCACCGACGCCCGTGAGGCCGGAGATGAAGCCCAGGACCGCACCACATCCGAGGGCGGCGACGAGCGGCGGTTGGGCGATCGTCTTCTCATGATCCGCGTACCAGAACATCCGGTAGGCCGCGAACAACAGGATGAGGCCGACAAGGACGCGATAGACAACGCCCGGCAGCGTGATGACACCTCCCACGAAGGCCAGCGGTACCGACGAGACAAAAAAGGGCCAGGACAGTGGCCAAGAGAAGTGCCCGGCGCGGTAGAAGCGGACCGTCGTGATGAGCGCTACAGCAATGTTCAGCGTCAAGGCGGTGGGCTTCATAACAGCGGGCGCCACCCCAAAGAGCGCCAGTGCGGCAAGGTATCCAGAGGCGCCCCCATGGCCGACCGACGAATAGAGGACTGCGGCGCCGAAGATCAGCAGCCCCAAGATCGAGATCTCTACGCTATCTACCGTTCCGTCCTCCGCGCCGGTAGGATCCAGACGTGCCGGAGCGTAGACGCCGCCCAGAGGGGGATCAACAGGAACGGCCAGACATATCCGTCGAGCCGAAGACCAAGGTTTGGATTGAGCACCACGGCCATTTCGTCATGGGAGATGGCGGCCTGCATTTGCTGCGCGCGATTCGACAGCGCGGATCGCTCACCCTGGCCGCACGGGATGTCGGATGGTCGTATCGCCACGCGTGGGAATACATTCGACGCGCCGAGCGTGTTCTCGGCGTGGCGCTCACAGGTCCCGTGCCCGGCAAGGGGACGAACCGGGGTACCGCGCTGACATCCTACGGAGTCAGAATCCTGGAAGCGCTCGCGGCGCTTCGAAAGCGAGTTGACAGAGCGGCAGGCGCCACTGGCCCGACACGCGAAGAGGTGGCGTCCCGAGGCCATCAAAGTCCGAAGCGGAAAGGCCCGACCGCGCCAGCGCGCGTGGGCGAGACATCACGGTGAGCCAGAACGCTTACTCGTCCCCTTTCAGGCGACCAGATTCCACGCCTGTCCGATCCGCATCAACCCCGACTCGGTCTCGGGCATCATCTCAGCAATGACGAGAGTCTCGGCCTAATCAGCCGCTCGCCGCGCCGTTCCGGTAGAGCGCCTCGATGACGGGGCAGTCAGAGCGCCTCCCCTCAGCACATCTCGCGACGGTTGCCTTCAACACCCTCTCCATCCGCCTGAGGTCCACTATCTTGGCTCGCACGTCCTTCAGGTGTGCCTCAGCGACGACACGGACCTCGGCGCAGGGCCGCTTCCGTTCGTCCGCGAGCCGCAGGAGGGTGCGGACCTCCTCGATGGAGAACCCGAGGATTCGGGCACGCCTGACGAAGTTCAGGCGCTTGAGGTGGCGGGTTTCATACAGCCGATAGCCGCCTGAACTACGAGCCGGAGCCGGCAGTAAACCGATCCGCTCGTAGTACCGGATCGTCTCGATGTTAGTGCCCGTGTGTTTCGACAACGACCCGATGGCGATGTGACCCGCCCTATTCATCAGCTTCGCCTCCCCCGAACAAATACCCCTTGAGCCTGTAGTAACTCCAGACTTTATCCTCATCTCAACCGAGAACGGAGGCCCACAGTGGCGGACCTGCTGATCCTGACGGCGGACGAGTTGAAGGCCCTGAGCCCGCTTGAGCGGCAGGCTGCTCGCCGCGCAGCTCGTGAGCAGCCTTTGATGCGGCTCATCCTACGAACATTCCTTCAACGAGGCGGGCCAATCCCGGTCGAGGACATCATTGCGGCTTCACCCGCTGCTCGACCCGATGCCATTCATGATGCTCTCGTGGCGCTCGATGACGAGGACTTGATCCGGGTGCGCGCGGGTAAGATCGACCTCGCCTATCCCTTTTCGGCCGCGCCGACGCCGTTCGTCGTTCGACTCGCCGACGGCCAGGAGCGATACGCCTGCTGCGCGACGGACGCGCTCGGCATCGCGCCGATGATCGGCTTGGCCGTGGAGGTTCGCTCCGGTTGCCATCATTGCAGGACGGCCTTGACGTTCACGGCGACGCCTCAGGGTCCGGGGCCGCAAGCCGACGGCATCATGCTCTGGTTCGGAAAGCGAGTCGACGAGCAGTGCAAAGCTTTTGACTCCCTGTGAACGACGATCAACTTCTTCCGGTCGGAAGAGCATCTCAGAACGTGGCGCGCGGCGAACCCTATCGCCGACGGAGCAGGCACCACCGTCGCTAATGGTTTCCGAGTGGGCGAGTGGATCTTCGGCGGTCTCCTCTCGGAGGATTAGGGGATTAGGATGGCGCACCAGGTCACGGTCTACTGGTCTTCAACCTGACAGTCCTGCCACGCGGCGAAAGAGTTCCTTTCGTCTCACGGGGTGAACTTCGTTGCAAAGAATGTTGCCGAGAACACGGCGGCTCGCGACGAGTTGATCGCGCACACCGGGCGGATGGCGGTACCGGTGATCACGATCGACGACGAGGTCGTCGTCGGCTTCGACCGGGGGCGATTGCAGCGGCTCTTGGGGACTCGCTGATGCCTTCCGTACGCTGTCCTGACTGTGGCGCGCTCGTAGAACTGCCGGAAGGCACGCGGTCTGGGGACCTGTTGGAGTGCCCGAGCTGCGCCGGCCATGCGCTCCGGGTTCGCGAACACGCGGGTCGATGGTCCGCGACGCTCGCCCACCGGGTGAGTTGTCCAGCCTGCGATGAGGTCATCACCTTGCCAGACGATGTGAAGCCGGGCGACACCGTTCGATGCTGTGGCCAGATTTACCGGCTGACCTTCGAGTACGGTGCGTTCGCGGCAGAAGCGTAGGAGGTACACCATGAGACTTGCCGCGCTCACTGCGGGCGTGATCGCCTGGGTCGGGGCCGCCCTTGCCTCGCTGTGCTGTCTTCTGCCTCTGACCGTAATCGTGCTCGGACTCGGTAGTGGCGCGTTCATGGCGACGACGATGCAATACCGTTGGCTGCTGGTCCCGGCCGGGATCGTCGGCATCGTGGCCGGGTTCGCCCTCTATATACGGGAGCGGCGCCGGTGCGACGCGCTTGCGTGCCAGATGGCCGGAAGTCGGATCACGCTCGCGCTGCTGATCGTGGCGACGCTCGTCGTCACGGCGGCCGTCGTGCTCGACCGATACCCTGAGTTCACGTCCGACCTGCTCGCGCATGTGATGGGCGGCGACGCGCCTCACACCGGCCACGACATGGAGAAGATGCGATGAAGCCGTGGGCGTCCGTCCTCGCCTTGCTACTCGGCCTACTGATCGCCGTGAATGTTGGTATGGCTGCGACCTCGACTGTCGTCCTCACCGTTGATGGAATGACGTGAGGGGCCTGACCGGTCGCGGTCAAGAAGGCCCTGGAAGGGCTGAAGGGCGTGAATCGCGCAGATGTAAGCCTCAAGACGAAGGAGGCGGTCGTGGCCTTCGACACCGCCCGGGTCACCGTCGAGCAGATGATCGCGGCCGTCGAGCGTCTTGGCTTCCGTGCGACGCTGAAGCAGCGGTAGGGTCCGCCACGTCCCCGTGACAACCTCAGCCGGTGTTCTCGTCGGGTTGTTGCCCGACATGTGACAGCGCGGTGGGGGCTGTCAGCCGGAATTCTCGACCGTCTTCAGCCGCGCCCGAAATCCAAGCAGGCCAATGGTCTGTACGAGCCGCTCGGTTGTAATCGTCGAGTCGTCGAACTCGACGCGCGCTTCGGCGCGATCGAGACTTACAGCGACCCGCTTCACGCCAGGCAGCCTCTCCAGGGCTGCTGTGATTGATGCCTGTCAGCCGCTACACACCATGCCCTGCACGTCGATTACGGCCGTCTTCGGGCCCGCTTCCACCACACCCGACGCGAGTGGGAGCAGCAATGCCACAATGAGCGCCAGTGCCCAGATCGCTCGCAGCATCGTGAATCTCCTCGGCACCCGTTACATCCCGGCGCGCAGGTAAAAGTAGAGCATGTACAGGCCGGCGAGAATGAGGACGACGCCGCTCGCCTTTTTGATTCGGACCGCCGCGCCTTGAAGTGCCTCGATGAGCTGTCGCCTGGCCGTCGCCACCAGCAGGGTTGTCGTCAGCATGAGAAGGGCAATCGCCAACGCGAATGCCGCGAACGCGGAAGCCGCAGACCCCGAAAAGCCGCTCGTCAAAGGAATCACTGTGATCGAGACGTAAAGCGGTAGCGTGCAGCCGGTGGATGCCAGCCCGTACCCGAAGCCATAGGCGAACAACGTGACGGACGCCGACCGGCCCCGAACGATGTTCGAGATACTGGCACGAGGGATGGCCGGCAGGCGAACGTCGAGCAGCTGCACGATGCCCAGACCAACGACGATCAAGGCGACGATGGGCTTCACGGCGATGAGGTACGGGGCGATGCCGCCGCCCAGAGCCCCAATACCAGCGCCGACCAGGGCGAAGAAGGCGATTGCGCCGGCAGCGCACGACAACCCGAGCGGTATCGCCTGCCGAGCGCCCCCTCCCCCAACACTCACGTAATAGGACACGTAGGCCGGAAACATGACGAACGCACAGGGAGCAAAGAACGCTCCGGTGCCTATGACAAATCCAAGCAGGGCCATCCCAGCCGGCGCCTCATAGTTGACGCCGCGCAAGTCTCCGAGGGCGCCGCCGTTCCAGGCAAGTACGCCGGCGCCTGCAATGGCCAGGGCACCGACGATCGCGAGCAGCCCACGCACAACGCCGGTTCCCTCGGATGCGCGCACCGTCTCTGGCGCGATCACGCGGCAGCCCGGTCCTGGCGCCCGACACTGAGGACCGCATCGATGAACAACGACGGTCGGCCCCACAGGGAGTTGATGAAGATCGCCGTAACGCTCACGGCCATCGCCAGCATCGCCCAGAGGGGATCGATCAGCCCGGTCGCCGCGACCGGAATACCAATGCCGTTGAACGCGAAGGCGAGCAAGATGTTCTGCACCGTCTTCCGGTAGCTATGTCGGCTGATCTCGCGCGCGACACGGATCAATCCGAGTCGCGTCCCGAGGATGATGATGTCGGCCGATTCGATGGCGATGTCGGTACCACTGCCCATGGCGATCCCGACGTCGGACTGCATCAGTGCCGGCGCGTCGTTGATTCCATCGCCGACCATGGCAACCTTGCCGTGGCGCTGGAGCCGCCGGACGATTTCGGTTTTCTCCGCGGGCAGAACCCCGGCATGCACGTCCTCGATGCCCGCGTCGTGCGCCACCCGCTGCGCCGCTCGTTCGTTGTCGCCGGTCACCAGTACCGGCGTTACTCCGGCCTGGCGAAGTCCGGCAATCGTATCGATCGCATCAGGCTTCAGCTCGTCACCGACCGCCAGGAGGCCAAGCGGCCGGCGATCCCGCGCGACCGCAACGACCGTGCGTCCCTTTTCCTCCAATGTGGCGACCCGCTCGAGTAAAAGCGTGAGGTCGATACCCCGATCTGCAAGCAGCTTCGGGTTCCCGACGATGACTTCGTGGCCGCTGCTTCGCGCGATGACGCCTTTGCCCGGCAGCGCCTCGAACGATTCCACGGCCGGCGGAACCGCCTCGCGCTCGAAAGCGGCCCTCATCACTGCCGCGGCCAGCGGGTGTTCAGACGATGCTTCCGCGGCAGCGGCAACGGCTACCAGTTCCGTCTCGCTCACAGCGAGCGGCTCGACCTCGCGAACGACCGGCTTGCCCTCGGTCAGGGTGCCGGTCTTGTCCAGGACGACATGGGTGACGATTCGGTAGGTCTGAAATGCTTCGCCGGTGCGCATCAGGATGCCGCGATCGGCCGCCTCTCCCGCCCCGCGCACGATCGACAGCGGCGCCGAGATGCCGACCGCGCATGGGTAACCCATGACGAGGACGCTCAGCGCGGCGAAGACAGCGCGGCCGAGATCGGGTTGGCCGGTGACCAGCAGTGGCCCCAGCATCCAGCCGGCGAATGCCAAGGCGGAGACGACCAGCACGCTCGGCGTGTACACGCGCAGGATGCGGTCCACGAGGTGCAGCATCCCGGGTTTGAGTGCGCGAGCGTCCTCGACCTCCCGGACGACGCGCTGAAGAAAGCTTTCATCGCCGATGGCCGACACGCGGACGAGGAGCGTCCCGGTCCCGTTGATGGAGCCGCCAACGACGGGATCGCCCTCGCGTCTCTCGATGGGAATGGGCTCGCCGGTAACGAATGATTGATCGACACCCGAATGACCACTCACCACCGTGCCGTCGACCGGAATACGCTCGCCGGGACGGATGCGCACGAGGTCGCCGACTTTGACTTCGCCGACCGGGACGTCAACTTCCTGGTCGCCGCGTACGACTCGGGCGGCATCGGGCTGGAGATCCAGCAAACGCTTGACCGCCTGCGAGCTCCGCGTCTTGACGATCAGCGACAACCATTCCGAGAAAATGTGGTACGTGGCGACCATCACCGAGACGGCGAAGAACTTCCCGGTCGGGTACAGCGGCGACCGCCACACGAGGCCGATGATCCCGCCCGCGATGCCGGCAAAGGCGCCGACTTCGAGTAGGACGTGCTGGTTCAAGATGCCGCGGCGAAGCGCTTGCACCGCCATCCGCAAGATGTGATGCGCGATGCCGAAGACGAGGACGAACGCCAGCGCGCCGACCGCCCACGGGGTGATCGTCGTCAGCAGGCCACGCAGATTGAGGACGAGTAGCGTCGCGGCCATCGCGACCAGGCCGCTGAAGCCCGCGACGGCTTTCCAGAAACCGCTCGGACGCAGGACCAGAAACAGCAGCGCCCCGAGGCTCAAGCAGACGAGTGCGGGAAGCGCGGACCACCAGTTTTCCGTCGGGTTCGCGATCAAGGCGATGGACGCGACACTCAGCACAACGGCTGCCGCGAACCGACGCCCTTCCCGCACGAGGTCGCGTTCTTCCTCCTCAAATGGCCGGAGTTTGCGCGGGTCGGAGACGGTGTAGCCGATATCGCGCAGCGTGGCGAGCAACTCGTCCGGCCGAGCGATGTGGGGATCGTATTCGACGAGCGCCTGTTCGTGCGTAAGGCTGACGGCGACCTTGTCGACGCCGGGCATCCGTCCGAGCGCCTTCTCGATCGTGCCCGTGCACAGCGAGCAGTGAAGCCCGCCGATTCGCGCCCGAATCTTCTTGCGCCCGGGACGGCTCGATGGCTCTTCCGTCCAGAGCCGGGGCGCCTCGGCCGTCGTTGTGCTCATGGCGCGACCGTGTAGCCGGCGCGCTCGATGCACGAGCGGACGGCTCCCTCCGACGTCCGCGCGGAGTCGAACATCACCCGGACACGCTCCGCACGGTGGTCGGCGGCGCTCTGCGCGACGCCATCGATGCGGGCCAGCGCTCGCTCGATGCGCTGCTCGCAGGCATTGCACGTCATTCCCGTTACGTGAAGATCCAACTGCTGCATCAGTCTGTCTCCTCGGACTCTCCTCAGACGATCAGCTACCTAGCCGTTGCGTCGTCCTGCTCTGCGCCCGCGACCTGCGGGCGTATGGATATGGGGACACACGGTGCCGCCGGAGCGCGGTCGGTGGTTCCATGCGCGTAGGCTCTGATCGATGCGTCGGCGTACCTCGACGAGATCCTTGAGTTTGCGATCCAGCTCCACGGCCTTGTCCCGCAAAAGCCTGTGTACGTGGGTACACGGAGGTCGGCCGCCTTCGCGGATGGAGATGATCTCCTTGATCTCCGCGAGCGTGAGGCCGAGGCTGCTGGCCTGCTTGATGAAGCGCAGCATGTCAACGGCGTCCTCGTCGTAGAGCCGGTACCGATTGACTGCGCGTCGAGCCGGCGGCAGAATTCGCTTCCTCTCGTAGAAGCGGATCGCCTTCGCCGTGACGCCGGCGTTCCGGGCGAGTTGACCGATCTTCAGGCCACCACTCATGACAGTTCGTAGCTTAAACCTTTCCCCTAAGGGTAATGTCAAGGCCCTCCCGCCCTTTTTCGTGCGATCGACGCCACGGGATCAGTCCGGGCGGCGATCTCTCCGATTGTCAGAGCGCGCTCGGCCATGAACTGAGCGAGAGGGCCTTGCCGTACAGGGCAAGGTCAAGGCCGGAGGCGCCTTACCGCCTCAGCCGAAGCAAACGGGCGTTGATGGCCACGATGATGGTTGATATCGACATAAGCACGGCCCCGGCCGCCGGAGTGAGCACGACCCCGATCGGGTAGAGCACGCCGGCGGCCAGCGGAATCGCCACGGCGTTGTAGCCGGTCGCCCACCAGAGGTTCTGGACCATCTTCCGATATGTGGCGCGCGCCAAATCAACGATCGCTGTCACGTCACGCGGGTCGGAGCGGACGAGCACGATGTCGGCGGACTCGATCGCCACGTCTGTGCCGGCGCCCACGGCGATTCCGACGTCCGCTTGCGTGAGCGCCGGCGCGTCGTTCACGCCATCGCCGGTCATGGCCACTGTGAGGCCGCGTGCCTGCACCTCCTTGATCTTGGCGGCTTTCTGGTCGGGCAGGACCTCGGCGAAGAACTCGTCCAGGGCCAGCTCGCGCGCCACCCAGCGTGCGACGGCGGCGGCATCGCCCGTGAGCATCATCGTCTTGATGCCCATGGCCTTCAGGCGGGCGAGGGCCTCGCGCGACTCGGGACGGATGATGTCGGCGAGCGCGATGGCTCCTTCGAGACGATCGTCCACGAGCACGTAGACGACGGTCTTCCCTTGCTCTGTGATTTCGCGCACGCGCAGGTTGTCGAGCGTGAGACCCTTGCCCTCCAGGTAGCCCGGGCTCACCACCTTGACGTTGGCGCCGTCCACCGCGGCCTCGGCACCCTTCCCAGGGATGGCGCGAAACCTCGCAGGAGATGGGAAGGGAACCTTCTTCTGCTGGGCCTCGCGCACGATTCCTGCGGCGATCGGGTGCTCGGACTGGCTCTCCAGGCTCGCCGCCAGGCGTAGCAGATCCGCCTCGCTCCGCTTGCCGACCGGAATCACGTCGGTGACGCCGAAGCGTCCCTCTGTCAGAGTGCCGGTTTTGTCGAACACGATGGCGTCGAGCGCGCGGGCGCGCTCGAAGGCGGAGCGATCGCGGATGAGGAGGCCGCTGCCGGCCGAGAGCGCGGTCGAGACGGCAACCACCAGCGGTATCGCGAGGCCAAGCGCGTGAGGACAGGCGATGACCATCACGGTCACCGTGCGAGCCAAGGCGAACGGGAAAGAGGCGCCGGTCGCCAGCCACGCCACCAGCGTCACGGCTCCGCCCCCGAGCGCGACCGCCGTGAGCCAGACAGCCGCCCGGTTCGCCAGGTCTTGCGAGCGCGAGCGCGATTCCTGGGCCTGCTTGACCATGGCGATGACTTGCGAGAGGTACGTCTCGTCTCCGGTCTTTTGCACCTCCACGGTGATCGCCGCCTCGCCGTTGACGGCGCCCCCGATCACCGTCGCTCCCGGGCCCTTCTCGACGGGCTTGCTCTCGCCCGTCAGCATCGCTTCATTGACCGAGGTCTGTCCCAGGACGATCGTGCCGTCGGTCGGGATCTTCTCTCCCGGCTTGATGAGCACACGGTCGCCGCGCTTCAACTGCGTGACCGGCACATCTCGCGTCGAGCCGTCCGTCGCCACCAGGTGCGCCTCCGCGGGCATGAGCCGCACCAGACTCTCGAGCGCCGCCGAGGCGCCCAGCACCGATTTCATCTCAATCCAGTGGCCAAGCAGCATGATGTCAATCAGCGTCGCCACCTCCCAGAAGAACACCTCTCCGCTGAGTCCGAAGGACACGAGCGCGCTGTAGCCCCACGCGACCGTGGTCGCCACTGATATCAGCGTCATCATTCCGGGGCGGCGCTCCGCGAGCTCCGAGGCGAAACCGCGCAGAAACGGCCAGCCGCCGTAGAAGTAGATAACGCTCGCGAGCACAGCCTGGAGCGCGCGGTCGCCGCGGAATGCCAGCGCGCCGCCGAGCCCCAGCCAGCCCTGGATCAGCGGGGCAAGCGCCAGCACCGGGATCGACAGCAGCAGCGAGACCCAGAAGCGACGACGAAAATCGGCAACCATGTGGGCATGGTGGTTTCCGCCGCCATCGTGATGGTGCTCGGTGGCACCGTGCCCTGGATGCCCAGGCTCAGCGTGCTCGGCTCCGCTCATATGCGCGCCGGGTGCGTGCTCACTGGTCTCAGAACGAAGAGTTGTTGCGTGATGATGCTCGCTCATTCATGCCCTCCCTGTTCTGGCCGAGCAGTCCTGAGGTCCCTAATGGGCGCCGCCTCGATACGGATAAATCGGCGCCCATATCTCTTTAGACGCATCGGGCAAGCGATGAGTGCCACAAACTTTGCAAGAATCTGATGAAGATAGGCATCGGCGAGTCGCTGGAGCGGCTGCAAGAATTGCCCATCCGGTGGTCCGCCGAGTTCCCCATCCAGAGACCCGCGCTCTCTTGCCGGATGCGACAGTCTGGCGCACACTTCTAAAGCACATGTCGATCCTGATCTGCGCCGATCAGGACAGGCGTACCGCGGCGCGTCACGGACGCCGACTTCAGTATCTGACGATCGCCTGGAATTCGGCGGAATGCCTCATCTCGATCGGCGCCGGGATAGTCGCCGGAAGCATTGCGCTGGTCGGTTTCGGATTCGACTCCGCCATCGAAGTCGCGAGCAGCCTCGCCGCCCTGTGGCGGCTGGCGCGAGACAAGGACGAGACGGCGCGCGAGCGCGCCGAGCGGCGCACGCTCCGGATTATCGGCCTGTGTTTCGTGGCCCTCGCGATCTATGTCGCCGTCGGCTCGATCAAAGCACTCATCGACCGAGAGGCCCCAGACGCGAGCGCTGTCGGAATCGTGATCGCGGCGCTCTCGCTTGTCGTCATGCCGATCCTGGTTCATTTCAAGCGACGGGTCGCCACCCAGCTCAACAGCGGAGCCCTCGAAGCCGAAACACGCCAGACCGCGGTCTGCGCGTTTCTGTCGGCAATCTTGCTGGCGGGGCTCGGGCTCAATGCTTGGCTAGGCTGGTGGTGGGCTGATCCGCTCGCCGGTCT
>JACXTT010002554.1_pt1 | contig 28752 bp, 22 predicted proteins | sample 9270951 | NCBI WGS metagenome assembly JACXTT01 (sample SAMN15532306, study PRJNA645909) | rock metagenome | isolation source: weathered quartz diorite | place: Puerto Rico | collected 2017-06-21 | reverse complement strand
CGGGCGCGGCGCTCCAGCGCGGCCAACGGCGTGCGCTCACCCACCACTCGAGGTCGCGGCCCAGATAGGGCGCCGCGATCAAGGCGTAGACGCCGAGGAAGCGCTGGCTCGGCAGCGCATACGCGGTGACCAACGCGCAGGTCGTCAGCTCGACCCAGTCCGGCCCGCGTCGCAGCGCGCGCCACAAGGCGAGCAGCGGCCAGAGGCCGACCATGATCCACAGCCCATGTCGCCAGCCCGTGCTGGCACTTACGGGCTGCAGCTCACCTATTCCTCGATACAGCGTCTCGTGGCTGAGATGGAGCGCGTAGTCGAAGGGCAGCGACACCTGGCGCCAGCCGAATGGGGTCAGCAGGCACGCGACCGCCATGGCCACACCGACCTTCACGTAGAACATGAAGTCCGGTCTCTCCTTCTTGGAGCTCAATGGTTCGAGCCGAGTGCCGAGCGCGTGCACCGCGAGCAGGACGAAGCCGATGAAGTACGAGACGTGCGCGTTCACCCACAGCCACGCGATCGGCACCAGCGCCCACATCACGTGCTGCGCATGACGCGGACTCTCGCCTTCGCGTGGCTGGCGCGCGCACTCCAGGATCCACAGCTCGGCCATCATCAGCACGGCGGCCAAAGTCTCGGGCCGCACCTGCGAGCGCGCGCGGTAGACCAGCGCGCACCACGCCAGCACGACCAACGGGAGAACGCCTCGCGCGCCCATGCGCCGCGCGATCCCCCACGCGAATCCGAAGGCGGCGAGCGTGGTGAGCCAGCGCCACGCGAACAGCCCGGCCACTCCGCCCGCGGCGTAGAACGGCCACAGCAGCCAGCAGAAGAGCCACGAGAGGAGCACTTCGGGAGCGCCGTAGCCGAGCCACGACCACAGGTGGCGGCGCGGGATCGCCGCGCTCGCCCACATCACTTTTCCGACCAGCAGGTGCTGCCAGAAGTCGGAGTCGATCAGGCGGTAGGTGACGCCGAACAGGATGCAGGCGAACGCCACCAGCGCCGTGGCCCAGAGCCACGGACTCGAGAGCGGCAGCCCCGGAGCGGGTGGGGCGGATGGCCGCGCCGGTCGCGCTGCAGCGGTGGGCGGCCGCGGCCTTCGGGTCATGACGGCCTCCGGGTGGGCCGCCATGCTAGCCGCAGGTAAGTGACGACGCCAGCCGCGCCGGGTGCTAGAATCGCGGCTTCGGACGCGCCATGCACCTCGCTCTCGCTCCCGCCGCCGCGCCTCGGCCCTCGAGGCGAACGACCCCGCGCCTTCGCGCGCGGCTCAGACCGTGCAGGCCGACCCCCTTTGTCCCCCGTCCCGACCACCAAGGAGCCACACCGTGAAGAACGTCTCTGTCGTCCTCCTGGGTTGCCTCGCGCTGCTCGGTTGCTCGAAGTCGACTCCGCTCTCGCCCACCGCCGCGACGTCGTCCAGCGCCATCGGCGCGGCGCGTGGCGCGATCGCCAATCCCACGACGGGTCGCACCGCTCCCGGGCAGCCCGGCTACGAATGGGCGTACGTGAACGGCAGGACCGTCCTGATCAACGCGATCGAGGTTCCCAACCGCGCGCCGCTGCGGGCGCAAGCCGACTTCTATGAAGTCGTCTATCCGATTGGCTGGGAAGGGCTCGGCATCGGCACGCCCCAGTGCGATCCGTGCGACCACGATGGGAATGGCATCGACTTCGCCGACTTTCACGACCACATCCTCGACTCGATGCCGGGCACGGGCCACGGAGAGTTCTCGCCGCTGTGGCACGTGAACGTGGTCGTCCCGGCCTACAACCAGCAGTCCGCTCACGACGCGCAGGTCACGACGGCCTACGCCAGCCACATCCCCACCAAGTCGGAGGCTGCGGTCGACGCGCTGCTCGCCACCAAACTCCCGGACGGCAGCCCGGTCGCGGTCGAGATCGATACGCACTTCTACTTCCTGTGCGCGGTCGTGAATCAGAACGCATCGCATTGAGCCCGCGCGAAGGGCGGCGGGGCTCGCCCCGCCGCCCTTCGTGACTCGCTCGGAGGAGCTCCCATGAACGCATCCGCTGCTGGTCTCGCCGCTCTCCTCCTGCTGCGCTCGTCCACCGCGCTCGCCGCGGCGGCCGCGCCTTCGACGCCTTACGAGCTGGGACCCGAGGCCGCGATGCAGGCGGGCTGCATGGCCCCGTGCTTGTGCGCGGTGCAGGTCCAGAGCGCGCTGCAAGGCTCGTTCGCCCTCACTCCCGATGGCTTCGACGGCATCTACCGCCACTACCTGGTCGACGCGATCGACTGGCGATTCAAGTCGGGCGGGAATCTGGTGCACGTCACCGGATCGGGAACCTATCGCGTCGCCGGCGACCAGCAGGAGTTGGTCGTCGACCTCGCCGTCGATGGCTTGCCGGTCGAGCGCTACGACAGCGGTCTCACCGCCGGTGGCTCGAGTTTCCCCGCGCTGCGGCTGCCGGTGGCGCTGAACGGGTTCTTCTGCCACGACAGCGTGTACGGCGTCCAAGCCACGCCCGCGGTGGCCGGCATCGTTCCGGCGCGGACGCAGGAGCTCGGCTTGAGGCTCGGGCCCAACCCGTTCCACGCGACGAGCGAGATCTCGTTCAGCCTGCTCGCCGAAGCGCCGGTCGATCTACGCGTGCACGATCTCGCCGGTCGTGAAGTGCGTGCGCTCGCGACCGGGCTCTTCTCGCCCGGGCCGCACGCGGTGACGTGGGACGGCCGCGACGCGCGCGGAGTCAGCGTGGCGGCGGGGATCTACTTCGTCCGGCTGCGCACTCCTGGCCACGAGTCGCGGGCGTCGATCGTCAAGCTCGAGTAGCGCCGGGTGGCCACACGGCGCGGGGCGATCCGTGCCCGGGCGGACGAGGGAGTTCAGTGTCCGGGAAGCGCGGGCAACGTCATCGAGGCGTAGGCGCCCGAGGTCAGCCACCCGATCGCGGACGCCAGGGCTCCATTGCCGTCGGCGTCCCCGGGCAGCAAGTCCGCGACTGCGGCGATTCCAGGCTCGCTCGCAACCAGCAAGAGCGCGACGAGCGAGTACATCAACAGACGTTTCATGCCGCCGTCCTTGATGTGGGCCGTGCCACGCTTCACCGGCCCACTTCAGGAGCATAACCCCCGCCCGGCCAGGGAACGCACGCCCGTTTTTCGGTTCGGAGGTTATCGGCAGGTCAAAGACGCCGCCCCAGCCTCCGATTCGAGGGCCGGGGCGAGCGGGTTTTCGAGACGTCGAGCGAGGGCCGCTAGGCGGTCTGCTTGTCGTGGGCCAGCACGATCTTGTCCAGCGGCCGGCCGATGATGAACAGGATCACGCCGGCGGTGACGCCGATCGTGGTCATCAGCGCGAAGAACTGCTGGTGCGGAATCTTCTCCCAGAAGGTGCCGAGATAGCCGGTCATGTAGTTGCCGATGAAGTTGGCCAGGAACCACACCCCCATCATCATCGACACGATGCGCGCCGGGGCGACCTTGGTGACGAACGAGAGCCCGATCGGTGACAGATAGAGCTCGCCGAAGGTGTAGATCGTGGTCGAGCCCACCAGCCACAGCACGCTGCGCTTCATGTCGGGCGTCATGCCGATCGACGCGACGATCATGACCACGAAGCCGAGCCCCAGCATCACGCAGCCCATCGCCATCTTGGTGAGGCTCGAAGGCTCCTGGCCGCGCTTGGCCTGCCGCGCCCACAGCATGGTGAGGAGCGGGGTGAAGAAGAAGATCATGAACGGGTTCAACGCCTGGTACCACGTCGACGGCAGCGTCACGCCGAAGAAGGTCCAGTTGGTGTTCTTGTCGGCCCACAGCTGGAGCGTGTTGCCCTGCTGCTCGTACACCGCCCAGAACGCCGCAACGATCGCGCAGGCCACGCAGATCGCGGTCACCCGCATCCACTCCTCACGGGTGAGCGGCTCCTTCTTCTCGACCTTGACCTTGCGCTGCGCCAGCACGTCGGGCGCCAGGTACTTCTGATTGGCGAGGTAGAAGATGAGTCCCAGCACCATGCCGACGCCGGCGGCGCCGAAGCCATAGTGCCAGCCGATCGTCTGCCCCAGCGTGCCGCACACCAGCGGCGAGAAGAAGGCGCCCAGGTTGATGCCGACGTAGAAGATCGAGAAGGCGCGGTCGCGGCGCGAGTCGCCCGGCGGGTAGAGCAGACCGACCTGAGTCGAGATGTTGGGCTTGAAGCAGCCGTTGCCCAGGATCAGGAACATCAGCGCCGGGAAGAACATCTTCTCGCTCGCCATCAGGAAGTGGCCGATCGCCATCAGCACGCCGCCGACCACGACCGTCTTCCTCTGGCCCAGCACGCGATCCGCGAGCATGCCGCCGAAGAACGGCGTGAAGTACACGAATCCGGTATAGAGCCCGTAGATCTGCGACGACAGCGGCTGGACCGCGAGTGGCCCGAACATCCCTTCCAGGAAGTGCTTGACGACCGTGAACCCCAACACCCGCTGCCCGACGTCGGGCTGGATGAAGAGGTGGTTCACCATGTAGAGGACGAGCAGCGAGCGCATGCCGTAGTAGCTGAAGCGCTCCCACATCTCGGTGAGGAACAGGACGAACAGGCCCCGGGGATGGCCGAAGAACTGCCCTGAGGATTCGGGTTCGGCGCTGCGTTCTTGCTGGACCGCGACGCTCATCGGGCCTCCGGAAGGTGGATGGATCGGGTACGGCCGAAGAGAGTAACGGCCGGCAACCCGGCGGCGCCACGCCAAATGCGAGCCGCCGCCTTCTTTCGGCCCGCCGCGGTTGGGGCCCGGCTCGGCGGTTGCCGGCGGTGGGGCGAGGCGCCACTATGGCCCGCATGAGCGAACCGGTCGCTGAGAGCGGCGCCCGCAAGTGGCGGCCGCTCGACCCGCGCCAGCGGCGCGTGCTCGGCGTGCTGATCGAGAAGGCCAAGACCACGCCCGCCGGCTATCCGATGTCGGTGAATGCGATCGTCGCCGGCTGCAACCAGAAGAGCAACCGCGACCCGGCGATGAGCCTCGACGACTTCGGCGTCGAGAAGGCGCTCGATGAGCTGCGCAACATGGGCGCGGTGAGCGAGGTCGACTGGATCGGCCGGGTGTCGAAGTGGAAGCACCACGCCTACGAGTGGCTCGGCGTCTCCAAGCCCGAGATCGCCGTGATGACCGAGCTGCTGCTGCGCGGGGCGCAGACGCTGGGCGACCTGCGCGCCCGTGCCGCGCGCATGGAGCCGATCGCCGATCTCACCGAGCTGAAGCCGATCATCTCAGGGCTGGTCGAGCGCGGCCTGATGGTGCAGCTCACTCCGCCCGGCCGCGGCCAGATGGTGAGCCACAATCTGTACGAGCCGGGCGAGCTGGCGGAGGTGCGGGTTCAGGCGCGCGGTGGCCCGGTCCCGGCGGAGCCCGAGGATGCTGAGGGCGACACGGCTCCGCGGCCCGCGCGAGCTGCCGCCGGCGCGCCCGACGCCTCGAGCATGACCGCCGAGATCGCGGAGCTGCGGGCGGAGGTCCAGAGCTTGCGCGCGATCGTCGACGATCTGAGAGCCAAGCTCGGCGTGACTTGATTCGGAATTAGCCGCGGCCATGCCGCGCTTGCTCGGGTCGACTGCCCAGATCGAAATCCTTCTCGATCCCGAACGTCAGCGCGCGCCTCGCTTCGGGCGGAACGTGGAACTTGGAGTCGCCGAGGAACGCCGCGAACGTGGCATAGGCTTGGAGGCCCCTCGGCCTCGAGTAATACCCCGCTGAGGTCGACAGGCTCGTCGCCCACAGCCACGGCCTGCCCGTCGCCGTGAGGAAGCGCGCCTTGTCGCTCGCGCCCAGCCCGTTCACCGTGCGCGTGCCGTAGAGCGAGAGGGTGAGCCCGTTGTTCATGCTGCACGCGAGCCCACCGTTGAACCTCACGCGGTGGGTCAAAGTGTCGCCGCGCCACGGCACGAAGTTCGCCTCGACGCCTGCGTCCGGTCCCACCACACGATGCCCCTTGCCGACGCTCCATTGATGGGCCAGGCCCGCCGCGATCGAGAGGCCATTGGCGAGGAGGAGGTTCTGCGTGAAGTCGATCCGGTTCGACGGCCTGCGTTCCGCGCTGAAGGTGGAGCCGACGTGGAGGGCGAGGCCGCGAACCTCCTCGGCATCCTCCCAGAGCATCTTCTGGCCGCGGAGCGACAACCGCGGAGCAAAGTTCTCGAGGCCGCCGCCCACGAGGTCGTATCGCAGCGTGGAGCCGATCGCGAACTGCCGATCCGTGACCGACATGGTCGCGATCGAGGCGTCTTGCGAGCGCGCCGCGAGCGGGCAGAGGAGTGCCAAGATCGGCGTCGCGAGAAGGAATGCCGTCGCCTTCGTCACCGTTCCCTCAGCGATGAGTTCTCGATTCTCTCGCGGCCCGCGCCCAGGAGTCGGCGCACCCATAGACGATACGATCAGGGAGGTTCGCGGCGCCAGCGACGGAGGCACGAACCTAGCGCTCCGTTTGCCGCGCCGCGGCAGCGCTTGCTAGCCTGCGTCTCCCTCTCGTGCCGGAGTGGCGAAACTGGCAGACGCGCGGGACTCAAAATCCCGTGAGGCTTAAACCTCGTGCGGGTTCGACCCCCGCCTCCGGCACCATGTTCGCAACGGGTTGCACGAGTTCGCGAGCGCAAGGCTCATCTACGCTCATCTCGGATTGTGCTTCTTCTGTGCTAGTTCTCGATTTCAAGATGGCAGAAGTGGCCTTATCCGCAGCCTACAACGGCTCCATCCCTTGCTGGAGCAACACGAGGTACGGGGCGTAGCTGAACACGCGATTGCGCTTGCGTCCGGTGACCTCTCGCACCAACTCGAGCTTCCCCAGCGCCTCGATGGCGCCTGTCACGGTGGGTACGGACAGACCCGTTTCGCTTGCTAGGCGAGTGATCGTGTTGACCGGTCTCGACAGCAGTGCGTGATGCACCTGGAGCGCTGAGCCAGCGATGCGCCCGGCCCCCTGAATCTTGGCGCGATCCGCTTGAGCGATCTCGCGCAGCCGGTGAGCGGTCGCCACAGCGGCACCCGCGGTTTCTTCCACACCGCTAGCGAAGAACAGCACCCACTCCTCCCACTCCCCGTCTGTACGCACCCGATCCAGCATCTCGTAATACCGCGTTCGGTTCTGCTTGAAGTAGAGACTCAGGTAGAGCAACGGTTCTCGCAGGACGCCCTCAATGCACATGACCATCGGAATCAGCAGGCGACCTACGCGCCCATTGCCGTCGAGGAAGGGATGGATCGTTTCGAACTGCACGTGCGCTAGGGCCGCCTTGACTAGGGTCGGTGTACGGACTGGCTGGTCATGAAGGAAGCGTTCGAGCTCCGCCATCGTCTCCTCGACCCGCTCCGGTGGCGGGGGCACGAAGTTCGCGGTCCCGGGCCGCGTGCCACCGATCCAGTTCTGGGAACGGCGGAACTCACCCGGCAACTTGTTCTGGCCACGTCCACGGGAGAGCAACTTGGCATGCACCTCGCGAATCAGCCGGTTCGAAATTGGGAACCCGCCGCGGATGCGCGCGAGGCCATGCTCCAGCGCGGCGACGTAGTTCGATACCTCCACGACGTCGTCGAGGGGCGCACCCGGCGCTTCGTCGAGCTCGAAAAGCAGCAAGTCCGACAATGAGGACTGGGTGCCCTCGATCTGCGAGGACAGGACCGCTTCCTTGCGGACGTACGCGTAAAGAAACAGGTGCGTGTCCGGGAGGATCCCAGACACGCCATCGAGTCGGCCAAGGGCGATGTGGGCGCGGTCCAGTCGGTCGCGCAGCTCATGCCCCAGATCAAGGGGCGGGGTAGGCGGAAGCGGGTCCGGCACAAAGGCCCGGACCTTCTCACCGACAACCGCCGTCGTAACGTATTGGCCCGTAGGCGGCCGCTTCATCCGTAACCCCCTATTCAGCGTTCCTTAGGAGCGTCAAGGCTAATTAAGGGATGGGCATCGTACCCTTAGTTGGAGGTCTACAGAAGCACGGCGAGGAGGACGGGGGGGCACCTGCGCGGTGAGGTGACGCTAGCTCTCGCCTGCAGAAGCCAAAGAGAACACGCCAGACACTTCTCTCGCCAAGACCATGCGTGTCGGCTCCCGACCCGCCTCGAGCGGATCCCGTCACCAATGAGCGCGGCACCGTAGGACGAGACAAGGCGCTCAACCCGAGCTTCCGCTCTGCCGATCCTTAGGAATACCCAGCAGCGGCGTGGCTGAGCTGCGCCTTCATTCGCTCGAGCAGGGGCCGCGAGGGAAGGTGAACCATCGGACTGGTTTCGGGGGCCATCGTCTCGATCCTCGCAGGTTATGGCGCCTGGGAGACGCACCGGCACCGGCGCTACCTCGAGCGCATCCCGATCCGCATTCACGTCAACGGCACTCGCGGCAAGTCGTCCGTGACCCGCTTGATTGCCGCGGGCCTGCGCGCCGGCGGCCGGCGCACCCTCGCCAAGACGACGGGTACCATGCCTCGCATGATCTTTCCCGATGGCCGGGAGGCGGACGTGTACCGGGTGGGCCGGCCCAACATCATCGAGCAAACGCGCGTGGTGCGCTGCGCGGTGGAAAGTGGCGCCGAGGCGATGGTGATCGAGTGCATGGCGGTGATGCCGGAACTGCAGCCGGTGAGCGAACTGCGGCTCATCCGGAGCACCGTGGGGGTCATCACCAACGCGCGCGCCGACCATCTCGACGTCATGGGACCTTCAGTGGACGACGTGGCGCTGGCGCTGGCCGAGACGTCGCCTCGCGACGGCCACCTCTTCACAGCCGAGCATGAGCGCGCGCATTTGATTGCAGCAGTGGCCGCCTCCCGCGGAACCGCCGTGCACCCAATAGACGCCGCTGGCATCCCCGACTCCGACCTCTCCGGCTTCGACTATCTGGAGCACGCCGACAACCTAGCATTGGCCCTGGCCGTATGCGCACACCTGGGCGTGAAGCGGGACGTCGCCCTTCAAGGCATGCACGCGGCCACGCCCGATCCCGGCGTGCTGCGTCGTTATCGGGTGAGCACGGGAAAGGGCGTCATGACCTTCGTGAACGCCTTCGCGGCAAACGACCCCGAATCGACCTTGCTGATCTGGCAACGCCTGGGGCTTGACCGGAGCCAAAGCGGGGTCCGGAAGGTCGTGCTGGCAAACTGCCGCGACGATCGGCTCCAGCGTTCGGGGCAGATCGCCGAACTCGTCGCTCGAGGCCTGGCCGCGGACCACGTGGTTCTCACCGGGCTCGGCACTGAGCTGGTCCTGTACCGAGCTGTTCGGCGAGGACTGGCTCGCGACCGCATCACCGACCTCGGGGGGCGCGCCGCCGAAGAGGTCTACGAGCACGTGCTCGATCTGGCGGGTGAGAATTCGGTGGTCGTCGGGATCGGCAACATCGTCGGCCTCGGAGAGGAGATCGTGCTGCACTTCCGCAACCGGGCGCTGCCGAATGGTTGAGGCAGCGATCGGGCTCGGGCTGCTCATCAGCCTCGTGTTCTCGGAGACCCTCGGCCTCGCCGCGGGCGGCATGGTGGTCCCCGGCTATCTGGCCCTGATGATCCACGAGCCGCTCCGCATCGTGGGCACCCTCGCTTGCGCCCTCTTGACGCTCGGCACGCTCAAGTTGCTGTCGCGCTTCATGCTGATCTACGGGCGCCGCCGCCTCGTGATGGCCGTGCTGGTGGGCTTCGTCTTCGGCTCCCTGTCGCGCGACCTGCTGCTGATCCGGTTTCACGACACGCCGCTCGATATCCGGACAATCGGCTTCGTGATCCCAGGGCTGATCGCCAATTGGATGGAGCGTCAGGGCGTGATCCAGACGTTGTGCGTGATGACCACAACCGCGGTCCTAGTGCGTCTGCTGTTGATGCTGCTCAATGGAGGAACCCTGATTCGATGAGCATCGCACGCGCCTCGAGCGGAACCTTGGCCGGCCTGGCCTGCCTGGCGGTCATCAGTTACGCGGTGGCCGAGCGGTCCGTGCAACCCGTCCATGCGGAGGCGTACCGCATGAAGATCACGGCTACGCGCCTGGTTCAACGCGCTGAGGCAGCGATCGCTGAGGCCAAGAGCCAGCGACGCGTGTCGATCGACCAGCGCAACGATCCCGAGCGTACGGGAGTCATCGGTCCTCAGTTCACCATGATCACCACCGATCGCGGCGTGCAAGCCGCCAAAGCATTGGCGGCGCACCCGAATTTCGGCGCGGCCGTGACGCAGATGCTGCTCCAGGCCGGGGTGCGCAAGGGCGATCTCGTAGCCGTCGGGATGACCGGCTCGCTCCCCGGAATGAACCTGGCGGTGCTCGCCGCATGCCGAGCCATCGAGGCTCAGCCGCTGCTGATCACATCCGTCGGCGCTTCGATGTTCGGCGCGACGGACCCCGAGATGACCTGGCTCGATATGGAGCAGGTTGCCGTCGAGAAGGGCCTTTGGTCGGCCCGATCGATCGCGGCGTCGATCGGGGGCGGAGGCGACATCGGCCGGGGGCTCTCGCCGGCAGGTCGCGAATTGCTGCTCGAATCCATCCGACGCCATGGCGCGATCCTGCTCGACCAACCGACGGTACCCGCTGCCGTCGCGGCGCGCCTTGCACTCTACGATTCGGTGGCAGCGGCCCGCGGTCGCCCGCTGCGCGCATACGTCAACGTCGGCGGGGGGATCGCCAGTCTGGGAGGCGCCCAGAACGGCCGGCTCGTCCCGGCCGGGCTCAGCAGGCGGCTCGCCCCGCGCACCTATCCCAACCGAGGCGTGATCAACGTGCTCGCCGAGCGTGGTCTGCCGGTCATCCACCTGCTCCAGATCGACAAGCTCGCCCGGATGTACGACCTGACGGACGCCGCCGGGACACCGGTGAAGCCTGGTCAGGGCCTGCTATTCATCCGCTTCCGGTACAACCTGTGGCTGGTCGGGGGCGCGGCCGTCTTGGTGCTTGCAGTCAATCTGTTCGCCCTGCGGCTCGACCTGCGGCACAAGCTGATCGGGCAGCCACATCCTGAAAGGACCCCCGCATGATCTGTATCGCCCCGACACGAGCAGTGCTCGCCCTGCTGCTGACGCTCGCCCCTGGCCCAGCGGCCGCAGGCGACTGGGACGCGATCGAGAATCTGCAAGGGCGCACGCCGGTCACGCTGAAGGTCGACGGCAAGCTCCGTCTCTACTACCGCGTCACGCCCGACCAGCCGCTGACCGTGCCGATGGATGGACCGGCGCGACTGCGCCTCACATCGCGCGTCGAATATGAGGAGCACAAGGGCTCCCCCGTCATCTACACGCTTCGGGCGCTCGAAGGAGACCGCGAGCTCGAGCATCAATCTACGGAGACCTCGCCGTCTGGCCGCGTGCGCGGCCAAGCCGGAAACGGAAAATTTGGCAAGAGTCGGCGGATGACGGTCGACGTGCCTGCCGGGCACCACGACATCCGGATCGCCGTCGAAGCCCCGGGCGCGGTGCTAGTCCGTCTCCACGAGTCCGCGCCGCGAGGCGGAGACGAATCGATGGTGTCACTCACTCCAATCGAATCCGTGCGGAGCGTGATCGTATCGGAGGGCCAGAAGAGCATCCCCTATTCCAGCGTCTCGAGCGGGAGGCCTGTAAGGCTGCGCTTTCAAGGGCCGATCACCCTGGAGATCGTGAGTCGGCTCGACTTCGACGCCACCATGCGTGGAGTGCAGCCGTACAGCCTCGCCATTGCGGAAGGAACGCGGCGAGTGCGGGAAACGGAGTTCCAGACCACCAAGTCGACCACGGCTACCTTCACCAACCTCAAGGACCGCGTTCCTTCGAAGTTCGACCGGATGCGAGTGCCCTTCGGCCCGGGGATACACGAGATCACTGTAGAGCTCGAGGCACCAGCCGGAGCCGTGGCCGAAATCCACGCACGTATTCCACAGCCGATCGCGGGGAGCGAGCCATGAAGAGGCGCGCCTGCTTGATCCCAACTGCTCTCCTGGTGACGATTGCCTTCAGCTCACCGGCCGCGGCCGGGCCCGGACAAAGCCTGACCGTCACCATGGTCGTGCGGTCGCTCTATGACGACAATTTTCTCCAATATTCGGACAATCAGCTCGCGGATTTCGACAGCGGCGTCCACCCGTTGCGCTACTCGATCCAGAGCACGGAGGACGAAATGGTCCAACCTTCGGTAGCGCTCACTTGGGAGCTCGACGAGGGCGGTGGCCGACGTCACGCGCTCCGGCTGCGCGGGGATGGAGACTTCCACAGCCGCAACGGCACGGCGGACGATCGGGCGGCGAGCGCACAGTGGACCGAGAAATTCCCACACGAGCGACGCCTGTCGTTGGGCTACTACCGCGTCGACGACTTCTACCTCCGCCAGCTGCGTGACGAAGATATTGCCGCCGTACTGGCGGACTTGCGTTACCGCCGGGCCCAATTCGACCTGCAGATCGCCTCGGCCAGCTGGCATCAGTTGGTCGCTCGTCGGCTGAGCGCAGGCCTGAGCTACCAGTTTGAGAATCGCCGCTACGTGCCGGAATTCCGGGAGCGCGACTCAGAGACTCATCAAGGCGAGGTTCGGTTGGAATGCAATCGACTCCCGCATCGAGGCGTCCTGAGCGGATGGGGAGGGTATCGCGTGAGCGAGGCGCGCGCCTCAGATGGCGACGAGGTCGGCGGCGTCCCCGACGACGATGACGTGAGCTACCACGGCGCCATCGGCGGCCTGGGCGCCCGCATGGAATTCAAGCGCAGCGGATCCTGGCGGTTCGGCGGCGATGTGGCCTACAAGCTCGAGACGCGCCGCTACGAATCGACGCTGCCCACGGATCGCTACCACTTCGGTCGCAACGACATGCTGAACGCCGTGGAACTCGGGTTGCGACTCGTGTACCACCCCCATTGGTCTGTGCGGGGATTCTACCGGCTCGAGAACAACGGCGCCCACCTCGGGACCAATGCTCCCCCGACATCCGACAGCGGCAGCTATCACGTGAATCAGGCAGGCCTGGCCATCGAATGGACCGGTCATGTCTGGCGCGCATCGACCGAGGAAGAGGACGAGTGATCGGCGAGGGTTCGCTGACGCTGAAAAGCCGACCGGTCCTCTTCGCCCGATCGCTCGAGAGACGTCGTGCGCTCTTGTTGCTCGCGCACCACAGCCACTAACTCGGGTAGCGCGCGGAAGGGGAACACCCGCGCCCGGCGGTTCTTCGACTGCCCAGCCTCCAGGCGAATCACCCCGCTTGCCATGTCCACGTTCTTCTACATCAGACCGACTACTTCTCCGAGACGCCAGCCCGTGTACCAGCCGAACAGCAGCGCCGGGCGCAGGTGCACGGGAAGCTGTTGAAACACCGCGCGCATCTGCTCCTCGGTCACGAATCCCGTTCGCGCGTTGTCGGTGCGGATCGAAGGGAACGCAGGCCTGACAGTCAGCCGGCCGACCCGGTGCGCGAGGTTCATGGAGCGTTTGAGTTGCGCCAGCTCGTTCTTCACCGTTGCCGGCGCGGCCATCTCCTCCAGACGGTGCGCAATGTAGGCGTCGAGCGTGGCCGCGTCGATGTCCATCGCACGTATCCGCCCGAAGAATGGCCGCAGGTGGAGGTCGAACGCACGCTCGGCGTGCGACGCGTTTCGCTCTCGGCGCTCGACCTCGCTGGGTACATGCTTACGAGGATTCCGGTCTGACCTCGGTCTCCGGATGGCTACCTCAGATCTCTCTGACCTCAACCAGGTCGGCTATCCGCCCGCTCGGGCTCTGGACGACGCTCTTCCCTGGACCACTCCATATCGCCTTCATGCTTGTCAGAAATGCTTCAGCCTCCTCGACCGTGTCGAACGCGAGGTCGATCATCACGCAATTCGGGTCGTCATGCAGACGCAGGATCGAGTACCGGCGCACGCCTGAACCCTTTCGGTCGGCTGGATCGGAGTCGAACACCTGCTTCCATCTGCCGAAGTCCGGCACACGATGTTCAATCCTTACGATGGGCATGGTGGCTCCTCACCTTCCCGCGCTGGCGCCGACCGACACGTCATACCACCGCCCTGGTTCCGAGTCTGCGTCGATCACCTCGGCCAGGCGCGAAAGCCGGTCCCTCTTCGGTGTATCGAGGGTGACCTGTACGGCGGCTGCGAATCCTCACCCCACGCCCTGATCGTGAACGGCAACGCGTTGGCCGCGGAAGACGGAGTTCTCGTTCCAACCAAGGAAGAGCGAGAGGACGGCTGTGCTTCCTTTGTGCTCGAACCACTGAGAAGCATCGGTTTCCATGGGTCCGAACGGTCACCATCGCTCTCGGCCATCATGGCCACGTGTGACCAGTTGTGCGCGATGTTGGCTCGTTGTCTAATGCGGCTGTTGGCTGGCACGCGATGCTTATAGGAGGCAAGTTCGGGGACGCCCCGGCATCATGAGCCTACGGGTCATCCTCCGAGTCCCAGCTCCTTCAGAAGTGCCACGAATCGTGGCTCGGAGCGCAACGGGTCAAAGACGCGATCTCGATTGAGCCAGCCGAGCCATTGCGAGTCGGCGTGACGCGCCCGCTCAAGGTACTCTATCGTATGCGCCTTGTCGCCGAGTCCAAGATAGACGAGAGCCAGGCAGAACGGCGGCACCTCGCCGTGCGGCGACCTCTTTCGCAGACCCGCGAGCTCCGCCATGGCGCGCACCCGATCCCCCGAGGCCCCGTAGGCGTACGCCAGCCATGCACCGACGAACGCGGGCGACTCCATCCCTCTGGCCTTCTCGAGGGCCGGGATCGCCTCGCGAGGATTCCCGGTTTCTAGTTTGATCCACCCTTCCAGCATCGGAGCGTAGAAGAGTTCCGGATCGAGTTCTGCTGCCTTGTCCGCAAGAGTCTTCGCAGCCGTGTAGTCGCCTCGAAACAGGAAGGCGAACGCCTTGTCAATCGGGATCTGAGGCGACAGGGGATCGAGATCCGTGGCGAGCTTGCCCTCCTTGACTGCTTCGTCGATCCGTCCCTGAAACGCGAGCACGACGCCGAACTGGTCGTGAGCGTAGGCGTAGTTCGGGCTGAGCTCGATGGCCTTTCGGAACTCGCGCTCGCTCCCAGCCCAGTCGTATTCATAGAACGACTTGAAGACAGCAAGGGTGGTATGCGCCTCGGCGGAACGATTGTCGAGCGAGACGGCCTTGTCGGCTGCAGCTTTCGCCTTGGGACGGGCGTCGCTGGCGGTAAGGAAGTCCTCGTTGAACCCGGCCCACGTATAGGCGTCGGACAGTCCGGAGTAGGCCGGCGCGAACTCCGGGCTCGCTTGGATCGCCTCCTCGAAGGCGGCAATGGATTTCTTGAGATTCTCGTCACTCGGGCGGTTGAGGAAGAACCGCCCTCTGAGGTACGCGTCGTGCGCCTCCGGATTCACGCGTGGGGCTTCTGCGAGGCGCGTTTGCTCCATCGGCGTGAGCTGAACGTTGATCTCCCGGGCGACGGCGGATGCGAGGTCCGCCTGAAGCGCGAGCACATCGCCCGAGCTGCGTTCGAAGCTCCGGGCCCAGAGATGCCGGTCTTGACGGGCATCGATCAGCTCGGCGGTGATTCGCACCTTGTCGCCCGCGCGCGTGACAGAACCCTCGACGAGGTCGTCTACATCGAGCAGCTTCGCGATCCGCGGCGCGGCTGGCCGTTGAGGACCCTTGAACTGCATGGCCGAGCCGCGCGAGATCACGCGGAGATGGCTGATGCTGGCGAGCTGGGCCGTCAGCTCGTCCGTCATCCCCTCGGCGAAGTAGTCCTGGCCTGGGTCACCCGAATAGTTGTCGAGGGGCAGGACGGCGATCGATCGCGCGTGCGACAGCGAGGGCAGCAGGCCGAAGAGGGAGGTTGAGTGACGAAACCAGGCACGAACCCCGACGGTTACGACCGCCGCAGACAGGAGTGCCCCTGTGAGCCACACCACGCCCCGGGAGGCTCCGCGGCGGGTGTCCGATCGTGATGCAGCGTCACCCGATACCGCGAGGATCTGGGACTCGGCGACCGTCCGCGCCGGCTCCACCCCCCTGGTCTGGAGGGACTCGAGTGCCGCACGGACCTCGCTCGCTCGCGCGTAGCGCTCTCCCGGTTCCTTCGCCAGGCACCGTTCGATCACGACCCTGAGACCGTGCGGGACGCGGTCGGGCAGCGCTCGGGGCATGTCGTTCAGAATCGCCGACGCGAGCGAGTATCCGGTGCTTCCCTGGAACGGCAGCGATACGCTCGCTAGCTCGTACATCAGGATCCCCATTGCCCACAGGTCGCTCCGCTCGTCCGCCGCCATTCCTCGCAACACCTCGGGCGCGAGGTACCGTGGCGTGCCGACGATCGCCCCGGTCTGGGTGAGCCCCGCTGTCAAGGTCGACGTCCCCTCCCCGGCGAGGTCTAATGCCCGCCTCGCGACGCCGAAATCCAGGACCTTGACGCGGCCGTCCTGCAGCACGATCACATTCGAGGTCTTGAGATCGCGGTGGATGACGTGCTTCTCGTGCGAATGCGAGAGTGCCGCCGCGATCTGCAACCCATAGCGCACGACGCTCTCAGTGGGGAGACCGGCCGGCCGCGCGGCCAGCTTGGCGCTCAGCGGCTCGCCATCGAGAAGCTCCATCGCCAGGTAGACGTGGCCGCCAACCTCTCCAACCTCGTAGATGGTGCAGATGTTCGGGTGGTTGAGGCTCGAAGCGAGTCGCGCTTCGCGAAGGAGGCGGGCACGGGCCTCGTGGTCCTCGCTTGCCACCTCAGGGAGCACCTTGATTGCCACTTCGCGCCCCAGGCGCAGGTCGCGTGCGCGATAGACCTCACCCATCCCACCCGCGCCGAGCGGGGAGATAATCTCGTAGGGACCTAAGCGGGTCGCAGGAGTTAGCGGCATTGCAGGAATCTACCCTAGAGAAGCATGACGCGTGCTGTTGCGGGGACTGGCTACGGACCTTGCCTACGAGAACCGCGTCGAAGGATCGCTTCTCGCTCGACTTCGGCCAAGAGCGGCGCCCCAACTAATCCACGCTGCGTGAGGGAATGGGCTGGGAACGGGCACCCAGGGGTGAGCTGCTCGGCCAGGGCCACGATGATCCCCTCGGGGCCGCTGCAATCTCACAACGGGAAACTTCGCCGGGCAGTGGTCAAGTTCGGATACCGGCGTCGACCCTGGAGTCGAAGATTCGGCAGCTAAGATCGGAAAGCAGAGATTCTCCGGGCACAGCGAGCTAGGCGCGAGTTCGCGCTCCCAGAGCGCGCGACGACTGTGCTTCTTCTGTGCTCGAACCATCGAGAAGCATCGGTTTCCATCGGTCGGAACGGCCACAATCGCTCTCGGTCATCGTGGCCGCGTGTGGCCAGTTGTGTGCGATGTTGGCCCGTGGTCAGACCTAGAATCTCGCACTCAGAATCCCGTGAGGCTCAAACCTCGTGCGGGTTCGACCCCCGCCTCCGGCACCAACTCGCAACGGGTTGCGGGCCTCCCCGCCTTGCTCATCGTGCTCGAAGCCGCCGATGCTGCCCAAACTTCGCGCGGCTAGCCTCGCGACCCCTTCTCCTAGGTCGCTTTCCGACACGATCGCGTAGCGGCGGTAGTTGCTCTCCGTCTTGTGGCCAGTCAGCTGCCAAGCGGCCGAACACCCTGCAATCGACGCAGTCGGGCCATCCCGAGTCGGAGAGTGTGCTAGTCCATGCCGGTCAGACTACGCCGCGTTCCAAGATGGAGGCGAGACCCTGCGGCCCTCGCTCCCGCCAGAGAGCCAGGAACTCCGGCAACGGGGTCAGATCGCCCGAAAGAGAGAAGTGCATGTTGACCTGGGTCTGCGCGAAGCTTCTCTGGCGCACTGCAAACACGCGGTCGAAGAGCAGCTCACGGAGGAGTTTGTCGGCCTTCCTAGCCGAGATCACTCGCCATTCCGCCGCTTCGATCCTCGATGCATGGTCAGCTATGGGTCGGGCGATGTCGTCCGGCTGGGGATCCTCGATGAGGTGATGAACGATCGCGTCCTCGACGTGCCTCTTGCCGGCCGACCTCGCGGCATACGCGAAGGCGGCGAGGTGGACCAGCCGATCGGGCACCGCGGCGCCCACGATGTCGGCGGTCAGGCCCGGGACGCTCACGATGGCGAACACATACGGCAGCGCCTCGTCGTCCTGCCGGCGCAGCCCCTGCCAGACCTTGTAGGTCGCAAGCGCAAAGCAGTCCTCGGGCTCCAGCGCCACCATCTGCTTCGCGTTCTGGAAGAGTGTCCCGTGGAACTTGATGTTGAGCCGGAACACGGGCCTCCTCGATCCGTTCAGTACGCGGTAGTCCGTCTCCGTGTACCCGGTCCGCTGGTCTTCCAGGTGCAGCTCCTCGGACCCAAGCGTCCGCTTGTACAACCTCTCGAAAGTGCGCTCTGCGAGGGCGGCGAGCAGGAGCTGGCCGAGCCCGCGCCGCCTCTTGGTCATCCTCGTCTCGTCGGAAGCATCGACGAGCGTGGTCCCGAACAGGTCCTTCAGCGGGTCCGCACTGGTCGCGAGGGCGGATAGGCGTCGAGCCGTCGTCTTCAGGTTCTTGGCCAGCGACCGCGGATCCTGTCCCTGGAGGACGGATCGCACGCCGTGCAGCAACCGGAACGCGCGTGGCGGGGCCTGCTCGCCGTACACCGACGCGACGATCTCGAGGAGGTCCTCTAGGCTCGCGAGCATGAGGCGGCGCCAGGGACGAGGCCGAAGCGAAGCCGCGAGTTCTCCACGTACTTCGGTTCGATCTCGAACGAGAGCCAACGCCGCTGTAGTCGCTCGGCGACGGCTCCCGTGGTGTTGCTCCCTGCGAAGGGATCAAGCACCAGCCCACCAGGCCGCGTCAGGAACTTGATGTAGAACTCTGGCAAAGCTGCGGGGAAGCGAGCCGGGTGCGGCTTGAGACCGTGTTCGGCGCAGAGCTTGATGTACTCGCTGTTGCTCTCGTTGTTCCCCCGTTCCAAGAGATTGGACGCAACAACTTGATTGTCATCCTGACCTTCGACTCGGTCGCGAAGTACATTTGAAGGTATCGCGCCGCCGTGATCCTGAAGGAACTTCAGTGTGATGTTGTGCCCGCTCGGACGTTTCTTCGCTCGATAGCCGCGTTGAAGGAGGCGGCGCATGTCGGCGCTGTATTCCTCAAGGACCTGACGATTATCGGCGTACGGGTGTTCACCTTTCGAGAGCCACCAGACGTACTCGACTGAGTCTTTGATCCGGACGCGGCGCACAGTCACCCACTCGGCGGGGCTCGGGAGCTTCGCGGGGTTGAACCAAAAACACTCCTGCGCCAGCCGGAACCCGATCTCATCGCAGAGCATGATCAGTAGGCGGAAGTGGTACAGCGATCGCGTCGGGGCGCCAGGGTTGTAGCTCCCGCCTATGTTGAGCACGAAGCTCCCTTCGGGCTTCAGCACCCTGTGCATCTGGACGGCGAATGGCCGGAACCACTCGAGGTACGCCGACTTGTCGGCGTTCCCGTACTCCTTCTTGAAGTGCAGGGCATAGGGCGGGGACGTGACGATCAGGTCGATGCTGTTGTTTGGTAGGGCCGCGAGTGCCGTGGCGGCGTCCCCGCAGACCATCGCCCCGAACGGGGTAGTGTACGCAGCCTCAGGGCGCATGAGCGCGGCCGGATGGTCTTCTGTTGCTGGCCGGTTCAGGGACAGAGGTAGGAGCGGACCGGTGTTGGACTGGACCCTCTTCCGCCGGCCTCGGGCGGGTTTCTCCCGTACGAACTCGCGGACATTCTTCTTGGAGCGGCTCAGAACTGCGAGCTTCCGCTTCGATTTGGCCTTTGCAGGAGGCTTCAAGCCTGCACCCTCCATGGTGGACCGGTCAGCCTTCCGTTGCATGGTAGCATGCCCGGCCGCCAAGGCCGCTTCCCGTGCCCTGTGTGCGCACCCCGTTCCTACAGTCTGCCCGACGCTGCCCGAATGCTGCCCGAACTCACGGGTTCTCGGGAGACGGAGGAGACTCGGGAGACTCGCTGCTCTCTTGGCTGTCTCCGGAAGTCGTGACGTACTCGGATGTCGCACCTTGCGCCGCTTCGGGAGACGAACTCAAATCCCGTGAGGCTCAAACCTCGTGCGGGTTCGACCCCCGCCTGGCACCATCCTTCAGTGAGTTACGCGCCTCGACTCCTTCCTCGCTTCCCTCCCGCGACCGCGGCTGGGTCCGCGGTCGCCACGGGGCGTTCGACTAGTTGAATGACAGCGGCGAACGAGCGGGCGGAGACTTCACTCCAGCGCCGGAGGTTCGCGGCTTTCACCCCCGAATGCCGACTTCCCCCGCCGGCGCGGCACGCGTGCACGCAAGCCACGAACGTCCTCGAACCTCCATCGCCCGGAGCCTCGTGTGCCTCGGCCTAGCCTGCGCCGGCTGCGCCGCGAAGCCGCAGGTCGAGTATGGCGTGACGGTTCCGCAGGCGGGCCTGGTGCAGGTCACCATGACCGTGCGGAATCCTCCCGCGAGCGGACTCACGCTGCGCGGCCACGCCGCTCGTCGGATCCTCCGACTCGGAGAGGTCACCGCCCGCGGAGATCGGGCCGGACCTCTGCGCGTGGTGGCCGGGCTCGAGCCCACCGCGCTGGGCCGCGGGACCATCGATCTTCCGACGTTCCGGATCGCGGGGCCGCTGCCTTCACGCCTCACGGTGCGCTACTCCGTCGCCGTGGGCATGCGCGAAGGAGACGAGCACCAAGGCTTCAGCGGTCGCCGCCATGGCTTGGTGACCCCCGGCCTCGCCTTCTTCACGGGGCGCCAGGTCTTCCTCGTCCCCCAACTCCCCCAAGTCGATCAGGTCGTGGTGCGCATCCACGCGCCCGCGGCCAAACGGATCGTGTGTCCCTGGCGAGCCACGCGAGACGGATGGCGACCCGGGGTGGGGAACCGGCACGTCTTCGACGACCTGCTGGCGGGAACGGTCGGCGTGGGAACCTTCGACCTGCGAACCGTCACCCTGGGACGAACTCGCTTCGAGTTTGCCTTCCCCGCGGGGACGCCGCTCGAGACCGAGCGCCACACCGTCGATCTCCTGGCGGCGGCGGCGCGATTCGTTCGCTTCCGTTTCGAGCACGACCTCGGCCCGACCTACCGGGTGCTCGTGCTCGGCAAGAGCCCAGAAGGCGACGAGCTGATCGGTGACGCATGGGCGACGGGTCAGGGCGGAACCTTGCTCCCGCTGACGCCCAGCCGGCTGGCGGCCTACGCCGCCGCGCTGCTCGACGTCTTCCTTCGCGACGCGCCCTACCGCACGACACTGGTGGATCCGTCGGAGTACTGGTTGGTCGATGGGCTGCGGGAGCTCTACGCGTGGCGGGCGGTGGCGGCCGCGGGATTGCTCTCGCGGGCCGAGGTCGACGAGCGGCTCGCGCTCCGACATGCGTCGCTCGTCGACGTGAGTCCGTCTCCGCGCGACCTCGAGACGATCTACGACGACCCGACCGTCTGGCCCGGCGAGCGCGCCGTCTTCGCCTCGTTCGCGCTCGACCGGCTCGATCGCTCCCTTCAGTCCGCATCGAACGGAAAGGACGACCTGGATCGCGTGGTTCGTTCCTTCGTGTCGCGGGGGGACGGCTCGTTGTACCGCGTCCTGGCCCGGGCCCCCTCGATCGCCTGGACGACCTTCCGCGAGGACGTCATCCGCGGTCGACGGGCCTCGATGCGGGGCGAGCTCTCGAAGCTCGAGGCCACGAGGTCGACCCCCTCGGGGCCCGCTGGAAACGTTCGTCCCGGCGGCTCGTCGCGGTCTCTCACCTTCGTCTACACCGGCGCAACCGAAGGCTACCTCGAGAACTGCGGCTGCAAGGGGACGCAGTCGGGAGGGCTCGCTCGTCGCGTGTCACTGATCCGGCGTCTCCGCGAACAGCGGCCCGACCTGGTGCTGCTCGACGCGGGCAGCACGTTCAGCCGGACCGACAAGCAACCGACTCTCGACACGTTGTCGCGCGAGGAGCAGCGGTTCTCGCTGCGCACGATCGAGAAGATGGGGTACGACGCGGTCGCCGTGGGCTCCACGGAGCTGATCTACGGGCTTCCCGTTTTCCGGTCGCTGACCGCCGGGAGCGGGGTACCGTGGGTCTCCTCCGTCGAAGGGGAGGCGGGCCCGATCGCGCCTCGGACGCGCGCCTTCGAGCGAGGCCGCCTGCGACTCGTGGTGCTCGGGCTGATCGAGCCCTCGAGGGGACTCGACGAGGACGCCCGTTTCGAGGACGCGACCGCGACGCTGCGGCTCGGGGACGTCGTGGATCGCGCGCGATCCATCGTGTCCGGACTGGCGAGGCGCGCCGATCTCATCGTGGCGATGGGGAAGCTGAGCCCGCCGACGATCCGCCGCCTGGTCACGGCCTGTCCCGATCTCGACGTCATCGTCTCGTTCGACGACCAGCTGCCACGACCGGACGCCGATGGCAGAACCACCGATCGCTCCGGATTCCTAGGCCGAACCCTCATCCTCTACACCGATGAGAATCGCTACGGAGTGAACCTGGCGACTGTGAAGGTGGGTGCGGACGGCAGGATCGGCGCTGCCGCGCTCGCACGAATTCCGCTGGACGACCGGGTTCCGGAAGATCTCCCGACCCGCCGCGAACTGACGCGGCTCTACGAGCGGATCGGCCGTCTCGACGGAGCGCAGGGTGCGGTCGTTTCGCCGTTCGCATGGGATTCGCTGCGGAGCGCGGGCGGGTATGCCGGGGTCGCGACATGCGCGGGGTGTCACCGCGGCGAGTTCGCGCAGTGGCGCGACACGCCGCACGCCACGGCCTTCAAGACCCTGCTCGACGTCCATCGCCACTACCAGCCTCGTTGCGTGAGCTGCCACGTGGTCGGCTTCGGCGCCCCGGGCGGATACCGGATGGCCGGTGCGGACGAGCGGCTCGCGAACGTTCAGTGCGAGGTCTGCCACGGGCCCGGAGCGCGGCATGCGCGCGACCCGCGGGCGGCGAACATCCGTCGATCGGTTCCCGAAGTGGTGTGCGTCTCCTGCCACACGCCCGAGCACTCCGACCATTTCGTGTACCAGCAGCGACTCCCGCGCGTCATCCACGCTCCGCCGGCGAGTCCGTCCGCGCCCGCGGGAACCGTCTTCACCTTCGGGCCGAACGGAATCGAGAGCCGGACGATGCACGGGCTCCTCGGGCGCTGACGTCGTGGCTCGGGTCCGCGTGACCCCGCGACCGCGGGGACGACCGAACGGCGATCACCCGGCCGTCGCGCGTGTCGTGGCCAATCGGCCGGGGAGAGAAGGAGAGACACTATGCGTCGCATGATCGTGCTGGGATTCGTCGCCCTCATGGCGATGGCGGCCACCGCGCAGTCGAGGACCTCGCAGGTCGCCACCGGCAACTCGCCCTACGTGGATCCGACGATGGACCTCGTACCGGGCATGCCGAAGTCGGTGCGCATGACCTGCGAGAACAAGAAGTGCGGCGGATTCGACTTTTGCATCGCCATGCAGCCAGGCTGGATCTGCGACTTCAGCGGCGGCGTGGGGAACTGCAAGAACGTCCACTGTTGATCGCAGCGCGGCGGGAGAGCCTGGTAGGGCTCTCCCGCCCATCCGGTTCCTGGATTGGTGCTCGCGAATTCGCGTTCGCGCGCCCTTTCCGGCGAAGTGTCCAGAACCCCGGTCCTGCGGACTCTCGGAGCTCGCGGGCCTGGAGCCCTCGCCGAATTCCGCGATCCCAGCGGCGACGATCCTTCTTCCCTACTCCACTCGATGCAGTCGCTGCCGCGCCTCCGGCCTCCACGATGGGCGGCACGGCTCTTGGTACAGAGAGCCCTCATGACCTTCGTCGCGGATCCGAATCACGGAATGCCCTCCGTGCGCGAGTCGGCGCTCTCGGCGGACCTCTTCGAGCAAGGCGGGAAGGCCGAAGCCGTGTTCCACGTCGAACAGGGCCTGGCCAAGCTGCTCCGGGTCCACGCCGACGGCCGCGAGACCATCGTTGGATTGAGATCTCGCGGCTCCTTCCTCGGGGCGGCCGAGGCGCTGCTCTCGATTCCGTATGCAGCCAGGGCGGTGGCATTGCCACGCTGCCGATGGGTCAAGCTGGGGGCGGAGGAGTTCCGCAGTCGGGTCCGCGTCAGCCAGGCACTCTCCTGGCGAGTCCACGAAATGCAGAGCCGAGAGGTGTACCAGCAGCTGGTCCGCCTCGGGGAACTCGGTGGCATGCAGGCGCGCGCACGTCTGTGGCGAGTGCTCCAGGAAATCGGGGCGATCCTCGGCGAAGAGGACTCCACCGGGGACGTTCGGCTGGTCATTCCTCTGCGCCAGTGGGAGATCGCGCAGCTGATCGCCGTGACGCCGCAGTATCTATGTCGCTTGATCTCCGAGATGAAGAGCGAGGGGTTGCTCCTGAGGCGGGACGACGGTTGGACCCTGCATCGTCGCGACGCGGAGAACCTCGAAGTCGAGGAACCATCTCGTTTGTGCCACCGACCGACGCCCATCACACGGTCCGCGTGGACGCCCCGCGCCGCGCCGAGATCGTGTGCACCCTCGGTCCCGCCACGGGCGGTCGCGAGGCGATCCGCGCGCTGATCGAAGCCGGGATGGAGATTAGATCCCGGAGTAGGCGGCCGGAGATTGCGGCAACACGAGGCGACGTGGTCGAGGCCCGCGCGACCTTCATTTTCCTGGCGAAAACTGCGTTCGGCGCTGCTTTCGAAGTAGAAACATCGAGACTCGGGTGCTAGCGTTCCGCCTCTGAGCGACGGTGGAGTCGACACGATGACTCAGAGACCGCGCCGCACGGTCTCTCTCGGTCGATTCGCCATCGCTGGGCATTCATGCCGAGTCGGACCGGATTCGCGCACACTTCCCTCCTCGGTTCCCTCACGCCGCCCCCGACGCGCCGCCTGGCCTTAGCGTGTTTGCTCACGCTGGCGGCGACGCTCACGATCGCAATCGCCCTTCCCGCGTGGGCCCAAGGTGTCGTCTCGAGCCTCTGGGTCACCGACGGCACGGTGAACGCGGGGATCGTCTCGGGCAACACGCTCTATCTGGGAGGCAGTTTTTCCAGTGTTGGCCCCGCGACAGGGCGTGGTGTTCCTCTCTCGCGCACGAGCGCCGCGTTGCTCGCGGGCTTTCCCGACGTCGCCGGCACCGCGGTCTACACCGCGATTTCGGATGGCGCGGGTGGCTGGTTCATCGGCGGATCGTTCACCGCGGTGGGAGGCGCCCCGCGCGCAAACCTTGCGCACATTCTGCCCGATCTCTCCGTGGCACCCTGGAGCCCGGGAACGAACGGCGCCGTCAATACGCTCGCGCTCTCGCAGGGCGTGCTCTTCGTGGGCGGCAGCTTCACCGCGGCCGGCGGGCAATCTCGGGCGCGCCTCGCCGCATTCGATGCCCTGACCGGAGCGCTGCTCGCGTGGAATCCCGGCGCGAACAATTCGATCTCGGCGCTCGCGGTCGGCGGGTCGGTGGTGTACGCGAGCGGTCTCTTCTCGGTCGTGGCGGGACAATCCCGCGGCCGCATCGCCGCGCTCGATCCCGTCAGCGGGGCGGCCACGTCGTGGAATCCCGGGCTCGGGAGCTGGGCCAACACGCTCGCTCTCCAGGGCTCGACGCTCTATCTGGGGGGACCGTTCACGAGCGCGGCGGGGCAGGCACGCGCTGGTCTCGCGGCATTCGATACCGGGACCGGAGCGCTCCTCTCGTGGAATCCCGGGGTGGCAGGCACGGTTTGGTCAGTGGCGATGAGCGGCGGATGGGTTTCGTCGGTGGCGCATTCAGCACGGCCGGCGGCGCCCCGCGCTCGAATCTCGCGGCATTCGATGCTCAGAACGGCGCCTTGGCTGCCTGGAATCCCGGCGCGGACGGCACGGTTCGCGCGTTGGCTTCGGATGGCTTCTCGATCTTCGCGGGAGGCGACTTCGCGGTCGCCGGCGGACAACCTCGACGTTTCCTCGCGGCGATCGACCCCGCAGCCAGGAGCGCGACTTCCTGGAATCCCTCTCCGAATGGCCGCGTCTACGCGCTCGGACTCGCGGGCGACGTCGTGTACGCCGGCGGCACGTTCACTAGTTTCGGCGCGGTCGCGCGGGCGAATCTGGCCGCGCTCGACCTGACGTCCGGCGCGGCCACGAGCTGGAATCCCACAACGGATGGCTCGGTCGCGGCGCTGGCGTTGCAGGGGAGCGTGCTCTACGCGGGCGGCTCGTTCTCCATGGCCGGCGGCCAGTCGCGCGCCGACCTTGCAGCCTTCGATGTCACGAGCGGCTCGCTCACGTCGTGGGATCCGGGCGCGAACGGCCAAGTCAACGCGCTGGCCGCGAGCGCGGGCGCCGTGTACGCGGGGGGAGTCTTCTCGAGCGTCGGAGGTGCGCCGAGGGATTACATCGCCGCGCTCAATCCCGTGACCGGGAGCGCGACCGGATGGAATCCCCGCCCCGACGGGTGGGTGAACGCGCTCCTCGTCGAAGGCGCGCGTGTCCTCGCCGGCGGTAACTTCAGCGCGATCGGTGGTCTGAACGTTGGTTTCGCGGCCGCCCTCGATCCCGTGAGCGGGAACGCGCTCGCGTGGGATCCGCTGCTCGACGGAAGCGTTCGAGTCCTCACCCGCTCGGAAACCCAGATGCTGCTGCTCGGCGGAAGCTTCACGAGCGCGGGCGGGCAGCCCCGCGCGCGGATCGCCGCCGTCGACGATGCCAGTGCCGCGCTCGACGTGTGGAATCCCGGAGCCGACGGCGAGGTGCGCGCGCTTTGGTCTTCGAACGGCGTCGTGTACGCCGGCGGTGCATTCACGCAGGCCGGGGGTCAGGCGCGCGCCAATCTGGCGGCGCTCGACGCGTCCTCGGGGAGCGCGTGGCCCTGGGCTCCCGATCCGGACAAGGCGGTCAATGTTCTGGGCGCCTCGGGGTCAGGATTGGTCGTGGGCGGGAGCTTCTTCTCGATGTCGGATCGGGCGCGAGCCTTCCTCGCCTCCGTGGCGAGTGCCACCGTCGGCGTGGCGCCGGCGATCGCGCACGCGAACGCGGCCGCGGAGCTTGGACCGTTCCGGCCCAATCCCTTTTCCCGCTCGACGGAGATCTCGTTTCGGCTCGCGCGCCGGGAGGCGGTTTCCCTTCGCCTCTACGACTTGGTCGGTCGCGAGGTCGCAACGCTCCTCGACCACGCCGCGCGTGGTCCAGGTGAGGCGCGCGTGACCTTCGAAGGCTCCCTACCCGGGGCCGGTCTCTACTGGTGTCGGCTCACCACGGCGACGGTGGACGCCGTGCGCCGGCTGGTCTTCGTCCCATGAACGCGGGCCCAGCCATGAGATCGCGTGCTCGTCCCGGGCTCGACGTGCGCGAGCGCGCGCCGCCTGCGGCTTCACTTTCCTCGTCCGATCTCATTCTCTCCAACGCAAAGGAGCACGAACTCATGCATCACTCATCGAGGATCACGCTTCGAGCTCTGGCGTTGGGAATTGCCGCCGCGGTCACGCTGGCGCTCTTCTCCCCCGCCCACGCTCAAAACTCTGGACACATCGCCTTCCCGCCGAACTCTCATCCGTATGGAAAGTCCTACGCCCAATGGTCCGAAGCCTGGTGGGCAATGGGCTTATGGGCAACCCGTCGACGTGAATCCGCTCTTCGACGAGACCGGTGCCAATGCTGCCGTTGGCCAATCCGGTCCGGTGTGGTTCCTCGCCGGCGTCTTCAACGTTTCCGGCACCGCGCACCGCGCGATCAGCGTTCCCAAGGGGACCGCGTTGTTCCTCCCGATCATCAACGTGGAATGGGACAACCTCTGCCCGCCGGCCAACCTGACCCTCGACGAGCTGCGCGCTATGGCGGCCGGAGCGGCCGATCTCGGGACCGATCTGATCTGCGAGGTGGACGGCGTCTCGGTTCCCGATCTCTCGCGCTTCCGAGTCCAGGCCGGGCCTTTCTCGGTGACGTTCCCCGACAACAACGTCTTCCAACTCTTCGGCTGCACGGACGTGGTGGCCGGCACCTATGGCCCGTTCGTGGGCGACGGCTACTACGTGATGCTCGATCCGCTCTCGAGGGGTCACCACACGGTGCACTTCTCCGGCACCTTCGGACCGCCGGTCTCGTTCACGCTCGACATCGTGTACGACGTCACGGTCACCGACACCAAGACGACGTCGACGGCCTCGCTCTCGCCGCTGTCCAAAGCGGCGTTGATGCACGCGCTGCAGACGATGCGCACGGCCCCGGTGGGCGCGTCCCGCCCGATCGGCGAGACCTCGACGGCGCCGAATCCCGTGCACGACGGGGGCTTGCTCCACTTCACGTTGGCGAGGTCGGGCGCCGTGGACGCTCGGCTCTTCGACGTGAACGGCCGGCTCGCTCGCGTGATCGCGGATCGCGCCTGGTTCAGCGCCGGCTCCCACGACCTTCGAGTGGACCGGCAGGCCGGGGATCCGCTGGTCCCAGGCGTCTACTTCTATCGCATCACGACGCCCGAAGGAGCGAGCGAAGGGAGGATGATCGTTCTCCGTTGACGGTGGTAACGGCTATCGCCGAGTCGTGACTAAGATGCGAGGAGCACCGGTCTCCATGACGGACCGGTGCTCCTCTGGCGTTCCATGGCATGCGGGCAGTGCCCTCGCTGGACGACGCCGTCGAACTCTCGTGACTGCCCGGTGGCGCCTGCGGCTTCACTGGCCCTAGGAACCGTGCCCGGCGTCCGGTGTACATCCGGAAGGACTGGAGATGGAGAAACGGGATCTCCTCGACTTCGAGCTGGGGGGTGGATTGCGTTAGGAAGAGTCGAGCCGCCGCTCTGGTAGGTGTCACCGTTGGGGTGGGTGCTAGCATTCGTTGAAAGAGACGGCTCCCAGTAGGATGGACCGGTTCACTGCGAGGTGGAACGGACCATTCCCAACAAGGAGCCTTCGATGGGCAAGGTACTCGGGATGCG
>JACXTT010002553.1_pt1 | contig 28760 bp, 30 predicted proteins | sample 9270951 | NCBI WGS metagenome assembly JACXTT01 (sample SAMN15532306, study PRJNA645909) | rock metagenome | isolation source: weathered quartz diorite | place: Puerto Rico | collected 2017-06-21 | reverse complement strand
ACCCGCACATGACAGTGCACGAGAACATGTCCTTCGGGCTGCGCCTGAAGAGAGTGCCGAAGGACGAGATCGAGCGGCGAGTGAAGGCGGTGGCCGGCATCCTGAGCATCACCGAGCTCTTGAACCGCAAGCCCAAGCAGCTTTCCGGCGGCCAGCGCCAGCGCGTCGCCATGGGCCGCGCCATCGTGCGCAACCCCAAGGTATTCCTGTTCGACGAGCCGCTCTCGAACCTGGACGCGAAGCTGCGCGTGCACATGAGGACCGAGATCAAGAAAGTGCACCAGAAGGTGCGCACCACGACGGTGTACGTGACGCACGACCAGGTCGAGGCGATGACCCTCGCCGATCGCGTCGTGGTGATGAACGCCGGGCTGATCGAGCAGGTCGGCACGCCGCACGAGCTCTATCACTCGCCGGCGACGCTGTTCGTCGCCGGCTTCATCGGCTCGCCGGCGATGAACATGATGCGCTGCGGCCTGGAGGAGACGGCCGGCGCGCTGCGCCTGAAGCTGCACGGCGATATCTCGCTGCCTATTCCGACCGAGCGCGCCGCGCGCTATCGCGCGCACGTCGGTAAAGATAAGCTGCTCCTAGGCCTGCGGCCCGAGCACTTGACGGAGATGCGCGCTCAGACGCTGCCCGGCCAGGCGCCGGTCGACATCGCTGTGGAAGTCACCGAGCCGATGGGCATGGAGACGCTCGTCTTCTTCAGCCTGAACGGCGCGGAAATCTGCGCGCGCACCAACCCGGCGGCCAATCTCCAGCCGGGCAAGCGCGCGCAGCTGCTCGCCGACCTGCGTTACATGCACCTGATCGACGAGCAAAGCGGACGTGTTCTCTAAGCTCGCAGCAGCGCTGCTCGTCGCAGTCGGCGTCGCCTATGCGGCGGACAGCAAGCCGCCGGCGAAGATGGAAGAGCCGATGGCCGGGAAAATGCGCAAGCCCGGCACGAAGCAAGGCGACGTCAAGAAGCAGGCCGAGAAGAAGCGCCACACCATGAGGCCGAAGCTCGAGAAGGAAGAAAAGGAGATGGCGCGGGAGCGCAAATAGAAATCGGCGCTTTCCCGTCGGCCTCGAATAGTCAGGGCCGCTTGAAGTCTGCGCACATGCTGGGCGGTCCCACCCAGTGTTGGTCAACGACCCTGCCGTTGTCGAACACCAGCGTGCGCTCGCAGCGCGCGGGCGGCTCGGGCGATCCGACCGGCATGCCGACGCCGACGCCGACTCCGGTCGCTCCGCCGCCGCCGATCCTCACGCCGCCCACGCCGAGGCCGACACTCGCCCCCGGCTGCGGATAGGACCCGGTGACCCACGTGTGCCAGTCGCGGCCGTCGGCCGTCTTGGTGCTGCGCGTCGGAGCGCCCCAGGCGCGCAGCACGTCCTCGTAGCTCGTGCCCTGCCAGGACTCGCGCGCCTTGTCCACGTCTGCCGCGGTGGCGCAGGCGCCGAGCGCCAAGCCGAGCGCCATCGCTAGAAGGCTCTTGGTCGTCATGCCACTAGAGTAAACGAATTTTGCCGGCGTATAGTGAGCCGAGCCGTTTCCCGGGAGGAGGCAGCCATGGTCGGAAGACGCGGCTTCATGCGCGGCGCGGCGCTCGGTGCGCTCGCATTCACCGTTGGCGGCGTGCAAGTCCTGCTCACACCACGCGAAGCGCGAGCGCGAGGCGTACCTTACCGCCTGCTGCAGGCGAGTGAAGCCGAGACGCTGGAAGCGATCGGCGAGACGCTCGTGCCCGGCGCGCGCGACGCGGGCATCGCGCACTTCATCGATCACCAGGTCTCCGTGCCGGCGGAGGAAGCGCTGCTCGAGGCGCGCATCCTCAACGTGCGGCCGCCGTACGCCGACTTCTACAAGGCGGCGATCCGCGCGATCGACAAGGCGGCCGCCGTGCAGAGCGATCAGCGCTTCGCGTGGCTGCCGGCCGACGCGCAGCGCGACTTCGTGAACCTGATGCGCCAGAACAAGCTGCAGGGCTGGCAAGGGCCGCCATCGGGCTTTGTCTACTTCGTGCTGCGCAGCGACGCGGTCGATGTGGTGTACGGCACCGTCGAGGGCTACGAAGCGCTCGGCATCCCGTATCAGGCGCACATCATGCCGCTCAAAAGGTGGTGACATGGCGACGCGCGACAAGGTAGACGCAGTCATCGTCGGCGCCGGCGCTTCTGGGTCGGTCTTTGCTGCCACCCTCGCGAAGGCCGGCAGGAAAGTGGTGGTGCTCGAGACCGGGCCGGACTGGCAGCTCTCGGATCTCATCAGCTCGGACATCTGGGGCCGGCGCATCAAGGCGGCAGGCGCGCCGTTCCTGCTCGAAGGGAAGAATCCGTTCGGCTACAGCTACCAGTCGGGCTGGGGCGTGGGCGGCGCGGCGCTGCATTACTTCGCGAATTTCCCGCGCCTGCTGCCGACCGACTTCAGGATGAAGAGCGAGCACGACCGCGGGCTCGACTGGCCGATCTCCTACCCGGACGTCGCGCGCCACTACGACAAGGTGGCGCAGGACGTCGGCGTCTCGGGCGATGCGAAGGCCGAGGAGCTCTGGCGGCCGGCGGGCAAGCCCTACCCCATGCCGCCGATGAAAACGTTCCGCAACGGCGAGGTATGGGTCAAGCCATGCGCCGAGCACGGCATCCGCCTCGTGCCGGCATGCGTGGGCATGAACTCGGCCGAGTACAAGGGACGCCCGGCGTGCATCTACGACGGCTGGTGCCACATCGGCTGTCCGATCGGCGCGTTGAGCAACCCGATCGTCACCTATCTCGGCGACGCGCGCCGTACGGGTGCCGAAGTGCGCGCGCGCTCGACGGTGACGCGCGTTCTGATGAACAAGGAAGGCACGAAGGCGACCGGCGTCGAGTACTACGATGCGGCGCGACAGCGCCAGGTGCAGCCGGCGAGCGCCGTGGTGCTCGCGGCCTGGTCGGCGCAGAACCCACGGCTGCTGCTCAACTCGGCGACGCCGAAGCACCCGAAGGGGCTGGCGAATGCGAGCGGGCTGGTCGGCAAGTACATGATGTGCCACTTCGCCTCCGGCACCTGGGCGCTGTTCGACGAGGACGTGCAGAACCATCTGGGCACGACCGGCGCGCAGTTCATGTCCTACGACCGTTATCCGAAGACCAGCCACAAGGGCGCCTTCGGCAGCACGTTCATCGTCGCGGGCTCGGCGCTGAAGACGACCGACCTCGGCGGCTTCGCCAATGCGCGCCTCGACTTGTTCGGGCCCGAGTTGCATGCGTTCATGAAGCGCGCCGCGCGCGGCCTGACGCGCCTCAACGCCTTCGGCGAGGAGCTGCCCAATATCGAGAACCGCGTGGAGCTGGCTAACGAGAAGGATGAGTTCGGCATGCCGCTCGGCCGCATCGTGCACAGCTACGACGAGAACGCTGCCGCCGTCTGGAACGCGAATTTCGAGGAAGGGCTGAAGATCGCCAAGGCGACCGGCGCGAAGGAAGTCTGGTCGGGCCGCGGCGCCATGCCGACCATCCATCTCATGGGCGGCACCATCATGGGAACGCGCGCGAGCAACTCGGTCGTGAACAGCTACGGCCAGACGCACGAGATCGCGAACCTGTGGATCGCCGGCCCCGGCATCTTCCCGACTGCCGGCGCGTCGAACCCGACCTACACGATCTTCGCGCTCTCATTGCGCGGCGCCGAGCAGCTCGCGGCGAAATGGAGCACGGTGATCTAGGCCGCTAGCGCAGGCGCGTCGCTTTCCAGTAGCCCGAGAAGCTGCCCTTCGCCTCGCCGGCCATCTCGGCGCCGTGCACGCGCCCGCTGTAGTCGCCGCTGCCCGCGACGGTGAAGCGGATGCGATCGCCGCTCAGGCGGCCGGTGATGCTCGCCCTGCGCCCGTCCGGGCCGGTGAGCATGCCGCTGAGGCGCTGCACGTCTTGCGCGAGCTGGAGCTCGCCGCTCGGCAGGTGCCAGATGCCCGCCACTTTCGCCGGGACGAGGTAAAGAAGCGCAGTGCACCAGCTTGCGCAGGCCTCGCCGAGCTCGGAGAACGTCTCCTCGTCCCAGCCCTCGATGCGGTAGGTGTTGACGACGATGCGAGTGCCGGGCGCGAGCTCCAGGAACTTGGGCGCGAGCCGCCGCAGGTTGGTCGGCAGCAGGAAAAGCGCGAGCACGCTCGCCTGCGAGAAATCGGCCTCGAACATGTCGCCCTGGACGAACTGCGCGCGCTCGGCGACGCCGGCCGCGGCGGCGTTGCGCCGCGCGAGCGCCACCATGTCCGGCTCGTACTCGACGCCGAGCGCGCGCGCGCCGCGCTTGGCGGCCGCGATCACCATGCGCCCGTCGCCCGAGCCTAGATCGACCACGAAGTCGCGCTCGGTGACGTTCGCCAGATCGAGCATCCGCTGGACCAGCGCCGGGCGCGTCGGCACCCAGACGACGTCCTTCCCCGGCTGGCCCTCGTAGGGCGCGTAGCCTTGCGCGGCGGCGTGCGCGATAGCCAGGCAAAGCAGCAGCGGCAGCAATCGCGGCATGGGTAAAATCATAGCGACTGAGGAGAGCGCCATGCCCATTACCGAACTGAATCATTTCCTGCTGGTCGCGAAGGATCTCGAGCGCACCAAGGACTTCTACTGCCGCGTGCTCGGCATGGAGGTGGACCGCGAGCGGCCGGATTTCGGCTTCCCGGGCTACTGGCTGAAGGCGAACGGCGAGACCTGCGTGCACCTCGCTTCCCAGCAGCCGAACAAGATCCGCGACCACTTCCTGCTGAAGAAGCACCCGAAGGGCACCACCGGCTCCGGCGCCGTGGACCACATCGCCTTCCTCGCCAAGGACCCGCGGGAAGTGCGCGGCCGCATCCGGAGCAACAAGGTGCAGATGCACTATCGCAGCTTCCCGGACGCGAAGCCGCCGCTCTTCCAGATCTTCCTCAAGGACCCGGACGACGTGACCATCGAGCTCAACTTCCTGGGCGAGAAGATCGACCAGCGCGAGTGGCAGGGCGAGGGCTCGGCCTCCGCGATGACGCTCCGCAAGGAGCCCGGCAAGAAGACCAAGCTCGCGCACCAGAACTAGAGCGCGTGCGCGGCGTCGTTTTTCTCGGCGATCGCCGGGTCGAGCTGCGGAGCTTCCCCGATCCCGCGCCCGGCGAGGGCGAAGTGGTGATCGAGATGAAGGCCTCCGGCATGTGCGGCTCGGACCTCAAGTTCTATCGCTCGCCGCCGGGGGCAGCGCAGGCTGCGCTGGGACTGGGCGGCAACGCCGAGCCGTTCATCGCCGGACATGAGCCGTGCGGCGTCGTCGTGGCGCGGGGTGCCGGCGTCTCCGAGCGCGAAGCGCCGCTTGGGCAGCGGGTAATGGATCACCACTATTCGGGCTGCGGCGTCTGCGCGCATTGCCGCACCGGCTGGTCGCAGCTGTGCCGCGCCGGCATCACGGTCTATGGCGTCACCGCCCATGGCGGGCATGCGGATTACCTGAAGGTGCCAGTGCGCACGCTGGTGCCGCTCCCCGAGGAGCTCTCCTTCGCCGAAGGCGCCGCGGTCGCCTGCGGCACCGGCACGGCCTATGGCGCGCTCAGGCGCATGCACATCGCGGGCGGCGATACGCTCGCCGTCTTCGGCCAGGGACCGGTAGGGCTGTCCGCCACCGTGCTCGGCGCCGCGATGGGCGCGCGCGTGATCGCGGTGGAGACTTCGCCCGAGCGCATCAAGCTCGCCGAAGAGTTCGGCGCCGACGCCGTCATCGATGCCGGCAAGGAAGACCCCGTCTCCGCGCTGCGCGACCTCACCCGCGGCGCGGGCGTCGATTTCTCGCTCGACTGCACGGGCGCCGCCGCCGCGCGGCGCGCGGCGGTGCGCGGTGTAAGAACCTGGGGCACCGCGTGCTACGTCGGCGAAGGCGGCGACGTGACGCTCGAGGTGAGCCCGGATCTGCTGCGCCGGCAGGTGACGCTCATCGGCTCCTGGACCTTCAGCGCCATGGGCATGCAGGAGTGCGCGGAGTTCATCGCCAAGAAGAAAATTCCGCTCGAGCGCATCTTCTCGCACCGCTGGCGGCTCGAGCAGGCGGACGAGGCGTATCGCATCTTCGACCGGCAGGCGAGCGGCAAAGGCGTATTCCTGCTGTGACGGTCAAGCTGAACCACACGATCGTCAATGTGCGCGACAAGCGCGCGTCGGCGAATTTCTTCACCGAGCTCTTCGGCCTGCCGAAGGCGAAGCCGTTCGGCTCGTACTTCCTCACCGTGCAGCTCGACAACGACGTGACGCTCGACTTCTGCGACGCGGACTACAAGGTGGAGAAGCAGCACTACGCGTTCCTCGTGAGCGAAAAGGAGTTCGACGCGATCTTCGGCCGGATCAAGGAGCGCGGGCTCGACTACTGGGCCGATCCGCAAAAGCGCGAGAAGGGCAGGATCAATCGCCACGACGACGGGCGCGGCGTGTACTTCGAGGAGCCGGGCGGGCACTTCCTCGAGATCATCACCGTGCCCTACGGCGGCTGGCCCACGAAGAAATAATTACGACCCTGGCTCCGAATTCGCCCCTGCTGTTCCAGCCGATCGAGCTGCGCGAAATAAAGGTACGGAACCGCATCGTCGTTTCGCCGATGTGCCAGTACTCGGCGCGCGAAGGCCATGTCACCGACTGGCATTTCGTGCACCTGGGCAAGTTCGCGCAGGGCGGCGCGGGCATCGTGTTCGTCGAAGCGACCGCCGTCGAGGCGCGCGGGCGCATCACGCACGGCGACACGGGCATCTGGGATGACGCCCACATCCCGGGCCTCGCGCGCATCGCCGATTTTGTGCGCTCGCAAGGTGCGGCTCCGGCCATCCAGCTCGCGCACGCCGGGCGCAAAGCGAGCATGGCACGCCCGTGGTACGGCAACGCCCCGCTGACGGACGCGGATGTGGCGCGGGGTGACAAGCCCTGGGAGATCGTCGCGCCGACGAGCGAGCCGCTGGGCGAAGGCTGGCTCAGGCCGCGGCCGATCGGCGAGCGCGACGAGGAGATGCTGCTCGACGCCTATCGTGCCGCGGTGCGCCGCGCGGTCGCGGCGGGCTTCGAGGTGCTCGAGATCCACGCCGCGCACGGCTATCTGCTGCACAGCTTCCTCTCGCCGATTTCCAACCACGGCACGCGCGAAGAGCGCATGCGCTTTCCGCTGCGAGTGGTGCGCACCGTGCGCGCGGCATGGCCGGCCGAGCGGCCGCTTTTCGTGCGCGTCTCGTCGATCGACGACATCGAGGGCGGGTGGACGATCGAGGACACGGTCGCGCTCGCAAAAGAGCTGAAGGCGAGCGGCGTGGACGTGGTCGATTGCTCCTCCGGCGGTATCCAGGGCTCGGCGACCGCGGCAGCCAAGTTCATGCTGCCGCGAGTGCCCGGCTTCCAGCTGCCGTTCGCGGAGCGCGTGCGCAAGGAAGCCGGCATGAAGACGATGGCGGTGGGCCTGATCCTCACACCCGAGCAGGCCGAGGAGGCGCTCGCCGCGGGGCGCGCGGACCTGGTCGCGATCGCGCGCGAAGCGCTCTACGACCCGAACTGGCCGCTGCACGCCGCGCAGGCCCTCGGCGCCGATCCGCAGATGGAGCGCTGGCCGGTGCAGTACGGCTGGTGGCTCACGCGGCGCGAGAGCCTGCTGCGCAAGCTCGGCTTTCGCCGCTGACTAGCTCGGTATGGTGTCGTCGACGTGCGGCACGCGCCACTTGCGCGTGGGCTGCGAGCGGAACAGCCCGGCCGCCTCGCGCTGCGCCTGCAAGTCGTTGAAGAGGGCGTTCATCCGGCGCAGCCGGTAGGTGAGCACCTTCATCACATGACGCGCGAACTCCGGCTTCTCGCGCACCAGGAGATCGAACTCAGCCCGCCCGATGGCGAGCACCCGGCACTGCGAGACGGCGACGACGGTGGCGCTGCGCGGCTGCTCGTCGACCAGCGCCATCTCGCCGAGCAGCGTGCCCGCACCGGCCATTTCCACCACGTGGTCTGCGATCACGACGCGCGCGGCGCCTTCCAGCAGCACGTACATCGGGCCGACCGGGTCGTCCTCCTTGAACAGCACCGTGCCGGGCTCAAGCGTGCGCGTGTTGCGCGCGTGCAGGAAGTGATAGACGAGATTCATGATGGCGAAGAAAAAGGGGCGGGTTGCCCCGCCCCGTCGAAGGCAACCTCTCGCATCGGGCTTGAAAGATGCGGGCGAGGTTGCTGATAAGGGCTGGCGTCAGGCGCTGTCATCGGCCGCCTTGCGCTCGCGCGCAAAGTTGAAGTGCTGGATCGTTGCGCCGACGCCGAAGCGGCCGTCCAGGCGCTCCACACGCACCACGCGCGCGCGGCACTCCATGCGCAGCGGCGCGCCTTCCACCGGCGCGAACTGCACCGTGAAGCGCAGATCGGCTCCCTTCCTGAGCGGCACGCTGGTCTCGAAATAGATTCCCGAGGCGCTCACGTTGCGCGCCCGCGCGCTGCCGCCTTCCAGCTCGACGGCAAGGTCGCTCTCGAAGCGTGGTTCGCGGCGTCCCGGCAACACGGTTCCCCGGCACTGGTTCTCGCGCCTTTATGGTGAGCGCGCGCGCCGCCTCGCGCGCGGTCGACGCGTACCTTTTCCCCTGTGACGCTTGTCATGCCCCCGTCAGGCGGCGAGCGGCTTGATCGAGTGGCGCTGGGCGAAGACGTAGAGCTCGAGGCGGTTAGGCACGCCGAGCTTGTCGTAGATGCGGCTGAGATGGTTGCGCAGCGTGTGCTCGCCGATATGCAGCCGCGCCGCGAGCCGCCGGTTGTCCGCGCCCGGATCGGCGACCAGCTGCCCGATGATGTCGCGCTCGCGCGCGGTAAGCGAGGCGATGCGCCGGTCCTCGGCGTCGGGCAAAGCGCCGTCCTTGCGGCTCGAGAGCTCGATGAAGATGCGCCCGGTGGTCGCGCGGTCGAGCCAGAGCTCGCCGCGGTGCACCTTGTCGATCGCGCGCAGCAGCGTCTCGGCCGGCTCTTCCTTCTGCACCAGGCCCGATGCGCCGCGCAGGATCGACTGCTCGCGCGCCTTGCTGTCGCGCATGCCGGTCCAGACGAGCACGCGCGTGCCGCCGCCGTTCACCAACACGGGGATGATTTCACAGGCGTTTTCACCGCCGAGGTCGAGGTCGAGCACCACCACGTCGGGCGAGGTGCGCTCGGCGAGCTCCATGGCGGCGGCGCAACTGGTCGCCTTGCCGACCACCTCCATGCGCGGCCGGTCACCGTCGATGAGCTTTTCAAGTCCCCAAAGCACGCTGCGGTGATCGTCGACCAGCATGACGCGGATCGGCTTGATCGGCAGGTTCAACGCTTCCCTCCCCCTCGGCACAATATTCCGCGGCCGGGCGGGGATTCACATCCATCAAACGATGGAGTAAGGTGGCCGGCCATGGGAGCGGAGGGGGGCCGCTTGCCGCCGCAGTTTCTTGGCGCCGAATCGGTGGATGCGCGCATGGTTGCGCTCATGCGCAGCATGCTTGCCGTCTCTGCGCTGGTCATCTTCGTCTTCGACCCGTTCCAGCCGTCGCACTTCAGCACCGGCATCTACGTGGCGCTGCTTTGCTACGGCGTCTACAGCACGGCGCTATGCATCGCAATCACTGGCGGCCGCATGCCGGTGCCGCCGCGAGCCCACCACTGGATCGATGCCGCCGTCTGCGTGCTGCTGGTGGCGCTCGCCCAGGGCGTCACCGACATGTTCTTCTACTTCTTCTTTTTTGCCATCGTGGTGGCGTCGTTCTCGCGTGGCTTCCGCGAGGGCCTGACCCTGACGGCGATCTCGGTAGCGCTGTTCGTCGCGATCTCGCTCTACGGCGCGAAGCCCGGCGTCAAGTTTGACTTCGACGAGCTCGTGACGCGGCCGGTGTTCCTGCTGGTGCTGGGCTACATGACCGCCTATTGGGGCGGCAAGGAGCTCCTGATGCGCAGGCGCCTGAGGCTGCTAGGCGATCTCGCCGCGGTAGCGAACCCGCGCCTCGGCATCGACCACGCGCGCGACCAGGGCCTGCATCGCGTGCTCGAGTTCTTCGGCGCCGCCTCCTGCGTGCTCGTCTCGCCGGGCGGGACAAGCAACGAGCTCGTCATGTACCGCCTCGACGCCGGCGGGCGCCGCGCGCTGCCGCAGCCCTTGACCGCGGAGGCCGCGCAGGCGCTGCTCGGGCTTCCGGCCGGGTTCTCGACGGCGTGGCACCCGGGCAAGGCACTCGCCACCCCGGAGCTTACGGAGCAGTGCGAGCGCCTCGCCAACCTGCTCGAGGCCGGGTTCTTCGCCACGGTGCCCTACGAGCCGCGCGAGGGCTCGCGCGGGCGGCTCTACCTGCTGGCCGCACGGCGGCTCTCCGACGCGGACGCCGAGTTCCTGCGCCAGGCCGTGGACCAGATCGCCGCCGTGGCCGACAAGCTCGCCCTCATGGAGGCGATCATGGCGGGCGCGGCGCAGCTCGAGCGCAGCCGCATCTCGCGCGACATCCACGACACGACGGTGCAGCCCTATATCGGCCTCAAGCTCGGGCTCGAGGCGCTGCAGCGCCGGGTAGAGGCGAGCGCATCGGTGAAAAAGCAGCTCGACGAGCTGGTCGAGATGTCGCGGCTCGTGGTGCACGACCTGCGCGCCTACGTCGCGCGGCTGCGGCGCGAGGACGCGTCCGGCGAGGCGGCGAGCTGGCCGGCGGAGCACCTGATGGCGGGACTGCGCGAGCACCTCGAGCGCTACCGCAACTTCTACGGCATCGAGGTCGAGCTGCGCTCGGACAAGAGCTCGGCGCTCACCGACCGCGTCGCGGCCGAGGCCTACCAGATCGTCTGCGAGGGGCTCTCCAACATCCATCGCCACACGCCGGCCAAGCGCGCGTTCGTCGAGCTGCGCTTCAAGCCCGACTCGCTCGCCATCGAGATCGGCAACGAGTGCGCGCCGGCGGTGCCGCCGATCGCCTTCGTGCCGCGCTCGATCGCCGAGCGCGCCCGCGCGCTCGGCGGCACGACCACCGTCGAGCTCCACGAGCGCGGGCACGACATCGTGCGCGTGGCGATACCGCTGTGAGATCCGGGCTCGCGGAGCGCGCGCTCGACATGCTGGAGCATGCGCTCGTCATCGTCGACGAGGCGGGCTCGGTGCACTACCGCAACCGTCTCGCCAGTGCGCTGTTGAAGAGCGCGGCCTCGCCGCTCACCGTAGCCGCCGGCCTGCTCGGCGCGCGCGGCCGCGAGCTGCAGGCCGAGCTCCACGAAGCCATCCGGCTCGCGTGCCTGCAACGGCGACCCAGCGCGCTCGCCGCTTCGCAGGGCACGCGTGCGCCGCTGCGGCTGATGGTGGTGCCGATGGACTCGGCTTCGGCGCGCGAAGCCGCCGTCTGGATCCTGGCGCCGCAATCGCCGCGGCTCCCCCACCCGCGCATGCTCGCGGTGCTCTTCGGCCTGTCGCGCGCCGAGGCGCGGCTTGCGCTCAGGCTGCTCGCCGGCCAGACGCCGCAGGAATGCGCGCGCGAGGCAGGCGTCGGCGTCGCCACGGTGCGCTCGCAGCTTCACAGCATGTTCGCCAAGACCGGCGCGCGCCGTCAGGCGGAGCTCGTCGCACTGCTCGCGCGCGTGCCGGTGCTCGGCGCAGAGACAATCCGGGGACGCAGCCCGAACTAGCGCTCGCGGCGCTCGCGCGCGGCGAACGATTCGATCTCGCCCGGCTTGCGCAGCATCTTGTCGACATCGGCGGCGTGCAGTTCCTCCGCCTGGATCATCTGCCGGGCAAACTCCTCGAGCGCGACCGAGCGTCCTTCCACGAGCTGCAGCAACTGCCGGTAGAGCTCGAGCGCGCCTCGCTCGGCTTCGAGCGACTCCCGCAGGATCGCGGCGATATCGGTCTGGTGCGAATCGAGCAGCGGGCCGATGGCGAGCGAGGGATAAGCGCCCAGCGTCGTAATCCATTCGCCGAGGCTCTGCGCATGCGTCATCGCTTCATCGGCCTGCGAGCGCAGCCACGAGACGATCGGGATGCGGCCAAAGCCGAAGACGAGAAACGAATAATGGGTGTAGCGCACCACGCCGGCGAGCTCCGCTTCCAGCAGGCGATTGAGAACGTCGACAACCTGCTTCTGGTTCAGCTCCGACATGAGTCCTCCTCGCCGGCGCAAACAAAACGGCGCCGCAAGAAACGCCGGCCCCGGGATTCTAGGTCTTTGAGACCGCCCTAGGCGCGCGCGCCCGGGCTCTGGTTGTGCCGGGCGCCGGGCCTGCTGACGCCTTTCACCGCCTTCTTGGCGGAGCACGCTTCGGTCCGCGCCACCGGCAGCCGCCGCACCTGCTGCTGGCCCATGTTCTACGCCACGTGCGCGAGATCCGTGATCATTCCTGCCAGCCGATCGTTATCGCCTACCGGCATCGCGCCGGCGTCGATCTCGGCCATGACTTTCGCCACTTCCCGGATGCTCTGCCCCGGGCTGGCGACGCGCACGGTTAGTCCCTACTTGGCCCCAAGCAAGAGATAGACCGCGACCGTCAGCGCGCTGACCGTGATGGCGATGCAGCAGGCCACCGCGATGGCGGCGGCCGGGATGACGAAGAACGCGGCCTGCGCAGCTAGCGCCTCGATGGGCGCGATAGCGAGGAATAGCGACACCGCGATCAACACCCAGCGCCGGATGTACGGCACCAGCATCCAGCGCATCGCGCGGTTGTACGAGAGCGCGCGCTCGCGAACGCGCTGCGGGCCCTTGGAAGCGTCCTTGAAAAGCGCGAACGGGTCGAGATAGAGCAAAAACTGTCGCACGAGCGGCAGCGCTGCGCGCCGCTCGCGCAAGAGAAGTGCTTCGACGTCGGCCTCGCGCATTCCTTAGTTTCGCCTCAACACGTGCACGCCTGCAATCAGCACGCCTGGGCCGACGTGACGAACTGCACTGCCCCCGCCGCCGTGGTTCTCTTCCACCAGAGCGCTGCACCATTTTCGTTCACGCCGACGCCGCCTGGGGCCTTGGCACCGGCATTGGCCTGTATCTCTTCGGCCGCCGGCATTAGTCGCGGCGCTTCGCCACGATCTGCACGCTGGACGCCTGCGGGCCTTCGTCGCCCTGCTGCGGCCGGCTGGCTCGGCGGCAAGATGGTCTACGTGCTGGGCATCGCGGTCGAGCCCGCGCCGGAGCCCGCCGAAGGCGCGCGCCATACGCGCTACGGCATTTAAAGCGTCGGGTTGTCGCTCGCGAGGCCGAGCGCCGCGCGCCCGTAGCTGGTCGCCGCGATGTCGGTGTTGAACGAGAAGTGCTGCTTCACCGCGTGCGCGTCACGGAAGGCGCGCGGCATGGCGCCCGCTTCATAGAGCCCGCTGGCGCCCGCGAGCCCGAACATCACGTCCACCGCTCGCACCGCCCATTCGACCGCGTACGCGCCCTCGAGGCGGTAGCGCGCCTTGCTCCGCATATCGGGCACTTCGCCCGCTTCGATGATCTGTTGCGCCTCGCGGCAGTTCGCGAGCTGCACCAGCCGCGAGGCACGCGCATACGCGGTCGCCTCGCCCAGCCGGATCTGCGTGCTCTGGATCTCGGCGACGCGCGCGCCGGTCATCTTTCCAGTGCGCGGGCTGAAATCGTCGATCAGTCCCTCCGCGATGCCGAGCGGCACGCCGGAGAGCATGTAGGGAAATAGCGCGAACACCGGCATCTGGAAGAGCGGCCCCGGGTTCAGCCCGCTTCCCGGCGTGGGCCCGCCTTTCGTATCGACGACGGCGAGCGTGCGATGGTCGGGCACGAACTGCTCCTTCGCCTCCACGTCCTTGCTTCCCGTGCCGCGCAGGCCGCCGGCGTACCAGTTGTCGATGATCTGGTACTGCGAGCGCTGGAGAAGAAAGATGCGCTGCTCGGGCGGCGCGTTCTCGTCGAGCCACGCGAGCCCGGCGAGCATGTTCCACTGCGACGGATCGACGCCGCTCGAGAACGGCCAGCGGCCGCTGAGGACGTAGCCGCCCTCGACCTTGCGCGCCTTGCCCGCCGGGAAAACGAACGACGATGCGATCAGCGCATCGCGCGACTCGTTCCAGACCTCGTCCTGCGCCTCGCGCGGGAACATGCCGAGCATCATGTGATGCGCCGCGAAATTCACCCAGTTCCACGCCGTCGAGGCGCACGCTCGCGCGAGGAGCGCGCCGAACGTCACGACGGCCGCAAATTCGAGCTCCGCGCCGCCGACGCGCCGCGGCTGGTGGATGCGGAAGAGCTCGGCGTTGTGGAAATCGGCGAGCGTCTCGTCGGGCAGCCGGCGCAGTTCCTCGCAGCGCGCCGCGCGCTCGCGCAGCCTGGGCAGCAGCGCCTCGGCGCGCGCCCAGAGCTCAGCGTACCGATCGGTACCAGTCAAGGATCTCGGCTCCGGTGGCGAGCCATACGCCCGGCCGGTGGACGATGTAGTCGTAGAGACGCTCGAGGTACGCGATGCGATGCGGCACGCCGCTGATGTACGGGTGCACGCTGATCGCCATCACGCGCGTGGCGGCCTGGCCTTCCTGGTGCAGCCGGTCGAAGTGATCGATGCCCCGGCGCAGCCACTCTTCCGAGCTGTGGTGCGCGATCAGCATCATCGTGATGTCGTTCATCTCGACCGTGTAGGGCACCGAGACGATCGGTCCGCTCGCGGTGTTGATGGTCACCGGCTGGTCGTCGAGCACCCAGTCTGCGACGTACTCGATGCCCGCCTCGGCGAGCCAGTCGATGGTGTCGTACGTTTCGGTCAGTCCCGGGCTCTCCCAGCCGCGCGGCGCTTTCCCCGTGAACTCGCGGATCGCGGCGATCGTGTCGCGGATCGCCGCGCGCTGGTCTTCGACGTGGTGCATCGGCCGCTGCACGTAGCCGTGCCCCATGAACTCCCAGCCTGCGTCGAGCGCCGCCTTCGCCACGCGCGGGTACGTGCGGCACACGGAGCCATTGATCGCCAGCGTTGCTTTGACGCGGTGCTTGCGCAGCACCTCGACAAAGCGCCAGAAGCCCACTCGCATCCCGTACTCGTGCCAAGCCCAGTTCGGCAGATCCGGCTGCAGCGGCTGTCCGAACGGCGGCGGCAGCACGGTGCGCGGCATCGGCCGCTCGATCGACCAGTCCTCGACGTTGACGATGGTCCACACCGCGACGCGCGCGCCGCCGGGCAGCTTGAGCGCCGGCCGGTCGACGATCGCGGAGTAAGGGACCCGGTCCTTCGGCAGCTTCATCTACGGCGGGATCGTACTACGGTAGACTCGCGCCACTTCGAGGAGGATCGAATGCCAAATCGCGTGCGCTGGATGGCGGCTGCGGCGTTTGTCTATACAGGCGCGGCGCTCGCCCAGGCAGTCGGCTTCGCGACGCTCCCGCCCGGGAGCCTCAACCACACCACCGCCTCGGCGGTCGCCAAGGTGCTGAAGGAGAAGGCCGGCATCAACATGCTGGTGCAGCCGACCGCCGGCGACAACGTCATCATCCCGATGGTGAACCGCGGCGAATCGACCATGGGCATCGCCAACGCGCCGGAGACGGCCATGGCGATGAAGGAAGCGAAACAGAGCGATGTTCGCCTGATCGGCGTCGCGCACACGCTCCAGACGGCGTTTTTCGTGCGCAAGGACAGTAATTTCCGCACGATCGCCGACATGAAAGGCGCGCGCGTCGAGCTCGGGTACTCGGCGATGCGCACCATCGATTTGCTGACGCGCGCGATCCTCGCCACCGCCCGGCTCACCGAGCGCGACGTAAAGCCGGTGCTGGTGCCCAACGTGGTGCGCGGCGCCGATGACTTCGCCTCGGGCGCGAGCGATATGTTCTTCTTTGCGTTCGGCGGCCCGAAGGTGCGCGAGATCGATGCGAGCCTGCCGCTGCGCGTGCTCGAGATCGACGAGCAGGGCATGGCCGCGGCGCGCAAAATCACGCCGTACGGCTTTCTTACGCAGGTGCAGCCCGGGCCGATCTACATCGGCGTCGAAAGGCCGATGAAGGTCTACAGCTTCGACAACCTGTTCCTCACCAACGCCAAGGTGGCGGACGATCTCGTCTACAAGATTCTCGACACGCTCGAGAAGAACAAGGCAGATCTCGTCGCCGTGCAGCCGGTGCTGCGCGCGTTCTCAGCCGCCGGCGCGTACAAGCAGTACGAAATGCCCTACCACCCCGGCGCCCTGAAGTACTACAAAGAGCACAACCTGCAGCCGAAGCCGCTTGAGTAGAAGCGCGGCGCTCGCCACCGACGGCCTGCAGGCGGCGCTTCTCGTCTGCATCGTCGGCTGGGTGCTCGATGTGCCGCGGCGACTCCTCGGCCTGTCCTTCTACACCGAGCAGCTCCTTGCCGTGTGCCTGGGGCTCGGGCTCGCGCTCTCGTTCATCGCGCGGCGCGACCGTGCGCCGCGCCTGCTCGAGTGGGCGGCGGCGGCCGTGTCGCTCGCCATCTGCCTCTACATTACGATCCGTTACGAGCCGCTCTCCTACGAGCTCGCCATGCTGCCGACCGAAGGCATCGTCGGCAGCGCGATCCTGGTGCTGATGGTGATGATCGCCACGGCGCGCACCGCCGGGGCGACGCTGGTGGGCATCATCATCGTGCTTGCGGCGTGGGTCTTCATCGGCCCGCACCTCCCGGCCGACTTCCGCACGCTGCCCGTGTCGCCGCAGCGCCTGCTGGTCTACCTCGGGCTCGACGTCAACGGCATGATCGGCGCGATCCTCGCCGTGGCGGTGATCATCGTCGCGCCCTTCACGCTGATGGGCCAGGTGCTCGCGCGCACCGGCGGCTCCGCCTATTTCGCCGACCTCGCCATGTCGGCGATGGGCCGGTTCCGCGGCGGCGCGGCGAAGATCGCCGTGGTCGGCTCGGCGCTCTTCGGCATGATCTCGGGCGCCGCGGTGAGCAACGTCATGGCGGTGGGCATCATCACCATCCCGCTGATGGCGCGCTCGGGCTTCTCGCCCACCCGTGCCGCGGCGATCGAGTCGGTCGGCTCGACCGGCGGGCAGCTCATGCCGCCGGTGATGGGCGCCGCCGCGTTCATCATGGCGGAGTTCCTGCAGGTGAAGTACGCCACCGTCGCGCTCGCGGCGGTGATCCCATCGCTTCTGTATTACGCGGCGCTCTTCATGCACGTGGACCTGGAAGCGGCGAAGCAGAAGATCGGCGCCGCGCCGGTGGAGTACATGCCGCGCTTCCTCGACATCCTGAAGTCCGGCTGGCATTTCCCCATCCCGATCGCTTTCCTCATCGCGACGCTCGCGTGGCCCGAGTTCTTCAGCATCCCGATCGAGCGCGCCGCCGTCTACACCACCGCGATGATCGCCGTGCTCTCGCTCGTCTTCGGCTACCGCGGGAGCCGAGTGACGCTGCGTGAGCTTGGCCGCGCCGTGCTCGATACCGGCCTTGCGGCGCTCGACATCGTGCTGATCGGCGCCGCCGCCGGCCTGGTGGTGGGAGTGCTTTCGGTCTCCGGCATCTCGTTCGGCCTCACGCTCCAGCTCATCGCGCTTTCCGGCGACAGCCTCTTTCTCTTGCTGGTCCTCACCGCCGGCATCAGCATCATCCTCGGCATGGGCATGCCGACGGTCAGTGTCTACGTGCTCACCGCCACGCTGCTCGCGCCCTCGCTCGTCAAGCTCGGCGTCACGCCGATGGCGGCGCACATGTTCGTGATGTATTTCGGCATGCTCTCGATGATCACGCCGCCCGTGGCGATCGCCGCGTACGCGGCGGCCAACATCGCGCGCGTGCCGGGCTGGAACACCGGCTGGACCGCGGTCGTGGTGGGCTGGAGCACCTTTTTCATCCCGTTCCTCTTCGTGCTCGAGCCGAGCCTGCTGATGCAGGGGCCGCTGTGGCTCGCGGGCTGGAACTTCGCGCGCAACCTGCTCGGCATCTTCGTTGGCACCGCTGCGGTCATCGGCTACGCGTTCCGGCCGCTCGGCGCCGGCCAGCGCGCGCTCTTCGGTGCGGCGGCGCTCGCCATCCTTATCCCGCCGAACGCCTTCCCCGGCGCCGGCGTGCTCGACTGGATCGGCCTCGCCGGCGCGACGGTGCTCACCGCCTGCGAATTCTTGGCGGCGCGCAGTTTGCTCCGCGCTTGAAACACGGAGGCGACCATGAGAATCCTGTTTGCAATCGTCGTCGCTGCCGCCGCCTACTACTTCTACCGGCCGCGGCAGCCCCGGCCCGCGAGCGGCTCGACCACCAACGCGAGCGATGCCATCGACGACATCCATGTCCGGCCGAATGCGGGTGTCGACGAGCACCTCGACGCGGGCGTCCAGGGGACGTTTCCGGCGAGCGACCCGGTTTCGGCAAGTGCCAAGGGCGAGACCGCCTGGGAGCGCCAGCAACGCGAAAAGCGCAGCTAGCGCGGCAACTAGGAGCTGATGTAGGCGCGCAGCGCCTGCGCTTCCTGCGCGGTCTCCTCGAGCTTGACCTTCACCAGGTCGCCGATCGACACCAGCCCGACCAGCTTGCCCTCCGCCAGCACCGGCAGATGGCGGAAGCGCCGCGCGGTCATCACCCCGAGCGCTTCGTCGACCGACATCGAAAGACTGCCGAAGACCACGCTGCAGGTCATACGCGATTCCACGGTCAGCGCGCCGAAGTCGCGGTCGCCCTCAGCATGCAGGCGCACCAGATCGCGCTCGGTGAAGATGCCGACCGGACACTTCCCGGAGTCAGGCACGACGAGCGCGCCGACCTTCTCGGCGTGCATGGTGCGAATCGCGTCCGTGATGCTCGATTTGGCCGACACCGTCACCACGCGCCGGCCCTTGCCTGCCAGTACCTCGCTCAGCGTCATCGGCGCCTCCTGTACGGCGTTATCTTACGCCCGGCCTACCCGCTGTAGCTCTCAGACGCCCCTCAGCCTTTGAGCCAGCGTTCGCCTTGCGCATAAAGCCGCTTTAGCTCTTCGCTCTCCGGCACTGGCAGATCCGGCGTGATGCGCGCGCCGCCGGCGGCCTGCAGGTAAGCGAGGTGCCGATAGCCGACCGGATAGCGAGGAGCCGCCCGATGACGTCGTAGCCGCCGCCCGGCGCGCTCGGCACGGTGATGTGCACCGTGCGGCTCGGATACTCCTGTGCGACCGCTACCGATGCCGCAAGCGCAAGCGCCGCGAACAATTGCGACCCTGGCCCCGAATTCAATTCAGCGCCTTGAGCCGCGGCATGACGCCGCGAGCGAAGCGCTCCATGTTGACGCGCGTGAGCTCGGCCGGCAGCGTGCCGAACTGGCACATCACCAGCAGATTGCCGAAGCGCAGTTCCTTCCAGTACTGCTCGAACGCCCGATACACGGTGTCCGCGCTGCCGCAGACGAACAGCCCAAGCTCCAGCGCCTGCTCGAGCGTCACGTCGCCGAACATCTGCGCCTTCGCCTTCATCACGTTCTTCAGCGACTCGCGCGAGGTGTAGCCCGGGGGCAGCAACATCTCGAGCGGCATGCGCACGTACACATTGCGAAAAGCTTCGAAGTGCTGCCGCGCTTCGGCGCGTGCGGATGGGTCAGTCTCGCCGACGTAGACCGGCACCGCCCAGCCGAGCTGCCGGTCCTCGCACGAATAGCCGTAGCCGGCGCACGTATCGCGGTACTGCTTGAGATAGCGCTGCACCACCTTCACCGGGCTGAAGGTCTGCAAGTAGGTGTAGCGCCGGTCCGGATGCGATGCCCAGTCGATCGTCTCCTTGCTGCCTTGCGACGGGATCCAGATCGGCGGATGCGGCTTCTGGTACGGGCGCGGCCAGAGGTTTACGTACCGCAGCTTGTAATGGTGCCCGTGGAACGCAAACGGCCCGGGCTCGGTCCATGCACGCACGATCAAGTCGTGCGCCTCGTGGAAGCGGTCGTGCGAGAAGGTCGGGTTCACGCCGAAGGTGTGGTACTCGGCGCCGATGCCGCGCACGAAGCCGCTGATCAGGCGCCCGCCGCTGATGACGTCGATCATCGCGTGCTCCTCGGCCACCATCATCGGATGCGCGCGCAGCGGCAGCGCGCTGCCGAGGATGGCGATGCGCGCGCGCTTGGTCCGCCGAGCGAGCGCGGACGCCGTCACGATCGGCGACGGCATCAGCCCGTACGCGGTCTGGTGATGCTCGTTCACCGCGAGCACGTCGAAGCCGAGCTGCTCGCCGTATTCCAACTCGTCGAGGTAGCGGTTGTAGAGCCGATGGCCCTTCTCCGGGTCGAAGTTCCGGTTGGGAAGCGTGACCCACACGGTGCCGTTCTTGCGCCCCGCCGCGAGGTCGAGGTCGGCGTACGGCATCAGATGGAAAAGCACTATCTGCATGCGAAGCGCACCACGAGATCGCAGAACTCGTCCGCCTTCTCCACCTGTGGCAGATGGCCGCAGCGCTCGAAAAGATGCAGTTCCGCGCGCGGCAGCAAACGTTTCAGCTCGTGCGCGATGCCGACGGGCAGGAGGCGGTCTTCCTTGCCCCACACGATCGCCACCGGCACGTCGATGCGATGCAGCCACTTCGGCAACATCGGGTCGTGCAACCGCGGCTCCCAGGCGAGCCGCGCGGTGGTGTGGCGGTTCTTGAGGCCCAGGTCGATCGCCTCCGGCGTCACCGGTATCGCAAGGCGCTCCTCGGCGTAGCGCGGGTCGTGGAAGAGCTGGCGGATCGTGTCCTCGGGCGAAAGCAGAAAGATATCGGCCGGCTCGGCGCCCGGCGCCGCGATGCCGGCGGGGCTCACGAGCACCAGTGAAGCGATGCGCGAGGTGTTGCGCACGGCGATTTCCATCGCCATCCAGCCGCCCATGGAATTGCCGACGAGGACGACGCGCTCAAGCTTCAGGTGGGCGAGAAAATCCAGGTAGAAGTAAGCGACGTCGTGGAGGTTCTCGAGCCACTCCGGCTCGTCCGACTGCCCATATCCCGGGTGGTCGGGCACGATGACGTCGAAGCGCTGCGCGAGCTTCTCCATGAACGGCAGCACCACCGGCATGCCGCCGGCGCCGTGAAGAAACACGAGCGGCGCGCCCTTCCCCGCACGGCGGTAGTGTGTGCGACAGCCGTTGAGCTCGAGGGTGTGATCAGTGAACGGCATGCGCGAGGCGCCGGCCGGCGACGCCGGACTCAGAGATGACCACCGGGATCTCGGCAAAGTTCATCGGCGCCATGACGTGCGCGCCGGCGACGCCGGGAATCTCGGCGAGCTCGCGCAGCACTTCGATGCAGATCCTGCGTCCCTCGAGCTTGGGATCGGCGGCGCGCTCGAGGCGCTCGATGTAGGCGTCGGGAATGATCGTGCCATAGAGCTTCTCGCGCATCCAGCGCGCCGAGCGCGCCGTCGGGATCGGCGCGACGCCGATCAGCATCGGCACGCGCACGCCTGCGTCGGTGATGCGCCGCATGTAGCGGCGCACAACGCCAACGTCCATGCAGAACTGCGTCTGCACGAAGTCCGCGCCCGCCTCCATCTTCGCCTTCAGGCCCTTCGGCTCCCAGCCGGGCGGCGGGTCGATGGGCACGTCGGCCGCGCCGAGCACCAGCCTGAGCTGCGGCCCGTCGATCTTCGTCCCCGTAGGCAACGAGTTTTCCGTGCGCATGCGGTGCGCCATCGCGAGCAGCGTGCGGCTATCGAGGTCGTACACCGGCTTCGTGTCCGGCTGGTCGCCTGCCTTCGGATCGTCGCCGCCAAGCACCAGGATGTTGCGGATGCCGAGCGACGCCGCGCCGAGGACGTCGCCTTGCAGCGCGAGGCGGTTGCGGTCGCGGCAGGTCATCTGGAAGATCGGCTCGATGCCGCTCTGCACGAGGAAGTGCGCCGTCGCCAGGCTCGACAGGTGGACCTTCGCGCCCGCGCCATCGGTTACATTCACCGCGGTGGCGAGGCCCTTCAGCGGCATCGCGCGGCGCAGAAACTCCGCCGCGTCGGTGGAGACGGGCGGCGTGATCTCGGCGGTGACGACGAACTGGCTACTGCGCAGCTTTGCCTGGAGCTCGCTTGCCGCGCGGCGTTCGGCAACCATGGGCCGGCGATCTTAGCATTGGGATTTACCCCAACGCCGGCGCATGGCGCGAAACGTCAGTACGTCTTGTACTGCAGATATTTGCCGGTCATCACGAGCCTGACCCGGTCGCCTTTCTCGTGCGCCTGGCGCGAGAGGTCGAGGTCGAAGTCGATCGCGCTCATGATACCGTCGCCGAATTCCTCGTGGATCAGCTCCTTGATCGTGGTGCCGTAGACGTTCACCAGCTCATACAGGCGATAGATCAGCGGATCGGTCGGCACCGCGGTCGGCAGCGACCCTTTGTACGGCACGGTCTGCAGCAGGAGCACCGCCTCGTCGGGCAAGTCGAAGAGCTTGCCTACCGCCTCGGCCTGCTTCTTCGTCATCTGCATCTGGCCCAGGCAGGCGGCGGTGGTCCATTCCTTCGACTGGCCGACTTTCTTTGCCACCTCCGTCCACTTGATGCCCTTCGCGAGCTTGCGGAAGGCGATCAGATCGCTGACGTCCTGGCGTTTCATCGGCTTCGCGATGCTGGCGAGAGCGACTTCTGATTCACGTTTCATGATTTCCTCCTGCGGGGCGGGGTCACGATCCTACTCGCACGCGCGCCCCGGCGGAACCCTGCCTGCCCTAAACTCGCCACATGCCGGAATTGCCGGACGTCACGGTTTATATCGAAGCGCTGGAGAGCCGCGTGCTCGGCAAGCGCCTGGAGCGCGTGAAGCTCCTCAATCCCTTCATCCTGCGAACGGCCGTGCCGCCGATCAGCCAGGTGGAAGGCAAGCGCGTGACCGGGATCCGGCGTGTAGGCAAGCGCATCGTGTTCGTGCTCGAGGGGCCGCTCTACCTCGTGCTGCATCTGATGATCGCCGGGAGGCTGCGCTGGCTGCAGGACAAGGAGAAGCCGCCGGGGCGCATCACGCTCGCGCTACTCGAGTTCGACAACGGCACGCTCGCCTTCACCGAGGCTGGCACCAAGCGGCGCGCGTCGCTGCATCTCCTCAGCACGCTCGACGGGCTCGATCCTGGCGGTGTTGAGGTCTTCGCGATCGATGCGGCCGAGTTCGCCACGCGCCTGCGGCGCGAGAACCATACGCTCAAGCGCGCGCTCACCGATCCGCGGCTCTTCGCCGGAATCGGCAACGCGTACTCGGACGAGATCCTGCATCGGGCGAAGCTCTCGCCGATCGCGATGACAGCCAAGCTGACGGACGAGGAAATCGCTCGCCTCTACGCCGCGACGCGCGAAACGCTCGCCGATTGGACGGCGCGCCTGCGCGCCGAGGCGGCGGGCGGCTTTCCGGAGAAGGTCACCGCCTTTCGCGCGGGCATGGCCGTGCATGGCCGCCACGGCAAGCCCTGCCCGGTGTGCGGCGCGCCGGTGCAGCGCATCGTCTTCGCGGAAAACGAAACGAACTACTGCCCGCGCTGTCAGACGGGCGGCAGAATACTGGCAGACCGGGCGCTCTCGCGGCTGCTCAAGAAGAGCTGGCCGCGCACGCTCGACGAACTGGAGACCTGATCATGAACCGCCGCAGCCTCCTCGGTCTTCTCACCCTCGGCGCCGCCGCGGCGCCGGCGCTCGCCCAGCAGAAGAAGCCCGCCGCCAAGCACCGCGTCATCTTCCAGGTGAGCGACAACGACCCGGCGCGCTGGAACCTCGCGCTGAACAACGCGAGGAACGTCCAGGCCGACCTCGGCGCGCAGAACGTGCAGATCGAGATCGTCGCCTACGGGCCGGGCCTCAACATGCTCAAGGCCGAATCCGCGGCTGCCGGCGGCCTCGCCGCCGCGCTCGACACCAACGTCGGCCTCATCGCCTGCGAAAACACCATGCAAAACAACAAGGTCTCGCGCGACGAGATGTACGGCGGCATCAAATACGTGCAGGCCGGCGTCACGCACATCATGCGCCGCCAAAGCGAAGGCTGGGCCTACATCCGGCCGTAAGCCGGCCCGCAGCGCTACTGCTCGGCGCGCGCCTCGCTCGTCCGGGCGGTGGCCTCGGACAGCCAGCGCGCCTGCTCCTGGAACTGGCCGATCGCCTTCCTCTGGTTTTCGGTAGCGATCTGCACGAGTCCGCCCCAGTAGCTCATGGCGCGCTCGAACTGGTCGCCCGCCAGGCGCGTCTGGAATGCCATCAATTCGTCGAGCGTTTTCGCCCGCGCGAGTTCATCGGCCGATTTCACCTGCTGGTCGATCGCCGTGCGGATCGCGACGAGCTGCTGGTTCTGCAGCCGCTCGGCGCTCTCGAGCGAGGCTTTCATCATGTCGGCGGCCGTCTTCAGGCCAACGCGGTAGAGGTCGAACAGCTCGGCTTGCGGTTGGGTCATGTTGCTCTCTCCTCGAACCCGGTAAATCGGTTCTCCCTTCCGCTGCTTCTTCCCGCCCCGTTGTTGATTTAGCTACTGCCCGGACTATACCCCTAGGTGGAACGTGAGGGAGCGCTCTCGTTTAATGGCAGCGGATGGAAAACATCGTGCGCCTCGCGGATTACCGGCGGCGGCGCACGATTCGGGCGCGCAGTACTGCTGCCTGCGCTGCGACGGCGACGAGTTCCGGCTTTACGCCTCCGGCAGGGTCCATTGCGCGCACCGTGGCGCGCTGATGCGTAACCTGCTTATCTCCGGCACTAAAACGGAGGAAGCGCCGCCGCAGTAACGACTTTTAAGCCGGTAAAATTGCCGGCAGTGAAGCAGGAACATCTACCGGGCGACGCGATCGTCATCCGCGGCGCCCGCCAGAACAACTTAAAAAACCTGAGCCTAGCGATCCCGACAGGCGAGCTCGTCGTCGTCACGGGCGTTTCCGGCTCCGGCAAGTCGTCGCTCGTCTTCGACACGCTCTACGCCGAGGGCCAGCGCCGCTACGTCGAGACCTTCAGCCCGTACGCGCGCCAGTTCCTCGACCGCATGGACAAGCCGCAGGTCGATGCTGTGGAAGGCATCCCACCGGCCATCGCCATCGACCAGACCAACCCGGTGCGCACCTCGCGCTCCACCGTCGGGACGATGACGGAGCTGAACGACCACCTGAAGCTTCTCTTCGCGCGCGCCGCGAAGCTCCACTGCCGCGCTTGCGGCAAGCCGGTCGTCCGCGATACGCCGCAGTCGATCTATCGCTCGCTCGCCGAGCGGCCCGACGAGCGCCTCGTCATCACCTTCCCGGTGACGGTGCCGAAGAATTTCAGCGAAGCCGAAGTGCTGCAGCTCCTCGAGGCGCAGGGCTACACGCGCATCCATAGCAAGGCGAAAGGCCGCCTCGAGGTGATCCAGGACCGCGTGCGCATCTCAAGCACCGAGAAAGCGCGCGTCATGGATGCGCTCGAGTCGGCGATGCGCGTGGGACAGGGGCGCGTCAACATCCATGTCGAGAAATCGGTGCCTGACCCCGATTCCCCGCCTTTACGCTTTTCGGCCGATCTGCATTGCGCCGACTGCGACATTCACTACGCCGAAGCGACGCCGGCGGCGTTCTCGTTCAATTCGCCGATCGGCGCCTGCGAGACCTGCCGCGGTTTCGGGCGGGTGATCGGCGTCGACTTCGGCCTCGTGGTGCCGGACGAGTCGAAGACGCTGCGCCAAGGCGCGGTGCGCCCCTGGCAGAGCCCGAGCTTCAAGGAGTGCCAGGACGATCTCGAGAAGTACGCGAAGAAACGAAAGATCCCACTCGACACGCCGTTCCGGGATCTCACGGCAGCGCAGCGCCAATGGGTGCTGGAAGGCGAGCCGGAGTGGGAAAGCTGGCGCAAATCGTGGCCCGGCACCTGGTACGGCGTGCGCCGCTTCTTCAGGTGGCTCGAGACCAAGGCGTACAAGATGCACATCCGCGTGCTGCTCTCGAAGTATCGGGCGTACACGGAGTGCACGGCGTGCCACGCCACGCGGCTCAAGCCCGACGCACTGCTCTGGAAGCTCGACGGCCGCAACATGCATGAGCTGATGCTCATGTCGGTCGGCGCGGTAAAGGCGTTCTTTGAGCGCCTCGCGCTGCCGGCGCCGCTCGACGAGGCCGCGGATCTGCTGCTCACCGAAGTGCGCACGCGCCTCGGCTACCTCTGCCAGGTGGGTCTCGGCTACCTGACGCTCGATCGGCAGTCGCGGACGCTGTCGGGTGGCGAGGTCCAGCGCATCAACCTCACCACCGCACTGGGCACGTCGCTGGTCAATACGCTGTTCGTGCTCGATGAACCGTCGATCGGCCTGCATCCGCGCGACATGGGCCGCGTGATCGACGTCATGAAGCGGCTGCGCAACGCCGGCAATTCGCTCGTCGTGGTCGAGCACGACCCGCAGATCATGTACGCCGCCGATCGCATCCTCGACATGGGGCCCGGCCCGGGCGAGCGCGGCGGCGAGATCGTGTTCTTCGGCCCGGCCGAAAAGCTCGCTGCAGAGCGGACGCTGACGGCCGACTATCTCGCCGGGCGCAAAAAGGCGGTGGAGGACCGCGCGCCGGCGCCGCCGCGCATCTTCCTCACGCTGGAAGGGGCGGCGCAGCACAACCTGAAGAATATCGACGTGCGTTTCCCGCTCGAGCGGCTGGTGTGCGTTACCGGCGTCTCGGGGTCGGGCAAGTCGACGCTCGTGCAGGACGTGCTTTACCCCGCCCTGCTCAAGGCAAAGGGGCGCCCGACGGAAGCGCCCGGCGCGCATCGCGCGCTGAAAGGCGCCCACCAGGTGAGCGACGTGGTGCTCGTTGACCAGTCACCGATCGGCAAGACGACGCGCTCGAACCCGGCGAGCTACGTCGGCGCGTTCGATTGCATCCGCGACCTGTTCGCGAAGACGCCGGCGGCACGTGAGCGCGGCTATACCGCGGGCACCTTCAGCTTCAACTCCGGCAATGGCCGCTGCCCCGCGTGCGGCGGCAACGGCTTCGAGCACGTCGAGATGCAATTCCTCTCCGACGTGTATCTGCGGTGCCCCGACTGCGACGGCAGGCGCTATCGCGCCGAGGTGCTGGAGGCGACGCTGCGCGGCAAGTCGATCGCCGACCTGCTCGACATGACGGTGTCGGAAGCGGCGCGCTTCTTCGGCGCGCACGCCGAGGTGATCCAGCGCCTGAAGCCGCTGATCGACGTCGGGCTCGACTACCTCAAGCTCGGCCAGCCGGTGCCGACGCTCTCGGGCGGCGAGGCACAGCGCCTGAAGCTCGCCGGCCACCTCGCCGAGACCGAGGCGGGCGCTGACGCCAAGCTCTTCCTCTTCGACGAGCCGACCACGGGACTGCACTTCGACGACGTGGCGAAGCTGCTGCGCGCGTTCCGCCAACTGCTCGACGCCGGCCACTCGCTCGTCGTCATCGAGCACAACCTCGACGTGATCCGTGCCTCGGACTGGATTCTCGATCTCGGACCGGAGGGCGGCGACGCCGGCGGCCATGTGATCTGCGAAGGCACGCCGGCGCAGGTGATGGCGCATGAGGCCTCCCACACCGGCAAGGCATTACGCGAGTACGCGGAAAAAATAGGGACAGTCCCTATTTCCGAGGCACGCGAGCCGGCGGGCCGCTATCTCGGCAACGCGATCCGCATCCATAACGCGCGCGAGCACAACCTCAAGAACATCGACGTCGATATCCCGCGCGGGCGCTTCACGGTGATCACGGGCGTGTCCGGCTCAGGCAAGTCGACGCTCGCGTTCGATATCCTGTTCAACGAGGGACAGCGGCGCTACCTCGAGTCGCTCAACGCCTATGCGCGCCAGTTCGTGCAGGCCGCGTCGCGGCCCGACGTGGACGCGATCTTCGGCATCCCGCCGACGGTGGCGATCGAGCAGCGCACGAGCCGCGGCGGGCGCAAGTCGACGGTGGGCACGCTCACCGAGGTGCATCACTTCCTGCGGCTGCTGTTCGTCAAGCTCGGCACGCAGTACTGCCCCGACTGCGAGATCCCGATCGAGCCGCAGAGCGAGGAGGTGATCGCGGCGCGGCTGATGAAGGAGTACCGCGGGCGCAAGATCACCCTGCTCGCGCCGCTGGTGGTGAACCGCAAGGGCGTGTACACCGATCTCGCGAAGTGGGCCGCCGGCAAGGGCTACTGGCATTTGCGCGTCGACGGCAAGCTGCTGCCGGTGCGGCCCTTCCCGCGCATCGATCGCTTCAAGGAGCACACGATCGAGCTGCCGATCCTCACGCTCAAGGTGGAAGCGAAGGCGGAGGCGCAGCTAAGGCAGGCACTGCGCAGTGCGCTGGAGTTCGGCAAAGGCGTCGTGCACCTGCTCGAGAAGGAAGTGCAGGTGTTCTCCACGAAGCGCGCGTGCCGCTCGTGCGGCCGCAGCTTCCCGGAGCTCGATCCGCGCCTGTTTTCCTACAACAGCAAGCACGGCTGGTGCCCGTCGTGCTACGGCACCGGCCTCGCGATCGACGACGTCGAATGGGACGACGAGCGCGCCAAGACCGGCGCCGAGGACAACGTGCTCGACTCGTGGATCGAGTGGCTCGAGATCGACGCGACCTGCCCCGCGTGCGAAGGCCGGCGGCTCAATCGCGAGGCGCTCGCGGTGCTCTGGCGCGGCAAGAGCATCGCCGACTATGGGCACGAGCCGGTCTCGCGCCTGCAGCAGCTCTTCGCGGACATCGAGCTCGCGGGCCGCGAGCGCGAGATCGCGCGCGATCTGGTCGCCGAGCTGCGCTCGCGCCTCGGCTTCCTCGGGGAAGTCGGTCTCGGCTACCTGACGCTCGACCGCTCCGCGCCGACGCTCTCGGGTGGCGAAGCGCAGCGCATCAGGTTGGCGGCCCAATTGGGATCCAACTTGCGCGGCGTGTGCTACATCCTCGACGAGCCGACCATCGGGCTGCACCACCGCGACAACCAGATCCTGCTCAGCGTGCTGGAGAAGCTGGAAGCCAAGGGCAATTCGCTCGTCGTCGTCGAGCACGA
>JACXTT010002552.1_pt1 | contig 28761 bp, 20 predicted proteins | sample 9270951 | NCBI WGS metagenome assembly JACXTT01 (sample SAMN15532306, study PRJNA645909) | rock metagenome | isolation source: weathered quartz diorite | place: Puerto Rico | collected 2017-06-21 | reverse complement strand
GTTCGTGCGTGGATCGCCGACCGGCGTTCGAGCCGTAGCATCCGAATCACCTCGACCGCGAGGCGCAGCGTGGCGCGCAGGCGCCCGACGTCAAAGCGGGCGCCGTCGGCGAGCCGACTCTCGTAGTTCTCGAGTTCCTTCAAGAGCACGTCCACCCGCGCCCGGCCCGCTTTGGTGCGGACGGCTTCCCGAGGGGTCCGCCCGTGGAGCGCGGGCAACGGTTGGTCGACCCACCCCGCGTATTGGCGCTCCTTGTACGCCCGCACGAGGGCCGTCGCCTCCAGTGATTCGAGCGGGAGCCGGGGCACACGACGGGCCGCCGCCTGGACCCGCGGCGAGCGGGGATCGGCGTGTTCGCGCCCCTGGTGTCGGAGGCGGTCACCACATGCCGTCTCGACCCGCAGGCGCAGCGTGTCCGCCCGGCGCAACGAGTTGGTCTCGAGTCTCAGGGTCCCGTCGGTCACGATGGCTCGGCCAATGACCGTGGTCTCCCAGCTGCGGTGCATGGCGTTCCCGGCCCGAAGGAAGGTGAAGACCGCCTCCGGCTCGCCCGCGTCGGGCGGCTCTACCCCCTCCATCGCCACGAAGTCGGCCTCGATCGCGGGGCGGGCGGTGGCTGGAAAGCAGAAGTGGTCAACCGTCAGCAGGAGCGGATGGCCGTCGGTGTTGTGGAGCGCGAGCGGTGCCGCCTGCTCGCGGTCGAGGGCGGCGACGGCCGCCTCCCAGCGCGCAATCAGGGTCCGTCCAGTCGCCTCCTCGCGGAGCCGTTCCACCGCCACGGGCCCCTTCGTGTGGAGGGCGGCGCGGAGACGCCGCACGACCGTCGCCGCGAAGGCGGGCGAGAGCGGCCGCGGGTGGCTGCCGCAGAAGACGGCCTCCCCGGCGTGCTCCACGACCCGGGCGAGCACCGCATCCCGCGGGGCCAGCGTCCGGGACCCGTTCACCTCGTGGACCTGTAGCGTTTCCCCACTCAGGAGGTCCTGCACCGTGATCCCCGTACCGGGCTCGACGGCGAGCACTTCCCAGACCGAGAGCCACGCCCGCTGCTGCGCCGCGAGCCAGTCCCGCGTGGCGGCCGGCAGGTGGCGGCCGCGCTCGGCGAGATACCACGCGGCGATCGGCCGCCCGTCGACGTGGACGCCGTAGACGGCCCAGGGACAGAAGAGCTGCGTCGTGGCTCCCGCGTCGCGGAAGTCCTCGGCCGCCCGGGAGACCTTCTCGCCAAAGCGGCGGCGCCCGTAGCGTAGCAGGTCGAGGACGAGCCGTTCGTCGATCGCGTGGATGGGCGCCGGCTGATCCGGAGCGAGCGGCGCATCGGCCGCCCGCAGACAGCACTTCTCGTCCTTCTTCCCGCTGCCGCACGGGCACGGGGCGTTGCGCGCCACCTTCGGTGCCGCTCGGGGGTTCGGCTTGAGCGGTGACTCGTCAATCTCGAACGCGTCGTGCGCCTCGTACGGCGCGGTCACCCGGACCGCCAGGTCGGCCTCGTCCGTGTAGGTCTCACAGACGGGCTCCCCGAGACCCTCGGCGAAGGCCCGCGGGTGCCGAAGGCTGAACGTCCCGAGCGCCTGGGCGCAGGCGGCGACGACGCGCACATCGTGTTCGACGAGGGGTCGCCGCAGCCCTTCGCGGTCCCGGTGTTCCACGCCGGGATAGGCCTCGGGCCCGGCCACGGGCCAGCCGTGAACGGCGACCTCGCGCCGCCGGGTCGGCGCCAGGTCCGCCCCGCGGACAAAGGTCAGGGAGAGGGCGGTCGTGCCGACGTCGCGCAGCGCCGGCCGGGGCGCGGTCGCCGCCTCGACGAAGGCCTCGTAGCCCGCCAGCGACGGAAAGAGCACGAACCCGAGGCTTTGCCCGAGCCCGCCGATGATCGACAGACCGGCTCCATGGACCCCGAGCGCGGGGATGTCGATGCGGAGCAGCTGATCATCCGCTGCGGTCTTCCACGGCGCGACGGTGTAAAGCATCTCCGCGGCCCGAAAAAGTCCCGCCACGACCGCGGCCGGCACGCGCCCCGCCGCGAGATAGCTCTCCGCCTCGTCGCTCGCCGGCATGGCCTCAGCCAGCTCTGCGAGAACCGTGTGCAGCTCCGGGGTCGGGCCCGCGACGACGTCGATGTCGGGAACGGCGGCCCGCACCGCGGCGGCGAGCGTGGCATCGGCCACCCGGATCCGCGCCGGCCGGCGCGGCGGACCGAAGAGCGGCTGTTGCATAGTCCGGAGGAGGACCTCGGGGACCGAGGCGGGCGCGTCGGGATTCACGACCTCCGTGCCGACGACGATGTTGTCGGGCCGCTCAAGCCACAGAATCAACTCGACCCGATAGGGCTCGTCTGCGGTGATATACGCGGGGGCGAGGAGCTGTCCTCCGACCCATTCCCCCGCGGCCGTGCGTCGCGGGTGCCGGTCGCGGGGCGCCCTCCGCTCTTCCGACCGCCGCCCCTGGTCACGCCCGTGCACGGCCTGCCCCTCCCCCCGGGCCGCCCGAGGCGGCGCCGTCCTCGGCACATAGTCGAATCGCACGCCTGAGTCACGCTCGTCCGCGGCACCAAGGAGTGCCCGAGGTTGCGTTCCGCCGAGCGACGCGAACCAGCCGACGGGAAGTGATTCCGGTCGCGGCCACGGCGAGGATTGACGCCGGCGGACGCTTAGCGGTGGGGACGCATGCGTACGTGGCACAGACGTGCCGCCGATGCCTCACCGGTTTTGACGTCGCGCCGGTTCGGCACCATCGCGACCGCCGCCGAAGAAGGGGGCTATCTGGCGGCCGGCTTCTCACGCGCGCAGCGGGATGGCGTTGGCCGCTGGCTTGCCCGTGATGATCGTTTCGAGCCGGCGTGCCCACGCCTCAAGCGCCTCGCGTTTCTCTGGATCGTACCCATGCCGGTCATAGACCTTGGTCACCCCGCCTTCCGCGTGATTGAGGAGGCGACCGATCACCAGCCGCGGGATGCCCATTCCCGCCGGGTGCGAGGCGACGGTCCGCCGGAGATCATGCGGCCAGAAGTCGACGCCCGAGGTGCGCCGGAGTCGGAGCGTCGCCTTCTGGACGCTGGCGCGGTATGGAGTGAGGCCCGTCCCCGCATGCGCCCCAGGGCGGGCCGGGAAGATCCAGGGAGAGGCATGCGCGGCCATAAGCTGGCGCAGTAGGGACACGGTGGGTGGTGAAAGGGGCACCCGGTGCGCCAAGCCGTTCTTCGCGTGCTCGGCGGGGATCGTCCACCACGCCGTATCCAGGTCCACATCCGCCCGCCGCATCCGACGAATCTCACCGCCCCGCTGAGCCGTCAGCAGGTAGAGCTTGAAGATCCCTGCGACGTCCGGAGTCTCGGCGTCGATCGCCTGCCAGAGCGCGCGCAGTTCGTTGCCGGTCAACACCCGATCGCGCGTCCGCTCCGGGGTGGGGCGTTCCGTCCCCTGCACCGGGTTGGCGGCCAACCCGAAGCGGAGCCGGGCACTGGCCTTCTTGAGGCCAAAGCTGAAGATCCGGCTCATGATGGCCCGCGTGCGGTTCGCCTGCACGGGGGCGCCGCGCGCGATGATGCGCTCGAAGACCGCCTCGACGTCCGTCGGGGAGATGTCCCGCGCCGGCCGGTTGTTCCAGCCCGTCAGATCCCGGGCGACGGCGCGTTCGTCGATCTTCCAGGATCGCTTGTGCTTCTTCGCGTGCGTCTCCAGGTAGAGGGAGGCGAGGGCGGCGAAGGAATCATCTTCCTTGGCCTGACGATCGAACGCGGCCGCCCGCTCCGTACGCCGTTCGGCCGCCGGGTCTTTGCCCAGGTGTGCGGCGAGGAGATGCCGCCGCGCGAGCTCTCGGGCCGCGCCGAGCGGAAGCAACTCGTGGCGTCCCAGCGTCATCCGGCGAAGACGTCCACGGCTACGGTACATGATGAACCAGGACCGCGCGCCCCGCGCACTCACCCTGAGCCCGAAGCCTGGGATCTTGGCGTCGAAGTAGTCCCGCTGTCCGTGGGCGGGGGGCGGTAAACGCGTAACACTGCGTTGGCTGAGGGTGACGGTCATCAGGGTCTCCGGGTGGGCGAGGTGACACCGAGGTAACGGCGCGACACGGTTCGACGCCGTCGGCTCGACGCCGTCGGCCGATCGCGGGCTTGCCGCGCCCCCATGCCGGATTCGTCAGTGTTTGAAGGGGCATACGCTGTGTTCCGTCGGCGCGCCTACATGCAACGTCGAGGCCGATTGGATGTGATCCAGGCCTAGCGTCTTGAAAGTATGCTAGACTGTTCAGCGCGCTCACCCACGGCTGGTCGGTCCCAGGTGGATCGGGGGAGGACGTTCGTGAGGCCGAATATAGAAGCGGTCGCCGCCGCAGGTTGCATACGGTCGAGTCTCGCTCTCACTCAGCCGCTATGCGTGAAGATTTACGCCTGAACCCGGACGGAGGCGCCACATCGATTTCTGGACCCTCCCGAGATGCCGAATCGGGTCTCCGCGTCAGGGCACGCCGGTGGACCTATCAGGACACGCGCGCTCATCCTTGACGCGAACGGGGGGGCGCAGTACTACTCGCGGCCCTGCGGAGGCGCGAGGCGTCCACAGCGGCGGACGCGCAGTCCGGTGACGGGCACAGGATGGGCACAGACGTGCTTGGTGCGGGACTACAGCAAGCGGCAACTGCTCGCTTGAAGGTGCTGAATCGGTGTGCCCATAGTGTGCCCGCTGTAGAGACGATCACAGCAGTTGCTCAGCCCTGCAACTCCTTGTTTTCTCTCACCGGCCAGGTAGCTCAGTTGGTAGAGCACGTGACTGAAAATCACGGTGTCGGCGGTTCAACTCCGCCCCTGGCCACTGTCATCACGCGAGCTTAGCCGCGGGCGTTTCCGCGCTTTCGGGCGTGGTGTCACTCGGAGTGTCACCACGTCCGGCTGAGAGTCGTTGGACCGCCGCGAGAAGATGACCCGGCGCCAAGTGGAGGCTGGTCTCGAACCGAGCGCACAATGGCCCGCCCAGAAGGCGCTCGGTCGGTCGAAGGGCCTAGAAGCCTCGATGCACACTGAATGAAACCCATCTGGTCATCAGAGCTAGTAACCAGCGGCGCGTCCTCGAAGCCTGCCGCTATCTACGGCTTCTCTACGGGTTCAGATTGCCACAGTTTACGACAGCCCGCGGTTCGCCGATGCTAAATCGCTCGATCTTCTCGCCAGCTGTGGTCAGTCGTGGGCGGCTCCTGCCGAGCGGGGATCGGATCGCACTGTAGAGGTCGGGGGTTCGAGCAACGGACACCCTGTGAGGGCGCGATATTCGGCATTTCCGCGAGCCTGAGTATGGGACGGCCATCGGCGTGTCCGGCGAGCGCATGGTTGGCCGTCACGACGCTGGGGAAGGACGCCGACGTGCTGCTCACCTTCTTCGATTTCCCCGCCGAGCACTGGAAGCACCTCCGCACCTCGAACGTCATCGAGTCGCCGTTCGCACCGGTGCGGCTGCGACAGCAGGTGACGAAGGGCGCGCGCTCACGCACCAAGGGCCTCTTGATGGCCTACAAGCTCCTCAACATGGTGCAGGCCAGGTGGCGCCGGCTCGACGGCGCGCAGCTCCTACCACTCGTACGCTCCGGGATCACGTTCGTGGACGGCGCGAAGCACACGACGGCGAACCGCCGACCGGGCGCGCGGGTTACCTGAACCGCCTGTCCGAATCCGCCTGCGAAGAGCGACCCCTGTCCGAAGCCTCCTTGGCCCGGCAACGCGCATCGGGCTTCGCGAACAGGCGGTTGCTGAAGTAGGATGGCGGGCCGTGGGAATCCGAAGATGACGGACGGGGACGCCGATACCGCGACCCCTGACCCGAAGCGTGAGCTGGCCGCGATCATGTTCAGTGACGTGGTGGGCTACACCGCGATCATGGGCCGGGACGAGCAGAAGGGGCTCGCGGCGGTCTCCCGGCACCGCGAGCGCTTGCGTGCAGTGCTCCCGAGGTTTCACGGTCGCCTGGTCGGCGAGATCGGCGACGGCAGCCTCTCGAGCTTCCACAGCGTCGTTGACGCGCTGGACTGCGCCCGCGAGCTCCAGTCCGAGCTGAAGGAGGACCCCGAGCTCCGTCTCCGGATCGGTATCCACGTGGGCGACGTGGTCCATGCCGGCGACACGGTCCTGGGGGACGGGGTCAACGTTGCCTCACGCATCCACGCCCTCGCCGAACCCGGCGGGATCTGCGTCTCGGCGACCGTGTACGACGAGATCCGCAACAAGCCCGGCATTCGGGTGCGGGATCTCGGGGCAAAGAAGCTGAAGAACGTCTCGCGGCCGATCCGGATCTATGCGGTCTCGGCGGATTCCGCCGCCGCGTCCGCTCGCCCGGCGATAGCTACCCGACGCCGCACCACGGCCGTCGTCGGCATCGGCGCCCTCTGCCTTGCCGCGCTCGCCTACGGCGTCGTGCGCTGGAAGGTATCCCTGGCGGACCGCGACGTCGTCGGACAGGAGAGCGTCGTCCACTCGATCGCCGTCCTGCCACTCGACGACTACTCCGGAGATGCGAGCCAGGGCTACTTCGCCGATGGCATGACCGACGAGCTGACCACGCAATTGGCAACCGTGAGTCAGCTGCGCGTCACCTCGCGCAGCTCGGCGATGCGGTTCAAGGGCCGCGATCGGCCGCCGACGCCGGAGATCGCACATGCGCTCCACGTCGACACGCTGGTCGAAGGGTCGGTGGTGCGGGTCGGCGACAAGATCCGGATCACGGCGCAGCTCATCGACGCGACCGCGGACAGGTATCTCTGGGCGAAGAGCTTCGAGGGCGACTCGGGCGACGTGCTCGCGCTACAGGCGGAGCTGGCTACGGCGATCGCGCGCGAGATCAGCGTCAGATTGACGCCGCAGGAGCAGGCACGGTTTTCGAATGCTCCCGCGGTGAATCCTGCGGCGCACGACGCGTACCTGAAGGGTCGCTACTTCTTCGTCCGTCCGAGCGACGACAATCTGTCGAAGGCGATCGCCGCGTTCGAGGAGGCGATCCGGCTCGCCCCGGACTTCGCTCCCGCCTACGCGGGCTTGGCGGACGCCTATCTCTGGGCCGGCTTCAACGAAGCGGCGATCAATGCCGGGGAAGCGATGACGAAGGCAAAGGTCGCCGCCGAGAAAGCTGTGCAGCTGGACGACGCGCTGGCCGACGCCCACACCTCCCTCGGCCAGCTGGAGGCCTTCTACGAGCACGATTGGACCGGCAGCGAGAAGGCGTTCCGCCGCGCGCTCGCTCTCAACGGGAGCTACGCCTTCGCCCATGACCAGCTCGGGATCGTGCTCGGGTATCAGGGACGGCTCGAGGAGGCCCTCCAAGAATCGAAGCGCGCCGCGGAGCTGGATCCCTTGTCGCCCGCGACGCTGACCGATCTGGCCACAGTGCTCGCGTTCCGCGGCGATCTCGAATCAGCCATCAGCCAGTGCCTGCGGGCCGAGGAGCTCGATCCTTTGCTCTTCCTGGCACCGTTCACCATCGGGTGGGCGTATGTGCAGGCCGGAAAGCCGCCCGACGCGATCCCGGAGCTGCAGAAGGCCGCCACGAGGGATGCGCCGCCGTTCGTCGAAGCCTGGCTCGGTTACGCGTACGGCGCCTCGGGTGACCATGAGCGGGCGGCCGCAATACTCGATCAATGGCGCGACAGGTCGCCGCACGTGAGCATCCCGCCGATCGCCCTCGTGGTCGCGCATCTCGGTGTGGGGGATCGTGAACGTGCCCTCGACGAGCTCGACCGGGCGTACGCGGCGCATTCGCCCGTGCTGGTGGGCCTCAAGATGGATCGGACCTTCGACTCGCTCCGCTCCGAGCCACGCTTCGTCGCGCTGATGAGAAAGCTGGGCTTCGGGACGTGAGTGCCAAGTGGGTTGCGCCACCTCGATAGTCATCGAGGTCGCAACGCGCCCGTCGGCCGCGCGATCTTGGTAGAGGGCGAATTCTTGAGAACCGGACCGAGTGGCCGTGAATCAGACGGGACAGCAGCGCGGAGCGTTAGGGGTCGCTCCGGGTAGGTCGGCACACCCGATCCACACCTTTTGACCATACCTCAGATCTTCGGCCGAGGTGACTCTTCTTGACCGATGACAGATGAGATAAACGTCGCCGCCATGCCCGACCTGGAGACAGTCACCCGAAGACAGCCCTACGGCGCACTCGGCGTCACGGGCGCTGACGTCCAAGGCACCATCGCCCGATCGGGTACCGGGCGAGTGAACGTTACGATCCTTCTAGGCTTCGCGTGTTTCATCGGTGCGTGTCGCTACGGAAGCAGGCCCACAGAAAGAATCGTCTCGGCTCCAGCCAGGAAGGGCATGGTCGTCACGACCGAGCACCTCGCATCCGAAGTAGGGCTCGAGATCCTGAAGGAGGGTGGTGACGCCGTCGATGCTGCGGTGGCAGTCGGGTACGCGCTCGCCGTCGTCGACCCCTGCTGCGGAAACATCGGCGGTGGTGGGTTCATGCTGATCCGCCGCAAGACCGGCGAGGAGGTGTTTCTGAACTTTCGCGAGCGTGCCCCGCTCAAGGCCACGCCGAACATGTACCTCGATGCGAAGGGCAACGTCATCCCGAGAAGGAGCCTTCTCGGGTTTACAGCCGTAGGGGTCCCCGGGACCGTGGCGGGTCTGGAGCGGGCGCGCGAACGATACGGAACCATGGACCGCGAGCACCTTATCGCGCCGGCAATCCGCCTTGCCGAGGAAGGCTTCGTCCTCGGACCCGCCGACGCCTCACTGCTCGCGCTTCCGACCAACCGTTTCGCGGAGCAGCCGAACGTCGCCGCGATCTTCCTGCGAGACGGTAAGCCGTACGCGGCGGGAGATCGCTTCGTGCAGAAGAATCTCGCCGCGACGCTGAAACAGATCGCAAGGGATGGACCCGATGCGTTCTATCGTGGACCAATTGCCGACAAGCTCGCGGCCGCCGCGGCGGCGAACGGTGGCCTGCTTTCCCGGAAAGACCTCGCCGCCTACTCTGTCACCGAACTCCCTCCCGTCCATTGTCACTACCGCAGCTACGACATTGCCTCCGCCCCCCCGCCGAGTTCGGGCGGCATCGCTCTTTGCGAAATCCTGAACGTTCTGGAAGGATACCCGCTCACCAGTTGGGGCTACCAGAGCGTCAAGAGCCTTCACGTCACGATTGAGGCCGAGCGTCAGGCGTACGCCGACCGCAACGCCAACCTCGGCGATCCAGACTTCGTACGCAATCCGATCACCCAGTTTCTCGATGATGGTTACGCGGCTCGTATCCGCGATCGGATCCCCCCCGATCGAGCGGTTCCGTCGAGCGAGGTGAAAAGCCTTCGCGTCATGACGCGCGAGGGTGAAAGCACTACGCATTACTCTGTGGTCGATGGCGACGGCAATGCGGTTGCGGTCACATACTCGATCAACGCCTTCTTCGGTGCACAAGTGATCGCGGGTGACACGGGTTTTCTGCTGAACGACACGATGGACGATTTCAGCGCCAAACCCGGCGTCCCGAACCTCTTCGGCCTGGTCGAAGGACGCACGAATGCAATCGCCCCCGGGAAGCGACCACTCTCGTCGATGTCACCAACGATCATCACGAAGAATGGAAAGTTGTTCCTGGTGGTCGGAAGTCCAGGGGGATCGCGCATCATCACGATCACGCTCGGTGTGGTGCAGAACGTCATCGACTATGGCATGGGCCTGCAGCAAGCTGTTGATGCTCCTCGCCTTCATCAGCAATGGCTTCCCGAGGAAGTGTCACTCGAACCGAACGCGCTCGCACCCGACACTCGGACTGCGATGGAGAAGCAGGGGTACCGTTTCCGGGACGAACCCCGCGCGTGGGGCGCCGCGGAGGCGATCCTCGTCGATCCGGCGAGCGGGGCGCTCCAGGGCGCGAACGACCGTCGCCGGCCTGCGGGGGCCGCCGCAGGCTGGTAGCGAAGCGGATCAGGGGATTTGTCATGGCCCCCGACCGATTCGGATATCTATGGCAACTCGCAGAGCGCGAAGAGGCGCCGAAACTGCCTCGGGAACGAACGGCGAGGCTGGCTGACCTCGGGCGGTCAGGGGATTGTTTGGCCACGGAATCGGTCAGGCGAGCGCGAGCGGGCGCCGCTAGAGCTCACTGCAGCGGACGAAATCGCGCGAGATACGAGAAGGAGCCTCCGAGCTTCCGGTCGAAGGCGAACGATGCCTGCTCGGCTCGACCCTTCAGCGAACCGAACGGCACGAGGTCGGGATCGAAAAACACCTCTCCGATCACGAGGCGCCCACTCGGCTTCAGCACCCTCCGCACCTCTCGAAGCGCTGCCTGCTCGTCAGGGACCTCGCCGAGGACGCCCACGAGGTAAGCACCATCGAACGTCGCGTCGCGGTACGGCAGCCTTTGTGCATCGCCCAGTCTCGCCGCGATGTTGGTGATGCCCGCATCAGTCGCGCGTTGGAGCAGGTCATCGAGCATCGCCTGCTGAATGTCGAACACGTCGAGGGACCCGCCGGGAGCCAGGGATGACGCCACGGACAGGGCATGAATCCCGATGCCCGGCCCGATCTCCAGAATGCGCTCCCCGCGCCGTGGCTCGAGAATTCGCTGCAGATGTTCGGGCGACTGGTTGCCCCTGGGAACCAGAAGGGTCCAGCGCAACGCATGCGGCATCGGGGCTGGATGTGTGACGCTCCAATACCGTGTCACGATGGCGCAACTCACCGCGATCACAAGCCATCCGAGAGCCGCCACCGAGTTGCCGCGGGCGAGCTCGACGAGACTCCACGAGGCCCCGGCGAGCGCCGCAAAGCCAGGCCAGTCGTGCGCCCTCATCGTCCTGATGGGCGACATTGCCTACTCAAGGGTCCTCTGGTGGGTCCACCTGGCCCCCGAATGGACCCCTGCGAGTACCCACAGAGTTGCGGATCGCGGGCGTGCATCCGAGCGCGGGACTTTTCCTCCCTGGGCCGCCGGGCTGTCAAGATTCCCGGGGCGGGGTGCCGAGCCCGACCTAGTAGGGCAGCGCCCCGCGAGCCCCCGCGAGCGACGTGGCGCCTGAAACCGTCGGCGCGACAGTCAGGGGTCACGCGCGACGAGCGCATGGTTCCCCCCCGGCCAGGCTGCACGGCTAGCGTGCCCTGCGGGTACCTCGCAAGCCGACCGCAAGCGCTGAGCGACAGGAAGGTACGGTAGGCGTCGGACACGTCACGCTTGATCAGCGGCGACTCCCCCGAACGGTAGCCGCATCGGGGCTGGCACGGCGCTCGCTTCCGCCGGAAAGCACCGGAGGAGGGTCTCTATGCGAAGCACTACGTCACTCCTGCTCATCCTGGGATGCCTAGCTCTGTCGTCATCGACCGTGGCGAAGGGCAAGCCGCAGCCCGTTCCTTGTCCCGCGGATGTGGGCGCGGCGCTCGCCGCCGCATGCCCGTGCGCCGGCACGACGCAGCCCGACGCCTCCGTCACCCCGTGGCGGAATCACGGACAGTACGTGCGGTGCGTGGTTCACTTCCGCAACACGATGCGGAAGTCCGGCTGCCTAACGCTTGCAGACCGTCGCACGATTGCCCGCTGCGCCGCACGGTCTACATGCGGCAAGGACAGCGTCCTCTGTTGTCACTACGACTTGGGGACCTGTAGTGATCCGATGCCGGGGGACATGGTCGCGGCCGGAACGTGCAGCAACGACGCGAGCCACGCCTGCGACACGGCAACGGACTGCATCACCTCGACGTCGCATGTCGCGCACGACGCCACCGCCTGCATGGCGGACGGCGGGGTCGTCGTCGTCGGCGGGGGCAGCGTCTGCACTCCGTGCCCGCCGCCACCGAGCACGACGACGACGGTGGTCGCGTCGACCACCACGACGACAACCCTGTAGCGATAGGCCGGCGCCCCGGGGCTGGCTGCTCATTGGTCCCCGGGGCTTTCCGTCCTACGCCCCGCTCTGGAGCGCGCGCCGGTTGAGTCACCCCACCTGGCGATCGATGGACGGTTGCTCCCATGCCGCATCCCCAGAAGTGGGGACTAGACGTCCCTTTGGGGCCGGGCGTAGGAGCAAGTAGGCAAGTGCCACAGACCAGAAGGAGGCTCCTCATGAGGTCCAAGACGTTAGCGGTTCTCGGCGCGGCGGTCGTGCTGCTCAGCGCACGGCTCGCCTTCGCGAGCTGCGCGACTGACGATCCGGGCGGCTCGAAAACCATGGCCGCGCGGCAGCAAGTGGCGACGGACTGCACGTGCGACCAGGGCAATCCGCCCACGGTGAACCACGGCCAGTACGTCAGTTGTGCCGCGAACGTGGCGAACACGCGTTCCAGTCTTCCGTCGTCTGATCCCAACTTCCTGCCCAAGACGTGCAAGGGCAAGGTGAAGAAGTGCGCGGCCCACTCGACGTGCGGGAAGCCCGGGTTCGTGACCTGCTGCATCACCAACCCGAAGGGAAAGTCGTCCTGCAAGATCAAGAAGGATGCGGCTTCGTGTACGGGCACCGTCGGCACCTGCACCAGCTGCTGCGACGCGTGCCCGGCGCCCGGCTCTGGCCCGAGCTGCCCCACCACAACCACGACGATGGTGCCGACGACGACGACCCTCCCGTAGGTGCACGCTGGATCGACCCGAGGGGCCGGCGCATGCTGCGCCCCTCGGTTAGGGCAGCGCTGGATCGTCACGGCCTCCGTTGTGGGGCAGTCCGGAAGTCTAGCCCCTGACTCGACTAGAGGGCCTTCTGTGCCGCCCAGCGTGCCAGAATCCCCGCAGGGGGACTTCCCACCTAGGCGGCACCCTCGATAGAGCACGTCGCTCCGTGGGCTCTACGCCGTGCGTTTCCGGCTGCGATCCGGCTTCCCGCTGGCCTTGGCTCCTTCCGAGGGGCGCGCGCGCGTGATTGCCCGCGCGATGCAAAGCGACGCAATGATTCTCTCCGACCGCGGCAGCATTTCCCTCACCGCGCAGGGCGATCTGTTCACAGTGCCATCGCACGGCGATGTGTCACCTACGCAGTGCGCCGGTCACGGGAATGGTGACCCCGACGACCACCCCGGGATGGTCGTGCTCCCACAAAAGGTGGAGAGAGACCGCGTTGCTAGGCCGATGCGGGCCGCTGCCTGGTTTGCTGCTCGTCACGTCTTTCGGGCATTGCTCCACGACGCATCGGAGAGTTAGGAAGTGAGCCAGCAAAACCCAACAGGGAAGGAGCGTCGCAATGAAAGCCGCTGCCGTCTTCGCCTCCGTGATGTTGCTGGCCGTGCCGACTACTCGCGCCGCAGCCCAGGTCGACTGCGAAACCGCCCGCTGTACCTTCGACCAGGCGGTCAACTCCAAGTGTTCCTGCGACTCGGCGACAAATCACGGCCAGTACGTGAGCTGCGTCGCCCACCTCGTCAAGGACCTGACGTCGTGCGGCCTCCTCCCGACGAACTGTAAGGGGAAGGTCACGCGGTGCGCGGCGAGATCGACGTGCGGGAAGTCGGGTTTTGCTACCTGCACGCCCACCTGCGTCATCGTGCCGCCGGCCACCACCGGCACCTGCGCAAACGATCCTGCGGTAACGTGCACCACCAACGCCGACTGCGGGAAGTGCCATACCAAGCGGGAAGGGACGTGTCCGAGCGGGACGACGGCCAGCACTGGGAGCTGCTGCCCGACTTGTACTCCCCCGACGTGTTCCGCACCGGCGGCGGCGGGATGTGCGTGCAGCTCCAACGCGGACTGCGCCTCGGGGAACTGCTGCACGTCCGTTGGAGTCTGCGGGTAGCAATTCGCTGCCTTCATAGCTCGCGCGCGTCAAGACAGCTCGCCTAGCAGGACGCCGTAGGCGTTCGGCTGCTCGTCTTGGTCGAGGCCGCACGAGGCTGCTGCGAGCCGGCGGGTGTCTGTCGCCCACCCCAACGCGTCGTCGCGTCTGCCTGATAGACCAGGCACTAAGCCGCACAGGGCTCGCGAGGCGGGAGTCTTCTACGGCCAGCGGCGTGTCCGGCGAGGGCATGGTTCCCCCTTTTGGGCGGGGCGAAATTCCTAAGGGTGGGGTGGGTGCCCTGGTCCGTCGAGTCGCGCCCGCTGTGCCACTGCGAGCGTCACCAGAGGTGACACCCGCTCGCACCAGGAAGAAGGAAAACCTCGGCCTGCAGGCGTTCGGTGCGCGCAACCCTCGCCGCGTCTCGCCTTCCGGACGGACTGAAAATCACGGTGTCGGCGGTTCAACTCCGCCCCTGGCCACTGTCATCACGCGAGCTTAGCCGCGGGCGTTTCCGCGCTTTCGGGCGCGGTGCCACTCGAAGTGTCACCACGTCCGGCTGAGAGTCGTTGGACCGCCGCGAGAAGATGACCGAGCTCGCCACCGTGCCGCTGCTCATCATCGATGACCTTGGCATGCGGAAGCTGCTGGCCACCGCCGCCGAAGATCTTCTTGAGCTCGTGATGCGGCGCTACGAGCGGGTGAGTACGCTCCTCACGTCGAACCGCCCCGTCGACGACTGGGGCAAACTGCTCGGCGACACGGCGGCCGTCACCGCGCTCCTTGACCGCCTTCTCCACCACGCCCACGTGCTCAAATGCGCGCCGCGGAGCTGGCGCATCCGGCACCCACCTTGCCGGCGGAGGGGACAACGCACTAAGAGCGATCACGACATCCGAGCCGTTGCCATTGGCCGGTTTTGAGCCGTTGACGATTGGCTGGGTTTTCCGAAGTCGACCGAGGACAGGAGGACCGTTGAATGCCTACAAGCGACCTCACCAGAGCGATCGAACAGAGTCACACGGCACTCGGCGCGATACTCACGGGTGACCCGAGTGTCTACCAAGCGTTGTATTCGCCAGCCGATGATGTGACGCTGGGGAACCCGTTCGGGCCGTACGTACGCGGTCGGCAGAATGTGGAGCAGACGCTTGCTGGTGCCGCCTCGCACTACCGCGACGGCGAAGTGGTCGAGGTCGAACACGTAGCGAAGTACGTATCCGAGACTCTCGCCTGCATCGTCGAAGTGGAGCGCGGCCGAGCCAAGGTCGGAGGTGCGAAGGAGATCGTACCGGTGGCAGTCCGCGTGACCAGCGTGTTTCGACTGGAGAACGGAAGCTGGAAGCTCGTTCATCGTCATGCGGACCCGATCACGAGCCCGCGTCCCGCAACGTCGGTTATCAGCAAGTAGCACTCGGGTGGGGGATGTCCCGGTTGTGCCACCCGTCCCCGCGCACCTCTTGATCCGCGAATTTCCGCCGCCGACCTCGTAACTCGCACTCAAGCGCGCTCCCGCTGACCTGGCCCCCGCTGTGTCACTGCGAGTGTCACCAGAGGTGACACGAGGGCTCGAATCCGATCAAACCCGCTCGCACCAGGAAGAAGGAAAACCACGGCCTGCAGGCGTCCGGTGCGCGCAGCGCGCCCCGTGTCTTGCCTTCCGGACGGACTGAAAATCACGGTGTCGGCGGTTCAACTCCGCCCCTGGTCACTCGATGGATCCCGCGCGTCGGCGGGGTGGATTCGGAAGACGCTCCGCCAGCCGGCAGCTCTGAAGCGCTCGCTCGTAGTGTACGAGTATGCAGCGCGACACGAGACCATTGACCGACTTCGTAATGGCGTGACATCGAGGTGGTGAGACGCATAACCAATGCCGAAGGCTCGGCACCTCGCCGCCTCACTCCTCCTTAGTCTCTTTCTTAGCCTTAATTGGACCTCGAGCGATGCCGAGACCCGGTTGGTCTTCTGCGTCGACGGTCTGCAGCAGCCGCCCGATGCCTCGGCGGTGATATGCGACGCGGATGCGGCGACGAACGGCACGTGCTCGTTCGATGTGCCACTGAGGGCAAGGAAGCAAATCGTACATCGACGGCTTCTCGTGCGCGTTGGCCGCACGCGCAGGGTGTCCTTCTCGCGAGTCCACCCGCTCTTCCCGCATCCTCTCCGGCTGCGCTGTTTGGCCGCCGACGCGGCGGAGGTGATCACCTGCGAAGACGGGCTCCTTGCGGGTCAGGTGGACGGTGAGGTGTGCGACTTCGACCGCGCGTGCGACGGCAACTGCAGCTTCGCCTTGCCCTGTCCGCTCTGCTCGTACGACGTCCTGAACCCGTGCCTGCAAGCGTGCTTCTTCTGTCCGGCCAGCGTCGATGCGCGGGTGCCGGTCGGAGGATCACAGTTCATGTACTTCGCGCCTCTTCACGAGGTCCTCGTGATGAAATGCGTGGCGTCCTCGGTTGTCGGATGTGCCACCACCCCGACGAGCACCACCCTGTATCCGCCGGAATGTCTCACGGACACGGATTGTCTACGCTACCCAAAGCCGTGCCACACGTGCATCGAAGGCGAGTGCATCAAGCCAGCAGACGCGGGGCACGCGAGCATCGGGTGCGTGACGCCCCTGGTCACGACGACAACGCTCCGGCCCTCCGCCTGCGGCAACGACATGGATTGTCGCCTCCCGGGTGGCCCCGTTGCGGGGTGTCGGAGTGTAGGAATGTGTTCCTATTGTACCGACCCGTACGTAGCTCCCAACGAGGTCCCATGAGCTTCCTCGCTGGCTCGAAGATCACACAACGGCCCGGCCGGCCATGCGCTCCGTGCCGACGGTCGCCGAGCAGTCCTCAGAGCGACTTGAGCAGGCTCTGTAGGTCGGCGTGAATCGAATCCGCCATTGCGAGCAGGGCCGCACGCGTGGCGCCAGGAACGATCCGCCGCCCGTTGTTCGACTGCAGGCGTTGCTCGAAGGTGGTGAGGGACGAGAGCGCTCCACCGAGCGTGTGGCGCGCGGTGCTCTCATGCCCTCCGCTCGAGAGCTCCTCGGCGTGCTTCGTTCGCCCCTTGGTGAGGTCTAGCCGCCTGAGGAGACCGGGCTTCAGTCGCCCGAGATCCGCGGCATGGGCCTCGCCGATCAGGAGGTCCAGCCGACAGTCGATCGATGGGAACGTCGGTCCGGCCGTGCAACCGGTCGGCTGGGTCGTGCTCGTGGTCGAAGACGTGGTGATGGTCGTGACGGTGGTGGTCGGCGTGCTCGTGGTCGAGGACGTGACGATGGCAGTGGTGGTCGTGGTCGTCGTCGGCAGCGTCGTCGTGCTCGTGCTGGTCGATCCCGTCGTGCTGGTGGTGGGAGGCAGCGTCGCGGAGATCGTCGTGGTCGTGGTGACGACAACGGTCGTGCTGGTCGTGGGAATGACGGTCGTGCTGGTCGGCGCGACCGTGCTCGAGGTCGTCGTCGTGGGGAGGGTCGTCGTCGTGGTCGTGCAGCCGGGGATGGGGGTGTTCATGCAGCCGGTCAGGACGTCACAGGTGTCGGTCGTGCAGGGATTGTTGTCGTTGCAGTCGATCGTCCGGCAGGTGGCGCTGCAGGGCTGGCAGGCGCCGTTCGCGGCGCCGTTGTCGCAGGTCTCGGGAAACTCGATCTGACCGTTGCCGCAGGTGGGGCAGGCGTCCAGGCAGCCGGGCGGTTGGTCCGGCCCGGTGCAGAGCTGATGGAACTGCACGTCGGTCGGTGCGAGGGCGGGCGTGAAGGCTCCGGGGTTCGGAGTGGAGGCCCCGGTGGGCAGGGTCAGCAAATTCCGGCTCGCCGCGTTGCCACCCGTGGTGGCGATGAGGGCGCCGGGATCGACGGTGATTCCCTTCCGGGCGACCAGGGTGTTCTCCGCCAGCGCGTCTCCCCGCGTGTCGAGGATGCCCGTCGCGCCGACGTGAATCGTGCACGCGCCGAGGCTGCCGAGCGCGGGCCCCGGCGTGTTCGGCGCCGAGGTGCCGGTGGCGTGCGCCGGCCCGTCGAGCGTCAGGTTGCCGGGGAGGTCGGGAACGCCGGCGAACAGGAAGAGCGCACCGCCCTGGCCGCCGGTGCGTCCGCCGTCGGCGTTGAGCGTCGCGCTCGCGGGGACGACGAGGTCCTTGCCGGCCTCGATGTCGATGGATCCGCCCGGGTTCGGCCCGGCCGCCGACACGTCGATGGGGCCGTTCGCGCCGATCGAGCCCGAGGTCAGCACGCTCACCGAGCCGCCCGGGCTCCCGGTGAGGAGCGACGACTCGTTCGCGCTGAGGAGCGGACCGGCGAGCGTGACTAGCCCGCCGGCGCAGAGATCGATGCTCCCGCCGCCGTCCGCATGGATCCCCTGGGCCGGTGCGCTCAGCGAGAGGTCGGAAAGCGCCCCGACGCACACCGCGCCCCCGCAGTCGCCGCTGGCGTCGATGTCGTCCTGGATGAGCGCCCGTCCGGCGGAGCAGACGTCGATGCACCCGCCGCCCGAGCCCAGCCCCGCCGCCCCCGCGGCGAGCGGAACGCCGAGGGTCAGGTCGGCTCCGGGAGTATCGGTCATGAGGCAGATGCTGCCTCCGAAGCCGAGCTGGCCCCCGGACGCATCGATGCCCCCGTTGCTGCCGCCGCCCAGCGCGAGCGGGCGCGTCGCCTCGATCGAGATCATGCCGCCGCAGCCGCCGCCGTTTGTGGTCACGAACGCGTTGCTGCCGCGCGCGAGCACGCGGCCGGTCACGGCGTTCTTGCCGACGACCTTGCCGCTGGCAAAGACGTCGATGCACCCGCCGCTGCCGGCGTCACCCGTCCCGTCGGCCTGGAGCAGTGGGCCGCCGGTCGGGATCGTCCCCAGGGTGGTGTCCCGATCGGACGTCGTGGTGATGCTGCCCCCGTTGACGCCGCCGTCGACCTGGATGCGGTTCTCGACGTCGACCGTGCCCCCGTTGGCGACGAGCGTGACGTTGCCGCCGGCCCCGTTTACCTTGGCGGTGGCGCTGATCGGTCCGGTCAGCAGGATGTTGCCGGCTGCCGCCAGGGTCGTGCCGACGTAGCGCCCGGCCGTGATCTGGAGGTTGCCGCCCTGCGCGTTGGGGGTGGTCCCGTCAACCGCGATGCCGGGCCCGTCGATCGTGACGTCGCCGTCGGACTGCACGGTCAGCGTGCCGCCTCCGGCGGTGGCACTCCCCAGCAGCTCGGAGCCGGTGAGATCGATCAGGTTGGCGCTGGCGAGCACGTGGAACCCCCCGGCGCCCAGGGTGAGCGTGATGATGCCGCCCGGCGTCAGCTGGTTCCCGGTCGCCTTCAGCGTGCCGGTCGCGCCGACCGTCAGGCCGTGGGCGCGGATCTCGAAGGCGGCGTCGCCGCTCGTGAAGCCGCCGCTGGCGAGCACGATGTCCCGCGTGCCGAAGTCGAAGGTGCACGGCGTCGTCGGCGTGGGCGGCGTCACCGGCAGCAGCTTCGCGATCGTGCAGCGGCTGCCCACGCACGTCCAGCAGTTGTTCCCGCAGGCCATGACCTGCGCCGCGGTGCACACCGCTCCGGCCGGTCGGGCGGCGGCGAGCAGCGCGAGCACCAGCGGCAGCAGCAGGCGCCGGCTTAGCGGCATGGGGCCGTCCCGATCCGGCACTGGAGGAGCGCGGGGGCCGTCTGGTGCAGCATCATGGGGTAGAGCGCCGGCTGTCCCATGAGCCCGGCGTTGTCGGCGCCGGAGTTGTCGCCGCGGTCTTCGAGCATCCCGCCCGTGACCCAAACGCCGACTCCCACGTTGTCGGTCGCGTGGCTGTCCCGGATCGCGATCCCCATGCCCATCGCCCGCACGCCGTCGCTGGCGTTGTGATCGGCGCGGACGTTCGCGAGCCAGGCGTTCCAGAGCATGGAATAGAAGCCGTAGTCGCCGTTGCCCGTGGCGGTCGCGCCGTCCACCTGATGCATCATGCCGTAGAGCCAGAAGCCGGCCTTGGCGTTCTCGCGCGCCTCGTTCCCGAGCCCGCCGCCGACGTGGGCGCCCATGCCGAGGAGGTAGAAGCCGTAGCGGTGGTTGCCGGCTGCCCGGTTGCCGTCGAGGGCGTACGCGTTGCCGTCGAGAGAAAAGCCGTCCCGGCCGTTGCTCTCCGCGACGTTCCCCTGGATCGTGTAGCCGTCGCTCGCGACGACGAGGCCCGTGCCGCGGTTGGCGCGAAAGCGCATCCCGACGACGCTGCGGAGCGCGTCGGGTCCGCGCGCGAAGGCGCCGGTGCCGAAGCCCTCGATCGTGCCCGGGCCGACGAGCGAGAGACTGCCGCGCGCGACGAGCACCCCGACCCCCTGACCCTGGCCCTCGATCGCGCGTCCGTCGAAGGCAAGCGTCACCGGACCCGCTGCTGCGACGGTGAGACCGGTTCCGGGACACCGCTCGTGGGTAATCCGGTCGGTCGGGCGCAACGTGCGCGAGGAGACGAGGAGGTCCCCGCACGCGCACGGGACCGCCGTGCCGCGCCCGTCGACGTCGTCGCCGCAGGCCTGCATGGCGCGGACGGGCCGGGCGGTCGCGAGCAGGAGCAGGAGTACGCGGGCCAGGTGGCGCCAGGGTAGGGTGGCGTCGCGGAGCACGCGCATCAGGGTACCCGGCCACCCAGCATGTCCCGTGCCGTCGCGGTCCCCGCGCGCTGGCGGCGGACCGCCCGGTCCCGAGGGCGTTGCGGCAAGCCCCGCGCGCGAGCACGGTTTTCGTCGGTCCGGAAGTCATGGACGCGACCCGATGGTCCGTGTTTCGAGACGCTTTGCCTCGTCCTCACGGGCGAGGTTCTGTGACCCGATGCCACGGCGGCTTGGTGACGGGTTGCCACAGGCCGCGCCGGGGAGCACTCGGTAAGGGATCGGACGGCAAGGGATTGCGCGATCGTCTGGCGGCGTGTCGATTGGGCCCGGGCTCGTTCGACGAGGAGCTGAAAGGAGAGACGACATGGCCGATCGGAAGCTGATTCCCGGAAAGTTTGTGTGGTTCGAGCACGTGTCGAAGGGTGCCCGGAAGGCGCAGGAGTTCTACGGCGCGGTGCTCGGCTGGAAGACCGCCCCCTTCCCCATGGGGAGCGCCACCTACGACATGATCTGTGCCGGCGACACGCTCGACACGATGATCGGCGGCTATGCGACGCCGACGAGCGACCGCCAGCCGTCGCACTGGATCGCCTACGTCTCGGTCGAGGACGTCGACGCGACCGCGAAGGCCGCCACGGCGAGCGGCGGGAAGGTCGTCGAGCCGCCCTCCGAGGTCCCCACCGTCGGCCGGAGGGTGCGGATCGCCGATCCCCAGGGGGCCGAGATCTGCGCGTTCAAGAACGCCTCGGGCGATCCGGAGGACACGCCGACGACGCCGCACGGCCGCTGGCTGTGGAACGAGCTCCACACCACCGATCCGACGAAGGCGCTCGCGTTCTACGAGAAGGTCATCGGGTTCACGCACCGCTCGATGGACATGGGCCCCGGCGGCACCTACCACATCGTCGGCCGGGGCGGCCTCGACCGCGGCGGTGTCACCGGCAACCTGGAGAGTGGGGTGAAGCCGCACTGGCTGCCCTACGTTGCCGTCGACGATTCCGACGCGACGCTCGCGCGCGCGAAGAAGCAGGGCGGGACCGTCCACTTCGGCCCCGAGGACATCCCGGGCGTCGGTCGCTTCGGGGTGCTCGCGGATCCGACCGGCGCCGTGCTCGCGGTCATGAAGCCCCAGCCCCGCTAGGAGCCCCGGGCGCTGCGGCTTGCAATAATGAACGACTAGTTCATTATTGAGCCGCGTGCCCCAGGTCCTGAAGGACGACGTCCAGGCCGGCATCGCCGCGGCGGCGACCCGCGTCTTCGCGCAGCGCGGGTACGCCGCGGCGACCATGGCCGAGGTCGCCGCCGCGGCGGGCGTCTCCACGGGCAACGTCTACCGCTACTTCGAGAGCAAGCACGTCCTCTTCGACGACGTGGTGAGCGTGCGCTTCGCGCGCACGTTCGCGGGGCTGGTCCGCCGCCGCGTGCGCGCGCTCGACGGCGTCACCGACGTGCGCGCGCTCGAGCCGAGCCACCTCTACCACCTCGCCTCCGAGGAGCTCCTGCGCTTCTGCATCGAGCATCGCCTGCGGGTCGTGATCCTGCTCGGACGTGCCGCGGGGTCGCGGCACGCGGGCTTCGCCGAGCGGATGGTCCAGGATCTGATCGCGCTCGCGATCGCGCACTTCCGCGCCCTCGAGCCGCGCCGCGAGGTGACGCGCGCGCGACGCTTCGCGCTGCTGCAGATCTATCGCAACTTCGTCGGCACCATGGTGACCGTGCTCGCCGGCTTCACGGACCCCGGGACGATCCGGGCGCTCGTCGGCGACTACTCGCGCTATCACCTGGCGGGAGTGCAGGAGCTGTTCGCGGGCGACGGCGCGCCGAAACGTCAGCGGAGGTGAACCGGTGGCCTTCCCGATCGGCTACCGATCCTTCCATCCCGATCCGAGCTTCAACTTCGAGCTCAACCGCTGGCTCTCCGTCCTGCCCGAGGACGAGCTCCGGGCGCTGGCGCCGCGCATCGCGAACGCGGCCGACTGGAAGGCGGTGATGTTCGAGGCGGCGGAGCGGGCGACGTCCGTCCTGACCGCGGCCTTCTACTACCGCGCTGCCGAGTTCTTCATGCACCCCGGCGACCCGGACAAGGCGCGCGCCTACGATCGCTTCGTCGAGCTGTTCGACCGGAGTCCGGAGGGACGGGCGCACGAGCGGCGGCGGGTGCCGTACCGGGCCTCGTGGCTGCCCGCGATCGTGGTCCCGGCGCAGGGCCGCGAGAAGGACACGATCCTGCTCCACGGCGGCTTCGATTCCTTCATGGAGGAGTTCGTCGAGTGGGCGACCTCCTTCGCCCGCGCGGGCTATCGTGTCGTCCTCTTCGAGGGGCCGGGGCAGGGGGCGGCGCTCCGGCGGAACGGCCTGGTCATGAGTCCGGACTGGGAGCGCCCGGTCGCCGCGGTGCTCGACCACTTCGCGATCGAGCGCTGCACGATCCTCGGGGTCTCGCTCGGCGGCTACCTGGCGCCGCGCGCGGCGGCCTTCGAGCCGCGCATCCGGCGGGTGGTGGCGTTCGACGTCCTCGACGACTTCTTCGATTGCTTCGCCGCCCGCGCTCCCGAGGCCGTGGTGCAGCGCCTGCGCGAGCTCCTGGCGGCGGAGCAGCGCGAGGTGGTGAACGAGCTCGCCGCGCGCCTGATGGGGGCGAACCCGACGACCGAGTGGGCCATCGCGCACGGGCGCCAGGTGAGCGGGGCGCGCGACGCTTTCGAGTTCCTCCGCTGGCTCCAGCAGATGACGACGGCGCCGTTCGCGTCCCGTATCACGCAGGACTTCCTCCTCCTCGCCGGCGCCGGCGACCACATCGTCCCGCTCCGGCAGTTCTACCGCCAGGCGCAGAATCTCCCGAACGTGCGCTCGTTCACCGGGCGGGTGTTCGGGGCGCGCGAGGATGCCGAGAACCACTGCCAGATCGGCAACCTCGGCCTGGCGCTGAAGTTCGTGGTGACCTGGCTCGACTTCCAGCTCGAGGCCGAGGCGGAAGGCCTGCTGCGGGCTACTTCTTCTTAGCCGACGGCTTCGCGGCCTTGGCGCCCGTCGCCTTCACCTCGATCTCGGTCGCGCTCATCCGGTACTGCACGGTCACCTTCTCGCCCACCTTTGGCTCCCCCATGACCTTGGTGGCGGCATCGCGGCCGATCTCCCAGTCGTCCTTGCCCTTCTTCACCACGATGGTGTCGGCGGTCATCGAGACCACGGGCCCGGTCACCTGATAGGTCTTCGCCTGCGCGGCGTAGAGGGCGCCCGCGAAGCTCAGGAGGGCCAGCGGGGTGAGGGCCAGGGACTTCGCCGTGAGCATGATGTCGTCTCCTCCGCGCGCGCAGCCGGTGAGCGTCGTGCTCCCGGGGTCGCGCGTGCCCCGTCTAGGGAACCCGGCGACGGGCGTCAAGCCGGGGGCGCGCTACTCGAGCTGCGCGGCGAAGTCCACCGCCGGCTCGTCGAGGTGGTCGATGCGCGGTCCGGCGGCGAGCCACGCGCCGGCGGCGCGACGGCCGGCGTCGTGCATGGCGCCGAGGATGTTGCGCTCGAAGTACAGGTACGAGCCGGCGTTGAAGAACGCGGCGCGCACCGGGCGCACGGCGTCGTAGAGGATCACCTCGCGGTACGGGCCGCCGCGGAGCCGGGTCACGCGGTTGCGCTCGAGGAGGAGCTTCCGGTCCATGTTGTAGGCGTTCTCGAGGAAGCTATCGACCGTGCGCTCGACGGCGCGGCCGAAGTGCGCGAAGGGCCCGGGATGCGGCTCCGGGGGCTCGGTGACCAGCACCGTGACGATCTCCTCGGCGCCGAGCGCGACCGCCGGCGCGAGCGGCGTGTTGACCAGCAGCCCGCCATCCCAGAGGAGATGCGGCCCGATGCGCACGGGCGGGAAGAGGAGCGGGATGCTCGCGGTGGCGAGCACCATGTCGACCGTGATCGCGTCGACCACGACGTAGTCGGGCGAGCGGATCGCCGGCGCGGGCGCGGTGACGAAGCGAACCACGCGCCCCGAGTGCGCGTCGACGGTGTTGAGCGACAGGCGGACGCCCCGGTTCGGCACCCGCTCGCCGCCGAAGACGTCGACCAGCCGCGCGCGGAGCGGCGCCGTGTCGGCGACGAACGGCTCGCGGATGCCCTCGAGGAGCCGGCTCACCAGCTCGAAGCGCGCGGTGAGCAGGAACTCGACCCAGAGGGCGAGCAGGCTCCCCGGGCGGAGCGAGCGGTGGTTCTGCATCCGGCGGAGGAAAGCGCGCAGCGGCTGTGCGCTGCCGAGCCAGCGCAGGCTCTCCTCGAGCGAGAGCCGGGCGAAGGTGCCGAGCGCGCTGCCGAAGAACGACGAGCTCGCCGTGACCGGCGGATCGTCGGCGATGCCCTTCCAGAACTGGAGCATCTCGCGCGGCGACTTGCCGGCGGCGATGAGGGCGGCGTTGATGCCGCCCGCCGAGGTGCCCGAGAGCACCGCGGGGGTGCCGGCGAAGCGCGCGTCCTCGAGGAGCCGCTCGTAGACCCCGACCTGGAAGGCGCCCCTCGCGCCGCCGCCCGAGAGCACGAGACCGAGCGTGCGCGGTCCCCGCCGCTTTCCCGCCTGCCGCATCCTCTCCCCCTCCGCCGGCGAACCCAGCCGTGCGCGTGTAGCACGCCGACGGGCCGGGAGCCAGGAGCGACGGCTACGAGAGCGAGCGCTGCGCGGCGAGCGGGACGGTCGCGCGCGGCCGCGCGCGCTCCTTGGGACACGCGAGCCCGATCTGCCGCGTCACGTCCCAGAGGTAGTAGAGCTCGGGGTAGACGAGCGGCTTCCCGCTGGTGAGCAGCGCGGCGGCGACCTGCCGCTCGGGGTCGGCCCAGGTGAGCACGTTGGTGAAGCCGATGTGGCCGAACGCGTATTGCGTGTCGGGTCCGTACGGGCTCAGCCACTGCCCGCCCAGCATGAAGCCCATCCCGTAGCGGAAGGGGAGGAGGAGCGTGAAATCGAGCTCCAGGTACGACTGCTCGGAGGCCGCGCGCCGGATGGTCCGCGGGTCGAAGACACGGATGCCGTCCAGCTCGCCGCCCTGGAGGAGCAGCTGGTAGAAGCGGCTCATGTCGTTGGCGGTCGTGATGACGTTGGCGGCGGGCACGATGCCGGTCAGGAAGCGCGGGTCGTTCGACATCTCGATCGCGCGCCGGAACTCGACGCCCAGCGCACGGCCGAGGATGGTGGAGAGCGGCGGCAGGGGTGGCGGCCCGGTGAAGTAGTTGGCGGCCACCCGGCCCGCGTCGGCCGGCGGGACCCCGTAGGAGAGCCAGCCAAAGCCGAGCGGGCGGCGGACCTCGTCCTCGAGCAGCTCACGGATCGTCTTCCCGGTGACCCGGCGCACGATCTCGCCCAGGATGAAGCCGCCGGTCACCGCGTGGTAGGCGAGCTGCCGCCCGGGACGCCCCGTGAGCTTCATCTCGCAGAGGATGCGGACGATGCCCGCCGGGTCGTCGAGGCGGTCCAGGTCCATCGCCTCGGGCGGCGGGTTCGGCAGGCCGGCACGGTGGATCAGCACGTGGCGGATCGTGATCCAGCGCTTGGCGCGCACCGCGAACTCGGGGATGTACTCGCAGACCGGGTCGTCGAGATGGATGAGCGCGCGCTGGTCGAGGAGGTGGATCACCATCGCGGTCACCGCCTTGGCGGCGGAGAAGATGTTGAACGGCGTGGTGGGCGTGAGAGGGATTTGCGGCGCGTCGGGCGCGTCGTCGGGCCCGTTGCCGCGCGCATGCCCGATCGCCCGGTCGACGAGCACCTCGCCGTGACGGCGGACGCACAGCTGGATCGCGGGGTGGAGCCCGCTCCGGTACACGCGCTCGACCGCGTCCCAGATGCGCGCCACGGCCTCGGGCTCGACCCCCAGGTCGCGCGGCGGCACCTCGGGCCCCGCCATCGTCACCCCATCGAGCGTCGCGGGCACGCGGCAACGCGTGAGCAATGGACAACGCACCGCCGGCGATCGTACAGTGCGCCCTCGTAGGAGGAAAGGCAGTGAGCGAGCAAGCGATTTCCTGGCTCTTCCTGGCCGCCAGCGTGTGGGGCGCGTGGTTCACCTGGAACGTGCTCCGGCCGATGACCGGCGGCTCGCGCCGGGGAACGATCAGCTTCTTCGCCGGCTGGCTCACCGGCGAGCTCGCCCTGCACCACCTGGCCTGGCAGGTGGTGGTGACGCTGGTCTTCGCCTGGGCGGGGGCGCTCCGCACCTGGCCGGGCTGGGCCGGGCTCGCGATCGCGGGCACCTCGTGGGCCGGGCTCGTCTACTGCCTGGCGGTCGCGCGCCGCTCCGAGGCGGCGGTGGCGGACGCCCTGGCCACCGGCCTGGGCGCGGGGTACGCGGAGGAGATCCCGACCCGCTCCGAGGGACCGCTCGCGCCGGCGATCGACTGGCGGCGCGTGCTGCTGCCGTTCCCCATCCGGCATCCCGAGGTCGAGCGCGTGCGCGACATCGTCTTCACACGTGCCGGGGGCCTCGACCTGAAGCTCGACGTCTACCGTCACCGCGACCACCCGACCGGCTGCCCGACGCTGCTCCAGATCCACGGCGGCGCCTGGATCCTGGGGAGCAAGAACGAGCAGGGCCTGCCGCTCATGCATCACCTCGCGGCGCGCGGCTGGGTGTGCGTCTCGGCCGACTACCGCCTGAGCCCGCGCGCCACCTTCCCCGATCACCTGATCGACGTGAAGCGGGCCATCGCCTGGATCCGCGCGCATGGCGCCGAGTACGGCGCCGATCCGAACTTCCTGGTCGTGACCGGCGGCTCGGCGGGCGGACACCTGGCGGCGCTCACGGCGCTCACGGCGAACGAGCCCGAGTACCAGCCCGGCTTTGCCGAGGTCGACACGGCGGTCGACGCCTGCGTCGCGTTCTACGGCGTCTACGACTTCACCGATCGCCACGGCATCTGGCCCGACGAGGGCCTCCGCCGGCTCCTCGAGCGCCGGGTGTTCAAGGCGCGCTTCGCGAGCGCCTGCGACGCCTTCGACCGGGCGTCTCCGCTCTCCCGCCTGCACCCGGACGCGCCGCCCTTCTTCGTGCTGCACGGCACGCACGACACGCTGGTCCCGGTGGAGGAGGCGCGCCGCTTCTGCGCCGCCTTCCGCCAGGCGGCGCGCTCGCCGCTCGTGTACGCGGAGATCCCGGGAGCGCAGCACGCGTTCGAGATCTTCCCCTCGGTGCGCTGCGCCCTCGTCATCGGGGGCGTCGAGCGCTTCCTCGTCTGGGTCTACGAGGGGTACCTGCGTCGCCGGGCGGCGCTCGCGGACACCCGGCCACGCCCGCCGGAAGCTGCGTACCTTCGGCGAGCGCAGTGACCTCGAGGGGCGCGGGCAGCGCGCCGCCGCCGTGACCGAATACACCTGCCCCATGCACCCCGAGGTGGTGCGGCCGCAGCCGGGCGCCTGCCCGATCTGCGGCATGGCGCTCGAGTCGCGCGTCGCCGTGGTCGGCAGCGAGGAGAGCCCCGAGCTGACGGACATGACCCGGCGCTTCCGGGTGAGCCTGGTCCTCACGCTGCCGCTGTTCGCGGCCGCGATGGCGGACATGGTGCCTGGCGCGCTGCGGCACGGGTTCGGCGGGAGTGGGCTCGCGTGGGTCGAGCTGGCGCTCGCCACGCCGGTCGTCGTCTGGGGCGGCTGGCCGCTCCTCCAGCGTGGCGTCGCGTCGATCGCGGCGGCGCGTCCGAACATGTTCACGCTGATCGCGATCGGCATCGCGACCGCCTACGCCTACAGCGTGGCGGCGGTCCTCGTGCCGCAGGCGTTTCCGGCCTCCGCGCGGTCCCACGGCGGCGAGGTGGCGCTCTACTTCGAGTCGGCGGCCGTGATCACGACGCTCGTCCTCCTGGGCCAGGTGCTCGAGCTGCGCGCCCGGCTCCGCACGGGTGACGCCATCCGGGCGCTCCTCGGGCTCGCGCCCACGACGGCGCGCCGGGTCGGGCCCGACGGACGCGACGAGGACGTGCCGCTCGCCCACGTCCGCGTCGGCGACCGCCTGCGCGTGCGGCCGGGCGAGCAGGTGCCGGTCGACGGCGCGGTGATCGAGGGCCACAGCGCCGTCGACGAGTCGATGCTCACCGGCGAACCGATCCCGGTCGAGAAGGGCCCGGGCGAGCGGGTCACGGGCGGTACCCTGAACGGCACCGGGAGCTTCGTCATGCGCGCCGAGCGCGTCGGGGACGAGACCTTGCTCGCGCGGATCGTCCGCATGGTGGGCGAGGCGCAGCGCAGCCGGGCGCCCATCCAGCGCCTGGCGGACGTGGTCTCGGCGTACTTCGTGCCCGCCGTGCTGCTCATCTCGGCCGTCACCTTCGGCGCCTGGCTGGCGGTCGGTCCGGCGCCGCGTCTGGCGCATGCGCTCGCCACCGCGGTGTCCGTCCTCATCGTCGCCTGCCCGTGCGCGCTCGGCCTCGCGACCCCGATGTCGATCATGGTGGGGGTCGGCCGGGGAGCGAGTGCGGGCGTGCTGGTGCGGAAGGCCGAGGCGCTCGAATCACTCGAGCGGGTAGACACGCTGCTGGTCGACAAGACCGGCACGCTGACCGAGGGC
>JACXTT010002551.1_pt1 | contig 28769 bp, 20 predicted proteins | sample 9270951 | NCBI WGS metagenome assembly JACXTT01 (sample SAMN15532306, study PRJNA645909) | rock metagenome | isolation source: weathered quartz diorite | place: Puerto Rico | collected 2017-06-21 | reverse complement strand
CCAGTTCTCCCGTCCGGCCCGTGCAGTCAGCCAGGACTGTCCTTCAACGATACTTCGTTTGGCCCGTCGAATCCATCCCGCCGGAGAGCCGTCACGGTCCCCGGAACGCGCCCGCCCAGCGGCACGTTGGGATTCCGCGGCGAAACGCTCAGCATGAAATCCGGTGATGGTTGCCGCACCGTGAGCCGGTATGCATAATCCGGGCCGGTGGCCCTCCGCACGTCGCGGATACGCACGACGTAGTCGCCTTCCGCCGGAGCCGTGAAATGGAGCAGCGAGTCCTTGCCGTAACCCGGTCCGCCATCGTCGTTGCGAAACAGCAGGTGCGCAACCGGCAGCCCATTCGGCGCGAAGTGCGCTCCCGGCGGATACATCTGAATTTTGTAAACCGCCTGATCCATGGGATGCGATTCCGGAGTTGTATCGAGATATGCCAGCCTCTGACTGCCGAATCCGGTGAAGATGAAATCATCGTCCGGCGAGCGCGGCATGGCCTCCACCCGGATGATTTCCGAGCCGATCATCATGTAATCGCCCGCTGCGAATCCCGTCGGTGACGTGATACGGATTCCGCGGTCGGAGGAGTCGCGGTCGGCGAGCGTCGTGGAAGTCTCCAGCACGCAGCGAATCGTGGCGCGCTCGATCTGCGCTCCCTTCGCGTCCAGAACCTCGAGGAGCGAATCCAGGGGTGAGCCCAGCCGGTTGGCGTTCACTTCGAACACAAGTTTGTCGCCCTTGCGCGCATGGAAGCGATAATAATTCTCCGCGCCCTCGAGCTTGCCGTTCACCGTCGCCGGAATCGTAATGGTCTGCGCCTGCGCGAGTGTAGTGTTCGCCCCGGAGGCCGGCACCTCCGACTCAGCCCCCAGTGCCAGCTTCACGCGATTGAACGCCGGGCCCTTCGGCGCTTGCGGCCGGAAGATCACCGCGCGCATATCTTCCGGCGAAGCCTCGCCCTTCACTTCGACTTTGTTCGCGCCCAGATTGTAGCCGGTGAGTTGCACTGCCGCGGTTTTTCCCTTTTGCAGGCCCAGCGGAAATGCCGCCACTGCCAGTGGGAGCCGGCCCAGCTTGATGCGATAGAAGTGTCCGGCGTTGCCGCTCGCCTCGTAGTCGGATACGCGAACGTAATAGGTTCCGCCCTTGGCGAACGTATAGGCGAACGTGCTCGTGTCGCGGCCGCCGTCGTCACCGAACTCTTTCACCAGGTTCTGGCCGTCGTCGTAAATTCCGACCACCGGCTGCAGGCTCGATCCAAGTTCGCGCCCGGAATTTTGAAAAACAATCTGCTCTCCATCCCTGACCTTGATCTTGTAGTAATCCACGTCGCCCGGTTTGGAAATGGTGCCCACCAGGATGGTTGGAAGATAAGTCTCGAATGCTTCTTCAGGCGTGTTGTTCGGCTCGCGGTCGGGGCTTTCGCCGTAGTAAGGTTCCACCGCAAATCGCGCCACTGGACTCGTGCCAAGCGGAGTCTGCAACCGCATCGCTACCATCTGGATGGACGCAACCGGGCTGACTTCCAGTTCGAGAGTCACCTGGTTGCGCGGCGGCAGTGGGCCGAGATCGATCGTCGATGGCGTGCCATTCGAGCCTAGCCGGATGTCGGGCAGGTCTGGCAATTCCTTGATCCGCAGAATGCGCGCTTTGATCCCCGGCTCGCTGAAATACACCGCGCTCGTCTTAGCCAGGTTGAGGCCTTCCACGTTCATCTCCACCGTGGCGCCGCGCGCAACGCCCATGGGCGTTACCGAATTGATCGTTGGCGGAGTCGTGCGGTTGCCCGTGGGCCAATCCGCGGCGGTCTGCGCGGAGGCGGCCGCTGCAATGGTGGCGAACAGCAGAATGCTTTTCATACCAAAACCTCAGTGTGTTGCGTTGAGAGCCTGATGGACCGGCGCGTTCAAAAGCTGCCCGACGTTGTAGATCTCGAGAGACCCGTCGTAACGGCCCGCGGCGAAGGTTTTACCATCGGGCGAAAACTCGAGCGACAGCACCCAATCCGGCTGGCTGGCGAAGGTCTTAATCTCGGCGAGATCGCTGGTACTGAAAATTTTGATGGTCTTGTCGGCGGCGCTCGAGGCAAGCAGCTTGCCGTCCGGCGAGTACGCCAGCTTCAAAATTGCGTCTTCGTGCGCAATGAGCGAGTTGACCAGCGTTCCGCCTTTATCGCCTAGTGACCATATACGAATGGTCTTGTCCAGCCCGCCCGCGGCCACGAATTTTCCGTTCGGATCGAGCGCCACGGTATTCAACCCGTCCTGGGGCTCGCTCAGCGTGTACAGCCGTTCGCCCGTCGCCACATCCCAAACCTTCACGGTCCGATCCGCGGCGCCCGAGATCAGCCGCTTGCGATCCGGCGTGAACGCCAGAGCGTATATGGCGTCGATATGATCCTTGAGCGTGCGGATCTCCTGGCCCGTTTCCACGCTCCAGAGCTTGATCAGCTTGTCATAGCTCGAAGTCGCGATACTCTTGCCGTCGGGAGAGAACGCCACCGCGTAGATGCAGTCTTTGTGACCCTGGATCGTGCGCAGTTCCTTGCGGCCGTCGACGTCCCAGATCTTGACTTCGCCCGATCGCGCCGGCAGACCGCCAGCCGCGGCAATCAGCTTGCCGTCAGGCGAGAAGGCCAGCGCGCGAATGGCTTCCGCGTGACCTGTGAGCGTGGCAACCGTCGCCGCGGTCCCCGGGTCCACGAGCCGGACTTCTTTGTACGTGCCGAGCGCCAGCAGTTTCCCATCAGGCCTGTAGACGAGCGCCCCGATCTGCGGTTTTACAGCCTTCTTCGGCTTGATATCCGCCACCACGGGCGCAGCCATCCGCGCCGCCAGCTCGCGGGCTTCGTCCGGCGTCGGAGACTTCGCCCCACCGTCGATCCATTTCTTGATGATCTCGATATCGCCCTCGGCCAGCCGTTTCCCGCTCAGCGGCATGGCCGGCGCGAGTTTACCCGCGACCATCAGGTACAGGCGGCTCTCTGCGCTCTTGCCCGGCTCGACGATTTTGCCCTGGTTGCCGCCCTTCTCGACGCCTTCGTAAGTGTCGAGGTTCAGGCTGCCCATGCGCACGTTCGCCCCGTGACATCCCGCGCAGTTGGCCGCGAAAATCGGCGCCACATCTTTGGCGAACGACGGCGCATCCTGCGCCCTCGCCAGAGCGCACATCGCAAAACCGATTGTGCCGAGGAGTCGCATCAGTAATTAAACAGGAATTCTTTGCTCGTGAGCGTGGCCCACATCATGTCGTCGAGCGCCTGCCTCCGCGCCTCGCGTTGCACGTCCGCCGAGCCCGCCATAGTCCGGGCTTTCCGCAGCGCTTCCAGCATCGGCTGCTTCTCGGCATCCGTGGGATACCGGCTGTAAGCCGACAGGAACAGATGATCGAGAATTTTCGCGTCCGAGAGCCCCAGCTTGATCGCCAGCGCCGGATACGCGTCCGGCGCCATCAGCTTCCGGTTCAACGTGTCGCCGTTGATCACGTGTAGCGCTTGCGCCACACTTGGCGCGCTCGACCGCTCCGCCGCGTCGCACACCAACCTCGGAGGCCGTCCGAATGACGTCAGGAACTCCGACTTCACCCGCGTGTCCGGCAACTGCAATGCCCGTGAGCCACCCGGGTAGCCGCTAAATGCTGTGGGCACACCAGTTACTTGCGACATGGCGTCCAGCAGCACCTCTGCCGGAAGCCGCTTCACAATGTACTTGGAATAATATTTGTTGTCGTTTGTGTTAGTTGCGTTGGCCTCGGATGCGAGCTGATAAGCCGCTGAATTCATAATGGTGGCAACTAGATGCTTGATGCGGAACCCATGATCGACGAAGTCCTTGCACAGGGCGGCGAAAAGCTCTTCGTTCGATGCCGGGTTGGTGGCGCGCACGTCGTCAACCGGATCGACGATGCCGCGGCCCATGAAATTGCCCCAGACGCGATTCACGATGGCCCGCTGAAAGTAAATGTTGTCCTTGCTGGTGAGCCACTTCGCGAACGGCAAGCGGCGGTCGATCGGCGAATCGAGCGGGATGGGGGTCCCGTCGAGCGGGGTGGGCGGGAGCGGCTTCAAAAGCCGCGGATGATTGATGTCGCCCGACGCCTTGGCGAAGATCACGAGGTCGCCCGGCTCGTCACCGTTTTTCTCGCCGACGCGCGAAAACAGATTGGCGAACTCGTAATACTGCTTCTGAGTCCACTTCTCGAGCGGGTGGTTGTGGCAGCGCGCGCACAAGATGTGTTGTCCCAGAAACGCCTGTGTGGCGTTCTCCGCAATGTCGATCGGATCTTTGTGGATTACGAAATAGTTCAGAGCGCCGTTCTGCCTGGTGTTGCCGGATGACGTAAAAATCTCGCGGGCGAACTCATCCCACGGCTTGTCCGTTTTGACACTCTCCCGAATCCAGTCATAAAATGCCCACATGGCGTTGGAGCGCAGTTTGCGGCTCGACACCAGCAGTAAATCCGACCACTTGTAGGCCCAGTAATCCACGAATTCGTCGCGCTCCAGCAGTTTATCGATCAGCTTCGCGCGCTTGTCGGACGATTTGTCGGCTAGGAAATCTTCAACTTCCTCGGCGGTCGGCAGGATGCCGGCGGCATCCAGATACGCGCGGCGAATGAAAGTCGCGTCGTCGGCCAGAGGCGACGGTGCGATGTTGAGCGTCTTGAGCTTGTCGAGAACCAAGTCGTCGACGTAGTTGTGGCGTGGAAATTTCTCGTAGACCGCCGCGTCCACCTTGTTGGGATATGGCACGCTGACGCGCGCATAGAGCACGCGGCTCGAGTACCACAGGGTAATGGCGGCCTGGCCGTCCCCGTTCATTTTGACGTGACCCAGATCGTCCACTGAAGCCACGCCCTCATCACTAGAACTGAACTTCACCCAGCGGGTGACGTCGCGCACCTGACCATCGGAATATTTCGCGCGCACCACGAGCTGCTGTTCGGCGCCGGGGGCCAGGCGGGCCGAGGCGGGAAAGACTTCGAGCGCCGTCACTTGCGCATCGTCGTCGCGGGGCCGGGGGGTGCCTTCCGCAATCCAGCCGGAAAGAATCTTGTACTCCACCGATTTCGTGTCGAAGCGCCTGCCGCCACCATGCGGGATCGCCATGGTCGGCTTGAGCAGCATCAGGCTGCGCGCGGGCTCTTCGAGATCGACGCGCCGCCCTTCGGACTGGCGCGTGAGCGTGTCGTAGTCGAGGTCGGGATCGTAACCGCGCAGCGTGAGCTTGAAGCCGTTCTTCCCCGAGAGCGCGCCGTGGCAGGCTCCCTGGTTGCAACCGACTTTCGTAATCACCGGGATCACATCGTTCTTAAAATTCCAGGTGTAGGGGACTTGCGAATTCTTCACGCGGACAGTGGCGGTTGCGGTGCGGCCCTGCGCGGCGGCGGTGATGACCGCTTCGCCATCGCCCATGGGCCGGACTTCGCCAGTCGCATCCACGATAGCGATTTTGGGATTCGACGAGCGCCACTCGGTTTTGCGCGTCCAGTCTTCCTGGTGATCGCCCAGATCCGCTTCCGCAAGAAGATGGTGGCGGGCTTCAGGACCGTCGAGGTCGATGGTCCTGGGCAGGATCGAAAGGTTTTCAGCCGCGGAAAGAATGCAGGAGGCCGTAAGTAACAGCGTCAGAGTACGCATTGTCTTATGCGAACAATTCCTTGATGGACTCGACGCCGCGATCCACCAGCGGAATCGGCCGGCTCTGTGCACCAGGCAGCTCCACTTCGAGCGGCACACCAAGAGCACGGTAGATGGTGGCGGCGACTTGCGCCGGCGTGGTAGGCCGATCCTTAGGCGCGGCGCCGATATCGTCCGACGCTCCCACCGCCTGTCCACCTTTGATACCGCCGCCCGCCATGATGATGGTCCAGCACTGCGGCCAATGATCGCGGCCGCCCGCCGGATTCACTTTGGGTGTGCGGCCGAACTCGCCCATCGCCACCACCATGGTCTTATCGAGCATGCGGCGATCCTGCAAGTCTTCCAAAAGCGAGCTGAACGCATTGTCGAACATCGGCCCGACCAGATCGCGGTAGCAACTGATGGGGCTGAACGGTTTTGAGCCGTGGATGTCCCAGGTGATCTCGTCGAAAACAGTTTCGAACATGTTGGCGGTGACGAATCGGACTCCGGCCTCGATCAGCCGGCGCGCGAGAAGGCAGCTTTGGCCGAAGCGGTTGAGACCGTAGCGTCGGCGCACATCCTCGGGTTCCTTGGCCAACTCGAACGCGGCGCGCGCCTTCTCGGAAGACATGAGGGTATAGGCCTGGTGGAAGGTCGAGTCGAGTAAACGGGCGTCCTGCGAGGTTTCGAATTTGCTGACGGTGTGGTCAATCATCTCGCGCCAGTTGCGGCGGCGATCGACGCGCAGCGCGGAAAGATAATCCGGCGGTAACAGGTCCGGCACCTTGAAATTGGGATCAGACGGATCGGCGTTCAGAACGAACGGATCGAAAGTTTTGCCCAGGAAGCCGGCGGTCTGGCCGTGAGGCATGTTGCCGCCGGTGTTGCCGATAGGGTGCGGCATGAGCACGTGAGGCGGGACGTCGCCGTTCGGCCCTTTTAGTTTCGCCAGCACGCAGCCGATATGCGGGTATTCGATGCCGCCCTGGAAGAGGCGTCCGGTCTGCATCATCTGATGGCCGGTATCGTGGACGGCGGCGGCGGTGTGATATATGCTGCGAATGAGCGCGTACTTATCCGCGTGCTTCGCCATGCGCGGGAAATTTTCTGAAATTTCGATTCCGGAGACGTTGGTCTTGATGGGTTTGTAAGGCCCGTGAATTTCCACCGGCGCGTTGGGCTTCATGTCCCAGGTATCGAGCTGCGATGGCCCGCCGACGAGCATCAGCATGATGCAGTTGACGTCATTTTTAGAATTGTCGACCGCGCCCAGAGCTTTGAGGCCGGCCAATTGACCGAGGCCCAGCCCAAGAACGGAGAGCGACCCGGCGTGCAGAAAATCGCGCCGTCGCAAGCCATCGCAGAACTCGACCGGCTTATCGGCGTCCAGGCGGAACATAATGGCTGCGCTCCTTTAAGAAGTGAAAACTGTGAACGATTTTACCGAACTGGAGCAGCCGCCGCAAATACAGGCGATAAGGTATATAGAGGTTGAGGTGTTAACGTTAGTACAATAAGCGTTTTCTGTGCCGCTACCTGAGACCAAGCCTGATTTCTATTGCCCGCGGTGCGCCAAGCCCGTGACCGAGCCGCTGGTATGCGGCGACTGCCACGCGCTGATTTGCCGGGAGTGCGGGACGCCGCTGGAGAAGGTGGACGATCTGGGGATCGGGTAGGCGTACGGGCCAGGGCCGGGCGTGCCCGGCCCCTACAGGCGGTATGGCGAGAAGGTCGGAACGGGGGACAGGCACCACCGTCCACGACGGCGATTCGGTCGGATTGCGGCGTGGATGGCCGGGGGGACAGAGCTAGTCCTCGTTCCGCGGAGTGCCATCACCGAACGTCGGGTCGTCACAGAGAAATTTAAAACCGCTCGTTCACACTCGCGGCTCGGATTGCCGCAGGCGCCGTTTTCGATCAGCCTAACTGCTCGATGAATTTGTGGATGCGGTCGAGGCCGCGTTCCAGTTCGTGCATCGAGGTGGCGTAGGAGATGCGAATGTGCTGGTTCGTTCCGAAGGCTTCGCCGGGGACAACGGCCACGTGGGCTTCGGCGAGCAGGCGTTCGGAAAATTGCAGCGTGTTCTGGATGCCCTTTTTCCCGAGCGCGACGCCGATATTGGGGTAGGCGTAAAAAGCGCCTTTGGGCTCGGCACAGCGGATGCCGGGAATCTGGCGCAGGCGGCGGATGACGAAATCGCGGCGCTTGCGGTACTCGGCGAGCATGATTCCGACTGACTCCTGCGGTCCGCGCAGGGCCTCGACGGCGGCCTTTTGCGAGATCGAGGTAGGGTTCGACGTCGAGTGGCTCTGGAGTTTCAGCATGGCACCGGCAATGGGCTGCGGGACGAGGCCGAAGCCCACGCGCCATCCGGTCATGGCGTAAGTCTTCGAGAGCGTACCCGCCACCACTACGGTTTCCTTCGCGCCGGGCAGCGACGCAATCGAGAACGGCGAACCTTCATAAAGAAAGTGGCAGTAGCACTCGTCGGTGAGCAGATAAATACCGCGCCGCGAGGTGAGGTGATAGATTTTTTCGAACTCGCCGCGATCGAGCACCGCGCCGCTTGGATTCGACGGCGAATTGATGAGGATCATCCGGGTGCGCGAGGTGAGGTGCGGCTCGATCATGGCGGCGGTCAGGGTGAACCCGTTCTGCTCGTCGGTTTCGACGAAGACGCATTTCCCGCCAGCGTAGTTGACGACATCTTTATAAGTGACCCAGTAGGGAACCGGGATGATCACTTCGTCGCCCGGATTCACAAGGGCCTGAGTCAGATTGAAAATGACGTGCTTGCCGCCCACGCTGATGATGCACTCGGCGGGTTTGTAATCAGTACCGAAATCCTTGGCGTAGCGTTCGCACACGGCCTGTTTCAGCTCGAGCGTGCCTCCGGCGCCGGTATACTTCGTGAAATTCTGCTCGATGGCGCGGATGGCGGCCTGCTTGATGTTGTCGGGAGTCGGGAAGTCGGGCTCGCCAGCGCCGAAATCCACTACGTCAACGCCCTCGGAGCGTAGCTTCTCGGCGTCCGCCGCGACCTTCATGGTGGACGAGACACCGATCAAAGAGATGCGATCTGCTATTTCCGTTTTGAGTTCGAGTGCCATGTTCTCCTACTTCAATTGAGCCGGGCTGAGTGCCGCGGCGGTATTAAGCCGTTTGCGAAGGCGCGCCTCGACCGAAGGCGGCACGAGCCCCGTCATCTTACCGCCGAGGCGGAAGACCTCCTTGACGATATGCGAGCTGATGAACGAGTGGGCTTCGCTCGACATCAGGAACAGCGTCTCGATCTCCGGCCGCAGCCGGCGATTCATCAGGGCCATCTGCAATTCCTTCTCGTAATCAGAAATGGCGCGGATGCCGCGCAACAGCACGGTGGCGCCACGGGCGGCGGCATAATCCACCAGCAGCCCTTCAAAATGGTCCACCTCCACATTCTGATATCCGCGCAAAACTTCGCGCACCATTTCGACGCGCTCCTCGACGCTGAACAACGGCTCCTTCTCGTCGTTGACCAGGATCGAGACGATCAGCCGGTCGAAAAGCTTGGAGCCGCGTTCGATCAAATCCAGGTGCCCACTGGTGATGGGATCAAACGAACCGGGATAGATGGCGATGACGGTCGGCGGCTTCGTGGCCAATAAATCGTCCCTTTCGTGGAACCTACAATTTTAGCGAAAAAGTGGGCGGGGCATCGGACAGATCCGTTACCGGCGGGCGCGGGCCTGGTAAACGGCGCGGCCCTGGCGGAAGGCGGCGATGGAGGCTTGCTTATCGGAGGGGCGCGCGAATTTTGCCTCGGTCTCAAGCCAGTGGATGGCGTTATCGACGTAGCGCACGTAGTATTCGGCGTCTTCCCAGTTACGGATGGGGGCGCCGTCGCGGATCACGTAGACCGGCGAAGAATGCGCGAACACGGTCTCGGGGCGGCGCGTGCCGTAGTAATCGCTCAGGCGGGTTCCCTCGAGGATGTGGACTGTCTGGAAATCGACCCCGCGCTTGCGGTAGGAATCGAGATCCTCGGAGACGCGTGCCGCCAGCCATGCACTTTGGCGGACCGGATATTCGAAGTGGATCTCGGCTTTGTGGCGCGGACCGCCGGGAGTTGTCTGCGCGACGACAGCGCCGTTGGCCACGATCTCGAGCCTGTCGTAAGGCAGCTGCGATTCGGCGGCAGCGTGGACCTGAGCGACCCTGTCCTTCTTTGAATCGAACTGCAGGCGCGCGCCGGATTCCTGGCCATTCACCGAGAAGGAGAGAACCGGGCTGTTGCTGACGAAGGTGCGGCCCTGCTTGAGGGCGTCGATCCAGTTCTGATACGTGAACTCGCCCTGAACGTGCGCGTAGACGCGGTTCGCGCCGACGGTCACGAAGGTGGTCATCTTGTCGGTGCCGGCGGTGGCGGTTAACGGGAAACCGCAGTTGAGGTAGCGATACCAGAGGCGCAGACCGTCGTTGGCCTCGAGCTCGGGCACTACTTTCTTCATGAAAACCGGAAAATCGCGGGGATCGAGGACGCACAAAATCTCGAGGCCGTCGAGTTTCTCCATGGCGACATCGAGAGGGCTTTCGACGCCGGGCCAGCTCGGAAAGTGCGCCCAGGAAACATATCCGCCCTGTGCGTGCGTCTCGTCGCAGGCGCGCAAGTGCAGCGGATATTCCACCGACTGCATGGATTTCACGGGCTCGACGAGGCGCTTGAGGTTCAACAGGCACATGTGGCCCAGATGATCGTTGCGAAATTCCTGGTTCACATAAATGAGCCGGCGGCTGGTGGAATAGCGATTGACGCGGCCCTCGAACTCGAACTGGTCAGTGGTGAAGTCGGAGGTGAGGATATTGGCGACATCGAGGTCTTCGGCGTCCATCTCGAGGCGGCAGGTCTTGGGCGAGATGTTGTGAATATGGATGTCGCCGCTGAACCAGCCGCGATCGGCCAGCGAGGACCAGCCGGAGAGCGGGATGGTGACGGCACCCTCGCGGAGATTCCCGGCGGCAATCTGACCCTCGGCAATGACGTACTCGTAGCCCTTGATTACCTGGTAGCGCAAGGGAAGCGAATTGGGATCGACGGCGAAGTTTCCGTCCACGTAAGCGAAGCGCTTGGACTGGAAACGGACGTCGCCCTGTTGCGCATCGGGCGCCAGTTCGGCGGGATGGCCGAGAGGAACGACGTCATGGCCGCGGGCGTCGGTGAGCCGGACTCTGGCGGTGAGTGGACGCCCGGTGTATTCGTCGATAATCCGGCACGTGACCGGATTGCCCTGCGGCGCGGCTGTGCCGCGCGACAACCACGCACTCGCTCCCGCGCCATGGAGAAAGCGCCTGCGGCTCCAACTTGACATGGCTGATTCTATCGAAAAGCTGGAGCGATCGCCGGTGAGTTTCTTTTGACCGAAGTTTGACTCTACAGATTTGATGACGCTAGGATAGGGATGCGGGGTGGAGCAGTCTGGTAGCTCGTTGGGCTCATAACCCAAAGGTCGGTGGTTCAAATCCACCCCCCGCAACCAAACCTCCCACCATCCTTCCTTCTTCCAAATCAAGCACATACGCGTTAGCTCTCACCTCCTGCGTATGGCTTCTCCTTTCCCCGTTTGTGGGTTTTGCTACCAAACTGCTACCAAACCCGTTTTTCCTTCCTGTGAACATCGCTTGTTGCAGCTTCTTTGCTGCTGTTGCGTGTGAGTTCGGAAAGAGGTGCCCATAGGTGTCGAAGGTAACCTGGATGCTCGAGTGGCCCATCTGGTCGCAAACGTATTTTGCGCTCTCGCCCTGGGCGATGAGCATGGACGCGAAGAAGTGCCGCAAATCATGAAACCGAACGTTCGGCAGTCCTGCGTGCACGGCGACTCGACCGAAGATGATTCATCGAAGTAGTCGGGGTCGATGCGCTTTCCGTCAGGTCCAGAGAACACCAGACCAGAGGGGTCCTTAGCGCTGGCTCGGAGGCGCCGAAGCAGTTCCAGGACGACTTCCGCGGCTCCCACCCGGCGGTTCGATTTCCGAGACTTTGGTGGTCCAATCCGCCATTCCCATTTACGGACGCCGTCGGCTACCTTTGTCATGGAAACCGCTTTATTGATTACCAGTTCTTTGTTCGTCCAGTTGACATCGGCGTACTGGAGGGCCAGGATTTCATTTCGTCGAAGACCGGTGAACGCATCAACAAAGATCATGTCGCGTCCCGGCCCGCCAAGCTCCTCTCCGGCATCGACCAGCTTCCATACCTCCTCGGGGGTCGGAGGCACAATCTGCGTCTGGATCTTCGTCGGCATCTCGACACCACGCGTCGGGTCATGACGCAGGAAGCCGCGCTTTACAGCGCTTGTCCCCTTTTTGCCAACCAACATTACGCGCAAACAGATGATCACGTTGTGCAGGGTTTTGATCGAGACCTCCTTGGACAGCTCATTCACGAAGTTCTGAACCTGGTCGTAACCGATTTCCGACAGCCTCATTTTCCCGAAGTGTGGAATCAATCGATGGCGAACAATCGAGCCGTAAGACGAGAGGGTTGAGCCACGTACGGCCACTCTGCTCTCCAACCACTCCTCTGCGAATGTCTCAAATTTAATCCCTTTTGGCTCGACGTAGGAACCGTGACCAATTTCGCCGAGGAGCTGGTTGAGCCGCTGTTGTGCTTGTGACCGATTTGAGAATCCACTTTCCCACTTCTGCTTGCCGGCGGGTGTTCGATACTTTATGTAGTAGCTCTTCCCGCGCCGGATGATCGCTCCGCGCTGCCTAGCCATAGGGAACCGTTCTTAACTGCGGTCAGCCGCCTTATTCTTAGGCTCTTCGCTTGATGAGATGATCTGGCTAAGATCTTGCTGGGTAAAGCGAACATACTTGCCGATCCTTCGAAAGGGGATGGCATTACGCCTCGTCCGCTCGTAGAGCCAACTTATCGGAATCCTAAGGACCTCGGCCGCTTCATGAATCGTGAGCAGCCGAACCGGGTGCTCAGGGGGGTTGAGTGGCCCGGTTGAGTTCTCCTTCATGCTTGGCGGGTGGCCTGCTTTCCCGTTGTGGTCGGTGTTTTCGTGGAGGTGCTTGCTGTTCATGCCTATTTGTAGAGCATTCTCGACATTCAGAGCAAAAGTCTCCTACCGGGCATGAAGGTACGCGTACGCGTTCCCAAAGCGAATTCGCAATCGCTCAAAGTCCAGGCGGGCCTGCTGCCGCGCTTATCAGATGGTCTCCAGCAAGGTGTACGAGACTTCCGAATCTTAGGCACGGGGGTTAATATTTGCGCTTGAGGGAAAGAAGACCGTGGCGCGTGAATCCAATTTTGACAGAAGGCCGAACTTCGTCGAGACTACAACCAGGGCTCACCGTGCCGGATTTCACGGCTTAAACACCCCACGAGATCTGGGCAACCAGGTCGTGGATCCTCGTGAATGCGGAAAGGATGTGGGAAGTGACAACGAGCTATAGAATCGAAATCGATCTTGTGGTGGAGGATGGGACTGCGGATGCGATCGTGGATCTTGCAAGATGCCACTATCAATCGGGGCATCGGGCTTGGTCGGAAGAGAATGGTAAGAGGATCTCGATTCCTGCTGAAGAATTCATTCAGGATGTCGAGGGCGCTCTGCTTGAATTGGTCGAGGCCGCTTTTCAGGACGCAATCCCTCAGGCAGAAGCTCATGCATTTAGGTGTGGGTTGACCTCGGACGAGGTTGGTGCGTCAGCGAGCGGCACCGCCGGAGGATGAACTACGGTGCTAGCGTCGCTGGCACCCAAACAATCAGGACAGTGCGCATATCATCGCGCCGGTGCTTCGTAATCAGCAGGTCCAGTTTAACCACATGCGTGTGAAGCAGGCTCTCTAACCAACTGCGCCCAAGGCAGGTGCGCTACCAGGCTGCGCTACGCCCCGACATCTGAAGCTCTCTTGATTCTAAAACACTTTCACAAGCACAGCCGGACCAGAAAGCCCTAAAGTGGGCTGAATTGTGCCAAAACTGTGCCAAAAACCCCATCAATTCACCTTCACTGTGCCAAGACCCAGACCAGCCTCATTGGCACGCCGGTTCAACTTCTCCAGCGCCTCGCGTTTCATTTGGAGCTTCATCTGCGAGTACTTTTTGAAGACCTTGGTGTCTCCCTGTCGCAATAATTGGGTGACCCATTCGTCTGCTACACCGCCTGCACTCAGACGCGTAGCGTATGTCGAACGCAGATCGTAGATCCGGAAGTAGGGAACGCCAGCCCTCCTCAGCGTAGCATGCCATACCGTTTTGAGCGTCTTCTGATGCCCATCCGGGTTCTCATCGCTCGGGAAGAACCACTCGCTCTTGCCGGCAAGTTCGATCTGATTTCGGAACGCATCCAACGCCAATTGCGTGAGCGGGACTTCGGCGATTCCGTTCGGCGTTTTCGAGTCAGGAATCCACACGAGCGCATTGTCCAGATCGACTTGCTCTTTCTTCATTCGCAGTAGTTCCTTGTAAACGCGGAGTCCTGCTTCAGTGATAATCCGGACGACGTTTTTCAAGTATTGAGGCGCCTGGAATTCGATCTGTTGCTGTTCGGACCACGTCATGTAGTGAGGCCGAAACATGCCCTTCACTTTCACAGGAAACTCCACACCCGAACAAGGATTCGCCGGCAGGACCTTCTTCCTGACCGCGACACTCAACATCCGCCGCAGGACCCGCAGTTCTTGATGAACTGTAGACGGCTTTAGCTTGTCACGCTCAACAAATCCCTCTTTTGTTCTGACACGCACATGTTGTTGCAGTCTGCGCCGCAAATAGAGTTCGATGGCGTCCGACGTCATCTCTGCGAGTTTCACCTGCCCGAAAACCCCTTTGAGGTGGAGGACGGCCCGCTGATTGGCCTCGTGGGTCTTCGGGGCTCGGATCGGCGGCTTCAAGTAGGTCTCGAGGAAGAACTCAGTCCACTCCCCGAAGAGTTGTTGCTCGCCCTTGCGAACAATCTCAAGAATCCTCTCATCCCGCGCCTGCAGGCGCTCTCGCAGGCGCTTCTGGGCCTCCTGCCAATCTTCGGTGTTGGCCGATTCACGGATAATGTGCCCGGTGCGATCGCGATACTTGATCCATAAAATTTTGGTTCCCTTTCTTGGATAGACGGCACCATCGTGCCTCCTAGGTCTTGCCATTTCCCACCTCCCTTTTGAATGTTGCGCGGAAGGGCTCCAGATCCGATTTGAGGAATCGGATGTTTCTGCCCATCACGCGGAGATGGGGAATCTGCTTTCGCTCTACCCAAAGATACACTGTTTGGACGCTTACGCCCAGGTACACAGCAGCATCGCGAACAGTCAGGGGTAGCTCTTCGCGAGCAAGAACTACCACTGAGCTTCCGTTGTCGGGATCGATTCCGGGGAGGTGCTTTGGATTCTCGCCAGACATAAGCAAGCTGTTGCTCTTCATTGTTGCGAGTCTCCAATCGACAACCTGTACGGCCTTGCGTACTTTCGCAAATAATTAGGGCACGCGATACTCCATCGCCTATCGTCAAAATCCGCTTTGATTTCAGTGGGTTTCTCTTCGGCTGCTGCCGAGGAGAATGGCGCGATGTCGGCTAACGCCGATTCGGGCGGCAGTCGCGGATCTGCGTTCGGCTTAGCGAGTGTCCGTAATGATTGGGCATTCCTTTTCGCTACTCGAAATATTTCGGCGATGGCACGGTCACCCTCTCTGGTATTCAGGTTGAGATGCCCACGTTTTCAGGTCCTCTTTATCGATGGGAATAATGCAACTCTATTACCGCCAACAGTCTAATTTCCGGTGCACGAGGCACGTTCATCTTGGTCCCCTGCCGATTCTCGGCACTTGAGTCGGCGTCATCCGGTGTTTGCATCACGACAGCATTGATAGCAGGCAAGTTAATGTTTTGTGCGGATTGGATACAAGCGTGCAGATTCATGCAATGGAAAGAGATCTGCAATGATCCGGGTTACAAAAACAGAGGAGCAGTCACGCACCATCATCACCATTGATGGACAGCTGTCGGGCAATTCCGTCGCCGTTGTCGAGGCTTGCTGCAAGCAAGCCATGCCAAACGGAAAGCCGGTCGAGCTCTTCCTGCGTGACGTCACGACAGTGGACCAGAGGGGCCAAATTCTGCTGAGTCGGCTGGCGGCCAAAGGCGTCCGCCTAGTTGCCAGAGGTGTGTATATCTCCTATCTCGTCCAATCGCTGACGTCAGGTAAAGCAGTGCCCGACGATCCTCCGGTCGAAAACCACCGGCGGCTCTCCTGAGGCGAGAGGGAGAAAACCCAGTTGCGTTGGTTATAGGTGGGCCTTGACGGGCGTGGGGAGAATCCCGTTTGTGGTCTTAACCTCGGAAGTCTTTTGTTGGATGCCGGCATCGAATTGGTCGCCTTGGACGAGGCTTGTTTGAGTTATTTCAGCCATACCGATACACGGCGCGCCTAACCGCAGCTGCTCACTGATATAACCGGCCGATATTGTATTTCCGCATGCGTGATTGCAGGGTAGTCCGCGCCAGGCCGAGCCGTTCGGCCGCGCCGTTCGGCCCCCCGACCATGCCCTTGGCGTCTTTCAAAGCCTGCAGGATCCGTGTGCGCTCGGCGGCCTCGGAAATGTTCGCAGGCCGGCCGTGCAGCCCCGCCGGGGCGGCCTTACCACTCAACTCCGGCATAGCGACGTGGAGCGCAGACCCGGCGCTCAAAATCACCGACCGCTCTATAAAATTCTGCAGCTCGCGAATATTGCCAGGCCAATCGTAATTAGTGAGTGCTTCCAACGCCTGCGTTGGGATTGTTTCGATTTTTCGACCGATCCTTTGGGCATGCTTCTGGACGAAATAACGAATGAGCAAGGGGATGTCCTCACGACGCTCCCGCAATGGAGGAACTTCTAAAGGAAAGACATGCAGCCGGTAGTAAAGATCACCTCTGAACTTGTTTTCTTCCACCATCCCCTTCAGGTTCCGATTGGTTGCGGCGACGAACCGGATGTCCGTCCGGATAGTGCGATTGCCGCCGACACGCTAAAACTCCTGGTCCTGGATGGCGCGGAGCAGCTTCGGCTGGAGTTCGAGCGGCATCTCGCCGATCTCGTCGAGAAAGAGCGTACCCCCATGCGCCAGCTCGAAGCGTCCGATCTTCTGCGCCACCGCCCCGGTGAAGGAGCCCTTCTCGTGCCCGAATAGCTCGCTTTCGAGTAGGCTGGCGGGTATCGCAGCGCAGTTCACTTTGACGAAGCTGCCCTTCCTGCGGCTGCTCAGCTCGTGAATGGCGCGGGCTACGAGTTCCTTTCCCGTGCCTGTTTCACCCAGTATCAGAACGGTGGCATCGGTGGGCGCCACTATCTGAATGCTGTTCAAAATGGATTGGAACGCAGCGCCCTCACCGACCATGTTGCCGTTGTTATGGTCGAGCCGGATCTCGTCCTCGAGGTAGAGCTTCTCGGTAGCGAGCCGCTCCTTTATTTCCGAAAGCTCTCGATAAGAGAGTGAATTCTCGACGGCAATGGCAATTTGTCTGGCCACCTGCACCAGGAACTCGACGTCGTCATCTGTCCACACGTCCTCCGTGGTTCTGGCGATTTCAAGCGTCCCGAGCGTCCCAATGGTTGTGGCTAGCGGAACCGAACAAGCGGACTTGCAGCCCATATCTACGAACCGGCGGTATTGGGGGGAAGTGTATCGGGCAATATTCAGGTCGCGTACAACTACCGGCTTGCCGGTCGCGAGCGCCTCCTCCGTGGGCATCCCCTCCGGGTTGATATGGCCCTGTTCCTTCTCAAAAAGCTGAGCACCCGTGAAGTGAAGAGCTACCATCTCCAGGCTGCCGGTCCGGTCCCTTAACATCAGCACCGAGAAATCGTGCGGAATCACTCTTGAGAGCTGTGCGGATATGGCAGAGAACAACTCGTCTGCTGGCAGCTTCGAGACAAGTGCATTCGTTATATCGAACAGCGTGCGCAAGCGGTCCCGCTCCCTGATTGCTTCCTGCTTGGCGAGGAAGGACTCGACTGCGACCGCGAACTCGGTAGCAACTCGCTCCAAAAAGGCTATCTCGTTCGGACAAGGATCGTATGGCACCACAGAACTGAACCCGAACGCGCCCAGACGACTTTCGCCCGCAGTGAGGGGAACGAGAATGAGAGTGCTAATCCCGAACTCTCGGCGAGCACGGCCTACAAAGTGAGGCCAGCGAGTTTCAGAATCGAGACGCGAGATTATGAGTGGCTGCTGGTTCTGCCATACCCAACCGGCGGGATCCTGGTCGACCGGCAGCGCAAGCTGTGTGATCTCGGGATTGCCTGGCGCATTCAGAATGTGCCCCCGCATCACGTTCCCGTTGGGATCGTGCAGGATCACCCCGAGATGGTCAAACCTGACAATTCGGCTAAGAGATTCGGCTACGCCCGAGAGCAGACTTCTGAGGTCAGTGCGTCCGGCGATTGAACGCGAGAGCGCGACAACAGCCTCGTAAATCTCCGTTGAGGAAGCTCCCACAGCCCCGATCATATCTAATTTCCTCTCCTGCATCGGGATAGCAACGAAGTCGCCAATAAGGTAGCCTATGAATCTCAGGGAGTTACGCGCCCTCTGCCGAATCCGTTGGGCAGGTGCCGAAGTCACTTGCCGAAGTTGCTCAGCGGTGTCTCATTGGGGCATCTGCACTGGGGTGCAGGCGGACAGGCTCGGAGGGTCGCTCGGTCGCCTTCTACGCGGCTTTCGGCTGGTAGAAATCGGACGCACCGTACTCCTCCCCCGCCTCAAGCTGCTCCTGGCATCGGACACAGTGAGCCGCCCAGGGAATGCTTTGGAGCCGCTTAACAGCTATTGGACGGTCACATCGGATGCAGTTGCCATAGCAATCGTCGTCTATTGCGCGAAGGGAACACTTGACATCGGCGAGTGTCGATGACAATCGGTTGAGTATGCCAGCGGTTTCGTCCCGATGGCTCATGACCTGAATCCAGTCGACTAATTCCGGCTGGGAGCCTTCGATAGTCAGCTCCCTTACTCGGCCGCGGAGTTGGGCGGCCAGTTCCATCTGCTTGGCCTCGATCGCAGCTTTCAATTTCATCAGTTCAGTGTTTGTCATAGTTACTCCACTTCATGTACCGCGGACCACGCGAATCTCGATGTCCGATACGGTCAGTGCATGCTAACCGCCATCGCAACTGGTGCATTCTGTTCGCCCAACACGCCGGCGCCACGGCGGCTGCCGAAGCAGGTGACGGATTTCGTCGCGCGGACGGATGCCGGAGCGGCCGCTGGAGAATTCCTGCGCGGCGATACGCTCCGCGGGTTCCGATACCTGTTGAAAGGATGACGCAGCTTTCAGGCATATGCATACGCAGACGCGGCATTCTTATGAGACAGCCTGGCGGGGAACCGCAAGATTATGCGGTGCTGCAACTCGCACCATGACCTCCTGGATTGGTGTTGCTGAAACAGGTTGAGTGTTGCTCAACTAAACTGGCGTGCGATGTTGTATTTTCGCATTCGAGATTGCAACGTCGTTCGCTTTAGTCCCAGGCGAGCAGCCGCACCGTCCGGGCCTCCAACCGTGCCTCTCGCTTCTTCCAACGCCTTTAGAATCCTCGCCCGTTCGGGAGTCTGCGATTCAGTGGACGATCTTCTGTGAAGTGCAAGCGGAGCCTCCTTGCCGATAAGATCAGACATCGGCACTTGAAGCGCGCTCCCGTTTGACAGGATGACGGACCGCTCGAGTACATTCTGCAGCTCGCGGATGTTGCCCGGCCAGTCGTAGTTCGTGAGAGCGTCCATAACGGACGTGGGAAGCGTATCGATGTTACGGCCCATGCGCTCCGCATGTTTCTGGACAAAGTAGCGCGTCAGCAGGGGTATGTCTTCGCGGCGCTCCCGCAATGGTGGAACATTCAAAGGAAAAACGTGCAGCCGATAATAGAGGTCGGCGCGAAACTTGCCCTCTTCTACCATCGCCTTCAAGTCCCTGTTCGTAGCGGCTACGAATCGGACGTCGGTTCGGATAGTTCGATTGCCCCCAACGCGCTCGAATTCCTGGTCCTGGATGGCGCGGAGCAGCTTCGGCTGGAGTTCGAGCGGCATTTCGCCGATCTCGTCGAGAAAGAGCGTTCCGTGATGCGCCAGTTCGAAGCGTCCGATCTTCTGCGCCACCGCTCCGGTAAAGGAGCCCTTTTCGTGACCGAATAGCTCGCTTTCGAGCAGGCTGGCGGGGATCGCCGCGCAGTTCACTTTGACGAAGCTGCCCTTTTTCCGGCTGCTCAACTCGTGAATGGCTCGCGCTACGAGTTCCTTTCCGGTGCCTGTCTCACCCAAAATGAGGACGGTTGAGTCGATGGGCGCCACGGTTTGAACACTCTTCAGGACAGCCTGAAAAACAGGTCCTTGGCCCACCATGTTGCCGATGTTCTGGTCAAGGCGGATCTCGTCTTCCAGGTAGAGCTTCTCTTTAGCGAGCCGTTCCCTAATTCCTGCTAGCTCCCCAAAAGCAAGTGAATTCTCCACCGTCATGGCGATTTGGTTTGCAACCTGCATCAGGAACTCGACATCCTCGGGTGACCAGTCATCATCGGTCCTGCGATTGAGCGCCAGCGTTCCGATCACGCGATCTCGTGCGATCAACGGAACCGAGCAGATGGATTTGAAGCCTAGCTCCACAAACTGCCGAAAATCCGAATTCGGGTAGCGGTCTATATCGGTGTCGCGAGCCACGACAGGCCTTCCCGTAGCGAGTACCTCTTCCGCCGGCATGCCCATGGGATTGAAAGGCCCCTTGAATGCCTCGCAGCACTGCGGACCGGTGGAAAGCAGCGCGTACACATCGAGGAGGCCGGTCTCCGTATTGCGCAGCGTCAGCAGCGCGTAATCATGCCGGATCACATTCGACAGTTGGCTGGAAATCGCGGAAAATAGTTCGCCTCGCTCCACTTTCGATGCAAGCGCATTGGTGATGTCGAACAGCGTGCGCAGCCGGTCCCGCTCCCGAACTGCTTCCTGCTTGGCGAGGAAGGACTCGACCGCAACAGCGAACTCGCTGGCAACTCGCTCCAGGAACGCTATCTCGACGGGACTAGGATCGAATGGCGCTACGGAGCTGAAGCCGAATGCTCCGAGCCGGTGATTGCCCGCCGTGAGGGGAACGAGTAACAGGGTACTGATCCCGAAATCGCGAGCGCGGCTTACGAACTCCGGCCATCGAGTTTCAGACTGGACAGGTGAGACTACGAGCGGATGCTGGTTCTGCCATACCCAACCGGCGGGATCCTGGTCGACGGGCAGCCTAAGGCTCGTGATCACGGGGTTGCCGGGCTCATTCAAAATATGCCCCTGCATGGCGTTGCCTTTGGGATCGTGCAGAATCAACCCGATATGATCAAAGCTGACAATCGGGCGAAGAGATTCGGCTACGCCCGCGAGCAGACTTCTTAAATCAGTACGGCCGGCGATCGAACGCGAGAGCGCGATTACGGCTTTATAAAGTCTGTCCTTGCCGGCGCCGTTTTCGTTGCCGATCCGAACGGTCGAATCCGCCGGTGCGACGGTCTCGATCTCTTTCATCACGCGCCACGCGGCTGCGGTGCCGCCGATGATATCGTCAGAATGGAGCCCCGATCCCAGATCCACGTTTTCCATGACTTATTCTCCTGTTGCTCTTTTACATACCTGGCTGAGTTCCTGCATTTGCAGCATTACCCGGCCGTCTGTTATGCAGCAGCGCGATCGACTTCCCACGAGTGCACCATATTCGCCTCTCGGAAGAACGTCAGAATGGATGCCGATGCGCTGTGCGTCACTCGGATGCAGTCGCTCTGGCGAATCTGGCCGGTCACGATCAGATTGGACAAAGGCTGCACCAGCAGGCGCTCGATGGCACGCTTCAACGGGCGGGCGCCATATCTGACATCGGTGCCCTCAAACAACAAAAAGTCCCGGGCGCTATCCGACACATTGATCATGAGGCGCTCACCGGCCCGGGTCTTTTCAATGCGCTCCTGGACTTCGTCGAGCTCGATTTCCAGAATTCTACGTAGCTCGCCCGCGCCCAGCGGTTGGAAGATCACGGTCTTGTCAATCCGGTTCATGAACTCCGGAGCGAATTTGCGGCGCGCGGCCTCGAGGCCCGCGTGCGACATCTTATCGCTGAGCTTGGGGTCGACGGCGCCGACAGCGTGCTGGCGTTTCGTTTCCATTGAGGCGAAACCTAGTTTGGGCCGTAGCATCGCGTTCATCTCTGCCGCCCCCAGGTTGCTGGTCATGAAAATCATGGCCTGAGAGAAATCTACGCGCCGGTTATCACCTAACGTCAGGGTGGCTTTATCGAGAATCCCGAGCAGCAGGTTCCAGAGCGCGTCACTTGCCTTTTCAATCTCGTCAAACAGCACCACGCTCAACTTCACACTCTCGGTGTGGTATCGATTGAGCGCCTCCTGGCTTAGTGCCGGATGGGTTTCGCGATGCCCGAGGTATCCGGGAGGAGACCCAATCAGCTTGGCGATCTCATGGCTGTGTTGGAACTCAGCGCAATCGATCTTGATTACCGCGCTCCGGTCCCCGAGCAGACACTCGGCCGTGGCCTCCACGAGCCGCGTCTTGCCTGAGCCGGTCGGACCGAGAAAGAGAAAATTCCCGATCGGCCGGCCAGCCGGGGACAGTCCCGCGAGGTAACTCTGATAGGCCCTCACGATATGCTGAATTGCCTCGTCCTGCCCTACTACGCGACCGCGAAGTTTCTTCGCCAGATCCTCCGCCTCTGTTCCAGTCCTGGTGGAGTCTAATGCGGTGACTGCAAGCATTGGTCCTCCTTCGCTGCTGCCGCCGAGATCGGCAAAATCAAGCCCGCTTCCGATCCCGGATCCCAGATTTACGTTTTCCATGACTAATCCTCCCGTTGGCCGTCCACGGATCGCGCGCTTTCAATCGCGATCCCTCTTTTGGGGCCCACCCGACTTTCCATCGTGAAGGTCGTATGGGGCACTCGCTTCCATATTTTCTGTATTGATTCTGGAGCAAGAGCCAAACGGCGCCAATTCCAATTGGAGTTGGATGAGGCCCCTAAATATTTGCGGGATGCCCCCCTATTTAGAGGGGAACGTTAAGTGTGGTGGCCGCGGGATTCGCCGATTTCGAAGACCTTCCTTCCAAAACGGCGAGCATCCACCGACCATGCGCCGGGACCAAGCATCGCCACACTGGCGCTGAGTGCGGCTAAGAATATGTGAAGCCACGGTTCGGCATGATATCCGAATGCCGGGGAGAAAACCATCCATGCCTCCGCGAGCACAATCACCGCGCCAGCTGCGGCCGTATAGAGGCCACCGATCAGAAGAATCCCCGCAACAGCTGCGGCAAACTGCGGAATCGCGGCGAACCCTAGTGCGGTGAGACCGGCAATTCCCCAATAGACCAGCGGTAGGCCCACAGTGACACGCAGGAGCAGGAGCCCTTGGCCCGGCCAGCCGTCAGGGAAAGCGGAGAATGAATGGCGCAGATCGTCCTCAATCTAATGGTGTGGCATAGGGGCTCCCAGTAGCCACCCCCGAAAGAATTTGCCTGGACCCCTATTTCGAGGGGTTACTGAAGATCGATGATCCCGCGCTTTAGCCCGATGGTGACGGCGTGAGTCCGGTCGTTGACGCCCAGCTTCTGCAGAATATTTTTGACGTAACCCTTGACGCTTTCCTCGGAGATGTGCAGTTGAGCAGCGATCTCCTTATTGGCATTCCCACCCGCAATCAGCTTCAACACGCTGATTTCCCGTGGAGTTAAGGCAGTATCCATGGAATGCTGGGCGATCTCGGCAGCGATTTCAGGAGTCAAGCGCTTTTGACCGCCATGGACAGCCCGGATGGTCTCCAGCAGTTCCTTTCGCAGCAGACCTTTCAGGAGATAACCCTGAGCGCCGGTCTGTAGGGCACGCTTGACCTGGACATCCCCGGCATAGGTCGTCAATACGACAATGCGCGCTTCGGGAAACTCACTGCGAATCGCGTTGATCGCGTCGATGCCGGACAGATTCGGCATTTGCAAATCCATGAGTGTGACGTCCGGGTGGTGTTTTCGGAACTGCTCGATGGCCTCCCGACCATCGGACGCCTCCGCGACCAACTCCATATCCGATTGCGTCCCAACCAGCTTGGCGATGCCATCACGGACAATCGGATGGTCATCTACAGCAAGTACTCGAATCACAGCCTCACCTCATCAATTTACGTAACAGCGAGAACCGGGGGCGTCCCGGCGGCTTCCCATAGGCGATCGAACCCGCCACAGTCAATTCGATCTCTGTCCCGGTACCGGCGCCGCTCAAGATCGCCAGTTTGGCGCCAATCCGCCGCGCCCGCTCCTGCATCCCCGCCAGGCCGTAATGGCCGGCGCGCCCCTGACCCGCAACGTCCGGAGCCATCCCCTTGCCATCGTCCCGAATTCGCAGGCGGACCACCCGTTCGTCAAACGTGATTTCCGCGTCAATATGGGTTGCACGCGCATGCGCGAAAGCATTCCGCAGCGCCTCGCGCGCGATGCTGTAAACTTCGTCCCGAACGATGGGATTCAGGTCCCGTACCGGGCCTTCTACAACCACACGGAAGGCCGCGGCGTCCCTACTCGCGAGTTCGTCCCCCACCGCGCGTACGGCCTCCACCAGATCGCTGGTAGTGAACGCCGACCGCAAATCTTGCACCGTCTTGCGGCCCTCGGCGATCGCTCGGTCGCCGATTTCCAGAGTCTGTTCGAGTTCATTCTTTACTGCCCCCGCTGGCATCATCTCGTTGACTGCCTGGAGACGCAGCATAAATCCCTGAACCGTCTGCAATAAGGTATCATGCAGCTCGCGAGCGATACGCGTCCGCTCTTCTGCGCGCTCTTCCATGCGCATTTCGAACTCACGCTGCATCCGATGGAGGCGACGGCGGTACACGAGCCACGTCAACAGAATCAGCGAAGTGATCCAAACCGTCCTGACCTGCCACGTGTTCCACCAACCTGGCAGCACGCGAATGGCGAGGGTCAATCCCGGTTCGCTCCAGCCGCCGCGGCTGTCCTTCGACTGGACATGGAACTGATACGCCCCCACCGGCAAGGTCGTGTAGGTGACCACGCGGTGGGTGGCCGTTGTTTCGTTCCAGTGCGTCTCCAGTCCTTCCAGCCGATATCGATAGAGGGTCCTGTTGGGACTGGTGAAACCGAGCGCCGAGAATTCGAGCGCGAAGATGTTCTGCGCATGCGACAGCGTCAACGAGTCCGTGTAGGAAATCGACTTCTTCAGCGGCGACCTACCCCCAACCGGGACTGGATCGTTGAACAGGCGGAAGTCTGTCAGCACGACGGGCGGCACGAAAGGGCTGTCGACCACTTTCTCAGGGTAGAACGCTGTGACTCCCGTCACACCGCCAAAGAACATCTCCCCGCTGGCGCTCTTGTAGTACACGCTGGAATCGTTGAACTCGTCGCCCGCCAGGCCGTCGTCAGAGAAGTAGTTCTTGAACGTCCGGGCTCGCGGATCGAACTTGGACAGCCCATTACCGGTGCTCAGCCACAGGTTGTCGGCGGAGTCTTCCAGGATGCCCTCAACGGCGTTGTTCGGCAAACCGTTGCGCTCGCCGAAGGTTGTGAATTCTCCGGTATTGCGATCGAAACGACCCAACCCGTTTTGTGTGCCGGCCCACAGCGTGCCCGCGTGGTCGACGCAGAGAGCATTCACTTGGTTATTGGTGAGGCTACCGCTGACCTTTGGGTCATATTTGTAGGCGACGATATCGCCCGTCCGGAGATCAAGCCGCTGCAACCCCTGCGTGTAAGTGCCAATCCAGATCGATCCATCTGGGTCCTCGGCGAGGACCCGATACCACCGGGTTTCTGGCGAACCGCTCTTGGGGCGAAAAACGGTGAAGCGTCCGGTGCGGGCATCCAGGCGATTGAGACCGTCGTCCGTGCCGGCCCAGAGGTTGCCACCATGATCGATGAGCAGCGACAGGATGTAGTCGTTGCTCAGGCTCGCGGCATCCGCCGGATCGTGTCGGTATGCCTTGAACCGTCCGGTCCTGCGATCGAACCGGTTCAGCCCTCCTCCCCACGTACCGAACCAAAGGAATCCCGCGCGGTCCTCGGCCGTGGCACGAACGACGCCCGTGCCAATGCTTTCGGAATTCGCCGGATCGTGCCGGTAGAATGTGTACCGCCCCGTCTTTCTGTCGAGCCGGTTCAGTTGGCTCGTGCCGATCCAGAGAATCGCCTGGCTGTCCTCAAACACCGAGAGAACATCCCCCTCACCCAGGCTATTCGGGTTCCATCTTCCAGCAAGGAAAGCGCCTCGTTGTTGTTCAGACTTGCCGGATCTACAGGATCGTTGTCATACCTGGTGAACAGGCGGCGTGCCCGGTCAAATCTGACCACGCCGTCGGGCTTTGTGGCGAGCCATAGCATCCCGTGCCGGTCTTCGTGGATCGCGGAACACCCGCGCGTGCCGGGAGTCCCAGGCCACCCCTCAAACCATGTGTATCTCGTGAACTCGCCGGTCTTCCGGTCAAACGACGCGAGGCCGCCCCTTCGCGTTGCACTGACCCAAAGCATCCCGGAACGGTCCTCCAATATCCGGTCAAATGGGGGCTGCTCAGAACTCGGATAATGGAGAACGCGACCCGTGTGGCGGTCAAACGCGTCGAGGCCCGCGGCGGTTGCAACCCAGAGCGTGCCCCGCCGGTCTTCGAGCATGAATCGGACATCGTTGCTGCTCAGGCTGTGTGGATCATTCTGGTCGCTGCGATAGTGGGTGAATCGACCGGAGGTCGGATCCAGCCGATCCAAGCCGTTGCGGGTCGCCAGCCATAGCATACCGTCCCGATCCTGGGTCATATGTTCCACGTACCCGGAGGGACTATCGGGATTATCGGGATCGGCGCGAAAGTGGGTGAACGTCTCGGTCGCGGGGTCGAATCGGTCCAGCTCCTGGTCGATGCCGATCCACAACATCCCGGATCGGTCCTCGAATAGCGCAAAGACTTCCAGGCCGCCCAAGCTGTTCGGGTTGTTCGGGTCGGGTTTGTAGGTCTTGAAGCGATACCCGTCGTAGCGGTTCAGCCCGTTGTAAGTACCTATCCAGATGAACCCGCGCCGGTCATGGAGCATGTGATCGACCCGGTTCTCCGAGAGTCCCTGGTCAGTGCTCAGGTGAGTGAAGCGAACGCCTTTGCCCTCTGCTAGGGGTAACCTTATCGGCGTGCTGGCCACGAGTGGTCTTGGCTCGGCGCCAGCGGTTGGAGGAATTGAAAACGCAAGCGAAACCGTCAGGCAGCCGATATTCAGCCAGCGTATTATGGTCCGCCTTCCACCGGACCGGGTCAGCCGTGTCGCACGGTGTTTCCTGTCTGACATGCTGGCCCGCTTGCAGCGTACGAAACGAAAACCGTCGCGGCGGGACAAGGCAACTCCGGGTCGGTTCAACCAATTCCTGGATCGATGGGACCCACACATCCCCCTCACGGTCCTCGAAAAGACTACATATGGTGTCGCCTGAGAGGCCATCGGATTTCGCAAGTAGGTCTGTCCGGCCCTTATGTACATGGATCCTCGAGCAGCGATGTCACACGCAGCCCATCAAGCTCGGGGTAGCGGGTCAGCTTGCCGCCACTCCAGGTAACAAGACCGGCATACGTGCCAATCCAAAGAGTGCCGTCGCGCGTGACGAGCAGGCTAAAGGGCTTGTCGGGGAGGTGCTGACCGGCAGGGGGTTGCCAGGGGATACTGCGAACGCCATCGAAGCGGAACAAGCCGAATTCCCCGCCTAGCCAGAGATACCCATCGGGCGTTTGGGCCATCGCGTAGATGTTGCCCAGGGAGAACCCATCCCGGACGGTCCACGCGGTGTGCGCGTATTGGCTGATGTCGAGCGAGGGATTCACCGCGAAGCCGCAACCGCAACCTGCCACAAGAACGCCCAGGAAGATGGCAACTCGTCGCACTACCGGGTTCTCCTTGGCGCGTTCCTGCACCTTCCCGAACAGCCACCCGAACAGCGGTCCACTGAGAACCGGAACCTGAACAACCTTGATAGGCACTTCAACTATGGCCGAAATGGCAAACACCGCAATCCCTACGCTGTATTTTGGCGGATGGTGATCATGCAACCGCCTTGTCCCCCGTGGTGAAACGCACTCATTCGCCACCTACGGCGCTTACGGCCTCAAAACTGCGTCCTTGAGATAAGCCAGTTCCTGACCAGTGAAAGCTCCGATTCGCCCCACGAGTGTCCTGAAACACAGACAATCGCGTGGTCGTCTACAGCAAGAACTCGAATCACCGTCTTACCCTGCCATTTTACGGAACAACGAGCGAAAGCGTCCCGGCGGCTTGGCGTAGGCGATCGAACCCGCCACAGTCAGTTCGATCTCAGTCCCGGTTCGGGCGCGGCTCAAGATTGCCAGCTTTGCACCAATCCGCCGCGCCCGCTCCTGCATTCCGGCCACCCCGTAATGGCCGGCGCGCCCCTGCTCGGCAACGGCCGGAGCGATCCCCTTGCCATCGTCCCGAATTCGCAAGCGGACCACCCGCTCGTCAAACGTGATTTCCGCGTCAATATGGGTTGCACAAGCGTGGGTGAAAGCATTTCGCAGCCCCTCGCGCGCGATGCTGTAAACTTCATCCCGAACGTTAGGATTCAGGTCGCGTACCGGGCCTTCTACAACCACACGGAAGACCGCGGCGTCCCTGCTCGCGAGTTCGTCTCCCACCGCGCGTACGGCCTCCACCAGATCGCTGGTAGTGAACGCCGACCGCAAATCGTGCACCGTCTTGCGGCCCTCGGCGATCACTCGGTCGCCGATTTCCAGAGTCTGTTCGTGTTCATTCTTTACCGCCCCCGGCGGCATCATCTCGTTGACTGCCTGAAGCCGCAGCATAAATCCCTGAACCGTCTGCAACAAAGTATCGTGTAACTCGCGAGCGATACGCGTCCGCTCTTCCACGCGCATGGTGTACTGGTGCTGCAGGTGCCGGACACGGATCTGATAGGCCATCCACAGCATGGCCAGAAAGGCGGCCACGCACGATGCGTAGAACCACGTGGTCTGATAGTACGCCGGCTTGATGGAGAACTCCAGCGTGTCGCCGGTTTCGTTCCACACGCCGCTGTTGTTCGAGGCGATCACGCGGAAGCGGTAATTGCGCGGGGAGAGATTTGTGTACGTC
>JACXTT010002550.1_pt1 | contig 28773 bp, 27 predicted proteins | sample 9270951 | NCBI WGS metagenome assembly JACXTT01 (sample SAMN15532306, study PRJNA645909) | rock metagenome | isolation source: weathered quartz diorite | place: Puerto Rico | collected 2017-06-21 | reverse complement strand
AAATTCTTTATCGATCGCCCGATCTTCGCGGGCGTGCTGTCGGTGCTGATCTTCCTGATCGGCGCCATCTCGATGTTCAAGCTGCCGATCTCGGAGTACCCGGAAGTGGTGCCGCCGTCCGTGGTGGTGCGCGCCCAGTATCCGGGCGCGAACCCGAAGGTGATCGCCGAGACCGTGGCCGGGCCGCTCGAAGAGCAGATCAACGGCGTGGAGAACATGCTCTACATGTCGTCGCAGTCCAACAGCGACGGCCTCCTGACGCTGACGGTCACCTTCAAGCTCGGCACCGATCCGGACAAGGCCCAGCAACTGGTGCAGAACCGCGTCTCGCAGGCCGAGCCGCGGCTGCCGGAGGACGTGCGCCGGCTTGGCATCACCACTGTCAAGAGCTCGCCGGACCTGACCATGGTGGTTCACCTGGTCTCGCCGAACGATCGCTATGACATGACCCACCTGCGCAACTACGCGGTGATCAACGTCAAGGACCGGCTCGCCCGCATCCAGGGCGTGGGCCAGGTGCAGCTGTTCGGCTCGGGCGACTACGCGATGCGCGTGTGGCTGAACCCGGAGAAGATCGCCGAGCGCCAGCTTTCCTCGTCGGACGTCATCCGGGCTATCCGCGAGCAGAACGTGCAGGTGGCCGCCGGTGTGATCGGCGCCTCGCCGTCGGTGCCCGGTGCCGACCTGCAGCTGTCGGTCAACGCACAAGGGCGCCTGTCCACGGTGGAAGAGTTCGGCGACATCATCGTGCGCACCTCGCCCGATGGCGTCGTCACGTACCTGAAGGATATCGCCCGCATCGAGCTGGGTGCCTCCGAGTACGCGCTGCGTTCGCTGCTGGACAACAAGCCGGCCGTGGCGATTCCAATCTTCCAGGCGCCCGGCTCCAACGCCATCCAGATCTCGGATGACGTGCGCAAGACCATGGAAGAGCTCAAGCAGAACTTCCCGGACGGCATCGACTACAGCATCGTCTATGACCCGACGCAGTTCGTGCGCCACTCCATCGAGGCGGTCACGCACACGCTGTTCGAGGCCATCGCGCTCGTGGTGCTGGTGGTGATCCTGTTCCTGCAGACCTGGCGCGCGTCGATCATCCCGCTTTTGGCGGTGCCGGTGTCGATCGTCGGCACGTTCGGGCTGATGTACGCGTTCGGCTTCTCGATCAACGCGCTGTCGCTGTTCGGCCTGGTGCTGGCCATCGGTATCGTGGTGGATGACGCGATCGTGGTGGTGGAGAACGTCGAGCGCAACATTGCCGAGGGCCTCTCGCCCAAGGAAGCCACCTACAAGGCCATGCAGGAGGTCAGCGGCCCGATCATCGCCATCGCGCTGACGCTGATTGCCGTGTTCGTGCCGCTGGCGTTCATGAGCGGCCTGACCGGCCAGTTCTACAAGCAGTTCGCGCTGACGATCTCGATCTCGACGATCATCTCGGCCTTCAACTCGCTGACCCTGTCGCCGGCGCTGTCCGCGTTGTTGCTCAAGGGCCACGACGCGCCCAAGGACTGGCTCTCGCGCGCCATGGACCGCGTGCTGGGCGGCTTCTTCGCGCGCTTCAACAAGTTCTTCGGCGCCAGCGCCACCCGCTACGGCAAGGGGGTCAAGGGCGTGATCTCGCGCAAGGGCGCGGTGTTCGGTGTCTACGCGGTGATGCTGGTGGCCACGTGGGGCGTGTTCCAGATGGTGCCCAAGGGCTTCGTGCCCGCGCAGGACAAGCAGTACCTGGTGGCCTTCGCCAAGCTGCCCGACGGCGCCACGCTGGACCGCACCGAGGACGTGATCCGCAGGATGAGCGACATCATGCTCAAGCAACCGGGCGTGGAATCGGCGGTCGCGTTCCCGGGCCTGTCGATCAACGGCTTCACCAACAGCCCGAGCGCCGGCATCGTGTTTGCCTCGCTCAAGCCGTTCGAGGAGCGCAAGAGCAAGGAGCTGTCCGGCAATGCCATCGCGGCGACGCTGAACCAGAAGTACGGCGCGATCCAGGATGCGTTCATCGCCGTGTTCCCGCCGCCGCCCGTGCAGGGCCTGGGCACCATCGGCGGCTTCAAGCTGATGATCGAGGACCGTACCGCGCAGGGCTACGAAGCGCTGTTCGAGGCGACCAACGCCTTTGCCAACAAGGCCCGTGCGACGCCCGAGCTGGCCGGCATCTTCAGCAACTACCAGGTCAACGTGCCGCAGCTTGACGTGCAGCTCGACCGCGTGAAGGCCAAACAGGCGGGTGTGCCGGTGACGGAGGTGTTCGATACGCTGCAGACCTACCTCGGCTCTGCCTACGTGAACGACTTCAACAAGTTCGGCCGCACCTACCAGGTCAAGGTGCAGGCGGACGCGCAGTTCCGCGCGCATGCGGAGGACATCCTGCAGCTGAAGACGCGCAACGTCGCCGGCGACATGGTGCCGCTGTCGTCGCTGGTCCGCGTGAAGCAGGGTTTTGGCCCCGACAGCGTGGTGCGCTACAACGGCTTCACCGCCGCCGACATGAACGGTGGCCCGGCCCCGGGCTTTTCGTCGGGCCAGGCGCAGGCCGCGGCCGAGCGCATTGCCGCCGAGACGCTGCCCAAGGGCATGAAGTTCGAGTGGACCGAGCTGACCTACCAGGACATCCTGGCCGGCAACGCGGGCGTGTGGATCTTCCCGCTGTGCGTGCTGCTGGTGTTCCTGGTGCTGGCCGCCCAGTACGAAAGCCTGACCCTGCCGCTGGCGGTGATCCTGATCGTGCCGATGAGCCTTCTGGCCGCGATGACCGGCGTGTGGCTCACGCGTGGCGACAACAACATCTTCACGCAGATCGGTTTCATCGTGCTGGTGGGGTTGTCGGCCAAGAACGCGATCCTGATCGTCGAGTTCGCGCGCGAACTGGAACACCACGGCCGTTCGGTGGTGCAGGCCGCGATCGAGGCCAGCCGCCTGCGTCTGCGCCCGATCCTGATGACGTCGTTCGCATTCATCATGGGTGTGGTGCCGCTGGTGATTTCCTCCGGCGCCGGCTCGGAAATGCGTCATGCGATGGGCGTGGCGGTGTTCGCGGGGATGCTCGGCGTGACGTTCTTCGGCCTGTTCCTGACGCCGGTGTTCTACGTGGCCCTGCGCCTGTGGGCGACGCGTGGCGAGCGCCGCGCGGCCGCGCAGGAGGCAAAGACGCCGCAGGCGATTGCCTCCGCCGAGTAAGACAACAAGGGATATGAACATGATTGCCCAACTCACAACGCACCTGCCTCGCCTGGCGACGCTGGCCGCCGCGCTGGTGCTGGCCGGCTGCTCGCTGGCACCGACCTACAAGGTGCCGGAGACGGCCACCGTGCCGGCGTTCAAGGAGGCCGAGGCCGCGCAGGCCGAAGGCGCGCAATGGAAGACCGCGACGCCGTCCGAAGGCGCGCAGCGCGGCGAGTGGTGGAAGATCTTCGGCGATGCCGAACTGGACCGCCTGATCGCTGCGTCTGGCGCCGGCAACCAGGACCTCGCCGTCGCCGCCGCGCGGCTCAAGCAGGCCCGCGCGCTGACCGGCGTGGCCGAGGCCGACCAGTACCCGCAACTCTCCGTGGGCCTGGACCCGACCCGCGTGCAACCGTCCGCGGCCTCGCAAGGATTGCCGGACGGCACGCCGGTGCGCCCGATGACCGTGCTCAAGGCACGCGCCATTGCCAGCTACGAGCTTGACCTGTTCGGCCGCGTGGCCAGCAATGTTGCCGCCGCCCGTGCGGAAGGGGAGGCCGCCGAGGATCTCTACCGCTCGGTGCAACTGGCGCTGCAGGCCGACGTGGCGCAGGCCTACTTCGCGCTGCGCACGCTGGACAGCGAGCGCGACTTGCTCAACGCCACCATCAAGCTGCGCGAGGACGCGGTGACGCTCTTGAAGAAGCGCTACAGCGCGGGCGAGACCACCGACCTGGACCCGGCGCGTGCCGAGGCCGAACTGGGCACCGCGCGCGCGGACCTCGCCGGCATCGAGCGCCGCCGCGCCAACCAGGAGCACGCGCTCGCGGTGCTGACGGGTGTGCCGCCGGCGGCGTTCTCGCTGCCGGCGCGGCCGTTCGACGCCGCGCCGGTCGCAATTCCCGCCGGGCTGCCGTCGGAGTTGCTGGAGCGCCGTCCGGACATCGCGCAGGCGGAACGCCTGATGGCCGCCGCCAATGCACGCATCGGCGTGGCGAAGGCCGCGTTCTTTCCGCGCATCACGCTGACGGGCTTGTTCGGCTTCGAGTCGAACGACTTGTCGAACCTGTTCCGCTGGTCGTCCCGCGCGTGGATGCTCGGGCCGCTGATCGGCTCGACCATCGCGCAGACGGTGTTCGACGGTGGCCGCAATAGCGCTAACCTTTCGGCGGCCCGCGCACAGCACGAGGAGGCGGTGGCCAGCTACCGGCAGACGGTGCTGGTGGCGTTCCGCGAGGTGGAAGACAGCCTGGCCGACGTGCGCTGGCTGAGCCAGCAGGCAACGGCGCTGGACGGTGGGCTTGGCGGTGCGCGCCGCGCGCAGCGCATCTCGCGCAGCCGCTATGAAGCCGGCGCGGTCGATTACCTGACGGTGATCGACGCTGACCGCACGGTGCTGCAATCGCAGCGCGAGGCCAACCAGGTCGCCGGCCTGCGCGCGGCGGCCACGGTGTCGCTGATCCGCCGGATCGGCGGCGGCTGGGGGCCGGTGACGCAGGCGGTGGCGGGCGGCAGTGCCGCGCCTGCCCCGGCCACTGCGCCAGCCACCGCGCCGGCGGCCAACTAGCAAGACGGCAACTGGGCGGCATCGGTGGGGCGACCCACCGAGCCGCCTGACGGGCGGCGTGCCGCGCACTACACTGGAGACATCGTGCCATGTGTCCGGCGCGCGCCGCCGCTTCGTCGTCATGCTGTCTCGGAAAGCACTGGTCTGGGTTCTGCTTGCCGTTGTCGCGCTGACCTGCGCGCTGCTGCTGCCGTTGCCGTGGCAGGACGTCACGCGCATCCGCAATGTCGTCGTCATCGCGCAGCCACCGGCGGTGGTGTTCGACTACGTCAGCACGCCCGCCAACTGGCCGGCCTGGCATCCTTCCTCGCTTGGCGTCAGCGGCGCCACCGATCATCCGCTCGTACCCGGCGAGCGCGTCAATGAAATCTTCCTGGTTGCCGGCAGGCGCGGCCTCGTGACATGGACCGTGACCGACCGCCGCCGTCCGACGGCTTGGGTCATCGAAGGGGAGATCGACGGGCGCCGGGCCGGCACGGTCGCCTACCTGCTGACGCCGGTCCCGCAGGGCACGCGCTTCGAGCGCGAGTTCCGCTATGTTTCGCCCACGTTGCTGTTCGCCATCCTTAACCGGCTGGTGTTGCGCCACCAGATCGAGGCGGAGTCGGCGCAGGCGCTGCTCCAGCTCAGACAGCAACTGGAGCAAGCGGTGGCTTGCGCCTTTGCGCACCAGTCGCCGTCGCCGCTGTTGCCGCATGCGCCCGGCGCCGGGTCTTGCCTGCCGCCGACATCCGCACTAAGTTGAAGGCGGCGGCAACGGCCCGCGGGAGCGGCGCGTTGCCGGTTCGCCACTCACTCACGCCTGCGGGCCGATTCCATGCCGCTGCGCCTCGGACGCCGTGCCCTGCTGCTGGCCCTGGCCTGCGGCGGCGCGTTGCCGGCGTTCCATGCCCAAACAAGGACTGCGATGTCACTGACGCTTACCTCCACGACGATCGCCGCCGGCGGTGCCATCCCGGCGCGGCATACCTGTGAGGGCGCCGATGTTTCCCCGGCGCTCGCCTGGTCCGGCGTGCCGCCCGGCACACTCAGCCTGGCGCTGATCGTCGACGACCCGGACGCGCCCGATCCGGCCGCGCCGCGCATGACGTGGGTGCACTGGGTGCTGTACAACCTGCCGCCCGGGGCGGCGGGGCTGGCCGAGGGCGTTGCGCCTGCGAGCCTGCCCGACGGCACGCGGGAGGGCACCAATGACTGGAAGCGCACCGGCTACGGCGGCCCGTGCCCACCGATCGGGCGCCATCGCTACTTCCACAAGTTGTACGCGCTGGACGTGGTGCTGCCGGACCTGGGCAAACTGGACAAGGTCGCGCTGGAGCGCGCCATGCACGGCCACGTGCTGGCGCAGGCCGAACTGGTTGGCACGTACCAGAAGCAGAAACGCTAATTCGCTAACCCTGAGAGCCGGGCCGTGCCCACCGGGGCCGCCGCTGGCCAGGGAGAGGATCACGAGACTCGCGATGACTCTTGCGTACGGCAGCCCGCATGGCGCAGGTGTTCGCCTGGCGATCGCGGCCGGGCTGCTCGCCTGGACGGCCGGCATGCCGTTGCCGCTGTCGGCGCAGCCGGTGGAGTCCGGGCCGATCACGATCGGCGGCTCCGCGCATGTGCAGGGGCCGGCCACGATACACGGACCGTTGATCGTCGACGGTTACGTGCACGCGCGTGGGCCGCTGACGGCGGCCTGGTTCTCGGGGCCGACGCTCGGCTACGCCGGGCGCGGGTCGGGTCCGTTGCTCAAGGTGTTCCACGGGCCGCTGACGGTACATGGCGCCATGGTCGTGCATGGCGACCTGCGCGTGGACGGCCCGCTGACGGTTGACGGACCGGTCGAGGCGGGCATGGGAATCGATGCCGACGGGCCGATGCGCGAAAGAGGATACGCGCGCTGAGTGGCCCGGGCGGTACACGGTGTTGCACAATGGCGGCTTCGCTTCCATCACGACACCGTATATGGCCAAACAAGGCACGCAACTGGGCCTGAAGGGGATCGCGCTGTTCGAGGCCGCCAAGGGACTGCTGGTCATCCTGGCCGGCATCGGCCTGATCGCCTTCCTGCATCGCGATGCGCAGGCGCTGGCCGAGACCATCGTCAGCCGCTTCCACCTGAACCCCGCCAGCCGCTATCCGACCATCTTCCTCTCGCTGGCCGCACACCCGAGCGATGCGCGCCTGTGGGCCATCGGCGGCTCGGCCTCCATGTACGCGGCCATGCGCTTTGCCGAGGCCTATGGCCTGTGGCACCGGCGTGCGTGGGGCAACTGGCTGGGCGTGTGGTCCGGTGGCATCTATATCCCGGTGGAGGTGTACGAGGCGATCGTTCATCCGAGCTGGCTGCACGCAGGACTCGCCATTGCCAACACCGCCGTGGTGATCTATCTGGCGCAGGGACTGGCGCGGCACAAGGTCGGCACGTAGCGCCAGGTGGCGATTTCCAGCCCTGAAAAAAAGTTGTCAGGTTGTGCGCGGAGGCGACGACCAACGGGAACCATCACCCAGTTGGAGACAGCCATGAAGCCGATGCTCGCCAAAACCGTTCTTGCCGCCGCCGTGACGTTTGCTGCGGTCCTGTCCATGAGCGCCGCCCACGCCGCGCGTATGCCCGATCCGTACACCGATGGTGCGCGCAGCGGCAAGGTGGATACCTTTACTGACGGCGCCCGCATGGGCAAGGTCGATCCGTTCACCGATGGCGCGCGCAGCATCGCTGGCATGGATCGCAGCGGCGTATCGTCCGATCCGGCGCGCGCGTTCGATCCGGATGCCGACCGCACGCGCCTGCATCGGCCCGATCCGTACACCGATGGCGGCCGGAAGGTTGCCGGCATGGACCGCAGCGGTGTGTCGTCGGACCCCGCGCGGAAGTTCGATACCTATACGGACGGCGCACACGCCTGATGTCTGCCCGCCTGCCGCCGGGAAACCGGCGGCGCGGGGCATGCCGAACGCTGCGAGGAAGGCGCGCGTCAGTGATCCACGCCGATAATCACGCTTGACGCCTTGAAGACCGCTGCCGCCGGCTTGCCCACTGCCAGCCCGAGCCGATCGGCGCTGCTGTTAGTGATAATGGCCGAGATGGCGAGGCCGGCGTCATCGGCGATGGTCACGTCGGTATTGACGGCACCTTTCTTCAGCTCCGACACTTTTCCGCTGACCGCATTGCGGGCGGAAACCTTGCTGACGTCCGTGTCAACCATCACGATCACCGAAGTGGCCTTGACCATGGCGACGGCCTTCTTGCCCTTGGTCAGTCCAAGGCGCGCCGCACTTTCACTCGTGACGGTCGCAACGATTTCCTGCCCGCCGGCCAGTCGCAGAATGACCTCGTCGTTGACCGCGCCGTGCCTGGCCTCGGACACTTCACCGGCGAATTGATTGCGTGCGCTGGTAATCATTGCTTCTCCTTTCTTGTATGGGCGCCGGTGGAAACCAAGTCGACGCCGAGCCTGATCTGGCTGGTACCCAAGGAGATAGTCTGATGGCAAACCGCGCGCCGCGAAAGCAGGCGCGTGAAGAATTGCGAAGAATGCGCTGGATCATGCCCCGCATATGCGGATCCCTGGCCGTTGAGGTACGGCGATGCCGCCTGCAGCCGGGATGCTCCGAAAAAGGAGTCCGCGCGCGGTAGTGGCAAGCATGGCGAAAGGCAGAGGAAACGCTCGATGCTGCAGGGCGGACGTGACGCGCAGATGACGAAGCGGCAGACATTGCGCGCGGCGATCTGGTAAGGTACAACGCCACAGGCGGCGAATGGTCGGCCGCCATCCACTCAGCGCAGAGGACACGATGATTCACGAAGTCGCAGAAATTACCGTCAAGCCCGGCATGGAATCGCAGTTCGAGGAAGGCGTGTCGCAGGCCAAGCCGATCTTCCTGCGGTCGCGCGGTTGCCACGGCGTCAACCTGTTCCGCTCGATCGAGACCCCTTCGCGATACACGCTGGTGGTCGCCTGGGAGACCGTCGAAGACCACATGGTCCACTTCCGCGAATCCGAAGACTTCAACGCCTGGCGCGCGCTGGTGGGCCACTGCTTTGCCGCGCCGCCGCAGGTGGGCCACGTGTCGACGGTGATGTAATCGATTCGACGGACTACCACGCCTGACGCCATGCCCACGGACCGTCCCCGCCATTTCTCGATGCTGCGGGAGTTGCAGCTTGCCGATCTTTTCACCCTCGGCAATGCGGCCTGCGGCATGGCGTCGATATTCTTCGCCATGTTCTACGTGGCGCAGCCTTCGCCGGCGCATTTCTTCACCGCCGCCGCGCTGGCACCTGCCGCTTTTGTCTTCGACGTGCTGGACGGCCGCATTGCGCGCTGGCGCCACGCGCATTCGGCGCTGGGGCGCGAGCTGGACTCGCTGGCGGACATCATCTCCTTTGGGGTCGGCCCGGCCACGCTGGCATTCGCGGCCGGCATGCGCGGCGGCTGGGACCTGGCCGCGCTGATCTACTTCGTCTGCTGCGGCGTCAGCCGGCTGGCCCGCTTCAACGTCACCGCCGAAACGCTGGCGGCTGGCAGCGACAAAGTCGCTTACTTCGAAGGCACGCCGATCCCCACCAGCGTTTTGCTGACCGCGTTGCTGGCGTGGTGCGCCTGGCGCGGGCGGATTGGCGATGCGCTCTACGGCGGCGTCTGGACGATCGGCCCCGCGGAGTTGCATCCGCTGTCGCTGCTGTTCGTGCTGTCCGGCACGCTGATGGTCAGCAAGACGCTGCGCATTCCCAAGTTCTGATTGGCGCCGTGTTCGGTGTGCGCTCAACCCGCGCGTAGTTCGGTGCGTACCGAATGCGCGCGGCGGTGCGCGCCGGGCGGCAGGCCGGTATGCTTGCGAATCAGGTTCCGGAACGCCGACATATCCTGATAGCCGCATTGCTCGGCAATCGCCGTCAGGCTCATCGTCGAGACTTCCAGCAAGTGGCACGCGCGCTCGGCGCGCAGCTTCTGCAGGAACTGCAGCGGCGACATCCCGACCGATTTCATGAAGTGCCGCAGCAAGGTGCGCTCGCTGGTGGCGGCCACGGCGGCCAGCCGGCCCAGGTCGTAAGGCTCGGCGACGTGTTGCTGCAGATAGCGGCGCGCGCGCAGCACGACGCTCTCGCGCGGGGCATCGCCGGCACGCATCCAGATGCCGACCGCCTCGCCGCGCTCGGGTTGGTCCAGCAGCGCATTGCCCAACGTGCGCGCGAGCGCCTTGCCCGCGGCATGGGCCACGGCCTGGCACAGCAGCGCATGCACATGATCGAGCGCGCGCGCGCTGAGCACGTTGCCGCTCTTGACCACCGGCTCGCTGGCCTGCAGCCGCCGTTCCGGCTCCGTCTGGCGCATCCAGTTGGCGATGAGCCACGGCACCGCCAGCCGGCGCTGCGCGGGCAGGCCCGCGTTCACCAGTAGCGCCACGGCCGTGAATGGCGCCACCAGCAGCGCGCCGTTGTGGCAGGCGCTGGCGATGGCGGCGCGCTCCACATCCAGCAGCGACAGCACGTGTTCCAGTCCCGCAATGTGGTCGAACAACGGCGGCGCAATCACCACCAGGGCGTCCTTGTCTGCTCCGGCCAGTTCGGCCAGCCCCACCGTATCGCACTGCAGCACGTCGGCATGCGCTCGCCATCGACGCGGCTCGGCCGCCGCCAGGCACCAGCGGAACGGCGGCCGGCTGGCGCGGCGCCGGCCTTGCATGGATGCCAGTGTGTTGGCGATCGCCAGGGTTTCGGCCGCCGTCGACAGCACCGAGTGCGCGGCGGATGGAAAGCAGAGCAGGTAGGCAACCGACATTGGCAGCAGGGGTGAGGTGGCGAAATCACCTCCAATTTTGGCGTAATTGACGCTACCTGTCACGACGCCGATATCCGACCATGGACGCGGTACCCGATGACGCACGGCAGCAAATGCCAGTGCGCCACGGCGTACCACGACGACACGCCAACAAGAACGACGAGGGGACATTCATGAAGCAACGCATCGCGCGAGGCGCGACGACGGTCGGCGCCAGCCTGCTGGCAGCCGCCACGCTGGGCGGCTGCGCCACCGGGGCTGGCAACTGGAGCGAGACCGATCTGTCCGCTGAGATTCGCCGCACGTCCTACGGCATTCCGCATATCCGCGCCAACGACTACGCCGGCGTGGCGTTCGGCATGGCCTATGCCTATGCGCAGGACAACGTCTGCCTGATGGCCGACCAGGTGGTCACGGTCAGCGGCGAGCGCTCGCGCGTGTTCGGGCCGGACGAAACCACCGAGGTATCGTTCAAGCGCATCCGCAACAGCGAGTCCGATGCGTTCTTCCGCGCCATCCTCGACGACGACGCGCTGCGCGCGGGCTTCGCGCAGGCTTCCCCGGAGGCGCGCGAACTGCTGCGTGGCTATATCGCGGGCTACAACCGCTATTTGCGCGATACGCCGGCGGAGCAGCGCCCGGCGGCCTGCCGCAATGCGGCCTGGGTGCGGCCGATCACGGCGATTGACATGTTCCGTCTGGCCGAGGAGAAGAGCATCCAGGCCAGCGCCGGCGCGCTGGCCACGGGCATCCTCGCGGCGGCGCCGCCCAAGTCCGGGGCAATCGCTGCCGGCATGCCCGCCGCGATGGACGTTGCCGCCATCGACATCGAGGCCGTGAACCGCGATCTGCAACTGCTGGACCCGCCGATCGGCAGCAACGGCTGGGCGTTCGGCAAGGAAGCCACCGCCAACGGGCGCGGCCTGCTGCTGGGCAATCCGCATTTTCCATGGACGACCACCAACCGCTTCTTCGAGGCGCACCTGACGGTGCCGGGAAAGCTGGACGTGATGGGCGCATCGATCGCCTCGTTCCCGATTATCAGCATCGGCTTCAACAAGGATGTTGCGTGGACGCACACCGTTTCCACCGCGCGCCGTTTCACGCTCTATGAGCTGAAGCTGGCCGAGGGTGATCTGATGAGCTACCTGGTCGACGGCACGCCGCGCAAGATGACAACCAAGACCGTTCGCTACGAGGCGAAACTGGCCGACGGACGCCTCGAGCCGCGCTCGCACACCGTCTACATGACCGAGTACGGCCCGGTGCTGTCGATGCCCGCCGCGGGGCTGCCGTGGACCGCGCGCAAGGCCTATGCCGTGCGCGACGCCAATCGCAACAACACGCGCTCGCTCGATACGTGACTCGACGTCGGCCGCGCGCAGGACGTGGCCGGCATCCGCACCGCGATCGGCCGGCTTGGCATTCCGTGGGTCAACACCATTGCCACGGACCGGCAGGGGCGGGCGATGTTCGCCGACGTGTCGGCGGCGCCCAATGTCTCCACCACTATGCTCAAGCAGTGCGCGCCTGTCGGCGACGGCGCGGCGCTGGCCGGGAAGCTGATGCAGGGCGCCGGCATGGTGCTGCTCGACGGCTCGCGCGCGGCCTGCAACTGGACCGTGGATCCGGCCTCGCCGGTGCCGGGGTTGGTGGCGCCGGGCGCGATGCCGGTGCTGGAGCGCGACGACTATGTCGCCAACAGCAACGACAGTTCGTGGCTCTCGCATCCCGCGCAGAAGCTGACCGGCTTCTCGCCGGTGCTTGGCCCCGCCGAGGTGCCGCAGCGGCTGCGCACGCGCGTGGGCCTGATGGAAATCGGGCGTCGGCTGGCGGGCCAGGACGGCCTGCCAGGCAATCGCTTTGACGTGCCGAACCTGCAGGCCGTGCTGTTCCGCGACCGCAATCTTGCTGGCGAACTGGTGCTGGACGATTTGCTCGCTGCCTGCCGTGGCACGCAGGACGCCACGCTGCGCGATGGCTGCGCCGCGCTGCAGCGGTGGGATCGCCACAGCAACCTCGATAGCCGCGCGGCGCCGCTCTTCCGCGAATTCTGGATGCGCGCGAGCAAGATCCCGAAGGTCTATGCGGTCGACTTCGATCCGGCCGACCCGGTGCACACGCCGCGCGGGCTGCGCATGGCGGACGACACCGTGCGCACGGCGGTGTTCCAGGCCCTGCGCGAGGCCGTGCAGGCGATGCGCACCGCCGGCTTCGCGCTCGACGCGCCGCTGGGCACCGTGCAGGCCGCCACCGCGCCGGCGGGCCGCATCGGGCTGCACGGCGGCGAGGAATACGAGGGCGTGCTCAACAAGCTGCAGAGCCGCCCGGTCTCGCCGGTGGGCCTGCAGGTGTACTACGGCACCAGCTACGTGCAGACGGTTGGCTTCGACGAACAGGGCCCGGTTGCCGAGGCGCTGCTGGTCTACGGCCAGTCCGTCGATCCCAACTCGGCGCACGCGTTCGACCAGATGGCGGAGTACTCCGCGAAGCGCTGGATCCGGCTGCCGTTCACCGAGCAGGCGATTGCGGCCGATCCGCAGTTGCGGGTGGTGAAATTGGCGCAGTAGGGCCCGCAAGGGCGGGAAGCGCGGCGCCCAGCCGCCCCGGGGGATGCTCCGGGGCGGCTTTTCCTTTGGGGGGGCGGCCAATGTTGATGCATCGCGCGCGCTGGATTATGCTTGGCCACCGCCGCGCGCCAACGACCACGGATCACGCCATGCGCCAGTACGCCCCCCCAAAGTCCGATGCCACGATGCCGAGTTCGGGCGCGGGGCCGGGCGGCATCGCGATACCGTCACCGCGAGCAGGCGCCATCGGGCAACTGCGCTCGCTGATCGATACGCGCCAGGCAAGCGCGGCGGCAGGCCCATTCGAGGACGCCGCCAACGGCGACGTCGTGCAGCGCGTGGAGAACCATCAGTATCTCTCGAACGTGCTGTTTACGTCCGACGCTGCCGAGGCCTCGGGACGGGATCTGTCCGATGAGTCGAGCCTGGACATGGCGACCCACGCGATGACGAATGCCGCTGGCCTGGCGTTCGTCATCAATAGCATCGTGTCCTACCAGGAACTCGGTAATTTGCCGGCGGTCGTCGCGGCGATGACCGAATCGCTGGCGGAGGAAGACCTGAGTCGGGTTGCGCTGATCATTGGCGTCAACGCCACCAGGTCGCAGGAAGCGGCCATGCGTTCCGCGGTCGACGAAGCCCGCGACATGATCAACGGCTATCCCTTTGCCATCGCGCTCGTGCCGATGACGTTCGAGGGCGCTTTTCCGTATGGCACCATGCGCAACCAGGTGCTTCACTCGCACGAAACCCGCGCGATGACCGAGTATTTCGTGCATCTGGGCCTGCATCCGTACGTTTCCATCCAGGATTTCGATACGGGCTCGCGGCGCGTCGGCAACAACGAGACCGGCCAGCATGTCTTCCATGCACTCGATGCCTTGCTTGCGGATACGGAAGACGACGATGACGATGATGGCGCCGTGGTCGGTATGCCGGGGGTACAGTCAACGGCGAGCAGTAGCGGCGTCCACGAGGATGGCGCCGTGGTCGGCATGCCGGGAGTACAGCCAACGGCGAGCAGTAGCGGTGCTCACGAGACGGACGACGACGATGACGCCGTTGTCGGCATGTCCGGAGTACAGTCCACCGCCGACGGTGGTGACGTCTACGAAGAGGACGACGACCAGCCTTACCTCGGCATGCTGCCGCTGATGATCGCAGGCGGATACCGCGCCGTGCACGGCCCCGGACTCAAGGAGCGCACACGCAGCCGGCTGGAGAAGGGGGGCACCAGGCTTGATGACGAGGCTCTCGAAAAACACCTCTCGGAGTTCGTGCCTTCCATCGCCGAGGACATGTCCCATCGGGAACGCTATGCCAGGCTTCATCCGCTGCTGCCGTATGCGCCGGAGCCGAACCTGTTTCTCGATGCCACCGCAGTCATGCGTGGCAGTCCGCGTGGTACGCGCCTTCTGTTCGGGCCGGGTGCCGCGGAATTTGTAGAGATGGGCAAGAGTATCAATCGCTTCGCTGCCGATGAGCTCGAGGCGTATTTCGGCCACGCGTATCGAACAGGCGGGCTTTCGCAGGAGGAAGCGCGTAACCAGATGGCGGTGCACGCCGGGAATCTGCGGCATCCAGTGCGGGGAGCCAGCTTTGTGGCGGACTACGCGGGCCTGAACGTGGAAACCGACCTCTCGCGTATCGCCGCAAGCGCGCATACGAACGCCCGGGCTGCGCAGAGCCACGCCGGGCTGACAACGCTGGTGGACCGCTTCTACAACTCCAAGCCAGACAAATCTGGCGCCGAAGCCAGCGTCGCACGCGAGAAGTTCACCAAGTTGATCGGCGCCCGCCGGGATATCTCCTCGCTCGACCTGGAAGGGCATCGGCCGGGCAGCTTCAAGATCGGCAAGACCATGAGCGAAGCGCTATCGGTACCGTTCGGCAAGGAAGGCCCGTTTAAAGGCCTGCATCATGGCGTGCCGACTTCCCTGAAAAAGCCGTTCCTGTATCAGGTAGCCATTGAATCGGAGCGTGTGGCTTACATGGACCGGCAGATCCAGCATCGTGCGCTGATCGATAATTTCCGCACCAATGCGTTTGCGTTGCATGGCAGGCCCGGCGTCCAGCTCGCGGTATCGCAATGGACCGTTGCGGACGGCGATTGCGGCATCTACGCGTTAGGACTGCTAAAGGGAGAGGCCAGTGCCACGCGCGCGGGTCTCGTGGCGCATCTGCGTGGCCTGCGTACCGAAGCTGCAACCGCAGCCGCCAACGACATCTCGGGCGACAACGAGACCCAGTGGCTCAGCCATGACGACCTGACGAACATCGGACATATCCTCGGCCTTGCCGATATCGCGATCGTCACGTTCAATCTCGAGCTGAACCAGTGGGCCGTCGTGCGCGGCGACCCGTCTTCCTCCGCGCATATCGTCGGTGGCGTGCCCGCCAGTGTTGGCGGACCGATCAACCACTGGGTGGTCCTGCGGCGGCGTTGATCCGTGGCCCGCCATCGGGCCGACTTCAACCATGCGGCAATCGCCTCCCCCGTAGGGGGCGGACCAGCTCCGCCCACTCTCTACGGCAAGACCACCGGCAAGAACGCCCGCGGCAACGGCCCGGCAGTCGGCAGCGTCATGGTCAGCGTCAGCGCGCCCGTGGTGGCGTTGATGCGGAAGATCGACACCGTATTGCTCGTCACGTTGGTCACGAAAGCCAGCGTGCCGGCCGGGTCCAGCGCGATGTCGCGCGGGCCCGTGCCGGTCGCGACGGTGCTGATGTTGTTGAGCACGCCGGTAACGGTGTTGATGGAGAACACCGTGACGGTGTTGTCGGCGGCGTTGGTGACGTACGCAAACTTGCCGGACGGGTGGATGACGATGCCCCACGGCTGGTTGCCGGCATTGACCGGGCCGATGGGCGTGAGCAGGCCGGTGCCGGGGTTGATGGCGTGTTGCCACACAGCCTGGGTGCCGACATCGGTCACGTAGGCAAAGGTCCCGGCGGGGTGGAGCGCGATATTGGTCGGCTGCACGCCGGAGACCACCAGCCCGCCGGTCGGCGTCGGCCTGCCCGCGCTGTCGAAATAGAACGCCTGTACGGCCGCGGCGCCCAGGTTGCCGTTGTTGGTCACATAGGCATAGGTATTGGCGGCGTTGATGGCCATGGAAGTCGGCCCGCCACCGATGGTGAACATGTCGCCCAGCGATGCAAGTGCGCCCGTGGTGGCGTTGACCTGGTACGTGCTGACGGTGCCGTCCTGGGTGTTGATGCCGTAGACGCGGTCGCCGGCCACGTTGCGCGTCATGAAGATTGGCTGGCTCCCCCCGCCAAACACAGTTTGCGGACCCGTTAGCTCGCCCGTGGCGAGGTCGATGCCGATCGTCGAGATCCAGTTGTCGCCGGAGTTGGCCACGTGCAGGTGCCGGCCGGTGAAATCCGTCGTGAGCGAGACCGGGGTGAGGTGCACCGCGATGTCGCTGCCTACGGGCGTCACCGTGCCCGTCGTGACATCCACCGCAAAGGCGGAAATGGTGCCGTTGGCGGAGTTGGCCAGGTAGCCGAACAGCCGCGCCACACAGGTGACGGCGATGTTGGCGACGTTTGCGCTCGCCACCGCGCCGCTGCCGCTGGCAACGGTGCACAACTGGCCGGTGGGCCGTGTGCCGACGGTGGCGGCATAGGCGCCGCCCTTGGCGAGCGCGCCGGGGAAGCGGAAGGTGCCGTTGGCGCTGACGGTGACGGCATCGCCACCGTTGTTGAGCAGCGTGAGCGTGCGACCGGCATCCAGCCCGCTGACGGTGCCACCCACGGTATAGCTTTGCGGGGTAGGCGTGCCGGGTGTGGTTGGTGTTGTTGGGGTGGTCGGGGTGGTTGGCGTTGCCGGGGTGGTCGGCGTCGCGGGGGACTCGGGCGTGGTCGGGGTTGCCGCCGGAGGTGGATCGTCGCCGCCGCCGTTGCAGGCGGCCAGGCTCAGGGACAAGCCTGTCAGCAGTGCCAGGGCGGTGCGACGGCGCCCGCGAGTGGGTTGAGCCGTGGCCGCGCGCAGTGACACGGCCGCTTGTGCAGCGGTAGTTCCCGTCATACCAACCCCTCGTTTTTCAAGTCTTCTTGTTGCGCGGGAGTATATCCCGGAGCCAGACGGCGGGTGGCGCCGCACAAACGAGGGGAGGTCGACGGCCGGCGCGCACGCCGGCCGATTCGGTCCTAGCGCAGTTGCTGGATCCGGATCATGTTGCCGGCCGGGTCGCGCACGCGGCGCAGGCGGGCGAGGTCGCGCAGGGCGGTGTCGGGGGCAGCGACTGGCATTGGGCAATCCCGCCATGGCCGGTTGGCAAGTTCAAGCCGTCGCCTGTGGGCACTGACTTCGCTAACCCCGTCGCCAGCGACCTTCCTCGATGAGCGCCTCGGCCAGCTTCGGAATGATCTGTGCTACCTGCCGTGCGGCCTCGGTGAACGGGCGCTGGCTGCTGGTGGCCAGCACCACCGACTGGCGCAGCGCGCGATCGCTCAATGCCACGGCCTCGAACTGGCCGCTCTCGAGTTCGGCCGCCACCGCGTGGTAGGGCAGTACCGAATACGCCGTGTGGTCGGTCAGCAGACGCTTGATGACCACCGATGAACTGGCTTCCATGCAGACGTTGAGCGCAATGCCCTGCGCGCTACCCAGCTCATCCAGCAGGTTGCGGATCGCGTTCGGCGGCACCGGCAGCACAAGCGGCAGGCCGGCCATCTGGCGCATCGGCATGGACGCAGGCACCCCGCCTGCCGCGCGCCAGTGCCTGCGCATCGACGCGCGGCTGCCGACCAGCATCAGCGGCGTGTCGAACAGGCGCCGGTAACTGTTGCGGCCTTCGGCCCGGTAGCGGTTCACGACGGCGAGGTCCACGCTGCCCTGCGTCAGCCGCGTTTCGATGTCGCCGCTGTAGCCCTCGACAATGCGCAGCCGCAATGCCGGCAGCCGCTCGCCGACCGTCGCGTACAGCCGGCTTGCCAGCAGCGGCGCTACTGCCGGCACCATTCCGACCGTCAACACGCCGCTGACGTTGCCCGCCTGTCCGCGCGCGGTTTCCACCAGTTGCCGTGCGCCGGCGAGCAGCGGTTCGGCATCCTCGAGCACCTGTTCGGCCAGCGCGGTCGGGCGCACGCCTCGGCCGGTGCGGTAGAACAGCGCGCCGCCGAACATGCGTTCGAGCTCCGCCACCTGCCGGCTGATCGCAGACTGCGCAAGCCCGAGCTGTGCCGCCGCGCCGGACACGCTGCCCGCGTGCGCCACCGTGACGAAGGTTGTCAGCGCCTTCAGCGTGAGTTCCTGGCCGGCGTCCGCCAGCAAGCCCGTTCCCATCGGTTTGCCTCCTGCTATCTGATTCTTGGAAATCTGGTTTCCGAATACGGCATTGATCGCAGCATAGCGGCTATCTATCGTTAGGGGCAAGCAACGATGACAACCAGGAGACGCCAGCCCATGCCACTCACCGCTCACCACCATCCGCTCGCACAACTCGACGGCGCCGAGGCCGAGATGCTCGCCCGCGTCCAGACGCTCGCGCAGGAGCACATTGGCCCGATTGCCAACGCCGCCAGCCGAGATGACGCGTTCGCCTGGGACACCTTTCGCCTGTTGGCCAGCCATGGCGTGATCGCCACGGCATTTCCGCGCGAGTTGGGCGGCACGGACGCGTCGATGCTGCTGCGCGTCAGGATGATCGAGGAGGTCGCGCGGGTGTGCAGTACGGCGGCGTCGCTGATCACCGGCACCGACCTGTCGTCGCGGCCCATCGTCGCGGGTGCGTCGCCGGAGTTGGCCGCGCGGACCGTGCCGTCGCTGGCACGTGGCGAGACGCAGTCCGCCTTTGCGTTGACCGAGCCCGGCGCCGGCTCCGACCTTGCGCGGCTGAGCACGGTGGCCACGCGCGATGCGGGCGGCTACCGTCTGCAGGGGGGCAAGAAGTTCATCACGCGCGCGTCGGTGGCCGACATGTTTGTCGTGGTCGCATCGCTCGCCGACGGCCCCGGCGGAAGCAAGGGCCTGACCGCCTTCCTCGTGCCGCGCGACGCCGCCGGCCTCGGCGTTTCCCCGATCATCCCCAAGCTGGGCTGGCATGGCGTCCCGATTGCCGAGGTGTATCTCGACGACGTTCATGTACCGGCGTCGCACCGGCTCGGCGAGGAAGGCCAGGGCATGGCGATTGCGCAGGACACGCTGGTGCGCGCCCGCGTCGGTCACGCCGCCATTGCGCTGGGCCGCATGGCCGGCGCGCTGCAGATTGCCGCGCAGTACGCCGGGCACCGGCAGGTGTCGGGCAGGGCGGTGGGCGAGCACCAGGGCATCCAGTGGATGCTGGCCGACATGGCCGCGCGCATCGAGGCGGCCCGCTGCCTCGTCTACAGCGCGGCGCAGCGCTACGACCGCAAGGACCCGGATACGTCGATTCACGCCTCCATTGCCAAGATGCACAGTACCGACCTGTGCATGCGGGTAGTGGTCGACTGCGCGCAACTGCTCGGCGGCAACAGCTATTTGAACGCTTATCCGATCGAGCGCTTCCTGCGCGACGCCAAGATGAACCAGATTGGCGAGGGCACCAGCGAGGTCCACAAGAATCTGATCGGCCGCCACGTGATGAAGACCGCCTCGGCGATGCCGCAACACCCTTGCCTTGACTTCGAGCCGGACCTGTTCGGGAGTGCACGATGAGCGACGCACTCACCAACGCGCTGTGCCGCCGCATCGGCATCCGCTACCCGGTGTACGGCCTCGCGCACAGCATCGAAGTGGCCGCCGCCATCTCGAACGCGGGCGGTCTCGGCGTCTATGCGGCGGCGCGCGATGGCCCCAACGAGCTCGCGCACAAACTGCGCGCGTTGCGCGCGCTGTGTCCGGGCGTGCCGGTTGGCGTCGACCTGCTGCTGCCGACCGCGCTGCCCGGCGTGTCCACGCCGGAGGACGTGGCGGCGGCGATTCCCGACGGCCATCGGCGCTTCATCGATGGGCTGTTCGAGCGCTTTGACGTGCCGCAGGCCTCGCGCGGCAACTTCTTCTCGCAGTACGTGCGCTCGCAGGCGCTGTTCGAGGAGCAGGTGAGCGCGGTGGCAGAGAGCGACATCGACGTCTTCGCCGCTGGCGTGGGAACGCCGCCCGACACGCTCGCGCGTGTCCGCGGCGCCGGAAAACTGACCATGGCGCTGGTCGGCGCGGTCAAGCACGCGCTGAAGGCCATCGCTGCAGGCGTCGATGTGCTGGTTGCGCAGGGCTACGACGCAGGCGGCCACACCGGCAATGTCGGCACCTTCACGCTGGTGCCTCAGATCATCGCGGCGGCAGGCGGGCGGCCCGTTCTTGCGGCCGGCGGCATCGGCGAGGGCAGCCAGATTGCAGCCGCGCTCGCCATGGGTGCGCAGGGCGCGTGGCTTGGCACGGTCTGGCTCGGCAGCACCGAGCACAGCCTGCCGGCCGCGCTGACCGATCGGTTGCTGTCGGCAGGCAGCGAGGACACCGTGATCACACGTGCCCACAGCGGCAAACCGTGCCGCGTGGTGCGCAGCGCGTTCTCCGACGCGTGGGAGGCGCCTGGCGCTCCGCAGCCGCTCGACATGCCTTACCAGCAGGCACTGACCGGCCGGCTGCTTGCGGCGGTGGAAGAGCATCAGATTGCGCCGCTGATGTATGAGGCGGCCGGGCAGAGCGTGGCGTGGGTGCGCGAGGTCGAACCGGTCGCGCGTATTGTGGACCGGCTCGTGCGCGAGACGCGCCAGTCGCTGGAGAGCCTTCGCAGTTACCTGCCGGCATGACCGGCCATGCCCGGCGCAGACCGGGCAAGCGCACATCAGGAGACAACATGAACCGTCGCGCCTTCGGCAAGAACGCCTTTCATACCGCGCTGATGCTGTCCGCCCCCGGCTGGCTGCCCGCGCTCGCTCGCGCGGCCCATCCATCGGGGCCGGGCGGCTTCCCCGACAAGCCGCTGCGCGCCGTGGTGCCGTACCCGGCCGGCGGCGTGGTCGACGTGACGTTGCGCCCGGCGATCGACAGGATGTCGCTCGACCTGCCACAGCGCGTGGTGGTGGAGAACCGCCCGGGTGCCGACGGCCGCATCGCCATCGAGTACGCCACGCGGGCACCGGCCGATGGCTATACGATCCTGGGCGTGGCGCCTGTGCTCGCGGTCGCTCAGACGCTCTATCCGCATTCCGGCATCCGCGTGCAGAGCTTTCGCGCAATTGGAGCGGTGGCGGCGGTGCCTTCGGTATTCGTGGTTCACGAGAGCTTGCCGGTGAAGACGCTCAGAGAATTCGCGGCGTGGGCCAAGGCACGGCCGGGCGAGGTGAATGTGCCGGTGCCAGGAAACGGCAGCTCGCTGCACCTCGCGCAGGAACTGTTCTTTGAGTCAACGGGCATCCGCGTGAACAATGTCGGCTACAAGGGCCAGCCGCCGTCGGTGCCGGACCTTGCCGCCGGGCAGTTGCAGTTCGCGCTGCTGTCGCAGAACCTTGCGCTGCCGATGATCCAGGCGAAGAAGCTGCGGCCGCTCGCCGTCAACGCGGCCAGGCGCACGCGCTCGTTGCCAGATGTGCCGACCATTGCCGAGGCCGGCTTTCCGGACACGCTGGTGCAGTCGTGGTATGGGCTTGCCGTGCATGCCGCCACGCCTGCGCCCATTGTCGACTACCTTGGCGCGACGCTGCAGTCGGCGATGGCGACGCCCGACGTGCGCAGCCGGCTCGCCGCGCTCGATGCCGAAATCCTTGCACTCGACGGGAAGCATTTCGATGCGCTGATCCAGTCCGAATCGGCGCGCTGGGCCGCCCTGATCAAGGCGCGCAACATCAAGGCGGAATCATGAGCACGACCACGACCACGACCGCGGCCACGAAGGGACCGCTCGCCGGCCTGCGCATCCTCGATATGGCGACCGTCGTGGCCGCGCCGCTTGCCTCCACGCTGTGCGCTGACATGGGCGCCGATGTCGTCAAACTGGAACTGCCCGACGGCAGCGACCCGCTGCGCGGCCTGGCCCCGGTAAAGGATGGCATGCCGCTGTACTGGAAGGTTGCCAATCGCGGCAAGCGCGGCATCTCGCTCGACGTGCGCAAGCCGCAAGGGCGCGAGCTGTTCCTGCGGCTGTTGCCCGAGTTTGACGTACTGGTGGAGAACTTCCGTACCGGCACGCTTGACCGCTGGGGGCTTGACGCCGCCACGCTGCGCGCCGCCAATCCGCGCCTGATCGTGCTGCGGCTGACCGGCTTCGGCCAGACCGGACCCTATGCGGCACGCGCTGGCTTCGCGCGCGTGTTCGAGGCGATGAGCGGCTTCACCAACCTTGCCGGCGAGACCGACGGTCCGCCGCTGCACATGAACTACCCGGCCGGCGACGTGGTGGCGGGGCTGTTCGGCGCTTTCTCTATCGCGACGGCGGCAGCGGAGCGGCGGTTGTCGCCGGACGCACCGGGCCGCGACATCGACTTGTCTGCCACCGAGGCGCTCTTCCGCTTGCTGGAACCGCTGGCGGTCGAGTACGAGCAACTCGGGCAGGTGCGCACGCGTGCCGGGAATCGGGCGACGTACACGGCGCCATCGAATATGTACGCCACGCGCGACGGCAAATGGCTGTCGATGGTTGCCTCGTCCAATCCGATCTTCCGGCGCCTGTGCATGGCCATCGGCCAGCCGGCGTTCGCCGACGATCCGCGCTTCGCCACCAACCCGGCGCGCGTGAAGAACGTAGCCGAACTCGACGCCGTGATAGCCGCCTGGTTCCGCGCACGCGACTACGATGCGGCAGCCGCGGCGCTGGAGGTGCAGGAGATTCCGTTCAGCAAGATATTCACGATCGAGGACATCGTGCGTGATCCGCATTTCCAGGCACGCGAGGCCATCGTGCGCCTGCCTGACCCGGAGCTCGGATCCGTGCCGGCGCCGTGCGCCGTGCCGCGCTTCTCGGGACACACGCCCGCCATCCCACGGACCGGGCCGGCGGTGGGCGAGCACAACGAGGAGGTTTACGGGGGGCTGGGGCTGACACCGCGCGATCTCGCGGCGCTGCGCGGGCAGGGTGTGATCTGACCGGGCGGGACCATGCCCGCGGATCTGCGCCAGGCAGAGCGCGCGAAGCACGCTCCGTCGGATCGAGACAGGGACTCAGCCGCGCCGCGCCGCCTCGATCGTGGCGATGTCGATCTTTCTCATGGTCATCATCGCCTCGAACGCACGTTTGGCCGCCGCGCGATCGGCGTCGGAAATCGCCGCGGTGAGGGCGCGCGGGGTGATCTGCCATGACAGTCCCCACTTGTCCTTGCACCACCCGCATGCGCTTTCCTCGCCACCGTTGCCCACAATGGCGTTCCACAAGCGGTCAGTTTCGGCCTGGTCGTCCGTTGCGATCTGGAAGGAGAAAGCCTCGTTGTGCTTGAAGACTGGGCCGCCGTTCAGCCCAAGGCAGGGAATGCCGGCGACTGTGAACTCAACCGTCAGCACATCGCCTTGCTTGCCGGAGGGATAGTCGCCCGGTGCGCGGTGGACAGCGCCGACAGCGCTGTCGGGGAAAGTGGCGGCATAGAAGTTGGCGGCGTCGAGGGCGTCGCTGTCGTACCACAAGCAGATCGTGTTTTTGCAGGTCATTTCACATCTCCTGAAGAATTGAGTACCGGATATCCGCCGCCGTCAAAGCAACCCCAGTGGCCCACGTTGCGGCATTGTGGTCAGGCGGATGAGATCGATGCCCTTGCCGGGATCCTACAATGTCGCACGCTCTCTCGCAGTGGGCGCGAACCTGCCGGAACTCCTACAATCATCAGCATGATTGCCGTGCGTGGCGTGACGGATGATGTCGCATCATGCGCGGCCCGGGTCATGCCCGAACGCCATCAAACATCCAAGGTCGCCGAAGGAGAGCGCATGAAGCCCCGTGTCACCGTTATCACCATTGCCGTGGACGACCTGGAGCGCGCCGTGCGTTTTTATCGCGACGGGCTTGGCCTGGTCACGAAAGGCATCATCGGCAAGGAGTTCGAGCATGGCGCGGTGGCGTTCTTCGACCTGCAGGCCGGCCTCAAGCTTGCCGTCTGGCCGCGGGCCAGTCTTTCCCACGATACGGCCCTGCCTCTCGGCGTGCCTTCGGCGACCGAATTCACGCTTGGCCACAATGTGATGTCGCGTAGCGAGGTGGATGTGATCATGGCGCAGGCGCAAGCCGCGGGCGCGGTGATTGTCAAGCCGGCGCAGGACACCTTCTGGGGCGGGTATGGCGGGTATTTCCAGGACCCCGACGGGCATCTGTGGGAGGTGGTCTGGAACCCGCAGATGCTGCCTGCCGACTGACGCGGACGCGCCCTAGTCTGCCGACGGGCTGTCCAGCTCCCGCAGGACTTCCGGGTGTTCCCTGGCCACGCGCAGCAGCGTGCAGGCCGCACCGGTAGGCTTGCGCCGGCCTTGTTCCCATTCCTGCAGGGTCCGCTTGGATACGCCCAGCAGTTGCGCGAAGCGGGACTGCGACAGGCCGGTCAGGTGCCGGACCTCGGCGGCCTCGGAGATGGGGAAGTCACCGATTTTCTCGCCGCTGCCGGCCGTCATTTCACGGACGGACTGCAGCAGCTCCGTACCCAGGTCGCGGCGGGCGTCGCGCAATTTCAGTTCAGTTTCAGTTTTCGGCATGTCTCGACCTCAAGTCTGATCTCGCGCAACACGTGCGCCGGGATGGCGTCCACCTGTGACTTTGCATAGATCAATAGCAGCCAAATCTCGCCAATGGCGAGCCGGCTGAAGTAAACCACGCGGATGCCGCCACGCTTGCCCGCGCCTTCGCGGGACCAGCGCACCTTGCGCACGCCGCCGGACCGGGGGATGACATCCCCGGCATCCGGCTCGGCGGCCAGGAACGCGGCGAATTCGGCGCGCTCTTCCTCGGTCCAGTAATCCGGCCACAACCGCTGGAATGTTGGCGTCTCGATGACCGTCAACATGCGCTGATTGTACGTCAGGGCGGTATACAAATGAAAGTAGGTAAGCGGATTCTTTGGGCTGCGCGAGGTCATCGGCGTGTCCGCGCCGTGAGAGCGCGGCCAGGGTGCGACACGCCTTCGAGGTTGCTCCGGTCCACGCCCACTGGCCATTGGACGATTCTCAAATCCCAACCCACGTATTTGCCGCGCGCCCCGCGAGCGTGGGGTGGTCTCTTTGCCTTCCTCTGCCGTCATTCCTGACCACTATCTTTGCAACTTCCAACAGGAAAGGAAAAACATGGGCCGTATCCGTCTTGCCGGGTTGTTTCTGGCGTTGAGCCTGCTGGCCGGCTGTGCCGTTGTGCAGAAGCCGATTCCGGCGACGTCGAAGCTGTTTGACGACCGCGAACGCACCGTTGCCGTCGCGGTTGCCAAACTGCCCGAGCCGAACCAGAGCATGGTCGGCGCGCAGGGCATTCTCGACTACGCGATCAACAAGGCGAATGCGCAGGCGATCGTCGACCGGTTGCAGAAGCAGGATTTCTCGATGGTCAAGGGTTTGCCGAAGGAATTCGCCAAGGGGCTGGAGTCGCGCCAGATCAGGGTCGTGCTGGTGCCCGAGGCCATTGATGTGGAGCAACTGGGCAAGTTCACCGAAGGCTCCGGGGATGGCATTGCCGCCATGGACTTCCGGCCGCTGGCGAAGAAGTACGAGGCCGACAGGCTGTTGCTGGTGAGCGCCGGCTGGCTGGGCACGCAGCGCAATTACTATGGCTTCGTGCCACTGGGCGCGCCGCTGGGCTACGTTTCGCTGGTGGGGCAGATGATCGAGCTGCGCGGCAATCGCCTGGAGTGGCACGAACTGGTGCAGGTCAGTACGGCCGCAACGGGTGAATGGGACGAAGCGCCGGACTATTCCAACCTGATGAAGGCGGTGGACCAGAGCACGCGCGCGGCGACATCGAAACTGCGCGCCGCGTTCTTCATGGAGGAACTTCCCAAGGTGGCCGAGGCAGCGCCGGCCGCTGCGCCGCAGAAGGCCGCCGCGCAATAGTCCCGCAGTCGCCGCGTACGACGCGGGCATATTCGGGGGAGGCGGGCAGCGGCGCATGCATGGCGCGGCGGCCTCTCCCGCTCACCAGCGCTTTCTCTTCTTCCCGCATGGCGGGCGCCGTCACCGGGCTTCCGGCGGCCCCTTCGCCTGATTCATGCTCCCTTCCCAATAATCGTCTGTTGCGCACACTCATGTCGCAACGCAGCATCTATTGCCGGGAAAGAGGAGGGATTTCCATGATTGCCACCGCTTGACGAAGTGGCGACTATCATTCCAACAGACAGCGCAGCAAGTTGACGGGCTCCCCCACGGGCGAGCGGCACCGAGGCTGGTCACAGCACGAAGCCACTTGTCCGGCCCGCCGCATGAGCAACACAGATGTAACCGACAAAAGCAAAATAGCTAGGGAGACATCCATGCCAGTCTATGACGGCCTTCTGTTTGTGTGCGCGATGTTGTTGGTGTGTATGTATGTCTATCTGGGCGTGGCAATGCAGAGCACCGCGCTGAAGCTGGGTTCCCCGGCGATCGTTGCCGCGCTGGTCTTCGCCTATTCCCTGACTCCGCTGCACGTGATCGGCTGACGGCGCGCGGCCTGCGCCGCGACACGCTGTCGGGGCAGTGCCTGCGCATATGGGCGGTCCGCTGCCGGCCGCGATCAGGTTGCGCGCAGCCGTGCGCGCGGTGCCTCGCCATGGCAGCGAGAACCGGATCGCCTTTCACTGCCGGGGCACCTCCCTCAGCCGACGCCGGTGCCCTGGCCGCCAAAGAACTCTTCATTGCCGTCCAGCAGGGACTGCGCTCCCACGCGGGCGGCTACCTCGATCCCACTCTCCTGATGCACGACGCCGCCCTCATCCTCGACGGCGGCGATGCCGAGTACCGCGAAGGCTTCTACAGCGCGGTATGGGCGTACCTAGAACTTACCCTCGAAGGCTGCAACGTCAATCCCGCTACGCGGCAGGTCCTCGACCACCTGAGCGAGTGCCGCCCGCAGGATCTGCATCCAAGCAGAGACTCAAACTGCTCCTGAATTGCAAATCTTTGCAAGCACTTGCAATCCTTGACTGCTTTTAAGAATCGCCCTATGGATTTTGTCGATCATCTTGTGACGTAATGCCGCGTGCATTGGTGTCGCTAACGGACACCGATACAGCGAGCCTTTGGATTCGGTCCGGGCTCGTTCCGCTCCTCTTTCCCCAGGCTGTCATCCCTGCCTGGTCTGGCGTTCTTTTCGGCGTGCTGCCGGCAATGCACTGTCACATCCGGCTATCTTGCGATGGCCGGCGTACCGAATTCGTGGTTCAAGCAATAAGACGTGAATAAGCAATGAACAAGAATCTCTATCGTTTGGTTTTCAATGCCGCGCGCGGCATGCTGGTCGCAGTGCAGGAGTGTGCAGTGGGGAGCGGCAAGGGACGTTTTGCGGGTACGCGTAGCGGCAGCGCAGAAGGCGCATTTCTCCCAGTGTTCTGGTTCACCGCGCTTACCGCATCGATGATGGGCCTGCCGGTGATTGCGCAGACGCTGCCGATCCAGGTGGACAAGAACGCGCCGGGGGGGCGCCCTTATGTGAGCACTGCGGCCAATGGCACCCCGGTGGTGAACGTTGCTCCGCCCTCACAACCTGGTGGCACCAGCGTCAATGATTTCATCCAGTACAACGTCGGGCCATCCGGCGTGGTGCTGAACAACTCCGGGGCCAGCAGCCAAACTCAGATCGCGGGTTGGGTGCAGGGCAACATGCAACTGGGCAACAACAGTGCGAGCGTGATCGTCAACCAGGTCACCGCCCCAAATCCTTCGCAACTCCTGGGCATGCAGGAGGTGGCGGGCAATCGCGCCACCGTGATCCTGGCCAATCCCGCGGGCATCAGTTGTTCGGGGTGCGGCGTGATCAACGCTGATCGCTTCACGCTGTCCACCGGACGCGCCCTGTATGGCGCGGATGGGAGTCTGACGGGCTTTGACGTGCGCCAAGGCAATATTGCCATCGACGGCGCTGGCCTTTCCAGCCCGCAGGCGCAGGTGGATCTGCTGGCGCGCTCGATCACGCTCAATGCCCAGGTGTGGGCCAAACACCTCAATGTCATTACTGGCGCCAACCAAATCGACAACGCCACTCTGGTCGCGACCGCGCAAGCGGGGACTGGCGCTGCGCCGCAGTTCGCCATCGACGCCTCGGCGTTGGGTTCAATGTTTAGTGGCGCGGTACGACTGGTGGGCACTGAAAAAGGCGTAGGTTTCAATATCGGTGGCAGCGTCGCGGCCAGCACCGGCGACATCACGCTCGATGCCAACGGCGACGTGCGCATTCTGCCAAGTGCCCGCCTGCAGGCACAGGGCGCCACGACGCTCTCCGGCCCCAACATCGACAATGCGGGCACGGTCACGACGCGAGGCGGTATCACGGCTACCACCCCGGGCACGCTCACCAACAGTGGTCTGTTGTCTGCTGGCGGTGATGTGCTGGCGCGAGCGAACCAGATTGCCAACCGCGGCACCATTGGCGCGGGCACGGATGCCAACGGCAACGTGACGCAGGCTGGCACGGCTAACATTGCCGCCAGCACCAGCATCCAGTCCAGCGGCAGCATCCTCACCGGCGCGGACGCCAACCTGTCGGCGCCGAACCTGAACCTGAACGGCGGCACGCTGGTGTCGCACAACACCGCCAACCTGTCAGCCTCGGGCGACATCACCCACCAGAGCGCGCGCCTGGAGGCCAATGCGGTGCAGATTGCCGCAGGGGGCGCGTTT